>Ga0210026_1000041_pt1 | contig 170001 bp, 163 predicted proteins | sample CryGeymeta201509_FD_183977 | JGI IMG/M metagenome (GOLD analysis project Ga0210026, IMG submission 183977) | Groundwater microbial communities from Crystal Geyser aquifers in Utah, USA - Crystal Geyser metaG 2015-09 (SPAdes) (version 2) | ecosystem: Environmental > Aquatic > Deep subsurface >...
CGGGCCGTTCTCGTCGGTGCCCCGTTCCAGCACTTTCCACATCTTCTCGCCCACGATCGAACCCGAAAGCGGCGCGTAGGCGCTCGTCAGCCCCTTGGCGATGGTGATCAGATCCGGCCTGATCCCGTAATGATCAGAGCCGAACATCGTGCCCAGACGGCCAAAACCCGTGACCACCTCGTCGGCCACGAGAAGGATGTCATGCCGGTTCAGCACCTCCTGAATGGCGGCCCAATAGCCGGCGGGCGGCGGCACGATGCCCCCGGTGCCCAGCACCGGCTCACCAATGAAGGCGGCGATGGTCTCCGCCCCCTCGCGCGCGATCAACGCCTCGAGGTCCGCCGCGCAATGCGCAACGAACTGCGCCTCGGTCTGATCCAGAGTGGCACGGCGGAAATAATAGGGCGCCTCTGTGTGGATCACCTGCGCCAGCGGCAGGTCGAATTTCTTGTGAAACAACTCCAGCCCGGTGAGCGAACCGGTCATCAACCCTGATCCGTGATAGCCCCGCCAGCGCGAGATGATCTTCTTCTTCCCGGGCCGACCGAGGATGTTGTTGTAATACCAGATCAGCTTGACATTGGTCTCGTTGGCGTCACTACCCGAAAGACCGAAATAGACCTTGCTCATGCCCTTGGGCGCACGATCCATGATCATCTTCGCAAGCGTGATCGACGCCTCGGTGCCATGCCCCACATAGGCATGGTAATAGGCCAGCTCGCGCGCCTGTGTCGCAATCGCCTCGGCGATCTCGGGGCGGCCATAGCCCACGTTGACGCAATAGAGCCCGGCAAAGGCATCCAGAAACCTGTTGCCGTCACGATCCTCGATATGACAGTTCTTGCCGCCGACAATCACCCGGTTCTGCACCTCGCCGCGCGCGAATTGCGCCAGATGCGTCGAGGGATGAAAGAAACTTTCGCGGTCCCACTCCGCCAGTTGGTCGTTGCGCAGCATCTGGTGTTTCCTTCGTGTTGGGGCGTCGCGCGTCAGGGCCGCCCGATCTGCGCGATGATGCAGCACAGTCCCCAGAATCGGGGCCCGAATGACGATTGGGGCGCAGAATCTTCCTCTTTCCGCGCGTTCTTTCGCAGACGGGTCATCCGGCAAAGATCTCCAGCGGCGGCAGTTGCGGCGATTTCACCGACTTCGTGACCACATAGCTGAAATAGCGCGCCAACCCGATCCGCGCCTCCAGCAACTCGTCGATCAGCCGCTGATAGGACTCGATGTCGCGCGTGACGACCTGCATGAGATAGTCGAACCCGCCCCCAAGCGCCCAGCAGCCCGTGACCTCGCCGTGGCGCTGGATCGCCCCCTCGAAGGCACGAAAGCTTGCTGCCGTATGGTCGGACAGTTCCACGGCCACAAACACCGTGACATGCGGACCAAGCTTTCTGAGACTGATCCGCGCCTGATAGCCCTCGATGAACCCTGCGTCTTCAAGCCGCCGAAGCCGCTCCCAGCATGGGCTGGCCGAGAGGCCGATGCGCTCTGCAAGCTCCGCCTTGGTGATCCGGCCTTCGCTGGCCAGCACCTTCAGGATCTCCAGATCCCGCGCATCGAGTTTCATCTGGCGCTCCACCCCCGTCTTGCCGAACGCCGGCACTCTGATATCCACGGCGCACCGCGTCAACCGCACGCAGGAGACGCCTGAAAACGACAAGAGGTGACGAAATCATTGCGACAATCGCCCGGTAGCGCCCTAGAGTTGGCAGGACAGCCACGCAACGGACCACGCCATGACCGACAAGACCCTTCCCTTCACCCCCCGTGAATACGCCCGCCGCCTTGCCAAGACCCGCAGCGCGATGGCCACCCGTGACCTCGACGCGCTCTTTGTGACCGATCCCTCGAATCAGCACTGGCTGACTGGCTATGACGGCTGGTCGTTCTATGTGCATCAGGGGGTGATCGTGCTGCCCGATGCCGATCCGATCTGGTGGGGACGCAATCAGGATGCCAATGGTGGCGTGCGCACCGTCTGGATGACCGACGACCGGGTCATGGGCTACGCGGACAATTACGTGCAATCGACCGAGCGCCACCCGATGCAGGATCTCGCCCAGCGCCTGACCGGCATGGGCCTCGCCGACAAACGCATCGGCGTCGAGATGGACAACTACTATTTCTCCGCCAAGGCCATGGATGTGCTGCGCGCCGAATTGCCCAACGCGACCTTCCTTGATGCCACCGCGCTGGTGAACTGGCAGCGCGGGATCAAATCCGAGGAGGAACTCGGCTTCATGCGCAAGGCCGCGCGGATCTCTGAAAAGATCGTGGACGGTTTGCTCGAACGGGTCGAGCCGGGCCTCCCCAAGAACGAGATCGTGGCCGAGATCTTCCGCGATGCGATTCGCGGCGTCGAGGGCGCCTGGGGGGATTACCCCGCCATCGTGCCGCTCCTGCCCTCGGGCTCGGATGCCGCAGCGCCCCATCTCACATGGGACGGGCGCCCCTTCGCCACCGGCGAGGCGACCTTCTTCGAGATTGCCGGCTGCTACCGCCGCTATCACGTCCCCTTCTGCCGGACGCTCTTTCTGGGCAAACCGCCGCAATTCCTGCTCGACGCCGAAAAGGCCCTGCTCGAGGGGCTGGAGGCCGGGCTCGAGGTCGCGCGGGCCGGCAATCGCGCCTGCGACATCGCCAATGCGCTGGCTACACCTCTGGAACGTGCGGGCATCACCCGCGGCGCACGCTGCGGCTATCCGATCGGCCTCAGCTACCCGCCCGACTGGGGCGAACGCACGATCAGCCTGCGCGCCGAGGACGAAACCGTGCTCGAGCCCGGCATGACCTTTCACTTCATGCCGGGGCTGTGGATGTCCGACTGGGGTCTGGAAATCACCGAATCGATCCTCATCAAGGACACCGGCCCCGCCGAAACCTTCTGCAACCGCCCCCGCAGGATGTTCATCAAGACCTGAAACCGGGCCGCGCGGCGCATCCGAGGATGCCTCCGGCGGGGATATTTTCAGCCAGAAGAAACCGGGACCATCCCCTAGTATCTTCTGGCCGCAAATATCCCGGGGAGTGTGAGGGGCTGGCCCCTCACATCGCAGCCTTCATGAGCCCCTCGTCGCGGATCTGCTTTTCCGCCTGATCGAGCGACATCCAGGCCCGCTCGATCAGCAAGTCGATCTCGGATTTCGAGATCACCAGCGGCGGGGAGATGATCATGCGATCGCCGACATGGCGCATCACCAGATTGTTGGCAAAGCAGCGCTCGCGGCAGATATAGCCCGCCGTGCCCGGCTCCGAGGCGAACTTGGCGCGGCTGGCCTTGTGCGGCGTCAGCGCCAGCGATCCCATCATGCCGACGATCCGCGTCTCGCCGACCAGCGGATGCTCGCAAAGGCTTTCCCATTTCCGTTTCAGATAGGGCGCGGTCTCCTGCGCGACACGCTCGACGATCTTCTCCTCCTGAAGGATGCGCAGGTTTTCCAGCGCCACGGCGCAGCTCACCGGATGCCCCGAATAGGTATAGCCATGGTTGAACTCGCAATCGTTCATCACCTCCGCCACGCGATCCGATACGATCGAGCCGCCGATCGGCGCATAGCCCGAGGACAGCCCCTTGGCCACTGTCATGATGTCGGGGCGGATCCCCATTGTCTGCGAGCCGAACCAGTTGCCGGTCCGGCCAAAGCCGCAGATCACCTCGTCGGCGATCAGCAGGATGCCGTATTTGTCACAGATCCGCTGGATTTCCGGCCAGTAGCTGTCGGGCGGGATGATCACGCCGCCGGCGCCCTGCACCGGCTCGCCGATAAAGGCCGCGACGCGATGCGGGCCCAGTTCCTCGATCTTTTCCTCAAGCTGCCGGGCCCGCGCCAGACCGAACGCTTCCGGATCCATGTCGCCACCTTCCGCATACCAGTGCGGCTGATCGATATGATGGATGTCCGGGATCGGCAGGCCGCCCTGCGCATGCATGCCCGACATGCCGCCGAGGCTGCCGCTGCCCATGGAGGACCCGTGATAGGCGTTCCTGCGGCTGATGATGATGTTGCGCGCAGGCTCGCCCATCTGCGCCCAGTAGGTGCGCACCATGCGGATATTGGTGTCGTTCGCCTCGGAGCCCGACCCGGCATAGAAGACGTGGTTGAGATCCCCCGGCGCCAGTTCCGCGAGCTTGGCCGAGAGCGCGATCACCGGCACATGGCTGGTCTGAAAGAACGTGTTGTAGAACGGCAGTTCGCGCATCTGCCGCGCCGCGACCTCGGCCAGCTCGCTGCGGCCATAGCCGATATTCACACACCACAGGCCCCCCATGCCGTCGAGGATCTCGTTGCCCTTGCTGTCGGTCAGCATCACGCCCTGCGCCCGCGTGATGATCCGCGTGCCCTTGGCCGCCAGCTGATTGCCGTTGGTGAACGGGTGCATGTGATGCGCTGCATCCAGCGCCTGCAATTCCGCGGTGGGCATATGGTTGGTGATGATGGTCATGGCAATCCCTTTCGACAGTCGGGTGGGCCGGTCCTCGGACCGCTTGGCGTCAGAATATGATCAAATTACAAAGAGTCAATCGACTCAGCTCAAACTGACCCTTGCTCCAGGGATTGACGCACCTGCTCCATGCCCTGGATCACATCTTCGCGAATGGCCCGCGCCGCCGCGTCGGCATCCCTTGCCTGCATCGCCGCCAGCATGGCCTTGTGTTTGTCCGGCAGGTTCTGGGTTCCGATGCGGCCGCAAACCACCCTCAGAGACGGCCCGAACCGTAGCCAGAGCCCATCCGCCAGATCCGCCAGAATCGGCGCGGCGGCGATGTCGTAGAGGCGTTTGTGAAACCGATAGTTCAGTTCCAGATAGGCGCGCAGATCGCCGCGCAGGATGGCGCGGTCCAGATCATCATCCGTCACGGCGAGCCATACCAGATCCTCCGCGGTCGCACGCTCCGTTGCCCGTTGGGTAAGATGTGGATCAAGCCATTGACGTGCCGTGATTAACTCGCTGATATTGTCGGCGGTCAACAGCGGAACGCTGACCCGTCTGTTGCCCTGAAACTCCAGCGCGCCCTCGGCGATCAGCCGCCGGATGGCTTCTCTCACCGGTGTCATGCCCGCGCCCAACCGTTCCGAGAGGCCTTGGATCGTCACCGCCTCACCCGGCGCCAGATCGCCAAAGAGCACAAGATCCCGCAACTGGCGATGGATCAGCTCATGGGCCGGCAGCCGACTAATCTCCGCCACCGGGGCGCTCAATTTCTGTGCAGCAGCGTTCATCCGACGAGAGTCTCCCTCCTGGCTGTCAATGTCTCTGCTTGCGAGTTTAGCGCTTGCATGAAAGCATTACCATATTGCCAAACGCGGATTTGTTTGATCAAATCCACGCCAAGGCAGAAAAAATGCCGATCAACGGGAGACAATCATGCGATATCTTATACTGAACACAACGGCCGCTCTTGCCCTTGGCGCACTCGCCGCACAGGCACAGGAGGTGCGGGTCTACAACTGGTCCGACTATATCGACGAATCGCTGCTGGCAAAATTCGAGGCCGAAACCGGGTTCAAGCTCATCTATGACGTGTTCGACAGCAACGAGGTGCTGGAAACCAAGATGCTGGCCGGCGGCTCGGGCTATGATGTCGTTGTGCCGACCGGAACCTTCCTGCAACGCCAGATCGAGGCCGGGGCGTTTCAGAAACTCGACAAGTCCAAGCTGCCCAACCTCGAGAACATGTGGGACGTGATCACCAGCCGCACGGCACAGTATGACCCCGACAACGCCCATTCGATCAACTACATGTGGGGCACCACCGGCATCGGCGTGAACGTCGGCAAGGTCACGGAGATCCTTGGCGCGGATGCCCCGATCGACAGTCTCGACCTCGTGCTGAACCCGTCCAACATGGCGAAACTCGCCGCCTGTGGCGTTCATTTCCTCGATGCGCCCACCGAAATGATCCCGATGGCGCTCAAATACGTCAACGAGGATCCCAACAGCCACGACCCGGACGTGATCGCCAGGGCCGAAGAGGTGCTGATGGCCGTTCGTCCCTATATTCAGAAGTTCAACAGTTCCGAATACATCAACGCGATCGCCAATGGCGATATTTGCGTCGCGGTCGGCTGGTCAGGCGACATCCTTCAGGCGCGCGACCGCGCGTCAGAGGCCAATAATGGGGTCGAGATCGCCTATAACGCGCCCAAGGAAGGCGCGCAGATGTGGTTCGACCAGATGGCGATTCCGGTCGATGCGCCCAATCCGGACGGCGCTCATCAGTTCCTGAACTTCATCATGGATGCGGAAAACATGGCCACCGCCTCGAACTATGTCTATTACGCCAACGGCAACAAGGCGAGCCAGGGCTTTCTGGTTGAGGATGTGATCGGCGATCCGGCGATCTATCCTTCGGCAGAGGCGATCGACAACCTCTACACCATGACGCCCTATGATGCCAAGGTCCAGCGGGTCGTGACCCGCCTCTGGACCAAGATCAAGTCCGGCACCTGACGCATCCAGCCATTCACCCGCGCAAGCCACCGTTTGCGCGGGTTTTTCAATAGTTTGTCGGGGGCACATATGGCACAGAATGTTTTTGAACCCTGGAACGATCCGGCCGAAAAGCCGCTTATTCAGTTCAAGGGCGTGACCAAGCGGTTCGGTGAATTCGTTGCCATCGACAACCAGACCTTCGACATCTACGAACGCGAATTCTTTGCGCTGCTTGGCCCTTCTGGCTGCGGCAAGACGACGATGATGCGTATGCTTGCGGGCTTCGAGACCCCGACCGAGGGCACGATCCTTCTGGGCGGTCAGGACATGGCACCGATCCCGCCCAACAAGCGCGCGATCAACATGATGTTTCAGTCCTACGCGCTCTTTCCGCATCTCTCGGTCTGGGAGAACATCGCGTTCGGCCTCAGGCGCGACAACAAGCCCAAGGCCGAGATCGAGGCGCGCGTCGCCGAAATGCTCAAGCTCACCCGGCTGGAACAGTTCGCCAAACGCAAGCCGCACCAGATTTCCGGCGGCCAGCGGCAACGTGTAGCGCTCGCCCGCTGCCTCGCCAAGGCCCCGAAGCTGCTCCTGCTCGACGAACCGATGGGCGCGCTCGATGCCAAGCTGCGGCAGGCCACGCAATTCGAACTGATGGACATTCAGGAAAAGACCGGCACCACCTTCGTGATCGTCACCCACGACCAGGAAGAGGCGATGACCGTCGCAAGCCGCGTCGCGGTGATGGACAATGGCCGCATCATCCAGGCCGATACGCCGGCGCGCATCTACGAGATGCCCAATTCCGTCTATGTCGCCGATTTCATCGGCGAGGTGACGATCATACCCGGCAAGGTTCACCGGCGCGACAAGGGCTATGACGTTACCTTCGCCGAAGGACAGCCGACGCTCTATTCGGAATTCGACGCAGAGTTTGACAACGGACAGACCGGCTATCTGGCGCTGAGGCCCGAGAAGGTCGCCATTTCCGCGGAAAGGCCCGAAGGCCGCACCAATGCGGTGCAGGGCAAGATCATCGACATCGCTTATCTCGGCAATCTCTCGACCTATCACGTTGTTCTGCCGAACGGTCAGAAGATCAAGGCACAGACCGCAAATACCCGTCGCCTCTCGCGCCGCGATTTCACCTGGGAAGATACCGTCTGGCTGTCCTGGACCGACACCGCCGCCGTGCTGTTGAAAGGCTGACATCATGCGCCGTCTTGCCCTCATCGCCCTGCCCTATGCCTGGCTTCTGGCGCTGTTTCTCGTGCCCTTCCTGATCGTGTTCAAGATCAGCCTCAGCGACATCGCCACCGCCATCCCGCCCTATACGCCAACCCTCGATTTCCGCGCGGGCTGGCAGGGGATCAAGGACTTCTTCAGCGAACTCGACTTCGAGAATTTTGCCTTCCTGGCCACCGACTCCCTCTATTGGAAGGCCTATGTCTCCTCGCTCACAATCGCCTTTATCTCCACGATCCTCACGCTTCTGGTGGGCTATCCGATCGCCTATGGCATGGCCAGTGCGCCGGATCACTGGCGGCCCACGCTGATGATGCTGGTGATCCTGCCGTTCTGGACCTCCTTCCTGATCCGCGTCTATTCCTGGATGGGCATTCTCTCGACCGAGGGCTATCTCAACCAGCTCCTGCTCGGATTGGGACTGATCTCCACGCCGCTCACGATCCTCAACACGCCGACCGCCGTCTATATCGGCATCGTCTATACCTACCTGCCCTTCATGATCCTGCCGATCTATTCCGCGCTCGAGAGGATGGACGGATCGCTGCTCGAGGCGGCCGAAGATCTGGGCTGTTCACGCCTCACGGCCTTCTGGCTCATCACCGTGCCGCTCTCGAAAACCGGCATCATCGCGGGCTGCTTTCTGGTCTTCATCCCGGTGATCGGCGAGTTTGTCATCCCCTCGCTGCTGGGTGGATCGCAGACCCTGATGATCGGCAAGGTGCTGTGGGAGGAATTCTTCAACAACCGCGACTGGCCGGTGGCATCTGCCGTGGCGGTCGTGCTGCTCCTGATCCTGATCGTGCCCATCGTCCTCTTCCAGATGAACGAACAGAAAAGCCGGGAGGCCGAGCAATGAGACGCATCAGCTGGTTCAACGCCACCTCGCTCACGCTGGGATTTGCCTTTCTCTACCTGCCGATGATCATCCTCATCATCTACAGTTTCAACGAATCCAAGCTGGTGACGGTCTGGGCCGGATTCTCGACCAAATGGTATGGCACCTTGATGAGCAACCAGGCCTTTCTCGACGCGGCCTTGGTGACGGCCAAGGTGGCGCTGGCCTCCTCGAGCATTGCCACGGTCCTCGGCACGATGGCGGCGCTCGTGCTGGTGCGCGCCGGCCGCTTCTACGGGCGGACGCTGTTTTCCGGCATGATCTACGCGCCGCTCGTCATGCCCGAGGTGATCACCGGCCTCTCGCTGCTGCTGCTGTTCATCGGTATCGGGCTGGATCGCGGCGTTTTCACCATCATCCTTGCGCACACGACCTTTACCATGTGCTTCGTTTCGGTCGTGGTCTCCTCGCGGCTCGTGACCTTCGACCGCTCGCTGGAAGAGGCCGCACTTGATCTCGGTTGCTCACCCTTCGATGCCTTTCGCCTCGTCACGCTGCCGATCATCGCCCCGGCGGTGATCTCGGGCTGGCTTCTGGCCTTCACCCTCTCGCTCGACGATCTGGTGATCGCCTCCTTTACCGCCGGGCCCTCCTCCACCACCCTGCCGATCAAGATCTGGTCGGCGGTGCGCCTTGGCGTCTCGCCCGAGATCAACGCGCTCTCCACGATAATGATCGGTATCGTCGCCGCGGCGGTGATTGCCGCCTCGCTGATGACAAAACGGGCCAGCCTGCGCCAGCAGGCCGACGAACGCGCCGCCGTGCGGGCATGAGACGGGTCTTTCCGGCCCATGCCTATGGCAAGGGCCCGCGCGCGCAGTGCTACTGGAGCGATACCGCGCCTCTGCCCGCCTACCCCGCGGCCAAAGGCCCGATCACCTGCGACGTGGCGGTAATCGGCGCGGGCTTTACCGGCCTCTCGGCGGCGCTGCATCTGGCCGAAGCGGGGCAGGAGGTGCACGTCCTCGAGGCAGAAATCCCCGGCTGGGGCGCCTCAGGGCGCAATGGCGGCTTCTGCTGTCTGGGCGGATCGGCCGCCTCGGACGGGGTTCTGCGCAAGCTGCATGGCGAGGAGGCCCGCCGCGAATGGCGCCACACCGAAATCGAGGCCGTGAACACGGCCAAGGCCCTGATCGCCGATCACGCCATCAGTGCCGACACCCATTCCGAGGGCGAAACGGTGCTGGCGCATACCGCAAGGGCGGCAGAGGGATTTGCCGACCGCGCTGCACGGATCAAGGCCGACTATGGCGTGACGCCCACCCTGATTCCCGGCTCTGAACTGGCGCAGATGGGCATGAAAGGCCCGTTTCACGCGGCCCTCACCACGCCCATCGGCTTTGCCCTCAACCCGCTGAAATACACGCTGGGTCTGGCCGCTGCCGCCTCCCGCGCCGGCGCGGCAATCCATGCCAACTCTCCCGTCACCGCGATCCGTCAGGATGATCGGTTCCACCTCACCACGCCCCGGGCGCAGATCACCGCCCGCCGCCTGATCGTCGCCACCAATGGCTATTCCTCCGACGATCTGCCGGACTGGATGCGCGCCCGCTACATCCCCACGCAATCCAACGTCATCGTCACCCGTCCGATGACCGACGACGAGATTGCTGCGCAGGGCTGGAGCACGCGGCAGATGTGCTATGACGACCGGTTCTTCATGCATTATTTCCGCCTGATGCCCGACAACCGGATGCTCTTTGGGATGCGCGGCGGGCTCTTTTCCTCGGCAGGCTTCGACGCGCGGATGCACCGCACCATCAGGGTCCATTTCGAGCGGATGTTCCCCGCCTGGGCCGAGGTTGAGACACCGCACAGCTGGAACGGCCTTTTGTCCCTCGCTCCCGATCTCACGCCTTATGCCGGGCCGATCCCCGGCATGACGGGCGCCTTCACCGGGCTGTCCTACCACGGCAACGGCGTGGCCATGGCTACCCATGCCGGCGCGATCCTCGCCGATCTGGCGTTGGACCGTGCGCCACGCCACCCCTATCCCGACATCCTGCGCACACCACCGCGCCGCTGGCCGCTGGGCCGGTTCCGCCGGGCGATGATCTGGCCGCCCTATGCGCTGGCCTGGCTCACGGGCGGCTGAGCGTCATTCCGGCGTGCGCGCCGCGCGCGCCTTGTTGCGCCGGATGCCTAGCTGCCGTTCGCGCCAGATGATGATGATCCCCGCAACAACCACCAGCGAAGCGCCGGTCAGCATCGCCCCCGTGGGCACCTCGTCAAAGATGAAATACCCGATCCCCAGTGCAAACAGGATCGAGGCGTAATCGAACGGCGCCACCACGCTGGCGTCGGCAAAGCGATAGGAGGAGGTCAGAAAGATCTGCCCGATCCCGCCCAAGAGCCCCGCAAGCACCAGCAACCCCAGTTCGGCGCCGGTCGGCAGAACCCATCCAAAGGGCAGCGTCAGCAGCGACAAGAGCGTGGACGTCACCGAGAAATAGAACACGATCGCACTCGTTTCCTCGGTCTGCACCAGCTTGCGCACATAGATCTGCGCCAGCGCCGCACAAATCGCCCCGGTGAGTGCCAGCATCGCGCCGACCGCCTGCATGGTCTCGACCACAGGCCCGCTCAGCGCCGTCAGGCGCGGCGCCAGCACGATCAAGACCCCGATCAGGCCCAGCCCCACCGCGCTGATGCGAAACACGCCGACCTGCTCGTTGAGAAACATCGCGGCAAACACCACCACCAGCAGAGGCGCCGCATAGCCGAGCGCCGTCACTTCCGGCAGCGGCAAGAGCCCCAGCGCCGCAAAGCCCATCCCCATCGCCGCCGTGCCCACGAATCCGCGCCAGAAATGCCCCATCGGCGAGCGCACGCGCAGCCCGGTGCGCAGATCGCCCCTCAGCGCAAGCCAGGTCAGAATCACCGGAATGGCAAAAAACGACCGGAAGAACACCGACTCTCCGGGCGGCACGTGCCCCGCCACCGCCTTGATCAGCGCGGACATGGTGATGAACAGCATCACCGAGGCCAGCTTGAGCGCGATGCCTGTCAAGGGCCGCATGGCTGGATCGCCCTTTCGCCGGTTCGCTCAGGCCGAAACAGTCTCTGTTCCGGCCCCGATCTTCAGCTTTCCGTCGGCGCCTCGACGCGCGGCAACACCCAGTCGGCGCGCGGGAAATGACAGGTATAACCCTGCGGAAGCCGCTTGAGATAGTCCTGATGCTCCGGCTCCGCCTGCCAGAAATCGCCCGCGGGCGAGACCTCCGTCACCACCTTGCCGGGCCACAATCCGCTTGCCTCGACATCGGCGATGGTGCGCAGCGCCTCCTGCCTCTGCGTCTCATCGACGTAATAGATCGCCGAGCGATAGCTGAGGCCGACATCATTGCCTTGCCGGTTGACCGTGGTCGGATCATGGATCTGGAAGAAGAATTCCAGCAGTCGCCGATAGCTGATCTTCGCGGGATCGAACATGATCTCGATTCCCTCGGCATGGGTGCCGTGATTGCGATAGGTCGCATTGGGCACATCGCCTCCGGTATAGCCCACGCGGGTCGAGATCACGCCCGGCAGCTTGCGGATCAGACCCTGCATCCCCCAGAAACATCCCCCCGCCAGAACCGCTCGTCCGCTCATCTCATATCCTCCACCTGATCGAGATACGCGCCGTATCCCTCTGCTTCCATATCCTCGCGATGCACGAATCGCAGGCTCGCCGAATTGATGCAATAGCGCAAGCCTCCCCGATCCCGCGGCCCGTCAGGAAAGACATGCCCCAGATGGCTGTCGCCATCGCGGCTCCGCACCTCAACCCGCACCATCCCCAGCGAGACATCGCGCAATTCCGTCACCTGCGCGGGCGCGATCGGCTTGGTGAAACTCGGCCAGCCACAGCCCGATTCGAACTTGTCCGAACTGGCAAAGAGCGGCTCGCCGCTCACGATATCAACGTAGATGCCAGGCTCGTGATTGTGCAGATACTTGCCCGTTCCGGGGCGTTCGGTGCCATTCTGCTGCGTCACCCGGTATTCTTCGGGCGAGAGCGCGGCAATTCTGTCGGGGGTCTTGCGATAGGTAGTCACGTTGCGTTTCTCCTGTTGCGGCTTTCATGTTATCAGATGGCGCAGGGCGCGGAAAATCAAATAGCCTTGCAGGGTGATCCGCACCGGCCTCTGCTGCGTATCTCTGGCATGATGGAGGTTCCGATGCGCCTGTTCGCCACCCTTGTTGCCCTGCTCCTTGCCCTTCCCGCCGCGGCGCTCGATCTCGACGCGCCATTTGGCAATATCGACGGCGGCACGCTGAAACTGTCCGACTGGGCCGGACATCCGGTGCTTGTGGTCAACACCGCCTCGCGCTGCGGTTTCACGCCCCAATATGACGGCCTTCAGACGCTCTATGACAAATACCACGACCGTGGCCTTGTTGTCCTCGCCGTGCCGTCTGATGACTTCCGTCAAGAGCTTGCCACCGAAGCCGAGGTCAAGGAGTTCTGCGCGGTGAATTTCGATCTCAACCTGCCGATGACCACCATCACCCCGGTGAAGGGGCCTCAGGCGCATCCCTTCTACGCCTCATTGCACCGGGAAACCGGCTTTGCGCCCGCGTGGAATTTCAACAAGGTGCTGATCGCCCCCGATGGCCATGTCGCGGGCACATGGGGGGCGATGACGCGGCCGACTTCAGGGCAGATCACCCGCGAGATCGAGAAACTCCTGCGCTAGACCTCACCAGTCCATCACCACCTTGCCGGAATGGCCCGAGATCATCGCGGCAAAGCCCTCTTCGAAATCGTCGATCCCGATCCGGTGGGTAATGAGGCCCGACACATCGAGCCCCGATTGCACCAGCGCGATCATCTTGTACCAGGTCTCGTACATCTCGCGGCCATAGATGCCCTTGATATGCAGCATCTTGAAGATCACCGCGTTCCAGTCCACCGCGAATTCGGTCGGCGCGATCCCCAGGAGCGCCAGCTTGCCGCCATTGTTCATGCGCGCGATCATCTGCTGCATCGCCGGCGCCGCCCCCGACATTTCCAGCCCCACGTCAAAGCCCTCGGTCATGCCGATCTCGGCCATCACGTCGCGCAGGCTCTCGCGGCTCACATCGACCACATGCTGCACCCCCATGCGCCGCGCCAGATCAAGACGATAAGGGTTGATGTCGGTGATCACCACCTTGCGCGCGCCCGCCTTCGCGGCCACCAGCGCGCCCATGATCCCGATCGGCCCGGCACCCGTCACCAGCACATCCTCGCCCACCAGATCAAAACTCAGCGCGGTATGCACCGCATTGCCCAAGGGATCAAAGATCGCCGCGATCTCGTCTGGAATATCCGCCGGAATAGGCACGACATTGCTCTCGGGGATGCAGAGATATTCGGCAAAGGAGCCCGGCCGGTGCACGCCCACGCCCTTGGTGTTGCGGCACAGATGCCCGCGCCCCGCCCGACAGTTGCGGCAAGTGCCGCAGACGATATGCCCCTCGCCGCTCACCCGCTGCCCGATCCGGTATTTCACCGCCGCCGCCCCGGTATCGACGATCTCGCCGACGAATTCATGCCCCACCACCATCGGCACCGGCACGGTGTTCGCACTGAACTCGTCCCATTTCCAGATATGCACATCGGTGCCGCAGATCGCGGATTTCTTCACCTTGATCAACACATCCGACGGCCCGACCTCGGGCACCGGCACATAGTCCATCCACAGCCCAGGTTCCGCCTTGGCCTTCACCAGCGCCTTCATCTCATTCCGCATTGCCTTGCTCCCACAAATCGGTGCTCAGATATTTCAACCCGCTGTCGCAGATCACGAAGGCCACAGAGCCGCCACGCTCCGGCCCGCGCAGCAACCCGATCGCCGCCGCCAGATTGGCCCCGGCGGAATAGCCGCCGAAAATCCCCTCGCGCCGCGCCAGCAACCGCGCCTGTTCCGCCGCCTCGGCCCCCGTCACCGTCAGATCGCCCGCCAGATCGGCCCCGCGCAGATGCGCCAGATCGGACATGCCGTAACCACCTCCCTGAATCGGGTGATCGGCACGGTCCGGATGCACCGCATAGCACCGCACCCCCAGAGGCGCGAAAAACCGCGCCGCGCCGCCGAGCGTGCCGCCCGAGCCGACAAAATCGCAGAACGCAGTCACTGTTTCGCCCGATTGCGCCCAGATTTCGGGCGCGGTGCCGCGCGCATGAGCCTCGGGATTACCCTCGCGCGCGAACTGATCGGCCCGGAACGCGGCCCGCTCTCGCGTGATACGCCCTGCTTCTTGCTCGACCAGCGCCAGATCCGCCCCCGATACCTCTCCCGGCCTCGACCCTTCGGCCTGCGGCACCAGCACCACCTCTGCCCCGAGCGCGCGCATCATCCGCGCGCGCTCCTCGGAATTGCCAAGGCTCATCACCGCGACAAAGGGATGGCCCAGCACCGCGCAGACCATCGCCAGCCCAGTGCCCATATTGCCCGAGGTCAACTCCACCACGCTCTGCCCGTCGCGCAACTCCCCGCGCGCGCGCGCCGCCGCGATGATCGCCCGCGCCGCCCGGTCTTTCTTGGAAAACCCGGGGTTGAGATAATCGAGCTTCGCCAGCAAACGCCCCTCGAGCGCCAGATCATCAACGATCCGGCTCAACTCGACCAGCGGCGTGTTGCCAATCGCCTCGATGACCGAGGGCAGGGGCGTCATTCAATGACTCCCAGCTCACGACCCACCGCCCCGAAGGCGTCAATCGCCCGGTCCAGCATGTCGCGCGTGAGCCCCGCACTCATCTGCGTGCGGATCCGGTCCTGCCCCTTCGGCACCACCGGAAAGGAAAAGGCCGTCACATAGACCCCCCGCTCATTCAGCCGCAACGCCATCTCCTGCGCCAGCTTGGGATCGCGCAGCATCACCGGAATGATCGCATGTTCGCCGGGCAGCAATTCAAAGCCCAAGGAACCCATCCGATCCCTGAAATACGCCGCATTCTCCCACAGCTGCGCCCGCCGCTCGGCACCCTCCTCCAGCAGGTCGAAAACCCGGAGCGAGGCGCCCGCAATCACCGGCGCCAGCGTGTTCGAAAACAGATAGGGCCGCGAGCGTTGCCTGAGCCAGTCCACCACCTCTCGGCTCGCCGCCGTATAGCCTCCCGAGGCGCCGCCCAAGGCCTTGCCCAGCGTGCCGGTGAGGATATCGACGCGCTCCATCACCCCGAATCGCTCCGGCGTGCCGCGCCCGGTCGCGCCGACAAAGCCGGTGGCATGGCAGTCATCCACCATCACCATCGCATCATACCGCTCCGCCAGATCGCAGATCGCATCCAGCGGCGCATAAAACCCATCCATGGAAAACACGCCATCGGTGGCAATCAACCGATGCCGCGCGCTCTGCGCTTCCTTCAGGCACCGCTCCAGATCGGCCATGTCGCGATTGGCATAGCGATAGCGCTGAGCCTTGCAGAGCCGCACCCCGTCAATGATGCTCGCATGATTGAGCGCATCGGAAATGATTGCATCCTCCTCGCCCAGAATCGTCTCGAACAGGCCCGCGTTGGCGTCAAAGGCTGCGGCATAGAGGATCGCATCCTCTGTCCCGAGATACCCGGCGATCCGCGCCTCGAGCGCCTTGTGTTCCTCCTGCGTGCCACAGATGAACCGCACCGAGGCCATGCCGAACCCATAGCGATCCAGCGCGCCATGCGCCGCAGCGATCACCTCCGGATGATCCGCCAGCCCAAGGTAATTGTTGGCGCAGAGATTGACCACCGCGCGCCCGTCCGCCAGCCGCACCTCTCCCGCCTGCATAGAGACAATCACCCGCTCGCTCTTGTAGAGCCCCTCCGCGCGCAAACCCTCAAGCCGCTCGCTCACCTCCGCGTCAAACCGCTCTGCTGCCGTCATCTCACCCTCCCTTTCAGCGTTCCCGAAATACTCCGGGGGAGTCGCCCCGTGGGCGACGGGGGCAGCGCCCCCCTTTTCAGACGGTTATTCTTGGCCGTCCACTTGCCTCTACCACGATCTCCGCCTCCAGAAACACCCGCCGCGCCTCGGCCTGCGCTTCTTTCACGGCGCGCTGCGCAGTCACATGGATATCGGCCGCCCCCGCCGCCTCGGCCTCGGCCTGCGCTGCGGCGCGCAAGACCGCCTCCAGCGCCGCCATCGCGGCCTCCGATGACGTATGATCCTGCGGTCCGCTCTCCAGATGCACGCGATACTTGCCCTCTGATGGCGAGGTCACGATCCCGCTGCGCCGGATCGTCACCCGCCCCACCACCGCACCGATCGCATTCGCCACGCCCGCATGGTCCGGCAGGATCATCTCACAGCCCAATCGCTGACCGACCGCCGGATAATAGCTCGCCGCAGAGGCGCCAAGCCCGATCACCGGCACCGCGAGCCCGCTCTCGATCCGCACCAGCCCGCGATGTCCGTCCAGCCCCTTCTGCATCAACACATGTTCGGCCAGAACCGCAGGAGTCAGGCCAAACTCCGTTTCTTCCTCCGCAAAAGCAGTCTCTAACAAGGCCAAACTCGTCTGATAGGTCAATCGGTCCACGATCATCTGCGCCAGGGGCTCCGGCCCCTCCGCCAGCCGGTTGCCCGATCCCGTCCTCTTGCGTGCCACCACCTCAAGCGCCATCCGCGCCGCGGTCCCGTCCCAGGTCGCCAGCCGCCCCAGAACATGACTCGCATCCGACGGCGTCACCCCCGCGACCTGCACCAGCCCCCGCCGCACCAACCGGGTCAGCGCCGCACCATCCATGCGGTTCTTCAGGATCTTGCCCACAGGCCATGTTTCGACCCCGATCAAGCCCAAAAGATCCTCGTCCCGCGCCGCGAGACCGGCTGAAGCGACTCCCGGCACGGCCCGCACGAACCGCGCGTCATGCTCACCCGGCGCGCTCGCCCGCAATTGCTCCTCGAGCGCGCCATGCACGGCTGCCCGCGCCTCCGTCGCCATCAGGCTGACCGGGATCAGGCGGCGCGGACCAAGCGTTACCCCCCCCTCCAGCCCGTCATCGCGCACATGCACCTCGCTGTCGCCCCCCAGCCCAAAAGTGCGCATCGCCACCGCCTCGACCATGGTCCGCCACGGCCCGACCCGGGCGCCTTGCGGATCAATCGCCGGCTTGCCATCCCTGAGCACCGCCACGTCGGTGGTCGTGCCGCCAATGTCCGACACCAGCGCGTGTTGCGCCTCGGTAAGCCAGCGCGCGCCCACGATGCTTGCCGCAGGTCCGCTCAGGATCGTCTCGATCGGCCGCGCGCGCGCCTGATCGGCCGAGATCAGCGCACCGTCGCCCCGTACCACCATCAGGGCGGCGTCGATCCCGAGCGCGCGCAGCTTCTCTTCGGCCTTGTCGATCAACTGTGCGATCATCGCAATCAACCGTGCATTGAGCAGCGCCGTCAGCGCCCGCTTCGGCCCGTTCAGTTTTGCCGAGAGATGATGCGACAGGCTCACCGGCCGGCCTGTCACCGCCCGGATTATCTCTGCCGCCGCCAGCTCATGCGCCGGATTGCGGGTCGCGAACTGCGCCGCGACCGCATAGGCAGAGGCCCCCAAATCAGTCTCTAACCAGGCCAAAAGCGCGTCCTTGTCCAGCGCCTCGGCCTCTCCGCCCGCATGATTATGTCCACCTTTGAGAACGATCACCGGATCACCGCCCAGCGCCTCGGCCAAACCATGCGCCCGCAGATCCGCATCGTGAAATCCGATATAGACAAGACCCACGCGGCCGCCTTGCCCCTCCACCAGCGCATTGGTGGCAAGCGTGGTTGACAGCGAGGCAAGCCCGATCTCCCCCGCGGCCACGCCTCCCGCATGCAGCACCGCCGCAACCGCATTGCCGATCCCCACCGACAGATCGTGGCGCGTGGTCAGGGCCTTGGCGCTCGCCACAACGACGCGCTCATCGCGGATCAGCACCGCATCCGTATAGGTTCCGCCTGTGTCCACACCCAGCAACACCGCCATCCATCCATCCCTCTGCCCTTGTCACGCCAACCGCCCGACGGCCCAGCGCGCCGCATCCGCGACCGCTGCATCGGCGTCCTCGCAATGCCCCTGCGCCACCTCGCGCAAGGACATATCGCGCGAATTGCCCATCGCATAGAGCACATTGCGCAGAAACCGGTTCCGCCCGATCCGCTTGATCGGCGATCCGGAAAACCGAACCCGAAACCCTACCTCGTCAAGCCCGGCCAGTTCCGTCAGCTTTGGCGATGTGAGATCATCACGCGCGTGATACTTCACCTCCCGCGCCAGCGAAGCGAATTTGTTCCAGGGACACACCGCGAGGCAATCGTCACAGCCATAGATCCGGTTGCCAAGTGCCGGGCGCAGACTTTCCTCCACAGGCCCCTCATGTTCGATGGTGAGATAGGAAATGCAGCGCCGCGCATCCAACTGATAGGGGGCCGGAAACGCCCCTGTCGGGCAAATGTCCAGGCACGCCCGGCACGAGCCACAATGGTCTGTTTCCGGCGGATCAGTCTCGAGTTCCAGTGTCGTGAACACCGATCCGATAAAGAACCAGTTGCCCAGATCGCGACTGACCAGATTGGTATGCTTGCCCTGCCAGCCGAGACCGGCCGCCTGCCCAAGCGGCTTTTCCGGCACCGGGGCGGTGTCCACAAACACCTTCACCTCGCCACCCGCCGTCTCGATCAACCACCGCGCCAATCGTTTCAGCCGCTTCTTGAGCGTGTCATGATAGTCGCGGCCCCGCGCATAAACCGAAATGTTGCCCCGGTCCCGCGCCGCCAGCCCCGCCAGCGCATCGCCCTCGGGCGCATAGCTTTCGGCCAGCATGATGACCGTGCGCGCGGCGGGCCAGAGCACCTCCGGCGCGCCCCGCCATGCGCTGCGCTCGGCCAGCCATCCCATCTGCCCATGATAGCCCCGCGCCAGATAGGCCGCCAGCCGCTCCGGCACCTGCCCCACATCCCACGGTCTGCACAACCGACAGGCATCAAACCCCTCGGCCAGAGCCTGCGCAACCAGCCGTTCCTTGATCCTGGCTTTCATTGTTCCAGAAATACTCCAGGGGAGTCGCCGCGTGCGGCGACGGGGGCAGCGCCCCCAAATTCAGAAATCGAGATCGGCATAATGCGCCGGCGGTGGAAATCCCGGCACCTGATCGGCAAGAATACTGCGAAAGGCAGGCCGTGACTTGATCTTGGCGTACCAGTCCTTGACCACCTCCGAGCGGGTCCAATCGACATCCGAAATGTAATCCAGCGCACTCAGATGCGCCGCGCCGGCGAAATCCGCCAGCGTCATCACATCGCCCGCCAACCAGCGCCGGTGATCCAGCAGCCAGGTCATGTAATCGAGATGATACTTGATCGCCTTGGCCCCGTCCTTGACATTGCGGCTGTCGGGAAATCCCTGCTTCATCACCTTCTTGTTGACCCGCTCATAGACCAGCTTGCCGGTCACTTCATGATGAAACTTGTCGTCAAACCAGGCCACCAGCCGCCGCACCTCATAGCGTGCATCAGCCGTCTTGGGCATCAGCGGCGGCTCGGGATACTTTTCCTCCAGATACTCGCAAATCGCCGTGCTCTCGGCCATCGTCTTGCCATCGATCTTCAGCACCGGCACCTTGCCCGCCGGGTTGCGCCGCAGGAAATCCGGATCCTGCTCCCAATAGCGTTCTTCCACCAATTCGCACTCGATCCGCTTTTCGGCGAGGCTCAACCGCACCTTGCGGCAGAAGGGCGACAATGGAACATGGTAGAGCTTGGCCATCGAACAATTCCCTTCGGTCAGAGGATCGCCCCTCAATGCCCCCTTTGCCGACAGTTTTCAATCCTCGAAACAAGCCGCGCGCCCATCCCGCCGAATCGTGGCCGCGCCGTCCAGGATGCCCGCCGCCCGCTTGCGCAAGGCCGCCGAGGGCTTGGCGGCTGAGCGATCCTTGGGGGCCGGCAGCACCGCCGCCAGCCGCGCGGCCTGGACATCGCTCAACTCGCGCGCGCTGACGCCAAAGGCGTGTCGTGCTGCCGCTTCGACGCCAAACACGCCCTCGCCAAACTCGGCCACGTTGAGATAGACCTCAAGGATCCGCCGCTTGGTCCACAAGGTCTCGACCACCGGCGTCAGCACCGCCTCGAGCGCCTTGCGCGCCCAGTTCCGGCCATGCCAGAGATAGACGTTCTTGACCACCTGCTGGCTCAGCGTCGAGGCGCCGCGCCCGGTCCCTTCGGCAATCGCGGTGCGAATGGCGGCCATGTCAAATCCCCAGTGCAGACAGAAATTGGCATCTTCCGCCGCCACGACGGCGCGCGCCATGATCGGGGCGATGCGCTCCATCGGCACCCAGTCGTGCTGAATGGCCCCCAGCCGCCGCGCCTCCTGGCCCATGTAATACGGGCGCGGCGGGTTCATCTCGCGATGCAGCGCGATGACGCCCAGCACGATGACGACCGAGATCAGCCCAAGCCGCAGGGCCCAGCGGACCAACGGTTTCACCCGCAACCTGTCGCGAGAGGATTTCGATTTGCGCGTCCGTGCCATGATCCAGCTATAGCCGCCCGGCGCGCACGGCAATACCGGTTTGGCGCAGCAGATGTTTCTTCTTGGCAAAAATACCCGCAATGCAACGCGGCCCCCCGAGCTGACGCCCGGGATGCGCGCGGCTTCCCCTTGTCGACAGGCTCTATTCCGCCGGAATCGCCTCGGCCTGCGGGCCAAGCGGATGTGCCAGCCTGCCCAGCATCTCCTTGGGGCAGAGTTGCAGGAAATGCGCCCGTTCGCGGTCCCAGTATTGCAGGATATCGCGCGCTCTTCGCGAATCGGTCTCGGCCGCGTGCCGTTCGATCAGAGCCTTGAGTTCAGCTTCCCAATACGGCTCTGTTACGGCGCAACTGACCAGTGTTTCGCGATTGAGGAGCGCCCCGGCACGACCATCCGGATCGTAGAGATAGGCCATGCCGCCGGTCATCCCGGCGCCGAAATTGGCGCCGATATCGCCAAGGATCACCGCCACGCCGCCGGTCATGTATTCACAGCCGTTCGACCCGCAGCCCTCGATCACGACCTTGGCGCCAGAGTTGCGCACGGCAAACCGTTCCCCCGCGCGCCCTGCGGCAAAGAGAGAGCCGTCGGTCGCACCATAGAGCACGGTATTGCCGATGATCGTGTTCCGCGCGGCCACCAGTGGGCTCGCCATCGGCGGGCGCACCACGATGATGCCCCCCGACAGGCCCTTGCCCACATAGTCATTGGCGTCGCCCGAGACCTCGATCTTCAGCCCTGGTGCGGCAAAGGCGCCCAGCGATTGCCCGGCACTCCCGGTCAGCTTGACCGTCAGGTGATCGGGTTGCAGGCTGTTGCGCATCCCGAACTTGCGCACGATATGCGAAGACACCCGCGTGCCCACCGTGCGATGCGTGTTCTGCACCGCATAATGCAGCTGCATCTTTTCGCCGTCATTGAGAAACCGCGCCGCGTCGCGCACGATCTCCGCATCCAGCGTGTCAGGCACCTCGTTGCGCGGCTTGAGTCGGTCATAGCGCTGATGCTGCGCGCCATCGACGGTGATCAGCATCGGATTGAGGTCGAGATCATCCAGATGCGCCGAGCCGCGCGATACCTGCGTGAGCAGATCCGCCCGCCCGATCACGTCATCCAAGGACCGCGCCCCGATCGAGGCCAGGATCTCGCGCACTTCCTGTGCATAAAAGGTGATGAGGTTCACCACCTTCTCGGCATTGCCGGTGAACTTGGCGCGCAAGGCCTCGTTCTGGGTGCAGACCCCGACCGGGCATGTGTTGGACTGGCACTGACGCACCATGATGCAGCCCATCGCGATCAGCGCCGCCGTGCCGATGCCGTATTCCTCGGCCCCCATCATCGCCGCCATCACGATATCGCGCCCGGTGCGCAAACCGCCATCGGTGCGCAGCGTGATCCGCTCGCGCAGATTGTTCATGCTCAGCACCTGATGCGCCTCGGTGAGGCCCATTTCCCACGGCAGACCGGCATATTTGATCGAGGTCGCGGGGCTTGCCCCGGTGCCGCCGTTATGGCCGGAAATCAGGATCACATCCGCCTTGGCCTTGGCCACGCCCGCCGCAATCGTGCCCACGCCCGATTGCGCCACCAGCTTGACGCAGACCTTGACCCGCGGATTGATCTGCTTGAGGTCATAGATCAGCTGCGCCAGATCCTCGATGCTGTAGATGTCGTGATGCGGCGGCGGGCTGATCAGCGTCACCCCCTCGGTCGAATGCCGCAGCCGCGCGATCAGCTTCGTCACCTTCAGCCCCGGCAATTGACCGCCCTCGCCGGGCTTCGCGCCTTGCGCGATCTTGATCTCCAGCTCCTCGCAATGGTTGAGGTATTCCGCCGTCACGCCGAACCGCCCGCTCGCCACCTGCTTGATCTTGGCGCTCGGGTTGTCGCCATTCGGCTCAGGCGTGAAATGCGCCGGGTCCTCGCCGCCCTCGCCGCTGTCAGAGCGCGCCCCGATCCGGTTCATCGCGATATTGAGCGTCTTGTGCGCCTCCGGGCTCAGCGCGCCAAGGCTCATGCCGGGCGTGACAAACCGCTTGCGGATCGCGGTCACGCTCTCGACCTCCTCGATCGGCACCGGCTTGCCCAGGGGCTTGATCGCCATCAGATCGCGCAGATGGATCGGCGGATTGGCCTGCATGGTCGCCGAATAGCGCTTCCACAGCTCGTAACTCGCTGTGTTGCAGGCCATTTGCAGCAGATGCATCACCTGCGCGCCCCAGGCATGGGTCTCGCCCGACTTGCGCGCCTTGTAGAACCCGCCGATCGGCAGGATATCCTGCCCGCCGTGATAGGCCCGCGCGTGGACCTCCTCCAGCTTGGCCTGTATCCCCGAAATGCCGATCCCCGAGATCCGGCTGGTCAGACCCGGGAAATACTCGGCACACATCGCGCGGCTCAGCCCCACCGCCTCGAAATTCAGCCCCCCCCGATAGGAGGAGATCACCGAGATTCCCATCTTCGACATGATCTTGAGGAGCCCCTGATCGATCGCCACGCGATAGCGCGCAACCGCCTCGGTCAGGCTGCCGTCGATCAACCCGCGCGCGATCCGGTCAGCGATGCTGTCCTCGGCGAGATAGGCATTGACCACCGTCGCCCCGGCACCGATCAGCACCGCGAAATAATGCGGGTCGATACATTCGGCAGAGCGCACGTTGAGGCTGCAAAACGTCCGCAGCCCCTTGCGGGTCAGGTGGCTATGCACCGCCGACGTCGCAAGGATCATCGGCATCCCGACGCGCGCTGCGTCCTGATGCTGGTCGGTCAGGACCAGATGCCCGGTGCCCGAACGCACCGCATCCTCGGCCTCGGCCCGGATCCGCTCCAGCCCCTCATGCAGAGCATTAGGGCCGGGGTCAAAGCTGCAATCGATCTTGGTCACATCGGCATTGAAATGCCGGATCATCTCCTTCCATTGCGCATTGCCGACAAACGGGCTCTCCAGCACCACAATCTCGGTTTGCGCACTCGATACATCGAGCACGTTCTTGAGGTTGCCGAACCGGGTCTTGAGGCTCATCACCCGGTATTCCCGCAAGCTGTCGATCGGCGGGTTCGTCACCTGACTGAAATTCTGCCTGAAATAGTGACTGAGCGGACGATAGTGGCGCGACAGGACCGCACTTGGCGTGTCGTCGCCCATGCTGGCAATCGCCTCCTTGCCATCCTCGGCCATCGGTGCCAGCACCTGTTCCAGTTCCTCGATGGTGTAGCCCGCCGCGATCTGCCGACGGCGCAGTTCCGCCCCGGTAAAGATCGGCGCCTCGCTGACAACCGCCAGCTTGTCATCCAACTCGTTGATCTTGCCAACCCATTCGCCAAAGGGTTGCGCATGGGCCAGCTTGTCCTTGATCTGGGCATCGTGATAGAGCCGCCCCTCGACCATATCCACGGCCAGCATCTGACCGGGACCAAGCGCACCCTTCTCCTTCACTGATCCCTCGTCGATCGGCACCATTCCGGCCTCGGATCCGGCAATCACCAGCCCGTCGCCCGTAACCACATAGCGCATCGGTCTCAACCCGTTGCGATCCAGCCCGGCACAGACCCAGCGGCCATCGGTCATGGCGAGCGCGGCGGGGCCATCCCAGGGTTCCATCACCGAATTGCAATAGGAATACATGTCGCGCCACGCGACAGGCAGTTCCTCGGCCTGTTTCGACCAGCTTTCCGGGACCAGCATTGTTTTTGCCATCGGCGCGTTGCGGCCCGCGCGCACCAGCACCTCGAACACCGCATCAAGTGCGCCACTGTCGGATGTCCCTTGCGGGATGATCGGCTTGATATCCTCGGCCAGTTCGCCGAACGTGTTGCTCGCCATCCGGATTTCGTGGCTTTTCATCCAGTTGGTATTGCCCTTGAGTGTGTTGATCTCGCCGTTATGCGCCAGCATCCGGAACGGCTGCGCCAGCCACCATTGCGGAAAGGTATTGGTTGAATAGCGCTGGTGATAGATCGCAAAGGCGCTCTTGAATCGCGGATCAAGCAGATCGGGATAGAACACCGCCACCTGTTCGGCCAGCATCATGCCCTTGTAGATGATGCTGCGGCAACTCAGGCTCGCCATGTAGAACCCGACGATCCCGGCCGCCTGCACCGCCTTCTCGATCCGGCGGCGGATGACGTAGAGCTCGCGCTCGAACGTTTCCTCGTCCAGCCCCTTGGCATCGGAAATCAGGATCTGCTCGATCTCCGGGCGCGTCGCATTGGCCTTTTCGCCCAGACAGGAGACATCCACCGGCACATGGCGCCACCCATAGATCGTGTGCCCCATGCGCAGCACTTCGGTTTCCACGATCGTGCGGCAAACCTCCTGCGCGCCGAAATTGGTGCGCGGCAGGAAGACCTGACCAACCGCGACCAGCCGATCTTGATGCGGCTCATGCCCGGTGCGGCGGATCTGATCATAAAAGAACGGCACCGGGATCTGCACATGGATCCCCGCCCCGTCGCCGGTCTTGCCATCGGCATCGACAGCACCCCGGTGCCAGATCGCCTTGAGCGCATCAATCCCGGCCTGCACCACCCGGCGACTCGGCTTTCCATTGATCGACACCACCAGACCGACACCGCAAGAGGAATGTTCCTCGGTCTCGTCATACATTCCGTGCGCGGCGAGCCACTTGCGTTTGGCCTCTTCCCGTTCGGCCCAGTCGGCGTCATATGTCGTCATCGGTGTTAACCCTTTCGTTACGATGAAGGTCAGGCATGGTGCCCTGTTTTGGCATGACCCGGACCTTGTCGTCTTGTCGTTCTGCACGTCTCCTTGTGTACCAAACCCGCGTACACACTGGACATGCTGTCCACATCCTACTCTGCCGCCACCGCCTGCGCGCCGTTCAGATAGTCCAGAATGGCCGCCGCCGCGTCGCGCCCGTCACGGATCGCCCAGACCACCAGGCTTGCGCCGCGCACGATGTCGCCCACGGCGAAAACCCCCTCCATCGCGGTCTGCCCGGTGGTAAATTCCGCCTTGATCGTGCCCCAGCGGGTCACTTCCAATTCCTTTTGATTCCAGAGGCTTGGCAGGTCCTCAGGCTCGAACCCCAGGGCCTTGATCACCAGTTCAGCCGGCGCATCCTCGATGGCGCCCTCAATCGGTTCCGGGCTCTGACGGCCCGTGGCATCCGGCGCGCCAAGGCGCATCTTCTGCACCTTCACGCCTGTCACGGGATTGCCCACAAACCCAACCGGTGCGCTAAGCCATTCAAACTTAACACCTTCTTCCTCTGCATTGGCAACCTCACGCTGGCTGCCCGGCATGTTTTCGCGATCACGGCGATAAAGGCACGTGACAGAGGTCGCACCCTGCCGGATCGCCGTTCTGACACAATCCATAGCGGTGTCACCGCCGCCGACCACAACCACTCGCTTGCCCGACGCATTCAACTCGCCGGACTCAAACTCCGGCACGCGGTCGCCAAATCCCACACGGTTGCTGGCCGTCAGAAAATCGATTGCCCGCACAATGCCCTTGGCTCCGGCCCCCGGCCCATCCAGTTCACGGCTCTTGTAGACCCCCGTTGCAATCAGTATCGCATTGTGTTTGCTGCGAATTTCCTGAAAACTCAGATCCTCGCCCACATTGCATTGCAGGACGAAATCGACCCCGCCCTGTTCCAGCTGCGCGACACGGCGCATCACCACGTCCTTCTCCAGCTTGAAGCCGGGAATGCCATAGGTCAGCAATCCACCGCCCCGGTCATAGCGATCATAGACCGTCACCTGCACCCCCGCCCGCCGCAGCACATCCGCCGCCGCGAGCCCCCCCGGGCCGGCACCAATTATCCCCACAGATTCAATGCGTTCCCTTGTGGGCTGGATCGCCTCGACCCACCCTTCCTCCCAGGCCGTGTCGGTGATGTATTTCTCGACCGCGCCGATCGTCACCGTGCCATGTCCCGATTGCTCGATCACGCAATTGCCTTCACAGAGCCGGTCCTGCGGGCAGATCCGGCCACAAATCTCCGGGAAAGTATTTGTCAACTGGCTGATTTCATAGGCTTCCTTCAGTCGACCCTCTGCCGTGAGCCGCAACCAGTCGGGGATGTTATTGTGCAGCGGGCAATGGCTCTGGCAATAGGGCACGCCGCATTGACTGCACCGCGCCGCCTGTTCCTTGGCCTTGGCATCCGCATATTCGGCATAAATCTCGCGAAAATCGTGCCGTCGCGTTTCCGCCGCACGCTTTTCGGGCATGTCCCGACCCACGGTCACGAATTTCAACATGGGCTGTTTCGCCACGCCATCCCCTCCGAGTCTACCATCGGTGCCGTTTTAAACCAATCCATTCTTCAATGAAAGTCATAACATATGACCTATTGTTAAATTTCTCATACAGGACAGAGTGCTTCGTTAGTCAACTTGCAACATATTAAATCCGATTCGGACTTATATTCAACTTTGCCTTTTCAAGACAATAGTTTAAAGCTACCCGCGCAGGCAGGCAGGAGTCTCGAATTGGCGCTTTTTCATATCTTCCTCGTGGCTATCGTCCAGGGGATCACCGAGTTCTTGCCGATTTCCTCTTCTGGACACCTGATTCTCCTGCCGCATGTGATGGGCTATGTTGATCAGGGACAGGCGATCGACGTAGCTGTCCATGTTGGCACACTCCTTGCCGTCATGATCTATTTCTGGAGGGATCTTCGCGGCGCAATCCTGGGGTTGCCGCGTCTGCTGACAGGACATGCCGACACGCCCGGCGCACGCCTTGCGCTACTTTTGATGATGGCGACAATCCCAGTCGTCCTTTGTGGTGCTCTGATTTCCGTCACCGGCGTGAATGAAGCCTTGCGTTCACTCACGGTGATCGGTTGGGCAACACTGATCTTCGGTATCCTGCTCTATTGGTCCGATCAGATTGGGAAGATCGAAAAGACAAGCGAAAACTGGAACATGAAGGACGCCATGATCATCGGCCTATGGCAGGCGGTGGCGCTCATCCCGGGCACGTCGCGATCCGGGATCACGATTACCGGAGCGCGCTTTCTGGGCTACGGACGGCGTGATGCCGCCAAGGTGTCGATGCTCATGTCGGTGCCCACGATCATCGCCAGCGCCATCCTGCTCGGCGCCGAAGTGGCGCTTGACGCTGATCTCGCGGTTCTTCGCGATGGCGCAATTGCCGCAGCCTTTGCCTTTGTTTCGGCGTTCGCGGCGCTGACCCTGATGATGCGACTGCTGCGCTCCGTGAGCTTTACGCCCTATGTCATCTACCGAATAATCCTCGGCGTGGTCCTGCTCGCGATGGCCTATACCTGAAGATTACTGCGCCCGCAGGTTTTTAGCGGATTCCTTGATCGCATCATACTGACCCGACGGCCGAAAACGCCACAGATAATCCGGCAGCACCGCTTGGGGCGCAACCGGCATGATGCCCAGATCCGAAAATCCTCTGGCCCCTTCGGAAACGACATTGTCCACCCTCAAACTTCGCACCTGATCGGCGGTGATCTGTGCCGGAATGAGGCCGAGACTGAGGGTCTGAACCAGATCCAAGGCCCAACCCATCATGGCGGCAATCCCAAAGGGAATGTTCACGATCATGCGCCGCCTGCGAATCTCGCGCAGCATCATCTGCATCAATTCGCGGAAGGTCGCCACTTCGGGACCGCCCAATTCATAGATGCCCGGCACCGCCTGCCCCACTACTCCCATGACCGCGGCCCGTGCCACGTCTTCCACATAGACTGGCTGAAACCGCGTTTCACTTCCGACCACAGGCAGGATCGGACCAAGACGTGCCATCCCGGCAAAACGATTAAAGAACTGATCCTCGGGTCCGAAAATCACCGAAGGCCGGAGGATCACGGCCGTCGGGAAATGCGTCAAGATGCCAGCCTCACCTTCGGCCTTGGAGCGCCCATAAGCGCTCGCAGATTTGGGGTCCGCCCCGATCGCCGACAGATGAACCAGCCGTTCAACGCCCTGCTCGGCCGCAATTCGCGCGATTCGCGCAGCGCCTGCGTTCTGAATTTCCTGAAAACTGTTGCGCCCCTTGCGGTCAAAGGTACCTACGCAATTGACGACAGCATCGGCGCCCTGCAAGGCGCTGCGCACGCTAGCATCATCCCGGATATTGCAAAAGACCGGCTCGACCTGACCCACAACGCCGTAGGGTTTGACATGCAAAGCCTCATTCGGGCGACGCACTGCCACGCGGACCCGCCATCCTGCCTTGGCCAGACGCCGCGCTATGTAGCGGCCAACAAATCCAGATCCGCCGAAAATGGTGACAAGTTTGGACATGGTGGCCTCCGGGCAGTGCATTTTCCAATGTGTTCTAACGCTCTGTCGCTGTCGGGACAAGACGCTAAGGCCCCCGCGCTGATTTGACCAAAATCAACGTTGACATGGTCCGGACCGGACGATAGATGGCTCGTCTGTGTCACCTGCCCAGGTGGCGGAATGGTAGACGCGCTGGCTTCAGGTGCCAGTGGCCGCAAGGCTGTGGAGGTTCGAGTCCTCTCCTGGGCACCAATCCCCAAGTCAACCCGTTGAATACCCTCAGTTTTCTTGTGGAAACTGCGAGGTCGTAGGACATGGCGTATGACAAATCGGTGCCCTTTTCTTTTACCAAAAACGGTATCTATTACTTCGAACGGAGGATCCCAAGTGACCTTCGCGGGCACTACCAAGCATCTAAGATATCGTATTCGCTGAGAACTCGGTCGGCCCATTTGGCTGCTTCAAGAGCTATCCGCGCTGGGCAGCAACTGGATGAATACTGGTATCATCTGCGGATCAAAAACTGTGATATACCCGGCAGGCATCGTCTGAGAATGCTACAAACGGTATCAGGCCCAACAACTTGGCCCAGCGCCTCAGACGATTCTGAGAGTTCCTCAGTTAAACTCTCTGAGGCTGTCGCGATCTACCTGAGGCTCAAGGGAGAGAACCGTCCAGTTACTTTTAGTCGCGCCGCAGAGCGAGCTTGTGGCTATATCATCGATGTCTGCGCAGACAAAGACTTACTGGCTTACAGGAAAGCGGATGCAACAAGATTTAGGGGCGCCTTGATCGAACGTGGTCTTACGGGCAGCAGTATAACACGCGTCTTTGGTACTGTAGGTCAACCGACCGTCTCGGGTGAATGCGTCACGGGCGACGAGTGACAGGAACGCCTCGGCGTGCATGACGGGGATATCCATCCAGAATTCATGGTCCCAATCGCCCCAGAATGCTTCGGCCTTTGGTCCGGCATAGACCCCATAGACTCGCAGACTGCCATCTTCATTAAAGATCAAGTCGATCTGCGTGGTATCGGGTCCATCCGTTCCTTCGATCCGTTCGTCGAACAGATTGTATCGCTTGGCCAGTGTCATGCCGTGACCTTTCGTTTTCGAGGGACCCTCTCCAGCATGACTTTGCAACAGTCAAATTGCAACGTAAGAGAGAGCTGAACAGACCTCGGGGTTGCTGACCACTTATCGGCCTCAATGGATAGCAGCGATTTCGTCCATTAGACCTTGCTCCAGTGAGCCGGATACATTTGCCTGAAGACGTGTTTCATGCCCCAGCAGAACGCTTACATCGAGCGCTACAACCGCACCGTCCGGCATGAATGGCTCGACCAATCCATCATCGAAAGCATCGAGGAGGCACAGAACCACGCCACGCAATGGCTATGGACTTACAACAACGACCGCCCCAACATGGGCATCGGCGGCATCATACCCGCCCAGAAACTGAGAATGGCCGCGTAAGGTCTACGAATGCAACCCATTAAAAATGGGGAGATCACCCCTTTCAACCAAAACGTCGTGCCCGATCCAGCTGGTTCAGGATAGCGCTGTTGGTCTGTCACATGTCATGATCCGGCAAGCTCTCGCCTGATCGCCATGACGGCGTTCTGAACTTCGATGGCAAAGTTGAAGATCAGATAGTCCGGCCAAGTTGACAGAACGACGACCAGAAGATCGGTTTCGTAGTCGATATAGATCAATTGCCCAAAGACGCCACGCGCCATCAAGTCACCGCGTCTGGCATCGTGGATCCACCATTGCCGACGATAGGCCCCGTTCGGCGCGCGATCCGTATAGGGAGCGCCGAACTTGTCGGGCTCTCCCACGCGACAGCTTTGAACCCAAGCCTCGGGCACGACCTGAGTCTTACCCAAGCGCCCACCCTGCGCCATCATCAGCCCAAATCGCCCGTAATCCCTGAGGGTGGCGTTGAATCCACCATCGGCAAGCGCCGTGCCAGCCCGATCGACGGTGAAAAACGCGTCGCGTTCGGCCCCGAGTTTTGACCAGATACGGTCCGACAGCAGTTGTGCAAGTGGAGCGCCCAGAGACCGCTCGATCGCCCATGCAATCACGTCCGACTCGATGGAACGATACGAGAAACTCTTTCCATGCGGCCGTTCCTGACTCAGAGTCAGGATAACGTCGCGGATGGTAGAAACTTCTTCTCCCGGTCTTTGGGGACGCCAGCCGCTTGCGATGTCGATGCGCGTCATGTCTGAATGCGGCACACCGTAATCTTCCGTAAAGCGGACACCGCTCTGCATGTCGAGAACCTGATTCAGTGACGCCCGGGCATAGCCACAGGCAGCCAGTTCCGGCACGATATCGACGAGGGGCATCTCTAAATCCAGCAACCCTTCGTGATGCAGAACGCCTGCTAGTGTCCCGACGATGGATTTGGCCACGGATTGGGACAGATGCGGCGTGTGGGGTTGCATATCATTGAAATAGCGTTCCTCGATCACCTCTCCGCGATGACAGACCAGAAACCCGTCTACGTAGGTGTGGGTCAGCCCTTGGTCCACCGTCCGCTTTTCACCGTCGGCCCCGGTGTAGACGAGTCCACCTAAATCGCCGGTATTTTTCGGCAATTCGATGATCTGTCCGGCCCGACGCACATCGCTCGTTGGGAAAAGCGAGCGAATGTTCTGAAAAGACCATCTGTTGAATGGCGCAAGATCCCAATTCTCAAGCGTCGGCCGCTTCTCTGGCGGTGGAGGAAAACCCTGCATTATACCCATTTCGCGGGCCGTCAGAGGCTGCTTTGGATGTCCCGACTGAGTGATGATCGCCATGTGAGACCCTCTAAGCGGAGTGGCGAGCCAGGGCGCGCCACTCTTTTTGATTTCACTTACTGCTTCAGCCGCGTCCAGATCTTGTTGTAGAGATCCACCGTCTCCTGCGGACAGGGTTGAACGAAGTCGGGGGTTGGCGCATCTGCTGGCATGACGATTTCCGGTGCCGAAAGCATTGCCTCATCCATGAAGGCCTCGCTCCCCTTGATGCCATTGGCGTAGCGGGCAAAGTTCGAGATCATCGCGGCATTTTCCGGTGCCATGATGAAATTCACGAAGAGCTTTGCGTTTTCCATGTTCGGTGCGTCCGATAGCACCGCCACGTTATCCATCCAGCCGGTAAAGCCTTCCTTGGGATAGGCATACTGAAGCGTCGGACGCTGCTCGCGCGCGCGCATCGCGGCACCGTTCCAGTTCTGAGACAGATCAACGTCGCCCGATGTCAGCTTTTCGATGGTGGAGTAGTCCATCGTGCGCCAGTGCTGCTTTGCGTTCAAAAGCAGTTCGGTCACTTGCTTCAGCTCTTCGACATTTCCGTTGCACCTTTCGTAACCGAGATAGCGCAGCCCGGCATTGATCACATCGTTCATGTCATTGAGCATGTTGATCCGGCCCTTCAATTCGTCAGGCGGCTCAAAGAGCAGTGCGAGTGTATTGATATCACCCTTGTAGACGGCGGTATCGACCGTAAAGGATGTCGTGCCCCATTGCCATGGAACCGAATAGCTACGGCCCGGATCCCACCAGACATCGACCCATTTGGGATCGAGGTTCTTGAAGTTTTCCATCTCGTTTGGCTTGATCTCCGCCAGAAGACCCTCACCGATCATGACCTTGATCATGTAGTCACCGGGGACGACGATATCATATCCGGTGCCGCCCTCCTTGACCTTGGCCAGCATGGTTTCATTGGAATCATAGCCGTCAAGGGTAACGTCCACATCGTATTCCGCTTTGAACTTCTCGATCAATTCGGGACTGGTGTAGTTTCCCCAGTTGTAGATGTTCAGCTTGCCTTCGGCCAATACAGGCGAGCCAGCAAGAAGACCCATGGCAACCACCACAGGTGTCAGTCGATGTCTCTTTCTTGTCATTTGTGCCTCCTCTGTTGTTGTGGAGCGGGCGCGCACAAACGCCCGCTCTCAGGTGCGCTTTCTTCCCAAAAAGAAGAACAGCGTGACGAAAATCAGGGTCAGACCCAGCAAAAGGGTCGAAACGGCGTTGATCTCGGGCGTAATGCCCCGACGGATCTGGCCGAGAATGTAGATCGGAAGTGTCGTTTCGCCGGGCCCCGCCACCAAAAGAGTGATGATCACGTCATCAAGCGAAACCACGAATGCCAGCATCGCCCCGGCGAATATACCTGGCAGCAGCAACGGCAGCGTGACCCTCCAAAAGACCCTCAGAGGCGTCGCGTAGAGGTCGGCTGCCGCTTGCTCCAAGGAGAGATTCATGTCCTCCAGACGCGCCCGGATCGGCATGTAGGCAAAGGGAATGCAAAAGACCGTATGTGCCACCATCAGATAGCCGATCCCTGTGACCCCGGTCAGCCGCTTGAGGATCGCAAAGAACGACAGCGTCGCCACCGCCGTCACGATCTCTGGCACCATCAGCGGCTGGTTGATGATGGCATAGGCCGCAGTCTGACCACGAAATGCTGGTGTGCGTGTGGTGGCAAGCGCAGCCATCGTCGCAAATATCACGGAAAAGAAGGTTGCGAACGCAGCGACCTGAAACGATACGAGTGTTGCATTGCGGATACCGTCATTGCCGAAGGCCGCCGCATACCAACGGAAGCTGAACTCTGTCCACCGCACGACCGAGCGGTTGTCGTTGAAGGAAAAAACGACCAGCACCACGATCGGCGCATAGAGCACGAACATGCACGCGATGGCGATCTGATCAAAGCCGGGCTGCTTGCGCAGATCCTGCATTCGGCGGCGGCGAAAGGACAGATCAACCATGGTGCGCGCCTTGCTTGCCAGCGTTACGGACGTAAATGAGCAACGCCGCCATCACGACCACCATCAGGATCAGCGCCGCCGCCGACCCGAAGGGCCAGTTTCTTGAAGAGCCGAACTGCAATGCGATCATGTTGCCGATCATCAGCTTCTTGCCGCCGCCCAAGAGTTCGGGCGTGATGTAGGCACCAAGCCCAGGAATGAACACCAGGATGCAGCCTGCCACTATTCCGGGCTTGGCCATCGGAATAATGATCCGTCGCAACACCTGAAAGCGGTTTGCATAAAGATCATACGCCGCCTCGACCAGTTTGAAATCAAGCTTTTCGAGAGAGGCATAGAGCGGCAACACCATGAAGGGCAGATAACTGTAGATGAGCCCTATGAACACGGCGCCGTCGGTATAAAGAATATTGAGCGGAGTCTCGATCACCCCGACCGACATCAGCCCCAGATTGATGATCCCCTCGTCGCGAATGATGAGCAGAATCGCATAGGTGCGGATGAGCAAGTTGGTCCAGAATGGCAAAGTAATCAGAAACAGCCATATGTTCCGTTGCTCGCGGGGTTTGGACGCGATGAAATACGCGGTCGGAAAGCCAAGGATGAGCGCCCCGATCGTCGCGACCAGCGCAAGCCCGATCGAGCGGCCGTAAATCTGCAGGTAAGTGCTCGAAAGGCTGAGCGAGCCATCAAAAATGTCACGCTCGAACAGGAACTGGAGATACGCCTCGCCCGACAGTTTCCAGGTGACACCGCCATAAGTGCCCGGAGTCAGGATGGAATAGAGCATGCTGATTGTCAGGGGAAACAGCCCAAAGATCCCGATCACCAAAAGTGCAGGCGCCAAAAGAAAGCGCCGGGTGCGGCGTTCTTCAACATCCCTCAATCGGCGCGCCCGCGCCAACCGGGTCTCATTGCTCGTATCTTGAACCGGCGCCAACATCAGTCCACCAGGACCTGAACATGCTCTTCGGGGATTTCCACCCCGGTTCGTGCGTCCAGCGCACCTATGCTGTCAGAGGTCCGCACAACGACTGTGGTGCCATTTTCCAAGCGCACATGCACATTGCTGCCCGATCCGAAATAGACCACGTTCTCGATCTGTCCGATGACCGAAGCCGCGGCGTCATCGGGAGCGACGAGTCGCAGGTTCTCGGGTCGAAAGGCGATGCTCACCGCCCCTTGGGAAATGCTGCTGTCGGAAAGGTAAGCGGTCAGGCTAGCGCCACCGGGCAAAGTCACCTGCCCCTTTGCGCCTGTGACATTGCCGAGAGTCGCATCAATGATGTTGATATCCCCGATGAAGTCCGCCACGAACCGCTTGGCGGGCCGGTTGTAGATCTCTTTCGGCGCTCCAATCTGAAGAATGTTTCCTGCCTGCATCACCGCGACCCGGTCCGACATGGTCAGCGCCTCTTCCTGATCATGTGTCACGAATACAAAGGTTATGCCGGTTTCATTTTGTAGGCGCTTCAATTCGATCTGCATGTCTTTACGCAACTTCAGATCGAGCGCCGATAACGGTTCGTCCAGAAGAAGCACCTTGGGGCGCGGCGCCAGGGCCCGAGCCAGAGCGACGCGCTGCTGCTGCCCACCTGAAAGTTGATCGGTCCGACGGTTGGCCAAAGCCTCCATGCGCACCAGCGACAACATGGCTCTGGTCGTCTGCTCGATTTCAGCATCAGGCTTGCGCAACATTTCAAGACCAAAGCGGATATTCTGCGAAACAGTCATATGGGGAAAGAGCGCATAGCTCTGAAACACGGTGTTCACAGGTCGCTTGTAAGGCGGCAAATGACCGATCTCTTGCCCATCAAGCAGAATCTGCCCGCGCGTCGGCAACTCGAATCCTGCAATCAACCGCAAAAGTGTCGTCTTTCCGCAACCTGAAGGTCCCAGTAGCGTGAAAAACTCGTTCTCCAGAATCCTGACAGATACCGCATCCAGCGCTGTGACCGCTTGTTCTCCACGGCCGAATTCCTTGGTCACCCGATCAACAAGGACCATGTCGCGCCCCTGTTCGGCCTCGTCTAGACCTGTGCCCTTCATCGGTGACAAAGCTGCATCTGCCATGTCTGGCCACCCCGTTGATTTTTCATGAAAGCCTAAGCCTTTGCAGCACCTGCGGTAAATACCCCTCAAGGGATAGGCTGGACCAGCCGCGCTCTGGCGTCCTGATGGCCGTCAGAGACGCCGAAAAAAGTGACGCTTCGATGCCATTCCGAGCGTCCTGTCAAGCCTCGACAGCGGATCACGAAGGCACCGAACAACGCGGACAGATGGGAAACCTTGGGGTGAACGTCCATGTCCGCGCGTTCAGGGCGTTCTCCCGGCAAGGTGCCTTCGCCACATCGCTCACTGTGACCCCTTTCGTCGGGACATCGCTGCAAGGACCGCGAACAGAAGGCACAACCCGCCCTCTATCAGACCAGCCATGGCAGCGGCCCTCATTCATACAAGATCCGAAAAGGTAGGGCTGGACAAATTAACGGCTGTAGTGTCCTTCTGGTCAGAAATGCGGGAAAAGTTTCCCCAATGAACAAAACCGGGAGGAAGAAACATGCAGAAGTATCTGAATTATACGGCCGTGGCTGCGTTGAGCCTTGCCTTTGCCAGCGAAGCGATGGCGACGGAGTGGAACGTGTCACTCTGGGGCAAGCGCCGGGCCTTTACCGAACATGTCGAGAAACTGGCCGAACTGGTGAGCGAAAAGACTGGAGGCGCATTCACCCTCAATATTAGTTATGGCGGGCTGTCGAACGAAAAGGAAAACCTTGACGGGATCTCTATCGGGGCGTTTGAAATGGCGCAGTTCTGCGCAGGATATCATGCCGACAAGAATCCGTCGCTCACCGTTCTCGAACTGCCCTTCCTCGGGGTAGAGACCCTGGAAGAAGAAACCGCACTGTCGATGGCGCTTTATGCTCAGCCGGCAGTCAAGGCCGACCTCGGGCGCTGGAACGCCACACTTCTGATGCCCTCGCCAATGCCGCAGTACAATTTCGTGGGATCGGGCGACGCACCCACCACACCCGAGGCGTTCAAGGGCATGAGTGTGCGCGCCCTTGGCGGGATCGGTGACGCCATGAAAGCGGTTGGGGCGGTTCCCACATCCATGTCCGCCACCGAAGTGCGGCAAGCAATGGACAGTGGCGTGGTGAGGGCCGTCAGCTTTGCGCCGCATGCGCATATGTCGTATGGCACGATAGAGAGCGCGAAATGGTGGACCAGCAACCTGAACCCCGGCACGGTGAATTGCCCGGTGGTGGCAAACACCGACGCTTTGAACGCCCTGTCAGACACTGAGCGCGAGGCGCTGATTGGCTCGATCGACGAGGCGCTCGCATATTATATCGACTATTACGAAAACGAAACGATGAAGGCCTGGGGTCCGGCGCTTGAGGAACGTGGAATAGAGGTGATCACCTTTGACGACGCCTCGCTCAAAGCCTTCAAGGACGTCGCTGCCGGTCCCGCCGCAGCAAGCTGGATCGAATCCAACGCCGCGCGCGGCCTTCCTGCGCAGGAACTCTATGACTTCGTGACCAGCAAGCTGGCCGAGATCAAAGGCGGTTCCTGATCTCAGTCTGGCCCGTTGCACACCAGCGGTGACGGGCCACTTCATTCCAAAGACGTGCAGGGGGATACCCGATGGCCGGCGCAGCGTCAGTCTTGACTGACGAAAGTATTCTCAGCCATCTCGACCGCAGGCTTTACCAGTTGGAGCGAATGTTTGCCCTGCTGAGCGGGCTTGCAGTGTTTTCACTCATGATTCTTGCGGTCGTCTCGGTCGGCGGGCGCAATTTCTTCAACCAACCCCTGCCCGGTTATGTGGACTGGATCCAGCAGATCATGCCGCTGATTGCATTCATGGGCGTGTCCTATGCACAGCGCGATGGCGGGCATATTCGGATGGACATCGTCGTGGGGCTCCTCAAGGGCCGTGGATTGTGGCTGGTCGAATTCATCATCACGCTGATCGCTCTGTTGTTGATGCTGCTGATGGTCTGGGGCAGTTGGGCGCATTTTCAGCGCAGTTTCGACTGGACGGCACCCTTCTGGAGCCGCGACAGCACGATCGACATCAGTCTTCCGATCTGGCCGGCCAAGATCCTCGCCCCGATTGCTTTTGCCGTTCTTTCGCTGCGGTTGATGCTGCAACTCTGGGCCTACGGCCGCGCGTTCACCAGCGGTGTCGAAAATCCGGTGGCGGTGCCTTTGATCGAGGATGTGGCAACCCAGGCCGCGCGCGAAGCAATGCATGTGGCGGGTCACGATGACTGAAATGCGGGTCTGATGGAACCGATCGAGATCGGAATAATCGTCACCGGCCTCATGCTGGTGGTTGTCCTTCTGGGGATGCGGGTGGCCTTTGCCGCCGCACTGGCGGGGATGGTCGGACTGATCTGGATCTTCTGGTCCAAGAAGGGCTATGATGGCGATCAGTTTTTCTGGGCCTTGACCGTCGCCGTCAAGACCGCCGGACAGGTGCCGCATTCCAAGGTCAGCTCACAAGCGCTCAGCCTGATTCCAACGTTCATCCTGATCGGGTATCTGGCCTATTATGCCGGTCTGACGCAGGCGCTTTTCGAGGCGGCAAAACGCTGGATCGCATGGGTGCCAGGCGGCTTGGCCGTGTCAACCGTTTTCGCCACCGCAGGGTTTGCCGCCGTGTCCGGGGCAAGCGTGGCCACCGCGGCAGTTTTTGCGCGGATCGCGATCCCTGAAATGTTGGCTATCGGCTATGACAAACGGTTTGCCGCAGGAGTCGTGGCGGCGGCAGGCACACTGGCCAGCCTCATACCACCTTCCGCCCTCTTGGTGATTTATGCGATCATCGTCGAGCAGGATGTCGGCAAGCTATTGCTCGCAGGGTTCGTTCCAGGTGTTTTCTCGGCCATTGTCTATGCTCTGCTGATTGTTGGTATGGCAATGACAATCAAGGGCTTTGGGCCACCGGTTAGGGGCTTCAGCTGGCGCGAACGTTTCGTTTCCCTGCCGCCAGCATTACCCATCGTGTTTGTCGTCGTGACCATCATTTTCTTTATCTACAACCCGTTTGGAGGCGACGCCTGGGGCACACCCACCGAGGGCGGCGCGATCGGAGCCTTCGTGGTGTTCCTGATGGCGCTCTGGCGCGGCATGCGCTGGCCCGATCTGAAGGACGCGCTCTTGGAAACCGCGAAGCTGAGCGTGATGATCTTTACCATCATCTGGGGCGTGCTGATCTATGTGCGCTTTCTGGGTTTTGCCGATCTGCCTCATGCGTTTGCCAACTGGATAACATCGCTCACCATGTCGCCGATGCTGATCCTGATCTGCATCCTGCTGGCCTATGCCGTGTTGGGCATGTTCATGGATGCCATCGGAATGCTGCTTCTGACCCTACCGGTGGTTTACCCGGCGGTCATGGCGCTCAATGGCGGGATCGGGGTCAGCGCCGCAGAAAGTGCATTTGGCATGAATGGCCAGATGTGTGCGATCTGGTTCGGAATTCTGGTCGTCAAGATGGCGGAGTTCTGTCTGATTACGCCACCCATTGGGCTCAACTGCTTTGTTGTGGCCGGCGTGCGAGAAGATCTCAGTGTGCAGGACGTGTTCCGGGGCGTTATGCCGTTCTTCTTTGCCGATGCTGTCACGATTGCCTTGCTGGTCGCCTTTCCGGCGATCATTCTGTGGCTTCCTTCGCAGGCTTGATGGCGATTAGTCTCTAAAATTCGAGACGTTAAGAGCCGGGTAATCCCCGCCATGATAGCCGTGAAACTGGGTGAGATTGAAGGTGGTGAAAATGGACGCGCGTAGCAATACGACGCCGGTCATCATCAAACGGAAAAAGGTCACTGGCGGCGGCGGTCATCATGGCGGTGCCTGGAAAGTGGCATACGCCGACTTCGTTACCGCCATGATGGCATTTTTCCTGCTGATGTGGCTCTTGGGTGCGACAACAGAACAACAACGCAAGGGGATCGCCGATTATTTCAGCCCGACTTTGCCTATCAGCCGGATTTCTGGCGGCGGCGATGGAGCCTTCGGCGGCGACACCATGTTTTCAGAGGATGCCCTACCGCAGAATGGCACCGGAGCCACGGACCTGTACACGACAGAAAGCAGACAGGCACGGGGCGAGATGGGCCTCACGCTCGACGACACTCAAACCGCCACGACGCAGAAAGATGCCAACAGCTTTGCCACCATCGAGGACGCCCTGCTGGCCTTGAAGGGTGACAGTATGGTGGCAGATGAAATGCTCCGCCATATCCTCACCAAAGTAACCGATGAAGGATTGGTGATCGAGATTTCCGATCTCGAGGGCGCAGAAATGTTCGCCGCGCAGACGTCAGAAGCAACACCTCTGCTTCAGGACATCGCGGCATTGATCGCAAATGTCAGCGATCTCGTTGAGAACGACATCGCTCTGGCCGGGCATATCCGCGCCCAACCGATAACACTTGCGCGCAACCCGGTCTGGGATCTCTCTATGGCGCGCGCCAATCAGATACGTCTTTTGCTGGAAAACGCCGGTGTGAATCGAAAGAGGATGCGCCGCGTCACGGGGCACGCTGACAAATCACCCGTGACGCGCGATCCGATGGCGCTGCGAAACAACCGTCTGGAAGTGATCTTGCTGCGATCAGATTCCCGCAGGAAATAGATCAAATTCTAACTGTTAGTCGTCCGTTAAAGCCATGCGCCTATGGCTGGTCCTCGACTTGGTTGATGCAGCAAAGGGTGTATCCATGACGATTTCCTCCTCTCTCAATGCAGGCGTCGCGGGTCTGAGCGCGAATGCAAGTCGTCTGGCAGCGATCTCAGACAACATCGCAAACTCCGCCACCTTTGGCTATCGCCGGGTCGAAGCCGACTTTGAGTCCATGGTCCTTTCAACGAATGGTGGGAGCTATTCCGCCGGTGGGGTACGCGCCACCACCCAACGCCTGATAGATCAGGGCGGCTCGTTGGTCAGCACGTCGAACCCTACGGATCTGGCGGTGCGCGGACGCGGCTTCCTACCGGTCGCGCAGACGAGTGAAGTCGCGGTCAGCAACGGTAATCCGCAAATGCTGCTGACTTCGACCGGCTCTTTCCGTACCGATTCCCTCGGGCGCCTGGTCACTGAATCCGGTCTTGTGCTGCTGGGTTGGCCCGCTGCTCCCGACGGCACGGTACCCGCCTTTCCGCGTGACACGAGTTCAGGATTGATGCCGGTCCAGATTAACGTCAATCAATTGACAGGCGAACCGACGACGTCGGTCAGCCTTGGGGTGAACCTTCCGGCCACGGAAACCGATGCCCAAGCGAGCGGTGCGCCACAATCCTTGTCAGTCGAGTATTTTGACAATCTTGGCCGATCCGAAACAATTCAGGTGACCTTCACCCCAACGGTTCCCGCCATCGGATCGTCTAACGCATGGACCTTGACGCTCGCGGATTCGGCTCAGGCTGGCGCGGTGATCGGTGAATACCAATTGACCTTCGACGATGCTCGGACCACCGGTGGCACTTTGCTGTCGGTCAATGCCCTCTCGGGTGGCGCCTATGATCCCGCCACCGGTCAGGTGATTGTCTCGGTCGATGGCGGACCGATCGAGGTCGGCATTGGCCGGATCGGGACGTCGGAAGGTCTTACCCAACTGTCCAACAGCTTCGCGCCACTTTCCATCACCAAGGATGGCTCGCCGGTTGGCAACATGGTGTCTGCGCAGGTGGATGAGAATGGCTTCGTCAGGGCCCTGTTCGACACCGGGGTGACACGCACCATCTATCAGGTGCCGCTGGTCGATCTGCCCAATCCCAACGGTTTGGTCGCTCTGGACCAGCAGACCTACAGACCATCGCCCGAGAGCGGATCGTTCTTTCTCTGGAATGCGGGTGACGGGCCGACCGGTGACATCGTGGCCTTTGCACGCGAGGAATCGGCGACCGATGTGGCCGGTGAACTGACCGCGATGATCCAGACCCAGCGGGCCTATTCCTCTAATGCCAAGGTCATCCAGACCGTCGACGAGATGTTGCAGGAAACCACCAACATAAAACGCTGAGAGCGCTACACCCGCATGTGAGAGAAGGGGCATGGAATGACCATATCAGGAGCGCTCTCGAATGCGTTGAGCGGGTTGACCGCCACGTCTCGCCTTGCCGACATCGTGTCAAGCAACCTCGCCAATGTACTGACCGATGGTTATGCGCTGCGCGACGTGACGCTTGTGGCCCGGAGCGACGGTGGGGGAGTGTCTGTTCAAGGCGTGACACGTCAGGTCGATGCGGGCCTCCTGGCCGATCGGCGCCTCGCCGAGAGCGGTCGTGCAGCAGCAGAGACGCGCGCAGGCTTCGCCGCGTCGTTGCAACGCGTGATCGGCTCCCCCGAGACCTCCGGATCGCTCTCGGCACGGCTCGCTACTTTCGAGGCCAGTCTCATCACCGCGGCCGCCCGTCCAGAAGAACCGAACCGCCTGCAAGCTGTCGCCTTCGCCGCGTCGGATCTCGCAGAGGGGTTAAACGGCATCTCTGCTCAGATCAGCAAGCTGCGCACACAAGCTGATGGTGATATTGCCCGCACCGTCGAGAGCCTCAATCGGGGTCTGGTGAATGTCGGTGCGCTCAACAAGCAGATAACCGCTGCACAGATCAACGGTCGCGAGTCGGCAGCGCTGGAAGATCAACGCCAGAAAGTGATCGACGGTCTATCCGCGCTTTTACCGCTCCGTGAGGTGCCGCGCGCCAATGGCGCCGTGGCGCTTGTCACTACTGGTGGCGCCATGCTTCTGGATGGGCGTGCAAGCCGCATCGAGTTTACGACCTCAGCAGTCGTTGCGCCTCACATGACGACCGCCAACGGCCTCTTGTCCGGCCTGAACATCAATGGCCAGACCATCAGTATCGGCGAGGACAAGGGTCCACTGTCAGGAGGGCAACTAGCAGCGCTTTTCGACATTCGCGACGACCTGGCAATCGAGGCACAATCGAACTTCGATGCCCTGGCGCGCGACTTGATCGAGCGATTTCAGTTGCCCGGCCTCGATCCCAGCCTCGGGGTCGGCGATCCGGGCCTCTTTACCGATTCAGGGACTTTCTTTGATCCAACAAATGAAATCGGGATTTCAGGACGCATTGCCTTGAACACCGCCGTTGATCCTGACCGGGGCGGTGCCCCGTATCGTTTGCGCGACGGTCTTGGCGCGGTCGGACCTGGCGCCGTGGGAAATGCTGGGTTGCTGTTGGCCATGAGCGATATCTTGAAAACACCACGCAGTCTCGGCACCGGCCCATCGAGTGGCACCGCGCGCGCATTTTCGGGGCATATCGCGAGTGTCCTCTCAATCACCGCCCAGACCCAATTGGCAGAAGATCAAAGGCTTGGCTTTCAATCAAGCCGGGCTCAAGAGCTGCGCAGTCTGGAACTGACCAACGGTGTGGACAGCGATGCCGAACTTCAGCGTCTCCTCGTGATCGAGCAGGCCTTTGGTGCAAATGCACGCATGATCCAGACGATTGATGACATGATGCAAACCCTGTTGAGGATCGGACAATGACCTTGCAAACCATCGGTGACATGACGCGGAGCTTTGCGCTGGTTCGCCAAAGCACCAACCTCAAGCAGCAATTGGGCCGTCTCACACAGGAACTGTCAAGCGGTCAGGCCAGCAATCTCACTGACCACCTGTCCGGCAATCTTTTGCGGCTTTCTCAGATCGAACATGACTCCGTCACGCTCAGAAGCCATCAGATTGCAGCCAGAGAGGCCGCTCTGGATGCGGCCGCCATGCAGGTTGCACTTGGACAGGTTCAAACCCTTTCGACTGGCCTAGCAGGAACGGCGATCACCATCGGATCGGCTCCGGGTGGCGCACAGATGGACAACCTTGCGGTTGAGGCACGCGGCACCTTGGGATCCATCATCGGGGCTCTCAACACCCAGGCCGCGGGGCGGGCCCTGTTCTCGGGAACACAGACCGACCGTGCTCCGCTCGCATCAGTAGAGACTCTGTTGGGTGATCTTCGTGTGGCAATCCATGGCGCGCACGGCCCTGCCGCGGTGCGCACAGCGGTGGACGACTTCTTTGACACCCCGGGCGGTGGCTTTGAAACTACAATCTATCTGGGTGGTACGGAGAATCTCTCGGCCTATGATCTTGGGGCTGGCGAGTCTGTTGCCCTGACGATCCGAGGGGACGATCCGGTTCTGCGCAATCAATTGAAACACGTGGCTCTGGTGGCTCTTTCAGACGACCTGGGCGCACTGCTTTCAGATGAGGATCGCCGCGATCTTGCGCGTGGTGCCGGTGAATCGCTGTTGGCTGGGCAGCAGGGTCTTGCTGCGTTGCGCTCCAATCTGGGATTTGCAGAGGCGCGAATCGATCATGCCACAAGCCGCGTTTCCGCAGAGATCACGGCAGTGCAGATAACCCGCAACGATCTGGTGTCGGTTGACCCCTTCGAAACCGCTGCAAATCTGGAAAAGGTGCAGATCCAGATCGAGACGCTCTATACACTGACCGCACGATCCGCGCGCCTTAGTCTGGTGAATTTCCTGCAATGAGAGCGCAGTTCGCCCTCGCAGGTTGCTTTCTCAGCCTCGTCCTGACGGTTGTCCCTGTTCATGCCAGCCCGATCCGGATCAAGGATCTGGTTGAGTTCGACGGGGTGCGAGGCAATGATCTTGTCGGCTACGGCCTTGTCGTAGGCCTCAATGGCACGGGCGACGGGCTCCGCAACGCGCCCTTTACAGAAGAGATCATGTCGAACATCCTTGAACGCCTGGGCATCAATGTGTCCGGAGAGCAGTTTCGACCAAAGAATGTTGCAGCTGTGTTCGTCACCGCTGAATTGCCGCCCTTTGCACGCGCAGGCGGCCAGATCGACGTAACCGTTTCTGCGATTGGCGACGCCAAAAGCCTGTTGGGTGGCACCTTGATCATGACGCCGCTCAATGCGGCGGATGGTCAGATCTACGCTGTTGCGCAGGGAGCGATCCTCGCCGGCGGGGTTGCCGCCAAGGGGGAAGCGGGCGGCGTGGTACAGGGCGTTCCCACAGCCGGAACCATCCCGGCTGGGGCCCGGATCGAGCGTGAAGCCGATTTCGAGCTTGCCAGCCTTGAAACCGTGCGTCTGGCTCTTCGCGAGCCCGATTTCACGACCGCATCCCGCATCGAGAACGCGATCAACGATGCCGTCGGCGGAGGCGTGGCCGTCATGCTCGACTCCGGGACAGTGCGACTCAGTGTTTCGGAAATGCGCACCACGTCACCTGCTCACGTTCTTGGCCAAATCGAGAACCTGCTGGTCGAACCCGAGCAAAGGGCGAGAGTGGTGGTCGACCAAAGGTCTGGCACGATCGTGATTGGGCAAGATGTGCGCATATCGCGCGTTGCTGTATCGCAGGGCAATCTAACGCTCCGGATCGAGGAAGCACCGCTCGTGGTGCAACCCAACCCGTTTGCGCGCGGCGAAACTGTTGTTGTGCCGCGTTCGAATACCCAGATTACCAAAGAGCCTGGAATTGCCCTTGCAGAAGTTCCGTCGGGCGCTTCGCTGTCAGAGGTCATTTCAGGACTGAATGCGCTGGGTGTCGCGCCGCGCGACATGATTGACATCCTCAAGAGCATCAAAGCTGCGGGTGCGCTGCATGCTGAATTTGTGGTGCGTTGAGCAGAAGCACGGCAAGAAGGGACGCCCAAGCAACGGCGGTTGGTCCGTGTCGCGCCCTCAAGATTTCGATGGGCAAAGCTGCTAATCCTGACAGGGCGCAAGTTTGCGCGCGAAGGGCAGCATGGACAGATTCGGGATAAGCCTGAAGGCGGTGCCCAATCAGGCACCGCCATAGCCCGTTCCCTCCTCAGAGACCGATCGACACAGCAACACATGCATCAGAGATAACCACGCACCAGACTGTCAGCAAGCAGGGTCCAGCCATCGGCAATCACAAAGAAGGCCAGCTTGAACGGCAAAGATACAGTTGCGGGCGGCACCATCATCATGCCCATCGACATGAGGATCGCTGCGACGACGAGATCGATGATCAGAAACGGGAGAAAGATCAGAAATCCGATTTGAAAGGCACGGGCTATCTCGGACAGCATGAAACTGGGAAGCAGTACCGAAAGTGGCGCATCAGGCCCGGATGGGACCAGCGCAGAATCTGGCCGCAGCGCTGCCATGGCGGCAAATGTTTCCGCGTCAATTCGCCCGGCCATGAAAGCCCGGAACGGTACAAGGGCACGCTCCATTGCCAGGTCGAGCGGCAACTGCTCCTTCAACAACGGCTCGATACCATCGGCCCAGGCCTGATCAAAGACCGGCGCCATCACGAAATAGGTGAGAAAGAGAGAGAGACTGACAATCAGCATATTGGGGGGCGATTGTTGCAGGCCAATCCCCTGACGCAGGATGGAAAGAACCGTCACGATGAACGGAAAGCACGTAACCATGATCGCAAGTCCAGGCGCGAGACTGAGCAAGGTAACAAGGGCGATAAGATGCAGGGTGCGTTCCGCCAAGGATCCTCCGTCGCCGAATGAAATCGATATCTCCTGCGCCAGTGCAGGCGTGCCACCAAGGCACCCCCAGAGCAAAGCGGCCGTGGCCACAAGGAAGATCGACCTCATTCCAGACCGTCTTGCAAATTGGCCACTTCGGTCAGCCGTACCGAAAGTTGACCTTTCTGATCCCCATCCAGTTCCTCAAGTTGACCCCGGGCAATCAACTTGTCGCCAACGTAAAGCTCTACGGCATCGTCGACTCTCCGATCGAGCGGCAAGACTGCATCCTTGCCCAGTTTCAGCAGATCACGGATCAGGGGCCGCGCTTTGCCCACGGAAATCGTGATCTCGATCGGAACGGATGAAAACGGATTGTTAGGAGCACTTCCCAGACTGTGGGTTTGATCCGGCACATTTTCCGTCATGCAGAGACCCTCCTGTTCTGCTCAAAGAATCCGGAGATCGCATCGTCGATCCCCTGCAACACATCCTGCATGTCAATTTGCTGTTCAGCTTCACCGAAGCGCAGATAGATCTGGCCACTGACCAGCGTGTCATCCTCCGTCAAATCGACAGAAGGGTCCCCGAGATCCGTCAGGATGCTCTCAAGAGCCAAGATATCGGCAGGTGCGCCCACGATCTGTATTGGCTGACGGCCATGCTTGCGGGCGAGGTCATGCAGAATTTCGATCAGGCGTTGTCCCAGTGTCGCGGCGCTGAGCCGGGGCAAAACTGTGGCCGTCACCTGCTCAAAGAGCGGTCTCAGCGCTGCCAGGACGGAGGCGAAAGCCTCTTCATAGGTAAAGTGCAGATCCTGCAAATTCTGAGCAAGATCTGCTGTGATCCGCCGCGCATCCTCAGTCTGGGATTTCATCGAATCGTCCCAACCGGCCTGATATCCCTTTTCGAAGGCCTCAAGCCGCGCATCCTCGAGCGCAACATCGGATATCGCCAGAAAATCACCGCGCGCATAGGCCCCAAAATCATCAAGCAAATGGGCAATCGACATCAGACCTTCTCCTCTTCGCCTTCAAGCCAGCTGCGAAGGATTTCAACGGTTTCTTCCTGCCTTTGGCCGATCATGGTGCGCAAGCGGGCGACCGGGTCCTCGGTGCTGCGCTCCAGCGCCGGCGAGTCTCGCTCGGGCTTGTGCACCGCCACTTCATCGGGGATCACAGAAAGCCCTGTCGCATCAAAATCGCCATCGTCGATCTCGCCGGTCAGCGCGTTGGAGGCCGGAGCCGGGGCACCCTGAACACCAGGTCGGGCGAGCGCCACAAGGCGTGCCGGGGGCGGATCAGCCGGACGCATGATCAACGGACGAATTACAAAGAGACCAAGGATGAGCGAGACGAGAGCGAGCACGCCAACCTGGATCAGAGACATCAAATCAAACGCCAAGCGATCAAGAAGGCTGCTTTCCGCCAGTGTGCCCTCGGGCGCCTGGGTCTCGAACTGCATGGTTCTGACCGTGATGACATCCCCGCGTGTCTCATCAAATCCGACCGCGGACGCAACGAGATCCCGCAAAGCTGAAAGTTCTTCATCAGAGCGAGGCTCAAAGATGGTGGTGCCGTTGGCATTTTTCGTCGTCGTCCCATTGACCAACACGGCCACAGTCAGGCGCTTGATCGCCCCAGGGGCATGGGTGATTTCGCGCTCGGTCTCGGAGACCTCGAAATTGACGCGCTCGCGGGTCTCATTTGCATTGCTCGCGGAGTTGCCTCCCTGCGCTGCATCACCTTCCGGAAGGTTTGACGCCACGGTGACATTGGGCCCCGCTGTGCCAGACGACGATTTGATGCGTTCCTCGGTGTCTGTGCTTATCGCGACGCGACCTTCGGGGTCGAGGCGCCTTTCACGGATGGATTCGGTCTGCATCACGGTATCCACAGCCACCTCCACAACGGCGTTGCCCGGACCAACACGGGCGGACAAGAGCCGCTCTGCTCGGGACCGCAACATCTCTGCCCGATCATCGGAGGTGTTGCTCGGAGCCTCATCTGCCGCGCCGATCAGCCCCCCCTCGGCATCAATGACGGAGACATTCTCCGGTGCCAGACCGGCAACAGCGGAGGCCACGAGAAACTGCAACGCGCGCGCATGTTTTGGGGTAATGCTGCCACGAGCCGCAGTGATCGAAACTGACGCAGACTGTTGCACGTTCCGCTGAAACGGATTTGACCCGGTCGACGAGATATGAACTCTGGCGGCGCTGATGGCAGGGTGAGAGACGATTGTTCGCGCCAGTTCGCCTTCCTTTGCGCGCCAGTAGGCAGCATTGAACATCTGTGACGTGGTGCCGAAACCGGAGAGCCCATCGAGCAGTTCATAGCCCTTGATCGATGCGCTAGGCAGTCCCTCGCCTGCGAGGGTCAAACGCAATTCATCGCGTTGCGCTGCATCGACAAAGATTGCGGTCCCACGCACTTCATAAGGTGCGCCGATCTGCTCCAGCGCAGTGACCACTTCGCCTGCCGCACCGCTTTCGAGACCGGAAAAGAGCAGCGCCATGCTGGGCTCTGAAGCCATCCGGGCAAGGGCCAGAACCGCCCAGAACATGGCTGCCGTCGCGCCCAGTACAAGAAGGCGACGGCGGGTGTCGAACGCTCGCCAGAGCTGAAAGATCTGCTGCAAGTCTCTGCCTCCTGATCCGTGGCCTTCTGCCCTTGGATGGCCCATCCTTCGCTGATCAGGCTTAACAATCGGTTAGTTCCTCACAGGTATTGCTGCATTTGCCATCCGCTGGGAGAAACGCCATGTCAGGGACAGATGTCACCGTCGAGCCACCTACAAAAAAGACCTTTGGTCGATCCTTGATTCTCGGTCTTGTGCTGGCTCTCCTGGGTGCAGCCGGAGGCTTCTATGGCGTCCAGTCTGACCTTTTACCCATTGGAAATAAATATAAATCAGATGAGTCTGGCGCGCCCCCGGCCACCGCGGGGAACTCTGTCGGAACCCTGCCGGATCTGGCGTTTGTTCCCCTCGAACCGCTGATTGTATCAATGGGCCAAGGAAGTCAGATGCGTCACCTCCGATTCCGTGGCGAACTCGAAGTGATCCCGCGCCACAAGGCAGAAGTCGAAAGGCTGCTGCCGCGTGTTGTCGATGTGCTCAACACCTATCTGCGGGCCCTCAGAATCGAGGATATCGAGGACAGCTCAGGTCTCATGCGTCTTCGCGCTCAGATGTTGCGCAGAGTGCAGATCGTGACGGGCGCAGACCGCATCAACGATCTGCTGATCATGGAATTCGTTATAAACTGAAGGAAGAGCTTGATGGAAATGATTGCAGATATCCTGCTTGTGGCCGGAGCGATCGGTGCCGGGTTCTACTGTTTCATACTCGCCCGGCGGCTGGGGCGGTTCAACGATCTGGAAAGCGGTGTCGGCGGAGCAGTTGCGGTCCTGTCCGCGCAGGTGGACGATCTGACGCAAACCCTGCGCGCCGCACAGACGACGGCGAGCGAATCGACGGTCTCACTCGATCACCTGACGGAACGCGCCGAGCATGTTGCCCGACGGCTCGAATTGCTTGTGGCGTCGATGCATGATCTGCCGGAAGCAACCTGTGATCACAAGCCAGAGCAGCATGACAGGATGCAGGACATCACCATGACGCCGATGTTCAAGCGACATCAGGACATGCTTGGAGGATCAGCAGGATGAGCATCCCCACGGTTCGCTCAAAACCCAAACCGCGTGGGGCAAGACGGGGAACCTTGTTCATGATCTCCGGGCTTCTGCTGGCCTCGGCGCTGATCAGGTTTGGCGATGGGGCAGGGCAGGCGTTTGCGCTTGCCATGGGTGACGGCACAACAACCGCGCCGGATGAAACCACCAACAAAACTTGCACGACGCCTGAGGATTTCCAGACCATGCTGACGGAATTTCAGGAACGCGATTCCCGGCTCATGGTGCAGGAAAAGGCGCTACGAGACCGAATGCAGGCATTGCGGATCACCGATCAGGAGGTCAGCCGCAAACTCGAGGCCCTGACGCGCGCAGAGGACGCGTTGCGCCAGATGATCGCACTCGCCGAGACCGCCTCCGAAGATGACCTGAGCCGCCTGACCAAGGTCTATGAAAACATGAAACCGAAACAGGCCGCTGCCCTCTTCGAGGAAATGGACCCCAGCTTTGCCGCCGGGTTTCTGGCTCGTATGCGACCCGAGTCCGCCGCTGCGCTCATGGCAGGTCTGAGCCCGCAGGCAGCTCATACGTTCAGCGTCATTCTGGCCGGGCGAAATGCAAATGCACCTGTCGAATAAAGCGCGCGTCATCAGGCTTTCTTAACCCGGCGCTGACAGAGTGAAAATCATACTCTCGTGCGGAGAACACGATGTTTGGCATTCTTGGCATTGCGGTCATTTTCATCATGGTGTTCGGCGGTTATCTGGCGGCTGGCGGCAAGATCGGGATCATTCTGCATTCCCTTCCATTCGAACTGATGATGATCGGCGGTGCCGCAATCGGGGCATTCCTGATCGGTAATGACGGTCCCGCGATCAAGCATACGATAAGGGATGTCGGCAAGGTCTTCAAAGGTGCGAAATGGAAACCTGACGATTACCGCGATCTTCTATGCCTGCTGTTCGAGCTCATCCGCCTTGGTCGCCAGAACCCGGTTGCGATCGAAGAACATATCGAGGAACCTGAGGCGTCCTCGATCTTTGGAAAATACCCGAAGATCCTCGCCGACAAGGAAGCAATTGCGCTGATCAGCGACACATTGCGGGCCGCTTCGATGAACTATGACGATCCCCATCAGGTCGAGGAAGTGCTCGAAAAACGGATGGAAGCGAGCCAGCATCATGCGCTTCATTCTAGCCACGCCTTGCAAACCATGGCTGACGGTCTGCCCGCGCTCGGGATTGTCGCTGCCGTTCTGGGGGTGATCAAGACCATGGCGTCGATTGACCAGCCTCCCGAGATCCTTGGCAAGATGATCGGTGGGGCCCTTGTCGGAACCTTTCTCGGGGTTTTTCTATCCTACGGGTTGGTCGGACCTTTTGCCGCCAAGGTCAAGGATGTGGTCGATGAGGATGCCCATTTCTACACGCTGATCCGTGAGGTGCTGGTCGCAAATCTGCACAACCATACCGCCAACATCTGCATCGAAGTAGGACGGCAAAACGCTCCGCTGCACAATCGCCCGAGTTTCAACGATCTCGAAACCGCACTCAAGAGCTTGAGACAGGATGCAGCATGATCAAACGCGTTGTAGTGGCCCCGTTCCTTTGTCTGCTTGCCCAGATTGCGGCCGCCCAGACGGTCCAAATTCGATCGGGCGAGCACGATAGCTTCACACGGCTGGTGATGACGCTGCCTGCTCGCACGCAAGTGCGGTCCGAGCCAAGAGCGCATGGTGTATCCTTGATTTTCGCGGCACCCGGTCTTGTGTTCGACACCACTCAGGTCTTTGAGCGGATTACCCGCACCCGCCTTTCCGATATCACATCTTCCACGGGAGAGGCCCGTCTTGACCTCAGTTTTGCCTGCGATTGTGGCCTCAACACGTTCTGGAATGACCGCAACATGCTGGTGATCGACATCATGGCAGATCCGGAGCAGAACCGCACCGGGACACAACGACCACGACCGCGGCCTCTGTCTCTCTCTGGGAGTGGAATCGAACATGCCGATGTGAGAAATCACGCCTCGCCCGCGTCAAAACTCCTGGCGCCGCCGTTGGACGCGGGTTTCCTGCATGCGCCAGACCCATTCGGGAAACCATCGCGCCCCGGTGATCCTTACAGACCCTTTGCGCCCAAAGACATCGATCTTGCGGAAATGCAGTCGACTCTGACCCGCCAACTCGGCGATGCGGCCAGTCGTGGCTTCCTGACACCCAATCCCAGAAGACGGCCAGGCCCCGACAGACCGAAAGGTGTTGCCACGACGTCTCCATCCGAAACGCAGCGTGCGCGCACAGAAATGCCTCCTGCACCGAACCGTCCGAGACATCACAACATCCGTGTGCGGTCGGCATTTCTCGACGAAAACGCTTCGCAAATCAGGACCGTTCTGGAATCGAACAAGGACGAGGTCTGCGTTCCTGATAACTGGATCGACATTGTCGCCTGGGGACAAGAGACGCCATTCGAGACCCAGGTCGGCCCGCTCATTGGCGACTTGCTAGGTGAGTTCGACGTGATCAGCCAAAACAAGGCTATTCGACTCGCCCAACTGTATCTCTATTTCGGGCTCGGTCTTGAGGCTCGTCAAATACTGAGCCTGGTCAACCAGGATAACAGGCAGGCGGAGGTCATGAACGAACTTGCCCAGATCCTCGACGAGGGGCAGGCGGAGAACGGATCACTCTTGAGAACCCAGATCGACTGCGATACGCCGGCCGCGCTCTGGAGCCTGCTGAGCCATGACAGGTTGCCCGATGACCTCATCTTCGATCATCAGCTGATCCAGCGCAGTTTCGTCGCTCTGCCGGACCACCTTCGCAAACACCTCGGCCCGATTCTGGCGCGAAGGCTCATTGCGGCGGGTCACAGGGTGACGGCTGACGGAATTTTGCGCGCAATCGATCGGAGCAATCAAGCGACACCACCCGCCACAACACTGGCTCTGGCTGAGTTGGCGCAGAACAAGGGACAGACAGAAATCGCCGAAGCCGGTTTCCAGGCAGCGATCGACAGCAACACAGCGACCTCTGCGGAGGCTACGATCGAACTCATCGAGCAGTGGCTCGCAACTGGTCAACCGGTCCCCTTCGATCGCGCAGAACTTGCAGGCGCCTTTGCCCAGGAACATCGCGGCACTTCGCTCGGCCGTCGCATGGCGCTGACCTATGTCGAAGCCCTCGCAGCTTCGGGCGCTTTTGAACAGGCATTTTCCGAGTATGACCGGATACGACCGGATCTCCCAAAAGAGGATGAAGTCATCCTTGGAAATCGCCTGGTCAAGCATTTGACCGCGACCGCAAGTGATCTGGATTTTCTGCGTTACACGCTCTCGGCCCGCGCTGGAAGATCCCAGAATCTCGCACCAGAGGTCGCCCTCTCTGTCAGTCAAAGATTACTGGAAGCCGGGTTTGCAGAGGCGGCAGAGACCTATCTAAAAGAACCGGAATCTGGCCCGGATGGGCGGAAACAACGTCTGTTGCGCGCAGATATAGCGCTGGCGTTGAACCGCCCGCGACAGGCCACAGTCGCGGTGCAGAACATCGAGGGCGCCGATGCCGAATCACGGCGTGGCAAGGCGCAAAGCCTCTCAGGTGAGTATGATTCGGCTTTTGAACACTTTGCCGCCGCCGGCGATTCGACAGCAATGCATGACGCCGCCTGGATGGCCGCCGACTGGTCCAAGATGCAGGAAGCAGAGGATCAGGTGCTGCGCGAGGTTGCCGACCTCATGCTTTCAACGGACCCATCCTCAAGCCAGTCGGAACCCGGGATGCTCACCGCAACGCGACTCCTGCTGGATGAGAGCATGCACGCGCGACAGACATTCGGGCGGTTATTGGACGAAATGCAGATGCCAGAGATACCCGAAGGCTAGCATCTTCGAGACCGCAGCTATCAAATCTGAAAAACCTTTCCGCCATCATGGTGACGTATCGGCCGAAAGCCGAGTAACACAGGAGACAACCTTGACGCGGATCCTCTCGTTCCGTTTGACACGCCATCTGGATTGTCACGATGTCAGCATCCGCCCTGCCAGGGTACGATCTGTAAGAACCGCCGCCGCGACACGCGGGCTGATCAGGATCGGTATCGTGTTTCTGCTGTCATGTTCCGTCTTTTTGCCGTGCGCGGTCACTGCATCGCCCGCCCTGATGTGTGACGCAGCAGCTCGCCTAGCTGCGGCACAACTTGACCTGCCGCCATCCATTCTTCGCTCTATCACACGAACGGAAACGGGCCGCGCGCGCGGTGACAAGCTTGAGCCCTGGCCCTGGACCGTAAACATGGAGGGTAAGGGCCATTGGTTCGAGACTGAAAGTGCTGCGAAAGCCTTTGTTGAAAAAGAACTTAGACGTGGGGCCCGCAGCTTCGACGTGGGCTGCTTTCAGATCAATTACAAATGGCACGGCCATGCATTTCGGTCGATAGACCAGATGTTCGATCCCACTGAAAATGCGCTCTACGCCGCAACATATCTGGCCGATCTCTTTGCGGAAAGCGGTGATTGGTCCAAGGCGGCAGGGGCCTATCATTCGCGCACGCCCCAGAATGCCGAGAAGTATCGTGCGCGTTTTGACCGGATCCGGCAAAGCCTGAACGAACAGCCCGGCCCCCTCGCCGAACTCGCAAACCTCCGGGCCCCGCTACCGCAACGGGACAAACCCAACGGGTTTCCGTTCCTGCATCAGAGCGACGCCAAACGCAGCAATGGTTCACTGGTCCCGCTTGATCGCCTATCACGCGGCGCTCTGATCTCGCTTGGATCGACAATGAACGGATCCTGAGTCATGAAATCCCTTTCGATCGGTGACTTCTATCAACCCACGGTGCTTCTCGCGCTAGCCTTGATGGCGATCATCGTCATGATGATCCTCCCCGTCCCGGCCTGGATCCTTGATATCGGGCTCGCGGCGTCTTTCGCGCTTGCCATCCTGATCTTTACGATCACGCTGTTCATCGAACGGCCCCTGGATTTTTCGGCCTTTCCGACAATCCTGCTGGCCTCGCTGATGCTGCGGCTGTCGCTCAATGTCTCCTCCACCAAGCTGATTATCGGCCAAGGTCACACCGGGACCGATGCGGCGGGCGACGTGATAGAGGGCTTTGCCAATTTCATCATGGGCGGAAGTGTGTTTCTCGGGCTGGTCGTATTTGGCGTCCTCCTGATCGTGAATTTCATCGTGATCAACAAAGGTGCCGCCCGGATGGCCGAAGTTGGTGCGCGATTCGCTCTGGACGGAATGCCTGGCAAGCAAATGGCCATTGACAGTGACATGTCAGCCGGGGCGATCACGCATCAGGAGGCGAAGGATCGCCGCGAGCGGGAACAACAGGAAACCACCTTCTTTGGCTCGCTGGACGGGGCCTCGAAATTTGTCAAAGGCGATGCGATCGCGGGCCTCCTGATCACCCTGCTCAACCTAGTGATGGGTCTCATAATGGGGGTTGTCGTCCACGACATGCCGGTTGCCAAAGCCTTTGAAACTTATACGATTCTCACGGTGGGCGATGGCCTGGTCACGCAGATTCCGGCGGTCATCATCTCGATTGCTTCGGCCTTGCTGCTGGCGCGGGGCGGGGCGCGGGGGGCAACCGATCTGGCCATCTCGACACAACTCGGGCGGCACCCGGCGGCGCTGTCCACAGTAGCCGTATTGATGGTCCTCTTCGCAATTGTCCCCGGCTTGCCGTTCTTGCCCTTCATTTTGGGCGGTCTCGCCCTGGGGGGGCTTGCATGGCTAAGCTTCACCCGGCAACCATCGGTTTCGGACGCGGCAAAGCCCATCGATCACCCGCTGGCAATGCCCGAAAAATCGCTTGGCGACATTCTCGAACTGGACGACATCCATATCGAATTTGCACCAGATCTGGTGAACATGATCCTTGATCCCGGCCTTGGTCTGGATGCCCGGATCGCAAACATGCGCACTTATGTCGCCACACAGTTCGGCCTGATTCTGCCGGAAATCCGCCTCACGGACGATCCCGGCATGCCACAAGGGGCCTATTCGATCCGCATCCAAGGCGTCGAACAGGCGCGCGCCGTGCTGCGTCCCGACCGCATACTGGCGCTTGATCCGGGCCATAATTCTGACCTTCCCCCCGGCGAGCCGGTCAAAGAGCCGGTCTATGGCGCGCCGGCGCGATGGATTTCTGTCTCCGATCAGGAGCGGGCGGCGTTGTCCGGGACGACCCTCGTGGCCCCGACGGAGGTGCTCGCGACGCATCTGCTCGAGGTGATACGCCGCAACCTGAGCCGCCTCCTGACCATGAAAGCCATGCGCCGCTTGCTTGACGAGATGGTCAATCTGTCCGACAAGGCCAGAGCCGAAGCTAACCGCAAGCTCTTGGACGAAATGATTCCGGATCGCGTTCCTCCGGATCTTCTGCACGCAATCCTGCGCCTGCTGCTGGCCGAACAGGTTTCGATCCGCAACCTTCCGCTGATCCTCGAAGCCACCGCCGAAGGCCGTCACGGCCAAAGCCACCCTGAAGTGATCTGCGAGCATGTCCGCCAGAGGTTGGGTTTTCAACTCGTTGCCGCGTTGCAGCGCGCGGACGGCACGCTGCCACTCATTCAACTGGCACCCGACTGGGAGGAAACGTTTGCGACGCATCAGATCGATGGCGACCGCGGGCGCATCGACGTGGCCTTGCCCCCCGAGCTCTTCAATACGCTCACCAGTGCTGTGGCCGAGCAGGTCCGGCGCGCCAGCGAACAGGGCCTTTCACCCGCGATCATCACCTCTACGTTGCGTCGCAGATTTCTCCGAACGGTCCTGTCGGCCAGAAACATCACCGCGCCGGTTCTGTCCTTTGAGGAAATCGGCATAGACGCCCGGCCGTCGCTTGTCGGGGTCGTACCGGCGTGACCGATCTAGCAGAGGCTTTCGATCTTTCGTCGGGCATCTTGTGGCTGCACCTTGCCGTTTTCCTGCGAGTTGGTCCTGTGATCGCACTGTTCCCGGGCTTCGGCGAACAATCCGTGCCAGTGCGCATCAAGCTGGCACTGGCCCTTGCCATGACCGCGATCATTGCGCCGGCCATTGCACCCGACATTCACGGCGCAATGGGGGCGCCTGTAACCCTCGTCTGGCTTATCTTCACAGAATCGACGATTGGCATCATTCTGGGCATCGCCACGCGGCTCTTTCTTCTGGCGCTGCAAACCGCCGGTTCGATTGCCGCTCAATCTACCTCATTGTCGCAGATCCTTGGCAGCGCAGGTGCAACCCCTCTGCCCGCCATGGGCCATCTTCTGGTTTTCGGCGCGGTGGCGTTCGCGATGATGTTGGGTCTGCATGTTCGCCTGGTGGAGATGGCGGTGCTGAGCTACCGGGTCTTTCCGGTTGCGCGCATGCCCGAAGCGGCAATCATCACACAATGGGGCGTTGCACAGGTTGCCGAGAGCTTCGGGTTTGCTTACACGCTCGCCGCGCCGTTTGTCATCGTTTCGATCCTCTACAATCTGACGCTCGGGATTATCAATCGCGCCATGCCGCAATTGATGGTCGTCTTTGTTGGCGCCCCGGCCATTACCGGCGCCGCGCTCTTCCTGTTGATGCTGCTCGCACCGACGATGATCGGCATCTGGGTCGAGGCCCTACAGACCTTCCTTCTCAACCCGTTCGGAGGACGCTGATGGCTGACACGGATGACGATGGCGAAAAATCCCACGAGGCCACACAACACAAGCTCGATGAGGCCCGCAAGAAAGGAGAGTTGGCGCGATCTGCAGATCTCAATACGGCAGGTTCTTACGCCGGATTGCTGCTGGCCGCGCTCGCCACCGGCGCCGGATCTCTCGACCAGATCGGCTCGGCCATGATGGAACTGATCGACCAACCTGAACGCCTCGCCGATCTGATCTTTGACGACGGCGCCAGCGGACCCGCGCTTGGCGGATTCTTGGCTGCGATGATGCTTGGGCTGGCAACGTGGTTTCTGATCCCCGCGGTCGGCGCCTTGCTGTCGGTGATTGCTCAACAAAGTCTTGTGGTTGCTCCAGAAAAGCTCGCACCAAAATTCTCTCGCCTCAGTCTGGTTCAGAACGCCAAGAACAAATACGGCCCTTCGGGTCTCTTCGAGTTTGCCAAGAGCTTGGTCAAGCTCTTGCTCTATGGCTTTCTGCTGGGTGGATTCCTGAATTATCGCCTGTCCGATATGGCCGGCGCTCTGCATTCGGAACCGCGTGCCATCGCGGCCCTTATGGCCGAGATGCTCGTCGAGTTCCTGTTCGTGGTGCTGATGATCGCCCTGAGTGTCGGCGCGGTTGATTTTCTCTGGCAGCGTCTCGACCATCTGCGACGTCATCGCATGTCGCACAAGGAAATCCGCGACGAGCACAAGCAGAACGAGGGCGATCCGCATATGAAGCAACAACGCCGTCAGCGTGGCATGCAGATTGCCGCACAACAAATGATGGCAGCAGTTCCGGGGGCTGACGTGGTGATTGTGAACCCGACCCATTATGCAGTCGCCCTGAAATGGAGCCGCAAGCCGGGTTCCGCCCCGATTTGCGTGGCCAAGGGCATGGACCACATGGCGCTCGCCATCCGCGATCTGGCCTTTGAGCATGGCGTTCCAGTGCACCGCGATCCGCCAACGGCACGCGCACTTCATGCCGGCACCGAAATCGGCCAAGAGATCGACACGGCACAGTACCGCGCCGTTGCCGCCGCTATCCGGTTTGCCGATGCCCTGCGTCGCAAGGCAAGGCATTTTGGATGAGTCGAAATTCCTCACCCGATCTCACCGCGTTGACTGATGCCCTGTATCAGAGAGAGCGCATGAAACTGCGGAACGTGCTCCAGCAAGAAGCCCATCTACGCGCCAATCTGACCGCACTCGACGCGCAACGACAGGCCAGTCAACACCTCTCCGAAACCGAAATGCACGGGGTGCGTGAAATCGGGGCGGATCTGCTCTGGCTTGCATGGCTCGGTCGCAACAGGGCAGATCTGCAAATGCAGTTGGCGCGGGTCTTGGCCCGCAAAGGTCACATGATGCAAGGGCTTCGTCGGGCCTTTGGCAAGCACCAGGCGGCTTTGAAGCTAAGGGCCTTGGACATGGACCAAGACCGGCTCAATACGCGATCCCGGCAGGAGCGTGATCTCGCAGAACTTGCGATTCTGCGCCGAACAAACGGCCCCTCACAGGTGCGCTGCGCCTCAGACATCCTGACGGGCGATGTCCGTGATCAGAACACTTAAGGCCATGTCACCCACCACCCTGCGCGCCACATCGGTCAATGACTTGCGCAACACGTCCATGTTACCGGCATTCGTAAACGCCCCCTCGAAGCCACCCATGTTTGCATGATCAAAGAGCACCTGCAGGAAGGCATCGCGCAATTTCGGCTCTCGGTCATAAATCGTCTGGGACGTGCCCGGCACAATTTCGACGGACAACGACAACACGATCATGGCACTGATCAGATCCCGGGTGACAACCGGGACGACGAATTGATTGTTAAATTTGACATATTCCGGAGCCTCCGCGGTGGCATGGCTGTCATGGGACACGCTGTGCTGGCCTGCGGTGAGATCTGCCTCCGCTGCACCATCAGACGGTTCTTTGATCTGTGTCTCAGCTTCGGGTCTCTGCATCAGGCCGGCACCTACCCCTCCGGCAATACCCAAAATCAACAAAAGAACCGGAAGCAGAATTCTGATCATCGGTTTCTCGCTCTTGATCAAAGTCAGAAGGGCAGGATAGCATCGAGCACTTGCTGGCCTATTCGGGGCTGCTGGACATCCGTGATCTGACCGCGACCACCATAGGAGATCCGCGCCGCCGCAATCTTGTCATAGGTAATCTCGTTCTGTCGCGAGATATCCTCGGGCCGAACGAAGCCGTTGACCAGCAATTCACGCAATTCAAAGTTCACCCGCACCTCTTGTGAGCCCTCGATTTCCAGCACCCCGTTGGGCAATACCTGCAAAACGGTTGCGGCGACACGCAGGGTCAGCACCTCGCTGCGGCTGACCGATCCGTCGCCCCCGGACCGGCTGCTGGAATTGAGATCGACAGCAGGATCCAGACTGGCCCCATCCGGCAGTTTCTGGTTGAGCCGCTGCGGCAGGCCAAACAGATCCGGAATTGACAGATTCTCGGATCCCGTACGCGAACGAGACGTGGAGTTTGAAATCTGCGCCCCTTCATCAATCTCGATCACAACAGTCAGGATATCGCCGCGCCGCGCCGCGCGCCGATCCCCCAAAAGCGAGTGTTGACCACCGCTCCAGAGCGACGCTCGGGTCAGCGGCGTATTCAACTGCGTGGTCAGCGGCAAGCCAGGATCGAGCATGGCAAGTTGTTCGGTTGAGTTCACCGTCGGCGTGAAGGACGGTGGCCTCCCGATATGATCCATCCTGCCACATGCACAAAGCGCCAGGATCAGACCGACTGTCATATGCGCCGATCTCATGCCCATCCCTCCCGTCATTGCGATACAAGTATTTGACCGTCGGATGTCACCCGGCCCGTTATGGTCGCGCGGGACGCCAGATTCATGACCCGGACATACTCGCCCGCCCCGGCCCGAACGAGAGCCCGGCCCTCGGTCACGATCAAAAGCCCATCACGCGCATAGACCAGCGGCACGATCTGATTTCGGTCGACCAGAGCAGGTGGTCCGACATCTGCATCGCTGACCGGACGACCCGGATAAAGAGCGATCAATGCCTCCTTGCCGATGAGATCTTGCAAAGACACATCACCGGGACCGCTGTCGGGTTTGAGCAGGAGATCCTCGGCGGTCAGGATCTCCTGCGCGCGGATCTTGCGAGCCGCGACGATCATGTCCGCCCAAGCGGGAAGCGGCGCGAGGAACACAAGGATGAAGGCGGGCCATTTCATCAGCGAACCTGTGTGGTCGCACTGAGCATTTGATCTGCTGCGGTGATGACCTTGGCATTGAGCTCATACCCGCGTTGCGCCTCGATCAGTTCGGTGATCTCACGCACCGGGTCGACTGAACTGTTCTCGAGATAACCTTGCCGTAACCTTCCGAGGCCGTCCTGCCCTGCCGTGGTCACATTGGCCGGGCCAGACGCTTCTGTCTCAGCAAACAGATTGCTTCCAATGGCCTCCAGCCCCTTGGGGTTGGTAAACCCGGCAAGGTTCAGCTGTCCGATGGATTGCGCCTCGGCGGTGTCCTGAAAGAAGACAAAGATCTCACCCTCGGCATTGATGCTGAGACTTCGGGCATCTTCGGGAATGGTGATCTCGGGAGCGACCGGAAAGCCGTCCGAGGTCACGATCAGCCCCTCGGAGGATCGTTTCAGTGCGCCGTCACGGGTATAGGCGGACTGACCCGAGGGCAGCGTCACTTCGAGATAGCCGTTTCCCTCGATTGCAAGGTCGAGATCACCGTTGGTTTCGGTCAGCGACCCTTGTGCCAGATGGACAGAAACTGCCGCAGGCCGCACCCCAAGACCAAGTTGCACGCCGGTCGGCAGCACCGTGCCATCAGCCGAGGTGATCGTTCCAGCCCGGGTCAGTTGCTGGTAATGCAGATCGGCAAACTCGGCACGCCGGGCATTGTAGCCGGTGGTCGACATATTTGCGAGGTTGTTCGAAATTGTCTCTACTCGCATCTGTTGGGCCGCCATTCCGGTGGCGGCAATCTGAAGGGCTCGCATTGCGCTCTCCTCTGCGTTATCGGGTGAAGGTATCAAGCGCGGTCATCACGCGCTCATTCTCGGCATCGAGAAATCTCTGACCCAGTTCATAGGCGCGCTGCACCTCGATCATGCGGGCGATCTCGCTGATCGGATCGACATTTGCACCCTCGAGGAAGCCCTGAAGAATACGCGGGTTCTCAACGGGCTCGACACCGCCCGGGGCACGAAACATCACCCCGTCCTCACGCAACAGATCGGTCCGCGCAGCGGGCTGGACCAACCCGATCTGCGCCAGCGGGCGCCCCTGACTGCTCAGCGTCCCATCGGCTGAGAGGCCAAGATCGCTGGAATCAGGCGGTACGAAAATCGGCGCGCCGCCGGAATCGAGCACTCGAAATCCATCATTGGTGACAAGATCGCCCTCGGCGGAAAGTGAAAAACTGCCGGCCCGGGTCAATCGCTCTCCTGCAGGCGTCTCGATCAGAAAAAACCCCTCGCCTTCGATCGCCATGTCGAGCGCGCCACCGGTTTGGGTCAGCGGCCCCTGCATCATCGAGGTATTGCGTGTGTTGGCCCGTGCCATGGAGAGCGATTCACCAGCCTCCAGAGTCTTGACAAATTCGGAAAAGATCAAGCCTTCCTGCCGATAGCCTGTGGTGGCAGCGTTGGCGATGTTGTTGGCCACCATCTGCATTTCTCTCAAGAGTCCCGATTGGCGACTCAGGGTTGTGTAACCTGCGGCTTCCATCTCAGCCTCCTGTTATCAACGGCACCAGCCGGTTCTGAAAGAATGTCACCAATGTCTCGGTCATGAAGCCCATGCTCAACCAGAACACGACAACAATCGCCCCCAGTTTTGGCACAAAGGTCAGGGTCATTTCCTGGATTGAAGTGAGTGCCTGAAAGAGCCCCACCACAAGCCCGGCCAGCAGCGCGACGGTCAGGATCGGAAAGGCAATGATCACCGAAATCCAAAGCCCTTCGCGCAGCGTGTCAAAGAATATGACTTCATCCAGCATCGGGTCAGACCGGCATGCGCAGGATTTCCTGGTAGGCCTCAACTACCCGGTCACGAACGGTAACGGCGGTCTCGACGGCCAACTCGGTTTGTGCCAATGCCTGAACCAGAGCGTGCGGATCCGCAGAACCGGTCATGGCAGCCTTTGCAACCTTCTCGCCCTCCCTCAGAGTGGCGGCAAAGTCACGGGCAAGGTTTTGAAACGCCCCGCCCGGACCGGGGGCAGGTTCGGTCGCAGGGCGGGATGCTGCATATTTCTGTGCAGCGTGAAAAGAGGTGATATCCATTCTGGAACTCCTTATCGACGTAACAGATCCATCAGGCTCGCCGACATTTGCCGCGCCTGATCGAACATTTTCAGATTTGCCTCATAGCTGCGTTGCGCTTCGCGCGCGTCCGCGATCTCGATCATCAGATCGACATTTGATCCATCATGATATCCGGTTTGATCAGCGAGGGGATGACTCGGATCATAGATTCGCTCTGGTGCACGTGGGTCCAGACTGACCCGCCCGGTGCTTACTTCGCCGTTATGCTCTGCACCTCCGATATCGGTTTCGAAGGATACCGTTTTGCGGCGATAGCCTGGTGTGTCGACATTCGCGATATTCTCGGACAGATGCCGCAAACGCTGCGCCTGCGCCCGAAGTCCACTGGCGGAAACGGAAAGGGCGTTTGAAAATTCGTTCATTTCTGGTGCCTCCTACCGACGGCTGACGACAAGGCGCAAAACGTCAAGAGACGATTTGTAGATCGCCAGAGCACGATCATGTTGGTTTTTGATATCGACCGCCTTGAGCATCTCTGATTCGAGCGACACGGAATTCCCGTTGGGATCAGCAACCGCAATCGGATCATCGATCAAGACAAGGCCGGGCTGCGTCCTGTCATCCAAGAGATGTCCGGTCCGTGTGGTATGCGTGCTATGGGATGCAGAGTGAGTCTGATAGAAAGTTTGGAACGACTCGATGTCTTGCGCCCGGTATCCCGGCGTATCCGCGTTTGCCATGTTCTGAGCCACAACGGATTGACGTGCACCTGCATGCATGGCCATGGCCTGCGCCATGCGAAAAATTTCCAGTTTTTCAAACATCGGGGCTTCTCCCTCGATCAGCTTCAATCAAGGCTTAACTCTGATTCCTTTAGAAATTGTTGTCAGGAGATGATTGGAGGCTGCGATGGAAAGAAATGGCTTGGGTGGCTTGAAAGCCGAGATCTCGTCGCTGCACGCGCTACGGCCTGTCGGGCGGGTCTCGGCCGTTCTTGGCAACACGCTTCGGGTCATTGGCCTGTCAGCCGTCGCACGACTGGGGGATCGCGTAAGGGTCCGGACTCGGGCCAAGGAAGACGTGACCGGAGAGGTCCTGCAAATGGACCTCGCATCGATTCTGGTCATGCTGGATCACAGCCCGGAGGGCCTGGCGCTCGGGGATCGCGTCTTGTTGTTTGATGCCTCGCAGATCGCACCGTCGCAGAATTGGATCGGACGGGTGATCGATCCCTTTGGCGCACCGCTCGATGGCCGTCCTCTGCTGCGCGGCGCGACGACGCGTCCATTGCAAGCAGACCCGCCGGCTCCGGCCCGCAGACGCGCTCTGGGGCCGCGACTTGAGACGGGAATGGCGGCGTTCAACACAGTGCTGCCAATCGTTCGCGGTCAACGTCTGGGCCTGTTCGCGGGGTCCGGCGTTGGCAAATCCATGTTGCTCGGTCATCTCGCCCGACACATGGCGGCAGATGTCGTTGTGATTGCGCTGATCGGAGAACGTGGACGTGAATTGCGCGACTTCGTCGAGAACGTGCTTGGGCCAGATGGGATGAAACGCGCGGTGATCGTCACGGCAACCTCGGATCGCTCCCCAATGATCAGGCGCCGCTGCGCCTGGACGGCTATGGTGGTGGCAGAATACTTTCGCGATCAGGGGCTTCAGGTTTTGTTCCTGGCCGATTCGATTACTCGGTTTGCCGAAGCGCATCGCGAAGTGGCAACTGCTATCGGAGAGATGCCGGTCCTGCGAGGATTTCCCGCTTCGACCGCACAAATGATAATGTCACTTTGTGAACGCGCCGGGCCTGGTGAAGGCAATGCCGGCGACATCACCGCGATTCTCACCGTTCTGGTCGCGGGATCTGACATGGACGAACCTGTAGCAGACATACTGCGCGGCGTGCTCGATGGGCATGTGGTGCTCGATCGCCAGATTGCCGAGCGCGGGCGTTATCCAGCCATCGACCTGTTGCGTTCGGTCTCGCGAAGCCTGCCTGGCGCGGCAACCGACTCGGAAAACCAGTTGATCGCCAACGTCCGCAGGCTGCTTGCGCTCTATGCCAGATCCGAGACGATGATCAAGGCAGGGCTTTACACCGATGGAAGCGATGCCGAACTGGATCAGGCAATCCGGATATGGCCAGAGCTTGACGGGTTTCTTGCGACAATCGAATCCATATCGACCCAAAACAGTTTCGCACGTTTGGGCGTCATTTTGCGGCGCGCGGGGGGGGCCGGTTCCCCAAACGGACATCCGCTCGCCCGCGCGCTCTAAGGCTCTCTGGCCTTCAGCGGGCTGCATATGTTGACCTCGACAGGACAGGGGAGGAGAATGAACGTTCACATCCTGATCCCACGTCAAATCCATTTCACGGCCAAGCAGATCCCTCAAAAGGCGCGCGGAGCCGCTTGCAAAAGGCTCAAGGCGATAGCCTGCGAAGACTGGATTGCAAAGCTGTTAATCTGGTCCTGCAACAGAAATCTGCGAACCAGTTTGTCCTGTATGATCGGGTCGGCAAGCTGCGCCGGGTCGGAAACTTCAAGGTGACGCGCGGCACGTGTTTTCAGGGTCTCGAACTGACGATCGAGATCGAGTTGTGCAAAACTTTGCGGCAGCCCAAGCGCCGTCTCAAAGACGCGGCGCAAAGGTGGTGTCCCAAGAATCCGAAGCCATTTCGTGTTGGGACCAACATCCTCAGCGCCGATTTCACTCAGATCCCGTTGTGCATTCATTGCGAGCCGCAGCGCCTGATTGGTTTGGCCGACGGCCACTTCAAATTCCTGGCGACGATATTTCTGGGCAATCTCCTTGCCGAATCCCGCGCGTTGCGTGCGTGGTGTTGACGTTTCCGCAAAGCCAAACGTTTCTGCCAATTGCCGGTATCGACGATCCGTCAGCCGGTTTGCCAAGGCAGAGTCGCGGTCAACCCCATCTTCAAGAACCTTGCGGATCAGGGCTCTGCTGTTGATATCTTCCGCCAGCCCGAACGCACCGAGCGCCACACGCAACAAGCGACGATCAGATACCAGTTCCTCGGCTGTCCTGACCTTTTGGATATTACTCTCGAAATAGTCCGTATCGCGCAGAATCGAGGGGGAGCTGTCGAACAGCACCGTCTGACGTTCGATCGTTTTGTTCAACAACACCCAGCCCGCAAGGCCACCAACAGGGACAACCGGCTGAAAGTTCATGACTTGCGGTGCGCCAGAAGCCGATCCTCGCGCGGCAGCAGCGCGCGCAGGGACTTGAGACATCTGTAGTGATCATTGGCCAGCAGCGCTGCTGTTGCTTGTGCAAGATGTGCCCGGCTGTCAGGATCCCGCAGCACCTGACTCAGCTCTTCGATCCGGCGCAGAAGATGCTGGCGAAGCTCATCCGGACTGCGATCCCCGGACAGAACGAGTTGCGTTGCGTAGCAGACGCTCCGCACAGGCGTATCGGCCTCCTCGGGGTGGATGGCGTCTCGCAGCCGCAGAATCTTCGCGTTGGGCGTCATAATCGACAAGCGTGAGCGCCGGTCACCATTCTCGACCACCGCACCATTGATCAAGACACGCTCCCGCGGGCTCAGTTTCAGAACCAGCCCGGTCATGCGATGTTCCTCTGGCCACCCAGGCCGCGCATGATGGCACTGTTGATTTCGACCAATACATTGACCGTCGCCTCACCCCGAAGCACTTTGCTGCTCTGAAGGCGCGTGAACTCGGCCAGGTAAATGATCCGTGCCCTCACATCTGGCGGCAAGGAATTGTTCTTGTCTGCCACATCGGTCGCGAGGACCGTCCAGAGGCGACGATTGGCGTGAAGCGCCGCCACCATTTCACGAAAGCCACCCGGCCCGAACGATCCTGCAACCTTCAACCTGTGCGTGATCCTTGCGAAGGCATCATATTCGATGCCGCGTTCGGTGCGGATAGCCTGTGTCTGTTGGCGATAGGCATCTTGTGCCCGTTGAATGGCATTCACAGCATATCCTTCTCTCGGTGTTCGATATTCTTGCTCAGGGGCTGGAAACCGACGATTGGGGGCGCCATCCTGACGCCCCCGGATCCGGATCGGCTTACCTGAACAGCGCCAGGATCGATTGCGGTGCCTGGTTTGCGATCGACAACGACTGTGTAGCCAATTGCTGCTGGACCTGAAGAGCCTGCAACCGAGCCGATGCTTCTTCCAGATCGGTATCAACCAAGGCACCGATGCCGGATTTGATCGCATCAGTGACCTTGCCAACAAATCCGCTCTGATCAGAGAGCCGCTTTCCCGATGCGCCCAGTTGAGCAGCAGCATCAACAGCGGTCTGGATGTGAACCTCGAGCGCCGCCACCGAGGTGGCAGCAGCAGCTGCACTGGAGACGTCAACATCACCAAGGATGTCTGCTGCCGTGATCGGCGCATTGGCAGCAACAGCCGTTGCCCCCCCCAGCAGCCCAGCTTCCAGGTCCACCGACTTCACAGTAATCGTCGAGGAAGTCACGGCATTCGACGAATCCCGGTCAATCGAGGACAAAACAGCGAGATCGCTGCCAGCGGTGTCAAGCAGGTTGCTTCCGTTGAACTGCGATCCTCGAATGATCGAGCCGATTTGCTCTTTGAGAGAATTGACATCATCTGTCAGCTTCGTGTGGTCCACATTGCCGCCGGTCGCGGCCACGACCTTCTGCTTCACTTGGTTCAGGAGGTTGGTGATCTGCTCCGCTCCTGCGGATGCGACGGCGACCGTAGATTCACCCAGAGAGAGAGAGTCGGAGACCGCCTTGAAGCCGGCGACATCTGATTCCATGATCTTGGAGATGGCAAAAATGGCCGAGTTATCCTTTGCCGTCGCGACGGATTTGCCGGTCGAGATCATATCCTGAGTCTTGGCGAGATTTGAGTTGACGGATTTGAGTGTTTGCAGGGCCACCATGGCGCTGTTGTTTGTCAGAATGCTGGACATGGCATTTTCCTTTTGGTTTGGCGGTTTCCGCCGGTTACACACACCGCTTCCCTACCTTCGAAAGCGGCATCAACAGTCCTTCTGACCTATGCAGCAAGCGATGCCTTTGCCGCTGCGCCATCCGACCCGGACGCTTGCAGACCATGAACCGCCAACTCCTAATGGAATGCTAAGCACATCTCCGAAAAAGCCTGGTATTTGAGCTAAATGCACTCACGCCCGCTTCTCGACCCTGCGTTCGACCACGCCCGGGATGGTGCGCTTTTGGCCCTCCCGATCATAGGTTTCCATTGCACGACGCACCTGCCGAAACGCCGCCAAGCGCGCCGCAACATTCCGGATACCCTGAAGCGCGCCGTCGAGAAGCGCCTGATTGCGCAGGACCTTTGCTTGAATGGCGGCAAGATCGCCGGTCGAGGCATCGGCTCTACCATTGAGATCATCAATCAGCGCCTCCTTCGATGCGACCAGCGTCGCGATCTGGCGCAGATCCCCCTGCAAGAGAGCCTCGCGCTCGCTTTCCAGAAGGGTGTCGAGGCGATGGATGATCTGCTTCCCGGCGTCAGGCGTCATTGCTCTTCTCCATGAGTGATTTCAGGATGATCTCGGTCAGCCCAATCCCGCCGGCACGCACCATGTCTCGGGCCAGGGCATCGCGCTGGAATGACGCGAACTGGTCCTCGCCGCTACTGCCGCTAAAGGAATTGTCCTGCTCACCAAAGCGGGCGGATTTAAGCATCTCGGACAGAAAGCTGATCTCAAGACCTTGGGCAGCCTCTCGCAGCGCCACCTGGCGTGGGCTCAGGGTCTGCGGGCCCGGTTTTGGGAGAATAGGTAAAGAATCGGTCACCGCATTACCTCGAATTGAAAGAACTGAGCATCATGAAACCTGAAAGCGGTAAAGAAGCGGTAACTAGATTCCAGCAATATGGACTCAGCAAAAAGGTTGGAGCCTGTGAATGTTGTCAGCCCCTGTTTCCGCAAGCACGTCATTGATTGCCCGGCCCTTCATCTCCAGCCGTGAGAACGCGGTCGGTGACTCTTCGCGACGTCCTGATCGTGGACCCGATGCTGGGATGGCATCGGATTTCGTCGAAATCATGCAGGGTGACACCCGATCCTCGACGGAACGCGACGGACTCGGGCAGGTGCACAGGGACGAGCCGAGATCGCCCGACGATCCGACCATAGAGAAAGACGGCGATCTGGCTCTCTCGGAGAGCAATGATACGCTTCCTTTCCCTGGCGTCAGACTCCCGGAGCACTCCGCCGAGCCTTCCGAGCGATCACCCGAAACGGTTTTTCCACCCGACCTTGGCGCAACCACTGCGCGCGAAGAAATTTTGCGGCCAGACGGTCAAACCGCGAGCAAGACGCATGAGGCCAGCGATCAGGACATCGCAATGCCTGTCGCAGACCATCTGCTTTCACCTCGGCAGGCCACCTCTGCGCGCTCGGCAGATCAATTCGGCGGCGACCGAGCCAAGGGAATCGAGACAGACCATGCAGGCTTGGGAAGGTTCGCCTTCGCTCCGGGCGCCATTCCTGAAAGTGAGAGAGCCGCAACGAACCTATCGACGGCATCAGAGGCACAGGCGGTCCCCTCCGGCGACGGTGCCTTGACAGACAGTCAAGCCGAAATTCTCGGAATCAGCCCAGCACAGCCATCACCCGCAGGAGCACCAACCAGTGACAGCATGCGCAAGCGTCAAGACGGGGGAACCCCGCCGGCTGTCCAGACATCGGGCGTGAATGCCACTGGCCCGGCGCAAGCGGTGGCCCCGGTTTTGCCATCCGTTGCCCCGTTATCGTCATCTGACCCTTTGCTTCGACCCCTCGACAAAGCGGCGGCGAACACGCTTGATGCACGCCTTGAAACAGATACCGCCACCGTTCGCTTTGACCTTCGGGGGGATGACACCCTTGCCAGCCGCCAGATGCGCAACCCTGCGGTGCTCCACCCTGACATGCCGCGCCATATGGCGATTCAGCTTGCCACCGCCGCCCAGAACGGACAGCCAGACAGACCGGTTCTGCTTCTGCTCAACCCGGAAGAGCTTGGTCATGTGCGCATCCACATCACCTCGACCGAGGGGATGGTCAACATGTCAGTCGTCGCCGAACGTCCCGAAACCCTTGATCTCATGCGCAGACATATCGAAACCCTCGCTCAGGAGTTTCAGAAGATCGGCTATCATCATGCCGAGTTTTCGTTTGGCGGCGGGCAATCTTCGTCCGACAACGCCCCAGCTTCCCGTCCAGAGCCACGAGAGAAGGGAGACACGCCCTTCCATGTTGCGTCCGTCCCGTCGCCGAACCTCGCCGGGCAAGTGATCTCGGATCGGCTCGATCTCCGGCTCTAGTAAGGATTACATGATGGAATCTTCAATCGCCCCGCAACGGCCTGTCACCGGCACAACTCAGGCCGCACCCTCAAACACGGTTTTGCCTCGAAAAACCGGCGTGCTCAACTCCGACTTTGAAACATTCCTCAAGATGTTGACCACCCAGATGCGCAATCAGGATCCGCTGAATCCGGTTGAATCGTCCGATTTCGCGGTTCAGCTTGCGACCTTTTCCACCGTTGAGCAGCAGGTGCGCACCAACGACCTGCTGAGTGATCTCGGCACGCGGATCACGACGCTTGGACTGGGGCAACTCTCGGGCTGGATCGGCCTAGAGGCGCGCGCCCAGACCCCGGTCGCCTTTCACGGCCAGCCCGTGACCTTGACCGCGACCATTGACCCGCTGGCCGATGCGGCGCAGTTGGTGATTACCAACGCGCAAGGTGACATCGTTCAAACCCAGCCTATTCCGCCAAGATCCGGACGTGTCGAATGGACCGGTCTTGATGCGACCGGCCTGCCTCTGCCCGAGGGCATCTACCAGATTTCCGCCCAGTCCCTTGCGCAGGGTGACATCTTCGCACGGCAAGACGTCGAGGTCCACGGTCGCATAACCGAGGCCCGCCTCGAGGCCGGCGAGACGGTGGTGGTGCTGGAGAATGGCGAGATCGTTCGCGCCAACCAGATCCTTGGTCTGCGACCTGCTGGCAGCTGATGGGCCGCAACCCGGCTCCACGTCCAGAATGGTAAGGCCAGTCAGTGTTTCAACGAAAGATCTAAGGCTCTAGCTCGCATTACAGATTGAGGATCAGAAGAAGCATTGCAACCACGCCCGCACCGGCCCCAAACCCGACCCATGCCAGACGTGTGGCCCAATCCGGGCGCGGCGGGGGCTGTTGCGGCTCGGACTGTCTGATGATTGCCTCCTCCAGCAATCCCGGCAAGCGCGGGCCGAACCGCGACAGGACGGTGGCCATCCGCCCCAGATCGCGCAGCAATGCGCGCGGACCGATCGACCCCTTGATGTAATTCTCGACCACAGGCCGCGCCACCTGCCAGATGTTGATCTGTGGGTCAAGACTGCGCGCCACGCCTTCGACCACCACCATGGTGCGTTGCAACAAAATCAGTTCCATGCGCGTTTCCATCCCGAAACGCTCTGTCACTTCAAAGAGATAGCTCAGCAGACTGCCCATCGAGATCTTGCTGGCATCCATCCCGAAGATCGGCTCGCCCACGGCGCGCAGAGCGCGGGCAAAGGCATCGACATCGCGGTCGGCGGGCACATAGCCCGCCTCGAAATGCACTTCGGCGACGCGCCGGTAATTGCGCTTGATGAATCCATAGAGAATCTCGGCATAGACCCGCCGCGTATATTCGTCGATATGGCCCATGATCCCGAAATCATAGGCGATGATATCTCCGTTGGACGCCACCTTGAGGTTGCCCTGATGCATATCGGCGTGAAAGTAACCGTCGCGCAGTGCGTGGCTCAGGAACAGCTGCAACACGCGCATCGCCAATTCCGCGCGATCATGCCCGGCCGCATCCAGTGCGGCATTGTCCCCCAGCGGCACGCCATCGGCCCAGCCCAACGTCATCACCCGGCGCGACGACAGCTCCCATTTCACCTGCGGCAGCATAAACCCTGCATCGCCACTTGTATTTGCAGCAAATTCCGAAGCCGAGGCCGCCTCGAGCCGCAGATCGAGCTCGCCCATCACCACCCCTTCGAAATGTGCAATCACATCCGTGGGGCGTAACCGCCGCGCACCGGGGGCAAGCACTTCGATCATCCTTGCGGCAAAATAGAAGGCGTCGATATCGCGTTGAAACGCCCGTTCGATACCGGGACGCAGCACCTTGACGGCCACGTCCGTGCCATCCGCGCGCAGCCGCGCCTTGTGAACCTGTGCAATCGACGCGGCAGCCACGGGCGGGCTGAAGACGTCAAACAGCGCCTCGACCGGCTGACCCAGTTCCTGTTCGATCGACTGCTTGGCCACATCCACCGGAAATGGCGGCAGCTTGTCCTGCAACACCCGCAGCTGCGTCGCCAGATCCTCGCCCACCAGATCGGGACGGGTGCTGAGGATCTGACCGAACTTGATATAGGCCGGGCCAAGCGCGGTCAGCGCGCGCGGCGCGGGCGGGCTCGCTGGGTCGCCCTTGTATCCCAGCCACTGAAACGGCCAGGCCAGACAGCGCATCGTCGCGCGCACCAGCGGCGGGGCCTCTAAAGCGTCCATGATCACGCCCATGGCACCGGTGCGTTCCAGAGTTGCCCCCGTCTGGATCAGCCGCAGGATATTGTGCGGTCCCCGCATTCAGATCTTCCAGCCCGAATGCAGACAGGCGATCCCCATGCTCAGATTGCGATATCCGACATTTTCAAACCCGGCATCGCGGACCATCTGCAGGAACCTCTCCTGATCGGGAAAGCGACGGATCGACTCGACCAGATACTGATAGCTGTCGCGGTCATTTGCGATCATCTGACCCAGACGCGGGATGATGTTGAAGGAGTAAAGATCATAGACCTTTTGCATCAGCGGGCTCGGGATCTGGCTGAATTCCAGCACCATCAGCCGCCCGCCGGGCCGTAGCACCCGAAACGCCTCCGCCAGCGCGGCCTCGGGGCGGGTCACGTTCCTGATGCCAAAGCTGATGGTGTAGACGTCAAATGTGCTGTCCTCGAACGGCAGCGCCATCGCATCGCCCACGACCCAATCAAGGCTCGCGGCCATCTGATCGGCCTCGGCGCGCTTGCGCCCTTCGATCAGCATCGGCTCGGTCAGATCGAGCACGGTGGCGTGCCCCCGACCGGCGCGCCTGAGAAATCGATAAGCGATGTCGCCGGTGCCACCCGCCACATCAAGAAGCCTCTGCCCGGCGCGCGGGGCAAGCCAATCCATCATCGCATCCTTCCAGATGCGATGAATCCCCAGGCTCATCGCGTCGTTCATCACGTCGTATTTGCTCGCGACGCTGCCAAAGACGCCCCGCACACGCCCCGCCTTTTCCGACTCGGGCACATCCTGGAATCCGAAATGCGTCGTTTTCTCGTTCATTGGCCTTGCCGTTTCCAACCTCTCGCTTTCCTTATAGGGCTGACCGGGCGGGATACAATGCGCCCATTTCGCAGGAGCCCGATCCTCATGCCCGAATTGCCCGAGGTTGAGACTGTCCGCCGCGGACTCGCGCCAGTGATGGAGGGGCAGGTGATCGTGCATGCCACGATCAACCGCCCCGATCTGCGCCGGCCCTTCCCCCACGACATGGCGGCGCGACTGGCCGGGCAACGGGTGCTGGTGCTGCGGCGACGGTCGAAATACATCCTGGCCGATCTCGCCTCGGGAGAGACATTGCTCATTCACTTGGGCATGTCAGGGAGGATTCTGGTCTCCGACGATCCGCTTGGACAATTTGCTCATGCCCACGCCAGCTCTGAAAGACATGATCATGTCGTCCTCGACATGGCGAACGGCGCCCGCATCACCTTCAATGATCCACGCCGCTTTGGCGCGATGGACCTGATGCCGACGCAGGACGCGGAGGCGCATCCGCTTCTGGCGCGACTGGGGCCTGAACCCTTGGGAAACAGCTTTGACGGCCCCTATCTGACAGCCGCGCTCAGGAGCCGGAACACGCCCATCAAATCCGCCCTTCTCGATCAGCATATCCTCGCCGGTCTCGGCAATATTTATGTCTGTGAGACCCTCTATCGTGCGCGCATTTCGCCCCGCCGCCGTGCCCGGAACATTTCCGCCGCCCGTGCCGCCGCTCTGGTAGCGATCATCCGGGAGGTCCTGACCGACGCGATCGAGGCTGGCGGATCCTCGCTTCGGGATTTCCGGCATGCGGACGGCGAACTGGGCTATTTCCAGCACAGTTTCGCGGTCTATGGTCGCGAGGGGGAGCCTTGTCACTCGCCCGGATGCCCGAGCAGAATTGTCCGCATCGTGCAATCCGGACGTTCCAGCTTCTACTGTCCTCTCTGCCAAAGATAGGTTGAATGCACCGCAAAGAATGGTAATGAATCATCCGATGGAAACAACTGAAAGCAGATTTCATGGCCTATGAGACGATCATCGTCGAAATAGAAGACCACGTCGCCCTGATCAAACTCAATCGTCCCGATGCGCTCAACGCGCTCAATGCGCGGCTGATGTCAGAACTGGCAGAGGCGCTTTCCGAGGCGCAGACCAACGACAAGGTGCGTTGCATCGTCCTCACCGGATCAGACAAGGCTTTCGCTGCGGGCGCGGACATCATGATGATGAGGGAAAAGAGCTTCGTCGATGTGTTCAGCGAAGATCTCTTCACTGCGGACAGTGATGCGATCTGCCGCATCCGCAAGCCGATCATCGCCGCCGTGTCCGGCTATGCGCTGGGGGGGGGCTGCGAACTGGCGATGATGTGCGATTTCATCATCTGCTCGGATACCGCAAAATTCGGTCAGCCCGAGATCAACCTCGGGGTCATCGCCGGCCTTGGCGGCACCCAGCGCCTGACGCGATTCGTGGGCAAATCCAAGGCCATGGACATGAACCTCACCGGACGTTTCATGGATGCGGAAGAGGCCGAGCGCGCGGGACTCGTCAGCCGTGTCGTCCCCGCCAAAAAGCTGATGGAGGAGGCGATGAACGCCGCGCAGAAGATTGCGGAGAAATCGATGATTTCGGTGATGGCGGCAAAAGAAGCGGTCAACCGCTCTTACGAGACGACATTGCGCGAGGGCCTCTTGTTCGAACGCCGCGTCTTTCACTCGCTCTTTGCGACCGAGGACCAGAAAGAAGGCATGGCGGCCTTTGCCGAAAAGCGCGAGGCGCAGTTCCGCGACAAGTAAACGGGGGAGGGCGCGGGTTCAGGAGGGGCGTTGCCCCTCTTGGCCTTCGGCCAATTCACCCCAGGGTATTTGCTGCCAAGAAGAAGCAAGGTTTTCTTAACCTTCCTGCGCGAGACTGAATGGGCGGTACAGGCTGGGGAGCCGATGACCGCCCAAGGAGAAGCCGCGCCCGGCTCCGGCCTGCATCGGCGAGGGTCCGACCGACGCTGGACCCGGGCGCGCAACCGCTGTTTCTTCTTGGTTCAAATACCCGAATCCGACCCGTTCGCCGGGATCGCCAGATCAGGTCAGGCCTGCTGCAGCAAAGAGCGTCTTCACATCCACCTCGGGACGGGCCCCGTAATGGCCGATGACCTCGGCAGCCGCGATGCATCCCATGCGCCCGGCGACTGCAAGAGGCACACCCTTGAAAACACCATAAAGGAAGCCAGCGGCGAACTGATCACCCGCCCCGGTGGCGTCCACAGGTGTGATCTCCTGCACCGGCACGGTCACCGTATCCTCGCCTTCGACCAGCACCACATCATGTCCCGAGCGGGTGCAGACGATGAGGCCGCTCTCGGTGGCCGCCTGTTCCAGCGCCGCGCCCAGGTCCTCGGTCTGGTAGAGCGATTTCCATTCATGCTCGTTGCCGATCACGTAGTCGAGATCTTGCACCAGATGCCGGAAATCGTCGCGGTGGCGATCGACGCAGAAAGGATCCGACAGCGTGATGCCCGCCTTGCCGCCGCCTCGACGGGCGCCACGGGCGGCGGCAAGAAAGGCCGCCTTCCCCTTGGGTTTGTCAAAGAGGTAGCCTTCGAGCAACAATATCCCCGCCTGACCCGCCACCGCTTCGGGCACGTCGCCCTCGTCGAGTTCGGTTGAAATGCCGAGATAGGTGTTCATCGACCGCTCGCCATCAGGCGAGACAAAGATCATCGAGCGCGACGTGGGCAGGGTACCGTCGGCACGCGGCGGATTGACGAAATCGGTGCCGACATCGGTCATGGCCTGCGCATAGAACCGGCCCAGTTCGTCATCACTGACCCGTCCGATGAACCCGGTCGAGAGGCCGAGCGCGCCGAGGCCAGCGATCGTATTTGCGACCGAACCGCCGGGCATCTGCCGCCGCGCCTTCATCCGGGCGTAGAGATATTCGCCACGCTCCTGCTCGATCAACTGCATGACGCCCTTCTCGATGCCCATGTCGGCCAGAAAGGCGTCATCACACTGGCTGATCACGTCCACGATGGCATTGCCGATGCCGATAGCCTGATACTTGGTCATAAGGTCTTGTCCTCGAAGCTGCAGAGATCACGGATCAGGCAGGTGCCGCAGAGCGGCTTGCGAGCCTTGCAGGTATGGCGACCATGCAGGATCAGCCAGTGATGCGCATGGCGCTGGAAATCCACCGGCACATGGTCCTCGATGGCGCGCTCGACCGCCACCACGTCACGACCCGGACAGATGCCGGTGCGGTTGCCGACGCGGAAAATATGGGTATCGACCGCCTGCGCCGGGTGATGCCACCACATGTTGAGCACCACATTGGCGGTCTTGCGCCCCACGCCGGGCAGCGATTGCAGCGCGGCGCGGGAATTGGGCACCTCGCCGTCATAGGCCTCGACCAGAATACGGCTGAGCGCCATCACGTTCTTCGCCTTGTTGCGATAGAGCCCGATGGTGCGGATATGCTCGATCAGCCCCTCCTCGCCCAGATCAAGCATCCTTTGCGGCGTATCGACGATCTGAAAGAGCGCCCGCGTGGCGCGGTTCACGCCAACGTCCGTTGCCTGCGCCGAAAGGGCGACCGCGACGAGCAGCGTATAGGCGTTGACATGCTCCAACTCTCCCTTGGGGTCGGGCTCTGCCGCCTGAAAGCGGCCAAAGATCGCGCGGATCGTGTGATAATCGAGTTGCTGTGCCATGATTGCTCTATGCCGGGAAACGCCGAGATGCGCAACATTCGGGTCGCGCCGCGCGTAGTGGCGCTCTATCTTAGGGTCGCAGCACGGAGACCGCGAAGATGAACATGCCCCTCGAACGCAGCTATCACTACAATGTCATGCGCCGTGCCATCGACCTCATAGATGCAGGCGGCGAGGCGCTGCCGCTGGATCGGCTGGCGACCGAGATGGGCATGAGTGCGGCGCATTTCCAGCGCCTCTTTTCGGCCTGGGTCGGGGTCTCGCCCAAGCGCTATCAGCAGTATCTGACGCTCGGACATGCCAAGTCCCTGCTGGCGCAGCGCTTCACCACGCTCGAGGCGGCGGATGCGGCGGGTCTGACCGGCAGCGGGCGGCTGCACGATCTCTTTCTGCGGTGGGAGGCGATGAGCCCCGGCGAATTTGCCCGTCAGGGTGCGGGTCTCATCATCCATTTCGGCTGGTTCGACAGCCCCTTCGGCGAGGTGCTTGCCATGGGCACGGATCGCGGGCTCTGTGGTCTCGCCTTTGTCGCGGACTGCGGCCGCATCGCGGCCATGACTGACATGCGTTCCCGCTGGCCCCGCGCCGCCTATCGCGAGACCCCGGACAGGATCGCCCCCTGGACCGAGGCCGCCTTTGCCGGGCGGGGCGAGGCGGCGCTGCACATGATCGGCGCGCCGTTTCAGATCAAGGTCTGGGAGGCGCTCTTGCGGGTGCCCTCGGGCCATGTCACCACCTATTCCGAGATCGCGCAATCCATCGGCACACCGCGCGCCGTGCGTGCCGTGGGCACAGCGGTGGGCCGCAATCCCGTCAGTTTCCTGATCCCCTGTCACCGGGCCTTGCGCAAATCCGGCGCGCTCGGGGGTTATCACTGGGGTCTGCCGGTGAAACGCGCCATGCTCGCCTGGGAAAGCGCGCGGGCCGAAGGATAGGCGGAAATCTGCGTCCATTCGTCAACCTTTCCCCGCGCTTTGGCCTTGGGGCGGGGCGTGTTATTGCATATCATCACCCGAGATCCGATCCATCGGGGCACATCAAACCATGAGGCAAAGATCCATGATTGCAGTCCGTAACTCCGTTCTCCTGATCTCTGGCGCAGCGCTTCTTCTGGCCACCGCTTGCACGGATCCGAATGCCGTGGGCGGCACCAACCCCAGGCAAAACACACAACAGGGCGCGCTGATCGGCGGGTTGCTCGGGGCGGGCGTGGGGGCCGCGGTCAGCGATGGCAACCGGGGCCGGGGTGCATTGGTTGGTGGAATCATCGGGGCTGCGGGCGGCGCTGTCGTTGGCAATGCACTCGATCGACAAGCCGCCGAACTGCGTCAAGAGCTTGGCAATGATGTGCAGATCGTCAACACCGGTGATCGGCTGATCCTGACCATGCCACAGGACATCCTGTTTGATGTGAACAGCTTTACCGTCACCTCCAGTCTGCGCGGCGATCTGCGCAGTGTCGCCGACAGCCTTCAGAAATACCCGGACACCACGGTGCAAGTGGTCGGACATACCGACAGCACCGGATCGGCCAGCTACAATCAGACCCTGTCAGAGCGCCGCGCCAATGCGGTTGCAGATGTGCTGATCGACGGCGGTGTGCCTTTCAGCCGAATCCGCGCCTTTGGTCGCGGTGAGGATCAACCGATAGCCTCGAATCTTACCCCCGAAGGCCGGACTCAGAACCGCCGTGTTGAAATCGTGATCCTTCCCAACGCCTGAGAAAGACGATTTCATACAAGAACGGCGCCCCTGACATTGGTCGGGGGCGCTCAAGTTTGGGAAGCGCCTTGTTTGGAGGGGTCCGTCTCAACCTCGTCCGTGACAATCTCGTCCGTGACAATCTCGGCATCAATGATCGCGCGCTCTTCGTCACCGTTCCGAGAGCCCTCCGCCTCGGTCCGATCCTCGAGAGCTCCGACGATCAGCGGCAACATCTCCAGCCCGGTCGGCGCCGATATCGGTGAACTCGGCGGAGAGCGCCAACTCAGCGTATCGAAGGAATGGCAATTCTCGCAGGCGGGTGCCCAGGAGGCATGGATGTGCTGACAGTTGTCGCATACCCATTGCGGCCCGCGCGGCGCGTTCAGCGCCCGCGCCAGCCAGCCTTTGACCACCGCATCCGAAGCCCCCTCACCGCGCTCGATGGCGGCCATGATGGTCAGCGCGCGGGCATCCGGCTCGACCTCTGCCAATGTTCCAAGCGCACGGCGGGCGCCAGGAAAATCCTCGGCCGCCAGATGGAGTTCAGCTTCCAGCAAACGCGTTTCACGGTTTTCCGGATGCACCTTGAGCAATTTGGCAAACCGCTTGAGGCGCTGCGCGGGTGTCTCGTCAGGCTCGATCGCGGCAAAGGCAGCGGCCAGATCGGGATGTGGCTGCATCAGCCAAGCCTTGTTGATGACACGCAGTGCGTTGCGCTTGTTGCCCTGTTCGACATAACTGCGCGCCGCCAGCACGGCCGCCGGAATGAGATCCGGAGACAAGCGGTTCGCCTCGATCGCGGCCTCACGCGCCTCGATGGTCTTGCCCTCGTCCAGCACATCGCGCGCCTCTGACAGTGCCAGAACGGCGTCGCGGCGTTTGTGCACGTCTCGTGGCAGGCTGCCGTATTTCAACTTTGCCCCCAGAGTTGCACGTGCACCCTTCCAGTCGTGTTTCTCGGCCTGCAATTGCAACAGCGTATCCTGCACCGCGACATGACGTGGTTTGAGCGCAAAGGCGGTCTGCGCAAGCTTGAGCGCTGTATTGGTGTCGCCCGCCGCCAGCTTTTGCCGCAAGATGCCGCTGACGCCGACAAAGCGCGTCTTGTCGTTCTGAAGAAGTCGCTTGTAGACCTCCTCTGCCTTTTGTCGGTCGCCAGACATCTCCGCCGCCTGCGCGGCAATCAAATTGGTGAGTGCGGGTTTGCGCAGAAACTTCTCGGCCTTGGCAGCTTTGGCCATGGCCACGTCCCCCTCTCCCGAGGCAAGCGCCAGCATCCCCTCGCTCAGCGCGCGATACCCTTTCTCCTGACGGCTACGGTCAAAATAGCGCGACAGCGCTGTATCATCGCCGTTGATGAATTTCAGCGTCGCGACCAGCATACCCGCAAGTTTCAGCAGCACCCAGATCAGGAAGATCAGAACCGCCAGAGCCACCACGCCCTTGAGCGGCGTAAGGTTGATCTCGAGGCCCGCCATGACAATGCGCACACCGCCATCAAGTGCGAGCAGATAGCTCGCTCCATAGGTCGCGGCGGCCACAAGGGCTATGAAAACGGCTATCTTGATGATCGACCAAAGCATAACGCACGCCTTTTCCTGCTCAATTCAATGTTCCCGCCAAATCCTCGGCAGCGGCAAGCGCCGCCTTTCGACGCGTGGCAAGGTCGGTCCAATCGGAAAGCGCGGCACGCGCACCCTCGGGCAGCGAGTCGATTTCGGCAAGGGCATCGCCCAACCGGCCATCGCTCAGCGCGGCCTCGACCCGCGACAATACCGCATCGGGGTCGTCCCCGTCGCGTGGTGTCAACGAGCGCAGACCAAGCTGGCTCTTGAGAAATCCACTCACGCCAGCCATTTCCGCCCCGCTTTCCTTGCGGGCCATGGCCAGAGCAGCCCGCGCGGCATCTGGAAAACGCTCGACGAGAACAGCTTGCGTCGGCACCCCGGTCTCGGCCATGTCCGCAAGCGCAGGAGAGACATTCACCCCCGTTTCGCGCAGATCGGCAAGCGCGGCGGAGAAATCGCTGCCACTGTCGAGCGCAGTCAGAATGCGGGTCAACGCGGCGCGGCGCAGGGTTGCCAACGCGCTGTCGCGCGCCGCCGCATCGGCGGCCTTTGCATCGCTTTGAAGCGCATCAAGGTCTGCGCGCTGCGCCGCCAGCATCGCGCGAAGCTCTTCGATGGCGGCAGAAGGCTCAGTCCCGCCCGTCTCGGGCGATGGGCGGCTTTCGAGGTCCATGATGCGCCCCTCCAGTGCCGAAAGCTGTCCCGTCAGGGCGGTGAGGGTTTCGCTCAGTCCGCCAATTTCGCCGCTCACATCGGACGGCACATCCAACCTCTCGATCGTGGTGCTCAGATCCGTCAATCTCTGATCCTGCGCCGCCAGCCCCTGTTCAAGCCGCGCCGCGACTTCGCTATCATCGGTCCCCAACCACTGTGGCGGCAGAAGGTAGGGCGCTGCGATCACCCCGATCCCGGCCGCCAAGGCGCCACCAAACAGCATCGACCAAAAGCCGCCCTGACGCACGATCACCTGTTCGGTGGTCACGACCGACGTGGGCTTTTCGATCTGCGGATGCTCTGCCTCGGCGGGCCTTGCATCAAATTGCTCATCTCCTGCGTCAAGAGGCTCGGCCGAGGCCGCAACCTCATCTCCGGTATCCTCAGAAGCGTTCAATGTCTCCAGAGTCTCCGGGGCCGCCTCGCTTGGTGAACTTGTGTCAATACCCCCTGTGTGTTCCCCGGATGGCGGTGCAGGACGCGTCTCCGTTTCCGTCTCCGCCGTATCCTCGTCCAATCGGAATCCGGACTTGGACGTTGCTTCAGCCTCTGCGTCACTCTTCACAGGTTTCTTTCTGTTCGCCACGCCCAACCACCTTTTCGAATCTCGCCACTCCCGAGTGTCAATTTGACCTTACTGTGGAGTGTTATATCTCTCAAGCCGCTTGGCCTCTGTCACCAGATCATGCAGGGCCTTGATAAGGCCGGCGACATCAGGCGTTTCTGCAATCTGCAAGGCAAATGTCGCGCCTTCGGGGACCATTTGGGCGACCTTGCGGCTGATCGCCGCGACCAGCAGAGGGGCTTTGATTGCCTGGGCCTGTTCAAAAAACAGCCTCGCGCTGCGCGGTGACATCATCGGCACGATAACCGGACCGCTTTCGGCAAGACGGTCCTGTGCCGCACGGCCCATTTCCACTTCGACCTGTTCATAGACAACCACCTCGTCCGCTGTGCAATCCATTGCGCGCAGCGCCCCGGCAACATCGGCCGCCACATGCGCCCCCCGCAGATGAAGGAACGGTCCCGGTTTGCCATCCTCGGCGATACGCGACAACAACGTGTCGGCATCGCCCCCGGCCGACACCACAGCCAAGCCTGCCGCCCGCGCTGCCGCTGCCGTCGCGTCGCCCACGGCATAACAGGAAAAATCGCGGCGCGCGCTCAGACGGCAAAAGCCCGTCACGCCCTGACGCGACGTAAAGATCAAGATCTCCTGCCCGGTCAGATCGGGCAAACTGCCGCCATAGACAATCGTCATCAAGGGCGCGCTGAGCAGGCTCACCGACGTGCCAAACTCAACCCGTAACTGCGCCGCAAACCGGCTGGCCTCGGGGTCGGGCCTGGTGATGAGGATGGTGATGTTCATCCACTGTCCAGAGTTGTTGCCTGATGCAATCGGTGTTACCTGCCCAACAGCGATCAGGCAACAGGCGAGGAAAGATGTCACGGCCACTGATCATCCTTGGCCTCGAAAGCAGTTGCGACGATACTGCCGCTGCCGTTGTGAGCCTTGAACGGGCTGGCAAGGCCGAAATTCTGTCGTCTGTTGTGCAGGGCCAAACAGCACTTCATGCCCGGTTTGGCGGCGTAGTGCCTGAGATCGCGGCGCGCGCGCACGCCGAAAAGCTGGATCTCTGCGTGCGCGAGGCCCTTGAGCAAGCGGGTATTCCACTTGCGCGTTTGGATGCGGTCGCCGTGACCGCCGGACCAGGACTGATCGGCGGGGTGATCGCGGGCGTGATGTGTGCCAAAGGGATCGCGGCAGGCGCTGGACTGCCTCTGATCGGCGTCAATCATCTGGCCGGTCACGCGCTGACACCTCGTCTCACGGATCAGGTGGAGTACCCCTATCTGATGCTGCTTGTGTCTGGCGGACATTGCCAGTTCCTGATCGTCAACGGGGCAGACGACTTCTTGCGTCTTGGCGGCACCATCGACGACGCGCCCGGCGAGGCGTTTGACAAGGTTGCCCGGCTTCTCGGTCTGCCGCAACCTGGAGGGCCGCAAGTGGAGCAAGCGGCCCGTGGAGGAGACGCAGCGCGCTTTCGTTTTCCGCGTCCGCTTCTCGACCGGCCCGGCTGCGATCTCTCCTTCTCGGGCCTCAAGACCGCACTCTTGCGCAGTCGCGACGCGATCATCAGAGAAAAGTCCGGCCTCACGCGGCAGGACCGGGCCGATCTCTGTGCCGGATTTCAATCTGCGGTGTGCGATGTGCTGACCGAGAAAACCCGCCGGGCCTTGATCGCCTATCTGGCCAGAAACCCGGCGTGCCCGGTATTGGCCGTCGCAGGAGGCGTCGCTGCCAACGCGGTCATTCGCGCCGGATTAGAGACTGTTGTGGCCGATATGGGGGGGCGCTTTGTTGCCCCGCCTCTGGCGCTTTGCACCGACAATGCGGCAATGATCGCCTATGCCGGAGCAGAGCGCCTTGCGCTTGGCCATCGTGATGACATGACACTCGCCGCGCGCCCTCGCTGGCCGCTCGATCAAACGAGCCCGGTCATGTTGGGCAGCGGCAAGAAGGGAGCCAAGGCATGATTCTGATCTGTGGAGCAGGCGCTTTTGGCACGGCACTTGCAATCTCTCTGGCACAGAATGGCCCGGTCACGCTCTGGGCGCGTGACCCCATCCATGCCGCAGAAATGCGGACCACCCGTCAGAACGGCCGCCGCCTGCCCGGAATTTCCCTGCCAACCAATGTCACCGTCATCTCCGGCCCAGAGCCTGCAGACACGTCGCCCTGTCTGCTCGCCATGCCGATGCAGACTCTGGGCGGGTTTCTCAGAGACCACGCGACGACTCTGGTCCATCGTCCGCTTGTCGCCTGCTGCAAGGGCGTTGACCTTGCCAGCGGCCTTGGTCCAACCGGTCTCATTGCCGATACCTGCCCAACCGCAATGCCAGCAATGCTCACCGGCCCGGGCTTTGCCCATGACATTGCGATTGGCCTGCCCACTGCGCTGACGCTCGCCTGCGCAGATGACACCAGAGGCCACAAGCTGCAAACACAGCTCACAACCCGAAACCTGCGTCTCTACCGCACCACCGACACGACCGGCGCTGAACTGGGTGGTGCGCTCAAGAACGTGATCGCCATCGCCTGCGGCGCAGTCATTGGCGCAGGTCTGGGAGAGAGCGCGCGCGCGGCGCTTATGACGCGCGGATTTTCAGAGATGAGCCGCTTTGCCCTCGCACTTGGGGCACAGTCGGTGACGCTGGTGGGCCTGTCAGGTCTCGGCGATCTGGCGCTGACCTGCACGTCGGAGCAATCGCGAAACTACCGTTTTGGCCAGAGCATCGGGCGCGGCACCACATTTGATGGCGCCATTACGGTCGAGGGCACAGCCACCGCCCGCGCGGTTCTGACCCGCGCCGACGCGCTTGGCCTTGACATGCCGATCACCCGGGCCGTGACCGCGCTTGTCACGGGCGAATTGCGCGTGGACGAGGCCATGGATATGCTGCTCTCACGCCCATTGAAGGAAGAATGATGCTGATTGCCCTGATTGCCCGCGACAAGCCCGGTGCTCTCCAAACGCGCCTCGACACCCGAGAGGCGCATGTTGCCTACCTGAAATCCACCGGTGTGGTCTCGCAGGCCGGGCCATTGCTCGATTCGGCGGGCGCGATGATAGGCTCGCTGGTGATCCTCGATGTCGCCGATGAGCAGGCTGCTCGGGACTGGGCGGCCAGTGATCCCTATGCCTTGGCCGGGCTCTTCGCGAACGTCGAACTGATCCCGTGGAAAAAGGTCATCTGATGCAGTATTGGCTGTTCAAATCCGAGCCTTCGACCTGGGGCTGGCAAGACCAGTTGGCCAAAGGCGAGACGGGCGAGGAATGGGACGGTGTGCGCAACTATCAGGCGCGCAACTTCATGCGCGAGATGGCCGTTGGGGATCGCGGTTTTTTCTATCACAGCCAGAACGAAAAGGCGGTGGTCGGTATCGTCGAGGTTATTGCCAAGGCGCATCCCGACAGCACGTCGGATGATCCCCGCTGGGACTGTGTGGACATCAAGGCGATTGAAACCGCAAAGACCCCCGTGACGCTCTCGGCGATCAAGGCTGACCCACGGCTCGCGGATATGGTTCTGGTAAGGAATGCGCGCCTGTCGGTGCAGCCTGTCACCGCGCAGGAATGGCGCATCCTCTGCGACATGGCCGGGTTGACGGGGTAGGGCGACCGGGCCACGGCGCAGCAGAACAGCAATACCCCAAACGGAGGATGCCGGTCATAGTGCCGACACCCTCCGTCACCCCACGTGCTCCCAACGCACCACACGTGTGACTAGATCAGGTCTCGGCCATACTGGCCCGAACAACACCACCCTAAGCCAAGTTCGCGCCCACGCCAAACAAAGACTCCCGATCTTTCGTTTCAAATTTTTCACAGGACACGCTCGGCAGGATATTCTTCGGCAATGACACGGTGATGATGCGCCAAGAGGCAGCACAAGGCCTTGCCTCTGTGAGGCGGCGTCACCCATGGCACGGATACATGCCAGCTTTCGCGCGACCGGGCTTTCGATCTGCGGGCGGTCGTTCGGGTTGGTCAGCCCCTCTGACGTGACACTGACAAGTTTGGTTCCGTGCCGTGAGCCAGGAACGAAAACACCCGCCACGACGGCGGGCGTTCACCTTCAGAGTTGCTGACTGAGTCAGCCAAAGACCTTTTCCTTACCAAAATGCTTGGTCAGCATGTAATAGACAACCACCCGATACTTGTTGCGTTCGGATTTGCCATAGGTTTCAATTACCTGATTGATCGCATCCATGAGCGCGGGGCCATCAGGCAAGCCCAGTTTCTTGATCAGAAAATTGTTCTTGACGGTTTCCAGTTCGGCGGGTTGGGATCCCGCAACGGTCGAGGCATCGGCATTGTAAATCGCCGGCCCGCAACCGATCGTGACCTTGGTCAGCAAGGCCATATCCGGCTCCATCCCGCATTTCTTGCGCAGGTCATCGGCATATTGTGCAATCAGGTCGTCACGTTTGCCCATCAATTCTCTCCCAAATACGCGGCGCAGAGGCCGGATTATCGTTTCAACAAGCCCCGATACCGGTGCTGCGGGCACGATAACGACAGATTATTCGCGCTCAAAGGGAAAATTGCCAAAGCGCTCCCCGCGGGCGGCGTTACAGACAGGAACGCCCGCCGACCGGGGCCAACGGGCGCATCCACACGCTCCTGAACGGCTTAGTAGCGGTAATGCTCCGGCTTGAACGGCCCCTCTGACGCCACGCCGATGTAATCCGCCTGATCTTGCCTTAGCGTCGTCAGCTTGACGCCGATCCGCTCAAGATGCAGGCGTGCGACCTTTTCATCCAGATGCTTGGGCAGAACATAGACCTGATTGCCGTAGTGATCGCCCTTGGTCCACAGCTCGATCTGCGCCAGAACCTGATTGGTAAAGGACGCCGACATCACGAAAGACGGGTGTCCCGTGGCATTGCCAAGGTTCAAGAGCCGGCCTTCGCTGAGCAGGATGATCCGGTTGCCCGAGGGCATCTCGATCATGTCAACCTGTTCCTTGATGTTGGTCCATTTGTGGTTTTTCAGGGCGGCCACCTGAATTTCATTGTCGAAATGACCGATATTGCCGACGATCGCCATGTCCTTCATCGCGCGCATATGCTCGATGCGGATCACGTCTCGGTTGCCGGTGGTGGTGACAAAGATATCGGCGCTGCCGACCACATCCTCCAGCAGGACGACTTCAAACCCGTCCATCGCCGCCTGAAGCGCACAAATCGGATCGACCTCGGTCACCTTCACCCGCGCGCCTGCGCCGCGCAGGCTGGCCGCCGATCCCTTGCCGACATCGCCATAGCCACAGACCACCGCCACCTTGCCCGCCATCATCGTATCGGTGGCGCGGCGGATCCCGTCCACAAGGCTTTCCTTGCAGCCATACTTGTTGTCGAATTTCGACTTGGTGACGGAATCGTTCACATTGATCGCCGGAAACGGCAGCAGACCCTTCTTGTGCAGATCATAGAGACGATGCACGCCGGTCGTGGTTTCCTCGGACACGCCCTTGATCTGGTCGCGCACGCGTGTGAACCAGCCGGGGCTGGCCTTCATGCGCTTGGCGATCTGCGCCTTGATCACCGTTTCCTCTTCCGAGGTGGGAACCGGGATGATGTCCTCGCCCGCTTCGGCGCGCGCGCCCAAGAGCACATAGAGCGTCGCATCGCCGCCATCGTCGAGGATCATGTTCGGGCCATCCTCGAACAGGAAGGACTTGTCGAGGTAATCCCAATGCTCCTCCAGGCTCTGCCCCTTGATCGCAAAGACCGGCGTGCCGCCCGCGGCAATCGCCGCCGCCGCGTGATCCTGCGTCGAAAAGATGTTGCACGACGCCCAGCGCACATCGGCACCAAGCGCCACCAGCGTCTCGATCAGCACAGCCGTTTGAATGGTCATGTGCAGACTGCCCACGATCCGCGCACCCTTGAGCGGCTTGGCCTCGCCGTATTCCTTGCGCAGGGCCATCAGCCCGGGCATCTCGGTTTCCGCAATATCCAGTTCCTTGCGCCCGTATGCCGCCAGGCTGATGTCCTTGACGATATAATCCTTTGCCATCTCGGGTGGCTCCTTGCATGAGAATTTTGCAAGGCAGATAGCACCGCCCCCCCTGATCGGCAATGCGTGATTAGCCGGTGACGCCGTCCACAACCTTGCCCGGCCCGTCATTCCAGTTCTGGCCGGTCGCCACGATACAGCTGACGCCATCGGGACGGGTCACAAAGACGGTGAAACTGCCAGTCTCGCCAGAGGCCCAGACTTCGAGCAACTGCACTGGGCTTTGCAACCCGCCGCCCGCAAGCTGCTCGTTGTATTGCCCCGCCAACCGCTCGATCAGCGCCTCGCGCGGCAGACAGGTCATGGCTTGCGCCTGCGCCGGATTGGGCGGGGCTAGGGCTGCCGCGCCAAAGATGAGTGCCGTGGAACAGAGACGTTTGAACATGGGTTTTCTCCTCAGACGTGGCGCATGCGCGCCGGTTTCATGAGATGAATCTGGGAAGCGATTGCGCCCCCGACACTAAAATTCCTTGCACAAGCGCGTGTGGCGCCCGTGTTTGGGATTTGCGCTTTGGGCGCGGCTTGCTTACCTCTGTCGCGATGAAACCGTCACAGAGCCTCACCTTCTCCAGCCCCGCCGCGCGCCTGCAATACCTCATCCTCATGGGGCTCTTCCGTCTCGCCGTCACGCGCGGCCTCTATGGCCGGTTCGCGCGGGGATTGGGGCGGGTGTTCGGCCCCCGGACCGCCGTCTTTCTGCACGAGGGGAATGCGCCCCCCTTTCGCATCGCGCTGAATGACGGCTACTGGACGCGCTTCGCCCTCTACCGCGCGCCCTACGAGCCTGAGGTGGGCGCCGTGCTGCGCGCCGCCCAGGGGGCCACCCCGCTCTTTTGCGATCTCGGGGCGAACAAGGGCTACTGGAGCACGCGCGCCGCCACGCTCTTTGATCGCGTGATCGCGGTCGAGGCTGCGGCGGACACCTTTGCAGACCTGCACGCCAACACCGCCGGTCTGCCCAACGTGACCCGGCATCACGCCGCGATCCATGCCGTGTCGGGCCAGAGCCTCACCTTCGTCAACACCCATCTCAGTCACGCCTCGGCCCGGCTGATGGAGAACACACCGCCCGCCGCACGGGATCGCACCGAATCCATCACGACCCTCGCCATCGATGATCTTGTGCCCCCCGGCACGCCCGCGCTGATCAAGCTCGATGTCGAAGGCGCAGAGATCGCCGCCCTCTCGGGCGCCGCGCGCGCGCTGGCAGAGGGCTCGGTGCTGATCTACGAGGACCACGGCAACGATCCCGCCTGCACGGTCAGCGCGCATCTGCTGGGCCTGCCCGACATGCGGGTCTTTTCCATCGCAACCGGCCTTGTGCCGATGCCAGATACCGCCGCCATCCGCGCCCTCAAAACCGACCGCTTCAAGGGCTACAACTTCCTTGCCGCCCGCGCGAATTCGCCCCTTCTGGCCCGGATCGCAGAGAGCTTTGCAAAGACCGCGAAACCGGGCTAATCAGGACCCGCACGAGAGCCGGAGGCCCCATGCCCAAACCCCGCGCCTGGCAAAAGATGCTTTCCGGCCGCAGGCTCGACCTGCTCGATCCCACGCCGATGGACATCGAGATCGAGGATATCGCCCATGGCCTGAGCTTTGTCGCGCGCTGGAACGGCCAGACCATCGGCGATTTTGCCTATTCCGTCGCCGAACATTCCCTGCTCGTCGAACGGCTTTATGCCCGGCTCAACCGCAATGCCTCCGCCCGCTGGCGGCTGGCGGCGCTCCTGCATGACGCGCCGGAATACGTGATCGGAGACATGATCTCGCCCGTGAAAAACGCGGTCGGTCCGGGCTATGAGGATCTCGACAAGCGCCTCGCCGCCGCGATCCATATCCGCTTCGGCCTGCCCGCCGCGATCCCGGTCGCGGTCAAGCGGCAGATCAAGAAGGCCGACCGCATCAGCGCCTGGATGGAAGCGACCGAAATCGCAGGTTTCACGCGGGCGGAGGCGGATCGCTTCTTCGGCAAGCCCGACCCAGAGGTCACCCGTGATCTTGGCATCGTCCTGCGCCCGCCCACCGAGACGCGCAACGCCTATCTGGCGCGGCATCGGGCGCTGCTTCACGCTCTGGGCTAGATCCATCCCCCCCGCGACATGAGCCCCAGCGCCTCCAGCTGCCGCCAGCCGCTCAGGCGGGCCGAGCGCGCGCACCACAGGTCGGGATCCGCGCTCAGGGCATCATAATAGCCCTCATAGAGCCCGCTATTGGCAAAGTGCTCCTGCCGCACCTTTTCCTCGGCCGCGCGGTCCACGACCGTGTTCAGAAACTTGCTGTGAAGCAGAACACCAGACAGGACCTCTCCCCCCTGATCGTCATAGACGCAATTGAGATGCCGCGGCAGCAGGCTATGCGCCGAACTGACATAGGCATAGCGGCGATGCCACTTGACCAGCGGCACCTTGCCCAAAGTCGGCGCCCGCTCCGGCTGCGCGGCAAAGAACCGGCGCGCCCGCACACCGCCCTGAATCCACAGGTTCCCCAGATCCGCCTTGCGCCGGATCATGTAATTGCCCGCGTCAAACCAGCAAAGCGCCGCAAAGGGATCCTCTCCCGCACGGTAGGGGTGATCCGTGAGACGTCCCTTGGGATAGAGATCGAGCATCACCGCGCCCAGCGACGCGCGCCCCTGTTCTTCCAGCCAGGTGCAGAGCGCGGGCAAGGGTCGGGTTTCCCAATAGGGATAGATCAGGCATTCATCGGCATCGAGCGTCAGGCACCAATGGCCGTGGCCATGCCGGATCTGCAACCATGTCAGCCAGTCGACGCCAAAGCGCGACAGCTTGTAACTATGGGCCGTGCGCCAGAGCGAGACATCCGGCTGCGCCGCCAGATAGGCGCGCGTGCCGTCATCGCTGTCATTGTCCACGATCAGGAAATGCCGCACCCCCAGACGCCGGTGATGGGCGAGAAAAAAGGCCAGACGCGGCGCCTCGTTGCGCATCGTGCTGAAGCCGAGGACATCACCGGCGCCAATCTGGTCCGTGCGGTCGATCACCGCGCGCAACTGCCGACGCTTTCGGAAACTGCGCCAGAGCAGACGGCGGCGTTTCCATCGCAGGCGATACGCCAAGCCCAGATCCCGCAGCCTGTCCATGCCGGTTGCTTTGCCCCCCAAGGCAGGTTGGCCCTATTTCCTGTAGTGCCCGGACTGATGCCAGCGCCAGGCGTCCCCGATCATCCGTTCCAGCGTCGAACGTGCGGGCCGCCAGCCGAGTTCCCGCTCGGCCCGGACAGACCCAGAGACAAGCCGCGTGCAATCACCGGGGCGGCGCGGCCCTTCGATCACCGGCACCGCGCGCTGGCTGATGGCCGCCGCTGCGTCAATCACCTCGCGCACCGAGAACCCGCTGCCCGTGCCGAGGTTGAACACCCGGCTGCCCTTGCCCGCCGCAAGCCATTGCAATCCCAGCACATGCGCCTCGACCAGATCCCAGACATGCACATAATCGCGGATGCAGGTGCCGTCGGGCGTGTCGTAATCCGTGCCAAAGAGCGTCAGCGCGGCGCGCCTGCCGTCTATGGCATCAAGGATCAGGGGGATCAGATGCGTCTCGGGCCGGTGGAATTCGCCCACCTCCCCCTCGGGATCCGCACCCGCCACGTTGAAATAGCGAAAGATCACGTGCCGCAGCCCATGCGCCGCCTCGAAATCGCGCAGCATGTCCTCGATCGCCCGCTTGCTCGCCCCATAGGCGTTGATCGGATGCTGTGGGCTTGTTTCATCCAGCACCACATTGTCCTGATCGCCATAGGTGGCACAGGTCGAGGAAAACACGAGATCCAGGCAACCCGCCCGCACCGCAGCCTGCATCAGGCTTAGCGATCCGGCAACGTTGTTGTGCCAATAGAGCCCCGGATCCGTCATGCTCTCGCCGACCTGACTGAGCGCCGCGAAATGCATGACGGCAACCGGCTGATAGGCCGCAAACACCGCGTCGAGCCGCGCGCGATCCGTCAGGGCGCCGTTCTCAAAAGGGCCGAACTTGACCGCATCTTGCCAGCCGGTGCAAAGGTTGTCGTAGGTTACAGGGGTATATCCGGCCGCAAGCAACGCCTTGCAGGCATGCGAGCCGATATAGCCCGCGCCACCCGTGACCAGAACATTGCTCAATACTTGCCTCCGGCCGGATGATTATTGTGCGGCCTTTTCAGCATGCACGACATCCGAAATGAAGTTCCACAGATCGTCCCGCAGATCGTCCCGTGCCAAGGCAAAAGCAACCGTCGCCTGAAGGAAGCCCGCCTTTGATCCGCAGTCGAAACGCTGCCCCCTGAAACGATAACCATAGACCTCTTCGCCGTCCTCGCGGGCAGCATCAATCGCATCGGTCAGCTGAATCTCGCCACCTGCACCGGCCTGCTTGCGGTTCAGCTTTTGGAGCACAGTGGGGGTGAGAATATAACGCCCGATAACCGCCAGATTGGACGGCGCCGTGCCGGGCGCGGGCTTTTCCACCATGCCCTTGGTGGATACGATGCTGCCCATATCCTCTTTGACATCGAGGATGCCGTAGGCTTTGGTCATGTGGTCAGGCACTTCCATCGCAGCGACGATATTGCCTTGGGTCTCGTTATACGCCTCGATCATCTGGGCCAGACAGGGCTTTTCACCCGCGATCACATCATCCGGCAGGATCACCGCGAACGGCTCGTCCGAGATCAGGCGCCGCGCACACCAGACCGCGTGACCCAGACCCAACGGCTTGTGTTGGCGAATATAGGCGATCTCGCCACTGTCCATATTGGTCGATTTGAGGATCTCCAGAAGTTCGGTCTTGCCCTGCCTGCGGAGTTCAGCCTCAAGCTGCGGCGCATTGTCGAAATAATCCTCCAGCGCACCCTTCCCACGAGACGTGACAAAGATGAACTCCCTGATTCCCGCCGCCCGCGCCTCGTCGATGGCATATTGAACCAGTGGCCGGTCAACCAGTGTCATGATTTCCTTGGGAACCGATTTGGTCGCTGGTAAAAATCGCGTCCCAAGCCCCGCCACCGGAAAAATGGCCTTGCTTACCTTGCTACGCATTACTGCTCCTCATAAACATCTTGGCCATGATCTTACATGACACGGCCTTACATTGCACAAACATTACAAAGGAATTTTGCTGAAATTGCGTCACACTGAAAAAGATTCTGTGTCAATCTGTTCAGTCGATACCCATCCGAGACATCATTGCCTCTATTCTCGTTACGTCTTCGGGATTGTTGAGTTCCCAGAACTGCCGTCCGCGCGCGTCAACTTCGACACAGAGCATCGCGTGGGCCCGTTCCAGAAACCGCAATTGCTCCAGTCCTTCGAGGGCCTCAAGTGTCCCGACCTCCCAACGCGCATAAGCCTCTAGCGCATCAGGCCGGTAGCCATAGACGCCAACATGATGATAGACCGGCGTCGGCGCCTCATCGGCATAATGATCTGCTGTATAAGGGATCACTTCCTTCGAGAAATAGAGGGCCCGGCCCCCGTGACCGAACACCGCCGTCGTGCCGCCAACACGCCCCGCAGCACGATCCTCGAGAAAGCCGTTGAGCGCGCGTCCGTCGCAGCGCAGAACCGGCGTTGCCACCTTTGCCTGCGGATCGTCGCTGAGACCCTTCACAAGATCCTCGATGAACCAGGGCGGCGTCAGGGGCGCATCGCCCTGAAGATTGACGATGATGTCATAGCCCCCCCCGAGCGTGCGATGTGCCTCGGCGCAGCGTTCCGTCCCGTTGCGACAAGCCTCGGAGGTCATCACCACCTCTGCTCCAAAGGCCTCGGATGCCGCCTTGATCCGGGTATCGTCGGTGGCCACAACCACGCGATCAACCCCTTCAACCTGGCAAGCTGCTTCCCAGGATCTCTGAATCAGGCTCTTTTTTACACCACTTGCGCCGGTTAGCATCGCCAGCGGCTTGCCCGGATAGCGCGACGAGGCAAAGCGCGCGGGGATCACGGTCAGAACACTCATCTCATGCGTCTTTCAGTTCGACCCTGGGCGCGTAGGCGATAAAGAACGGATTGGCAAAGCCCGGCTTGCCATAGAGCAGGGGCTGATGGTCATCGAACCGCACCACTGTCCCGCCCGCACCTTGCAGCACCGCATGACCCGCCGCGGTATCCCATTCCATCGTCCGCCCCAGCCGTGGGTAAAGGTCAGCCTCGCCGGTCGCGACCAGGCAGAACTTGAGCGACGATCCGGCGCTCGTCATGTCCCGGACCGCGTATCGCGCGATGTAATCATCCGTTGCCTGATCGCGGTGCGATTTGCTCGCCACGACCATCAGCGCCGAATTGTCCGGCTCGGCAACGGAGATCGGGCGCAATTTGCCCGGATTGTCCTTGTCGAAGGGACCGAATTCTTCGACCGAGGCACCATCGGCCCGCGTGTAGAACATCCGCCCCTTCGCCGGCGCGTAGACCACGCCGCGCGTCGGCAGCCCCGCTTCCACAAAAGCGATGTTGACCGTAAAATCGCCACGCCGGTTGATGAATTCCTTGGTGCCGTCCAGCGGATCGACAATCAGAAATGTATCGGCCGTTCTTGAATGGGAATCGGCCTGTTCCTCGGTCACGAGAACCAGATCTGGAAATGCCGCCCTGAGACCTGCGGAAATCATCGCATCGGCCGCCTCGTCCGCCTCCGTCACCGGACTTGCATCTGATTTGACCTTTACCTCGAAATCGTCAGCCTCATAGATTTCCATGATCTTGTCTCCGGCCTCGAGCGCCAGACGGCGCATGACCTCGATCAGCCTGTGATACTCCAAATTGTCACTCCCTGCCTTACCTACGCCATCAAGCGTTGTTAATGAATGGATTACCTTGGCCCCCTTATGATACGCTCTCGACGGGACAGCAAGAAACCCGGAACGGAAAACCACAGGCAAGCAGGCCCTTTTTGCTATGTTCAAGACAGCACGCCCAAGATCCAGCCTGCATTCGGCGTTCAGAATCACCGAACTGATTTATCATGCAACGGTGCGCGATCTGCGACAGGGCCACGGCAATGCCGTGATTGCGCTTGCCCTGAACATCCTGACCGCCGTCATCATGGTCATGGCATTTTATCTCATGTTCACGGTTCTGGGCATTCGGGGTGCGAAACTTCGCGGTGATTTTCTGCTTTTCATGATGTCCGGCATCTTCATGTATCTGACGCATATCAAGGCTTTGAGTGCGGTGCTCAAGGCCGAGGGTCCGGCCTCTCCGATGATGCAGCACGCGCCGATGAATACCGTAATCTCGATTACGGCCGGGGCCATTGGAGCGCTCTACATCCAGGTGCTGTCAATGACCGTCATTCTGTTTGTCTATCATGTCTCTTTCAATCCGATCGAGATCTACCAACCGATTGCGGCATTCGGTATGCTGCTTCTGGCGTGGTTCACAGGTGTCGCGGCCGGGCTGGTCTTGCTGTCGATCAAGCCGTGGTTCCCGACTTTCGTATCCATTTTCTCAACCATCTATCAGCGCGCCAACATGATCGCGTCCGGCAAGATGTTCGTGGTGAACACTCTGCCACCCTTCATGGTCAAGATGTTTGACTGGAATCCGCTGTTTCACATCATCGACCAGGCGCGCGGATTCGTGTTCATCAATTATTTCCCGCACAAGACCTCGCTGGACTATCCGATCTATGTCGGCATCGCACTCTTGATGGTCGGCTTGATGGGCGAATTTTATACCAGGCAATTCGCATCGAGCAGCTGGAACGCCCGTCGCTGATCCATCGCCCGACAGGTCAGTGTGATCTGATCGATGCCTGCGGTGCGCCCTCCGACACATCGAACAGGATTATGACGCCAAGCTCAGTCACTTCATTTCCTGCCACTTTCAGTTTCCATTTTCGAGTGCAGACTGCCTTTGAGGTCAAATTCGCCCTTTGCGCGCCGCGCCAGTGCTTGCAGGGCCAGTTTGGCTTGCCTATATACGCCCAGAAACACGGGTCATGCCAGATTGGCGCCCGTTCGCCATCGGGGGCCGGATGCCGAAACGGGTCGGGCTCTCGCCACATCGCCTAGAGAAGAAGGGATCGAACACATGGCCAAAGTTATTGGTATTGACCTCGGAACTACGAACAGCTGCGTCGCAATCATGGATGGGTCACAGGCCCGCGTGATCGAAAACTCCGAAGGCGCGCGCACGACACCCTCTATCGTCGCCTTCACCGAGAATGAGCGCCTCGTCGGACAGCCCGCCAAACGGCAGGCGGTGACAAACCCCGAAAACACCATCTTTGGTGTGAAACGCCTGATCGGCCGCCGCGCTGATGACGCCTATCTTGCAAAAGACAAGAAAAACATGCCGTTCAAGGTCATCGACGGCGGCAATGGCGACGCATGGGTCGAAGCGCGCGGCGAGAAGTATTCGCCCAGCCAGATCTCTGCCTTCATCCTCGGCAAGATGAAGGAAACCGCAGAAAGCTATCTTGGCGAGGAGGTGACGCAAGCCGTGATCACCGTGCCCGCCTATTTCAACGACGCCCAGCGTCAGGCAACCAAGGATGCCGGAAAGATCGCCGGGCTCGAGGTTCTACGCATCATCAACGAACCGACAGCCGCCGCGCTGGCCTACGGTCTCGACAAACAAAACACCCACACGATCGCGGTTTACGACCTTGGCGGCGGCACCTTCGACGTGACCATTCTCGAGATCGACGATGGCCTCTTCGAGGTGAAATCCACCAATGGCGATACCTTCCTCGGTGGTGAAGACTTTGACATGCGGATCGTCAACTACCTCGCCGACGAGTTCAAGAAAGAGCACGGCGTCGATCTGACCAAGGACAAGATGGCCTTGCAACGGCTCAAGGAAGCCGCCGAAAAGGCCAAGATCGAGCTGTCCAGCAGTTCGCAGACAGAAATCAACCAGCCCTTCATCTCGATGGGGTCGAACGGCCAGCCGCTGCACATGGTGGTCAAGCTGACCCGCGCCAAACTCGAAAGCCTGGTGAACGATTTGATTCAAGCCTCGCTCAAGCCCTGCAAGGCGGCGCTCAAGGATGCCGGCCTTACGGCTGGTGATATCGACGAGGTCGTTCTTGTCGGCGGCATGACCCGGATGCCCAAAGTTGTCGAGGAAGTCACGAAGTTCTTTGGCAGGGAGCCGCACAAGGGCGTGAACCCGGATGAGGTCGTCGCCATGGGTGCGGCCATTCAGGCGGGTGTCTTGCAGGGTGATGTAAAGGATGTCGTCCTCCTTGATGTCACGCCGCTTTCGCTTGGGATTGAAACCCTGGGCGGCGTTTTTACCCGCCTCATCGACCGCAACACGACGATTCCGACCAACAAGTCGCAGATCTTCTCGACCGCAGAGGATAACCAGAACGCCGTGACGATCCGCGTCTTTCAGGGCGAACGTGAAATGGCCGCCGACAACAAGATGCTGGGTCAGTTCAATCTCGAGAACATCCCGCCCGCGCCCCGCGGCATCCCTCAGATCGAGGTGACTTTCGACATTGATGCCAACGGCATCGTTTCGGTTCAGGCCAAGGACAAGGGCACCGGCAAGGAGCAGAAGATCACGATCCAGGCCTCGGGTGGTCTGTCGGACGAGGACATCCAGAACATGATCAAGGATGCCGAGGAGAACGCCGAATCCGACAAGGCCCGCCGCGAACTGGTCGAGGCCAGGAACCAGGCCGAGAGCCTGATCAACTCGACCGAAAAGTCGATCGAGGAACATGGCGAAAAGGTCGATCCGACAACCGTAGAGGCGATCGAACTGGCCATTGCCGCGCTCAAGGATGAGCTGGAAAGTGACAATGTCGGCAAGATCAAGTCCGGCATCCAGAACGTCACCGAAGCATCAATGCGATTGGGCGAAGCAATCTACAAGGCGAGCCAGGATGACGGCGAAGATGAACCCGCTGCGGCCGATCGCGCCAGTGCTCGTGAAGATGATATTCTCGATGCCGATTTCGAGGATATCGACGACAACAAACGCGCCTGAGGCACGTTTGAGCCCTTGGGGCCGGCTCGGCGTTGCGCCGGGCCGGCCTTGTCAGGCTCGGACCAAGGAGACCCCCGATGGCCAAACGTGACTATTACGAAGTGCTTGGGCTGTCCAAGGGCGCCTCAGCGGATGAGATAAAACAGGCCTATCGCAAGAAAGCCAAAGAGCTTCACCCTGATCGCAATTCCGACAACCCCGATTCAGAACGTCAGTTCAAGGAGGCTGGCGAGGCCTATGACGTGCTCAAGGATCCCGACAGGAAGGCAGCCTATGACCGCTTTGGGCATGCGGCTTTCGAGGGTGGAATGGGCGGTGGGGGCGCAAGGCCGCAAGGTGGCGGATTCAGTGGTCATGGCGATTTCGCAAGTGCATTTTCCGACGTGTTCGACGATCTGTTTGGCGATTTCATGGGCGGTGGCGGACGCGGTGGCAGCCGTCAACGCGCGGCACGTGGCGCAGATTTGCGCTACAATCTGTCGGTCACGCTGGAAGAGGCCTTTTCCGGCCTCCAGAAAACAATAAAGGTACCCAGTGCCGTAGCCTGTGACGCCTGCGATGGATCCGGGGCAGAGGGGGGGGCACAGCCCACCACTTGCCCCACCTGTTCAGGCATGGGAAAGGTGCGCGCCCAGCAGGGATTCTTCACGGTTGAACGCACCTGCCCAACCTGCGGCGGGCTCGGTCAGATCATCAAGAACCCTTGCAAGGTCTGCCAGGGCCAGGGCCGCGTGCAAAAGGATCGCGCACTCAGTGTGAACATCCCGGCAGGTGTCGAAACCGGCACCCGCATCCGACTCGCGGGCGAGGGCGAGGCGGGGATGCGTGGTGGTCCGGCTGGGGATCTCTACATCTTCATTGAAGTGGCCAAGCACGATCTTTTCGAGCGTGAAGACAGCAATCTCTTTTGCCGGGTTCCGGTCTCCGTGACCAAGGCGGCCCTCGGGGGCGAGATCGAGGTTCCGACCATCGACGGTGGTCGCAGTCGCGTAAAGATCCCCGCCGGGTCGCAATCAGGCCGCCAGATGCGCCTGCGTGGCAAGGGCATCCCCGCGCTGCGGGGTGGAACGGCAGGCGATATGTTCATCGAGCTCGCTGTGGAAACACCCGTTAATCTGACTGCAAAGCAAAGAGAGCTTTTGCGCGAGTTCGAGGCGTTGTCAGAAGATAACAACCCGGAAAGCAAGAGTTTCTTCTCATCGGTCAGAAATTTCTGGGACTCGATGAAGAGCTGACTCGGGTTTTCCGAGACCGTTAACGCTTTGATAACCCGGTTGCGGCAGGTTTGACTCATGTCAGACACGCACGCATTTACCGATCTGAACTTGCCGCTGTTCGCCATCGACGAGGCCGGCGGCGCTGCCCTGCCAACTGGCAGGCTGCCCTCCTACATCCGTGACTATCGACAACGACTGCGGGCGCGGTTTCTGGCGGGCGGAGCGCAGGCCATGCCCGATTACGAATTGCTCGAACTTGTGCTCTTTCGCGCCATTCCGCGCCGCGATGTCAAGCCTCTGGCACGCATCCTTCTGGAAAAATTCGGAGATTTCAACGGGATCCTCTCCGCCTCTGCGGATCAACTGATGACGGTCCCTGACGTTGGCACATCCGTGATGACGGAGATCAAGATCATCGAAGCCGCCGCACATCGCCTGTCACGCGCCCGCGTTCTGCGGCGACAGGTTATTTCTTCATGGGATGCATTGCTGGATTACTGCCATACCACGATGGCCCATTCCGAGGTGGAGCAATTTCGCGTCTTCTACCTCGACCGCAAGAACGTCCTGATCGCCGATGAGCAACAGGCGCGCGGCACGGTCGATCATGTGCCGGTCTATCCGCGCGAGGTGGTCAAACGCGCGCTGCAACTCAATGCCAGCGCGCTGATCCTGGTGCATAATCACCCCTCCGGTGATCCCACCCCGTCCACCGCTGATATCGAAATGACAAAGCAGGTGCAGCGGGCCGCGGATGCGCTTGGCATCACACTCCACGATCACATCATCATTGGGAAATCCGCCGAAGTGAGCTTTCGATCCGCAGGTCATCTCTGACCGTCGGCGGGCTCACTGCACCCAAACCTCGACCCGCCGGTTGACCTGCCGCCCCCAAACGGTGGTGTCACAGGCCATCGGCATCGCCTCGCCAAAGGCCACCACATCAAGCCCGATCTGGTCGAGATCGGCGGTTTCAGCGGCCTCGGTGACGGCCCCTTGCACCGCCGTCGCGCGCCGCAGCGCAATGTCCCGATTGGTTCCAGCCAGGCCATCGCCATCGGAAAACCCGACAAACACCAGACGACGCGCATCATAGACTCCAAGTTCAAGCTCCCGCGCCAATAGCGCGACATTCGAGCGTGACTGCGCGTCAAGCCGCACCGATCCCGATTCGAACCGGAACGTCGTCGTCAACCGCCTCAGCGGTGAGAGAACCTGAATCATACTCTGCAAATCCTGCAATCCCACCTCGCCCCCTGCCTGCGCGATTGCATTGGCAAAGCGGTCGCCTTGCGCGTTGATCTCGATTTCTTCCGGGGCTTGGTCAACAAGTCCGGCGCGCCGAATGACCAGCTGTGCAGAGGGATCGCGCAGATAGGACAGAAACGCGCGCCCCAGCTTGGGAAAACGGCGGGAAGGCAGATAGAGAAAGAGCGGTGCGGTGAGCGGATAATCCTCGGTCTTGACGGCGCGCCGCGAGGCTTGAAGCGCAAAGCCGCAATCACCGGTCAAGGGAAGTTCCAATGTCTCGCCCAGTTCGGAGCGTGTCGTCAGGCCGATCGCAAACGGATTGCGGGCCACGGCCGCGGCAAAATCCGTTCCGTTGGCATGGTGCTTCACCCCCTCTGTGAGAGTTTTCCGCTCGGGCTCCAGAAGGCGCTGCACGCTTGCCTGCCCGATCCCGGTGGACTGATCCCACAGATGCAGGTCAATCGGTGCATCCGGCCCGCCGAGTGCGGCCCAGTTCACGATCTCGCCGGTCATCACGTCGATCAACTGTTGCAGGCTGATCCCTTGCACGGGATTGCTTGGGGCGACGACGGGAACAAGGGCATCAAGCGCCAGCACCCGCACCCGCCCCGGTGCCGCAAGATCGCCCAATCCCGCTTCGCGGGCGCGCATCAGTTCATCGGCCCGCGCCTCGCGCAAGGCCATCGTAACATCAGCCTCGTTCGCGAGGAGATCCGCAAATCCTTCGTCGGTATTGGTCAATCGGATGATGAATTCGCCCGTCAGCCTCCGCTCAGCAGCACCATAGAGCAAATAGCTTATGAGGTTCGGATCGGGGTCCTCTCGGACCAGCTCATAGCCTTCGCGAATGGCAAAGGCCTCGATCAGGGCGGGCATCAGAACGCGACCGATCGTCGGCGCCCCGGAAAAAACCAGCCGCGCGACATAGGATTCAAGATCGGGACAACCCGGCCCCTCGCAGATCACGCCAGAGCCATCGACTGTCAATTCGCCATAGAGGGTGTCGATGCGATAGAACTCACCGTCAAAGCCCATCAGGTTTCCAGACAGTTCGACATCCCCCCGATGCGACCGCAGCGTCACATCCTGTGCCACGAGAGGCCCGGCAAGTGCCAACATGATGAGTGCAATGGACAGCGCCGCACCAGGCCTAATGATCATCCGCCCCCCGAACACCCCTAACGTCCGTCCCAAGGATAGTCGGGCCATCGAACGGATTAATCAACCGCAGAGTAGCGCCACGGTCAAACCGGAATACTGCCCCTTCAATCGCAGAAACAGTCTCAGGCAAGCCGCCCATGGCAATGCTTGAATTTCTTGCCCGATCCGCAGGGGCAGAGCCCGTTGCGACCCGGATTGCCCCATGTTGATGGGTCGCTCTCGACAAATCCTGGCGCGGCAGCATCAGGCGCCTCGGCGGGTGCGTCAGGAGTGACGGCCGGCGCGTCGGGTGTAACGGCGGCCATCATCGCCGCGCGTTGCTGTTCGAGTTCACGCATCAAGGTTTTTTGTTCATCCTCGGTCATTGGCCTGATCTGTGCGAGCCTCTGCGTCACGTCCGATCGCAGACCGTCGAGCATCGACTCAAAGAGCTGAAACGCCTCGTTCTTGTATTCGTTGAGAGGATCACGCTGTGCATAACCGCGAAATCCCACAACGCTCCGCAGATGCTCCAGCGTCAGCAGATGCTCGCGCCACTTGCCGTCGATGATCTGCAAGAGCACCTGCTTTTCGATCATGCGCATGGTCTCCGGACCGAATTGCGCGGCCTTGGCTGCCATCATTTCACTGGTCGCCTTGTCCAGGCGCGCGACGATCTCCTCGTCATCCACGCCCTCTTCCTTGGCCCAGTCGATCACGGGCAGGTCCATGTTCAACTTTTCTATCACCGCTAACCGCAAACCATCGGTATCCCATTGGTCAGCATAGGTTTTCGGTGGCATGTACTGATCGACCAGATCGTCGATCACCTCGCTGCGCATGTCATGCACGATCTCGCTCAGATCGTCGGCCTTCATGATGTCGAGCCGCTGCTTGAAGATCACCTTGCGCTGCTCGTTCATCACGTCGTCGAACTTCAGGAGTTGCTTGCGGATGTCGAAATTGCGCGCCTCGACCTTGGCCTGCGCGCGCTCAAGGCTCTTGTTGACCCAGGGATGGATGATCGCCTCACCTTCCTTCATACCCAGCGTCGAGAGCACCTTTTCCAGACGTTCACTCCCGAAAATGCGCATCAGGTCATCTTCGAGGCTGAGAAAGAACGCCGACATGCCGGGATCCCCCTGCCGGCCCGACCGGCCGCGCAGCTGATTGTCGATCCGGCGGCTCTCATGGCGTTCGGTCGCCAGAACAAAGAGACCCCCCGCCGCCTTCACTGCTTCCTCGTCGGTCGCATGTTCGCTCTCGATCCGCGCGCGGATCGTTTCGGGATCGGTGTCTGGATCGGCGGCGATCGCCTCCATGATCTTGAACTCGACATTGCCGCCCAGCTTGATGTCGGTGCCACGCCCGGCCATGTTTGTGGCGATTGTGACCGCGCCCAGCTTGCCCGCATCGGCGACGATCTGCGCCTCCTTCTCATGCTGGCGCGCATTGAGCACGTTATGCGGAATCTTGGCGCCGGTCAGCAGCTTGCTCAGCGATTCCGATTTCTCGATCGAGGTCGTGCCGACAAGGATCGGCTGGCCCTTGGCATGAGCCTCGCGAATCTCCTCGACGATGGCGGCATACTTCTCCTGAGTCGTGCGATAGACGGCATCATCTTTGTCGATGCGGGCAATGGGGCGGTTTGTTGGCACCTCGACCACACCCAACCCATAAATTTCCATGAACTCCTCCGCCTCGGTCACGGCGGTGCCCGTCATGCCGGACAGTTTGTCATAGAGACGGAAATAGTTCTGAAAGGTCACGCTTGCCAGCGTCACGTTCTCCGGCTGGATCGCACAGCGCTCCTTGGCCTCGATCGCCTGATGCAGCCCGTCCGACAGCCGCCGCCCGGCCATCATCCGGCCAGTGAATTCGTCGATCAGGACCACCTCGTTGTTGCGGACGATGTAATCCTTGTCTTTCTGGAAAAGCTTGTGCGCCCGCAGCCCCTGATTGACATGATGCACGATCGTCGTGCTTTCGGGATCATAGAGCGATTGCCCCTCGGGCAGGATCCCGCGGGCATGCAGCATCTGTTCCAGCCGTTCGTTGCCCTCGTCGGTAAAGGTCACGTTGCGGGTCTTTTCGTCCAGCTTGTAATCCTCCGCCTGCAATTCGGGGATCACCGTGTCGATGGTAATGTAGAGTTCGCTGCGGTCCTGGCTCGGCCCCGAAATGATCAGCGGCGTGCGCGCCTCATCAATGAGAATGCTGTCCACTTCGTCCACAACGGCAAAATTGTGCCCGCGCTGGTTCATCTCCTCGAGCGAGGATTTCATGTTGTCGCGCAGATAGTCAAAGCCCAGCTCGTTATTGGTGGCATAGGTCACGTCGGCGGCATAGGCCACCCGCTTCTCGGCCTCGGGTTGCTGCGGATAGACCACGCCCGTGGTCATGCCAAGCGCGGCAAAGACCTTGCCCATCCAGTCGGCATCGCGACGGGCCAGATAATCGTTGACCGTGACCACATGCACGCCCTTGCCCGAAAGCGCATTGAGATAGCAGGGGAACGTCGCAACAAGGGTCTTGCCCTCGCCGGTTTTCATCTCCGAGATATTGCCCTGATGCAGGAATATCCCGCCCTTGAGCTGAACATCAAAGGCGCGCAGGCCCAGCGCCCGGCGCGCCGCTTCACGGCAATTGGCAAAGGCCTCGGGTAGAATCTGATCAAGGCTTTCGCCGCCAGCCACGCGCTTGCGGAATTCGTTGGTCTTGTCGATGAGTTCCGCATCGCTCAGGGCCTCGAATTCAGGCTCAAGCGCATTGATCCTGTTGATCAGCGGGCGCGTCGCCTTGATCTTTCGGGCGTTCGGCGTGCCGAAGATCTTTCTAGCGAGCGTTCCAATACCAAACATGTTCTATCCGTTCCGGTGTTTTGACTGTCCGTGACAGGCAATCGCTTGCCCCTCATGCCCGCGCGGCCTAAAACGGCCTCGATTGGGCGGGTTTGCCTTGATATCAAGGCGATGTAAGGGTCCGCTCTGAGACTGTCAACGCTGCGCACCAGCGCACCCGCGTCCAGCGGGCCGGATCAAGGATGATTTCATGTTTCCACGCCTTCGCTTCCCTGCGGCGCTTGCCCTCGGCCTGGCCTTCGCCACTACAACGGCAGCGCAGGACAATCCGACCGCTGAAACGGTGGTCGCCACCGTTGACGGGACCGATATCACGCTCGGCCATATGCTCGTCCTGCGCGCCGGCCTTCCGCAGCAATACGATCAGGCCCCGGCGGATCAGCTTTTTCCTGCAATTCTCGATCAGCTCATCCGCCAGACGCTGCTGATGCAGGCGCAGGGCAACGAGGTCTCGAAGGTGACGCAACTCAGGATTGACAATGAACGCCGTGCCATCATCGCGGCGGCGGCGATCGAGACGGCATTGGCGGGCTCTGTGACCGAAGAGGCGCTGCAAGAGCTTTATGCCTCGCGATTCGCCGATGCGGTGCCCGAGACCGAGTACAAGGCGGCGCATATTCTGGTCGAGACCGAGGAAAAGGCGCAGGACCTCGTAAGGCAGATCGCAGGCGGTGCCAATTTCGCGGCCCTCGCCCAGGAACATTCGATCGGGCCCTCCGGCCCGTCGGGGGGCGATCTGGGCTGGTTTGGAAATGGTGTCATGGTGCCGGAATTTTTCGACGCGGTTGCAGCTCTCGAAGTGGGCACCGTTTCTGCCCCGGTGCAGACCCAGTTCGGCTGGCACGTGATCAAGCTCAACGAAACCCGGATCAAGGAACGCCCCGCCCTCGATGAGGTGCGCGAGACCCTCGTCCAGGAATTACAGCAACAGACGTTCGAAGCCTATCTCGCAACCCTGGAAAGCGGCGCCAAGATCACCCGTGCCGACACCTCCGTATTCGATGCGGCCCTGATCAACCAGACAGACTTGTTGGAGAATTGAGCCATGGGTGCCATCCCGCCGCTGTCGCCGCTCGCCCCGGCAGCCTTTCCTGATCTGCCTGTGATCGCAGGGGTTTCCTATGCGACAGCCAAGGCTGGCGTGCGCTATCCGGACCGCACCGATGTTTTACTGATCAGCCTTGCTCCAGGCACGTCCATCGCCGGGGTGTTCACCCGATCTGCCACCCGCTCGGCGGCAGTCCTCGATTGCCAGGAAAAGATTGGTAATGATCCCGCAAGGGGCGCTGCCATCATCGTGAACTCTGGCAATGCAAATGCGTTCACCGGGCGGCAGGGCGCCGATTCGGTGCAGGCCATAACTCAGGCAGTAGCCGAAAAACTCGGAATTCCCGCTGACCGCGTCTTTTCCTCCTCGACCGGCGTCATCGGCGAGCCCTTGCCGCATGGCCGTATCCTCGATCATCTGGAGGATCTCGTCGCCGGCCTGTCGCATGACACGATCGAGACTGCGGCGCGGGCGATCATGACCACCGACACGTATCCCAAGGGCGCCTCGGAGACCGTCCTGATCGACGGTCAGGCGGTGCATATCGCGGGCATTGCAAAGGGCTCGGGCATGATCGCGCCGGACATGGCCACGATGCTGGTCTATATCTTCACCGATGCCGCAATGGATCAGGCCGTGCTTCAGGACATGGTGAGCGCTCTCAACCGAAGCACCTTCAACTGCATCACCGTTGACGGTGACACCTCGACCTCCGACACGCTCCTCGTGGCGGCAACCGGCGGCTCTGGCATTCGCGTGACCGAAAACAACCTCGGCTTCATGGAGGCGCTGCGCCGCGTGATGCTCGATCTCGCGCATCAGGTGGTGCGCGACGGCGAGGGGGCCACGAAATTCGTCGAGATTTCCGTCACCGGGGCCGCCTCCGATGCCGAGGCGCATATCCATGCCAAAGCCATCGCCAATTCGCCCCTGATCAAGACCGCGATCGCCGGCGAGGATCCCAACTGGGGCCGCGTCGTCATGGCGGTGGGCAAGTCGGGCGCACGCGCGGATCGTGACACGCTCGCGATCTGGTTCGGCGACATGCAGGTGGCCCGCGACGGCTGTGTCAGCCCGGACTATGACGAGGCCCGCGCCGCCGCCTACATGAAGAACCAGAACCTGATCATCCATGTCGATCTGGGCCTAGGGGGTGGCACGGCGCGGGTCTGGACCTGCGATCTCACGCATGGCTATATCGACATCAACGCGGACTACCGGTCTTGAAAACCATCCTGGTTTCCGCCGTCGCCCTCATCGACGTGGATGGCCGCATCCTGCTCACCCAGCGCCCCGAGGGCAAATCCCTGGCCGGGCTCTGGGAGTTTCCGGGCGGCAAGGTCGAACCGGGCGAAACGCCCGAGACCGCCCTCATCCGCGAACTCGACGAAGAGCTTGGCATCGACACCTGGGCGAGTTGCCTTGCGCCGCTGACCTTCGCCAGCCATTCCTACCCGGATTTTCACCTCCTGATGCCGCTTTTTGCCTGCCGAAAATGGGCGGGGATCGCGCAGGGGCGCGAAGGACAGGCCCTCAAATGGGTGCGCGCGGCGGATCTTGCATCCTATCCGATGCCCCCCGCCGACCGCCCGCTCATCCCGATCCTGCGCGATTGGCTGTGACAGGCGCGCGGCTCTGTTACAAGACGCCGCCGCCCCGTCTCAAACTTGTGACGAATGGATGACGGATTTGTCTTGGCATGAGCCGAAATCCACCTAGAGTGACGGCACGGAGGCTGCTGTCCGTAATAGGCGGCAGTGGGGTGGATCATGACAATTTGGGGGAATTGGCATGTTGCGGACGATTCAGCTTGGAACATGCGTGTCGATTCAGGGCATTTTCGTGCGCATGCTCGCGAATGGCCTGATGCAGGTGCGCATCGGCGATCAGCTTTATGTCGGACGCCCGGTATCCCGCGCGGCCTGATCCTGCCGCATCGAATGTGAAAGAGCAGCCCAGGGGCTGCTCTTTGTCGTCCTGCAAACCCGAACCGGAGCCTTGGCGCCTCAGGCGAGGGTGCGGGTAAAGGATTCGCGCTCGAAAATCTCGATGATGTCGCCGGGGCGAATATCGTCATAATTCTCAAAGGCCATGCCGCATTCCTGACCGGATTGCACCTCGCCCACCTCGTCCTTGAAGCGTTTGAGCGTCTTGAGCGTGCCCTCGTGGATCACCACGTCGTCCCGCAACAGCCGGACCCCGGCAGAGCGGCGCGCAACACCTTCGGTGACAAGACATCCGGCGACCTTGCCGATGCCCGTGACCTTGAACACTTCCTTGATCTGGGCGTAGCCGATAAACTTCTCGCGAATTTCGGCCCCCAACAGGCCGCTTGCCGCAGATTTCACGTCGTCCACCAGATCATAGATGACGCTGTAATAGCGGATCTCCACGCCCTTCTGGTTGGCGCTGCTGCGCGCGGGCGCATTGGCCCGCACGTTGAAGCCAAAGACCGGTGCGCCCGAGGCTTCGGCCAGACCGATATCGGATTCGGTGATCGCACCCACACCGGAATGCAGCACGCGCACGCGCACCTCGTCATTGCCGATTTTCTCCATCGCCTGCACGATCGCTTCGGCAGAGCCCTGCACGTCGGCCTTGACGACGATCGGCATCTCCTTGACGTTCTCGTCATCCTTGGCCTTCGCCAGAAGCTGTTCAAGCGAGGTGCCTGCGCCAACGGTCGCGCGTTTCTCCTTGGCCGCATTCGCGCGGTATTCGGCGATCTCCCGCGCCTGCGCCTCGGTTTCGACGACGTTGAGAACATCGCCTGCCTCCGGCGTGCCATTGAGACCCAGAACCTCGACCGGGGCGGAGGGGCCGGCCTCGGCGATCCGCTCTCCGCGATCATTGATCAGGGCACGGACCTTGCCATACTGCTCGCCGACCACAAAGATATCGCCCTGACGCAGGGTGCCCTTCTTGATCAGAACCGTCGCTACCGGGCCACGGCCCACATCGAGTTGCGCCTCGATCACGGCCCCCTCCGCCGCGCGGTCGGGATTGGCCTTGAGTTCGAGGATCTCGGCCTGCAGCGCGATCGCCTCCAGCAGATCGTCCAGACCCTGACCGGTCTTTGCCGAGACCTCGACATCCTGCACATCGCCGGACATCGCCTCGACAACCACCTCGTGCCGCAACAGTTCCGCGCGCACCTTCTGCGGATCCGCCGCGGGCAGATCGACCTTGTTGATCGCCACGATCATCGGCACCTTGGCGGCCTTGGCGTGATTGATCGCCTCGATGGTCTGCGGCATCACGGCATCATCCGCCGCCACCACCAGCACCACGATATCCGTCACCTGCGCGCCGCGGGCCCGCATGCTGGTAAAGGCGGCGTGACCGGGCGTATCGAGAAAGGTCAGCAGCGACCCGCTCTCGGTCGTCACCTGATAGGCCCCGATATGCTGTGTAATGCCCCCGGCCTCACCGGCCACGACCTTGGCGTGACGGATCGCGTCCAGAAGCGAGGTCTTGCCGTGATCGACATGGCCCATGATCGTGACCACCGGCGGGCGCGTCACCATATCCTCCGGCTGGTCTTCGACCGTCGCGATCACATCCTCGACATCCGATGCGCTCACCCGGACAACGCGGTGTCCGAACTCCTCGATGATGAGTTCGGCTGTATCGGCATCAATGGACTGGTTCTGCGTGACCATCATGCCGTTCTTCATCAAAGTCTTGACCACATCTCCGACGCGTTCAGCCATGCGGTTTGCCAGTTCCGAAACCACGATCACCTCTGGCAGCTGCACATCCCGCACCACCTTTTCGCGCTCTTGCATGCCACCCATTGCCTTCTGGCGGGCACGTTCCTGCTTGCGCTTCATGGCGGCCATGGATTTCTGCCGCCCGCCTTCGCCACCCGCCAGCGCCTGATTGAGCGTCAGCTTGCCGGACCGTCGGGCATCTTCACCACCCCGGTTTTTCGTGCGGCGCGATTGTTGATCGTCATCCTCGTGCCGCCGCGGTGTCACGATCGCCTTGACGGGCGCCTGCCGCGCAGGGGCCGTCAGGGCATCGGGATCCGCTGCCGCGACTGCGGCCTTGACTGCGGCCTGTTCGGATGCGCGCTTGCTGCGTTCTTCTTCCGCAGCCTTGCTTCGGGCAAGTTCTTCGGCCTCGCGCCGTTCGCGCTCCTTCGCCTCGGCTTCTTCCCGACGGCGCTGGCGTTCTTCATCTCGCGCCTTTTCATCCGCCGCACGCTGCGCGACCTCGATATGCTCGCGCGCCTTGGCAGCGGAGAGCGCCTTCATCCGGCGCTCCATTTCTGCATCCGTGATACCGGCAGGGCGTCGGGACGCATTCGCCAGACTGATCGGCTTGATCGTTTCTCCAGTGGCGCCGGGTGCGCCCGGCTTGGGCACCACCACGCGTTTGCGCTTGGTTTCCACCACGACGTTCTTGGTCCGGCCATGGCTGAAGCTCTGCTTCACGTTCCCAGGACGGGATCCGGCGCCACGCACACCCAAGGTCTTTTTTTCGTCGTTGTCACTCATAGTGCTCTACTTTCCTTTCCGGCGCGCAGCTTCGCCGTCCGAAACGCGCAGACCTTTAAGTCTTGCCGCTTCCTCTACAACACGATTCAACAAACCTCCAGCACCCAATGCCGCATGAATTGTGGTCTGCCGTCCAAAGGCTTGGCCCAGCTCTGCCGCTGTCAGCCACCCGATGAATGAGCCACCTTGCGGCGTGCTCAGCTTTGATTTTCCCCGCTCGGATCCGTCGCTGGCCTGAATCAGAACGCGCGCGTCTCCCTTGGACAGCATGTCCTTGACCTTTTCATAACCCGATACGGCGCGACCACCCTTGCGGGCGAGGCTGATCAGGTTAACAACGCGCTGCGCCAAGAGCGCCTCGACAAGATCGGTCAAATCATCAGGCACCTGCACCGGCTGCTTTGCGGCGCGCGAGAACAGACCCTTCTTCACAACCTTGTCCAAAGCCGCGCGATCCGCCGCCACCCAGATGCCGCGCCCCGGCAGTCTTTCCGCAAGATCTGGCGCAATCTGTCCTTCGGGTCCGACAACGAAACGAATCAGCCCATGCTTCGGCTGCACCTCACCCGTGGCAATACACTTGCGTTCTGGACCGTCTGTCCGATCCTTGGCTTGTCCGCCGCGCCCCATCCGATGCCTCCGAGGCCTGAAGAATCAGGCCTCAGCCTCCGTGTCATCGCCATCGGTCTCATCGACGTGCTGCCCCAGATCTGCCGGATCTACCCAACCCAGCATCACCCTTGCCGTCATCACCATGGTCTGTGCCTCTTCCAGCGAGACATCGAACTTCTCCAGCAGCCCTTCATCCTTGACCCTTGCGCCATCCACGGTCGTCCAGCCGCCCGCCAGTTCCCAATCCGCGCAGGTTGCGAAATCCTCAAGCGTTTTCACGCCGTCTTCGGCAAGCACCAGCACCATCTGAGGCGTCAGTCCTTCAAACTCGATCAGGCTGTCCTCCACGCCCAGGGCGCGCGCCTTCTCAAGAGCCTCTGTCGCCTGTGCCTCGATGAGGTCGCGGGCGCGCGCCTGCAACTCGTTGGCGGTGTCCTCGTCCACGCCGTCGATGACCAACAATTCGTCAAGATCGACATAGGCCACTTCTTCAAGCGTGGTAAACCCTTCGGAGACCAGCAACTGTGCAAAGAACTCGTCCAGATCGAGCGTATCCATGAAAAGTCTGGTGCGCTCCTCGAAATCCTTCTGACGGCGTTCGCTGTCCTGCGCCTCGGTCATGATATCGATATCGAGACCGGTGAGTTGGCTGGCCAGACGCACATTCTGACCGCGCCGCCCGATAGCAAGGCTCAACTGTTCTTCCGGCACGACAACCTCGATCCGCCCCGCATCCTCGTCGATCACCACCTTGCTGACCTCTGCCGGTTGCAGCGCGTTCACAAGGAATGTGGCCTGATCCTGGTTCCACGGGATGATGTCGATCTTCTCGCCCTGCAATTCATTGACCACCGCCTGCACCCGGCTGCCGCGCATACCGACGCAGGCGCCGACGGGATCAATCGAATTGTCATAGCTGATCACGGCGATCTTGGCGCGGCTACCGGGGTCGCGCGCCACGGCCTTGATCTCGATGATGCCGTCATAGATTTCCGGCACTTCCATCTTGAACAGTTCAGCCATGAACTGCGGATCGGTGCGGCTCAGGAATATCTGCGGCCCGCGTTGTTCGCGACGCACATCCTTGATGTAGCAACGCACGCGGTCATTGGGGCGATAGGCTTCGCGCCCGATCTTTTCGTTGCGCCGCAGGATCGCTTCGCCCCGGCCCACATCGACGATGACATTGCCATATTCCTCGCGCTTGACCTGACCGTTGATGATCGTGCCCACGCGATCCTTGAATTCCTCATACTGCCTGTCGCGCTCGGCCTCACGCACCCTTTGCAGAATCACCTGCTTGGCGCTCTGCGCCGCGATCCGGCCCATTTCCACCGGCGGGACTTCCTCGACAAAGGTATCACCAACCTTGGGATCCTCAAGATACTGCCGGGCCTGTTCGACGGTCATCTCGGCCTGATAGTTTTCCAGCGCGTCGTCTGCGACCACGGTGCGCACGCGCGTGAATTTGGCGCGCCCGGTCTTGCGGTCGATATTCACGCGAATATCCATCTCGCTGCCGTAACGGCTCTTGGCGGCGCGGGCGAGGCTCTCCTCCATCGCCTCGACCACCAGCGCGGGGTCGATCATCTTTTCGCGTGCCACAGCCTCGGCGGTCTGCAACAGTTCCAACTGGTTGGCGGATGTGATTGCCATGGTCTCAGTCCTCCTCAGAACCGCTCTCGGTTTCTATGTCGTCATATTGCTCTTCGTTGATCACGCCGGCTGCCTTGCGTTGCCGCAGCATCTCGCGGATCAGCTCGTCCGTCAGCACCAGCTTGGCATCCGACAGCCAGTCGAATTCCAGCCCGATCGTGCCTTCTTCGATGTTGATCAGCACCTCGGTGCCCTCGACGCCCGCCAGCACGCCCTTGAAGCGGCGGCGCCCGTCGATCATCTCGGCGGTCTCGATCTTGGCCTCATATCCTTCATAGGCCTCAAAATCCTTCATCCGGGTCAGCGGCCGGTCAATACCAGGGGATGAAACTTCGAGCGTGTAGGCGTCAAGGATCGGATCCTCGACATCGAGCACCGCGCTGACTGCGGTGCTGATCGCAGCACAGTCATCCACCTCGATCCCGCCTTGCGGCTTGTCCGCCATGATCTGAAGGGTGTGGTATTGCCCCCCCATCAGCCGCACACGCACCAGTTCATAGCCCAGATCCTCGATCACAGGAGTGATGATCTCGGCGATCCTGCGATCCATCGCGGCCTTGGCAATCAAGTTGTTCGTCATGTTTCTCAAGCACAAAAAAACGGGCGCGCGGCCCGTCAGACTTTTCGGTGGGCTGTCGGTTTGGACCCGTCAGCGCCGCTGTTGAGTGGCACATACGCCCCCCGTCCCGAGTCTGCAAGGGAATTCCACCTCAGCCGAACCTGTCCCGCCAGGCCGGCAACACATCCCCGTTGACCGAACTTGCCGAAAACACCGCCCGCGCGATCGCCCGCGCCATCACACAGGCCGCCGCATGTCCCAACATGACCTGCCCCGCCAGATCTGGCACCGGCTGCGCGCCCGTCGCTGCGGCAAAGACCACATCCCCGTCCATCAGCGTATGCGATGGAACCAGCGCACGCGCAAACCCGTCATGCGTCGCTATTGCCAGCCGGGTGCATTGCGCCTGTGTCAGCGTGGCATCTGTCGCCACGATCCCGATGGTAGTCTGGCCATGTTGTGCCAGCTTGGTCGCCACCAGCACCGGATCGGGATAGTCCCGCGCCACGCCACGCCCGCCAAACTCGCGGCCCATCTCGAAGGGCGCGGCCCAGAATTCCGGCCCCTCCCCGACCGTGGCCGCGCCTAGTGCATTGACCGCCACCAGCGCCCCCACCGTCACCCCCGAGGGCAGAACGACCGAGGCCGATCCCAGCCCGCCGCGCAGATTGGCCGTGGTCGCCCCCGTCCCGGCGCCAACGCTGCCGATTTCGAATTCCTCTGATGTCGCCGCCAATGCTGCACGGCCCAGACCGTTATAGGGATTGCAGACCCAATCCTTATCCCCCCCATTGAGCAGATCAAAGAGGATCGCCGCGGGCACGATCGGCACCCGCACATCCCCCACGGCAAAGCCGCGCCCGATGGCGCGCAGCCCGTCCGCCACCCCCGACGCTGCATCCAGACCAAAGGCCGATCCCCCCGACAGCACCAGCGCATCCACTTGCTCGACCACCCGGTCCGGGGCCAGCAGATCGGTCTCCCGCGTGCCCGGCGCGCCCCCCATCACATGCACGCCCGCGGTAAAGGGCACGTCCGCCACCAGCACCGTCACCCCCGACCGCAACGCCATGTCCTCTGCGTTGCCCACCCGCAGCCCCGCCACATCGGTAATGAGATTTCGTGCCCCCATTTTCGCCCTCATGCCGCATTCCCCCTATCCCTGTCGCAAACCCGCTTGCCGGAGCCTCACAAATCGGCAAAATCCGCTTTCAGGTCAGGGGCGATGGCGTCGCCCCCTCACGGCCTTTCCCCACAGTCCTGAACGCCGGGACCTTCTTTTGCAAGGAGGGTCACTATGACTGCACGTCCTGAATCCTATCGTTTCCACAATGGCGAAAGGGCCCCGCTGCCCTTTGCCATCTCCGAGTATGAGGCCCGGCTTGCCGGTCTGCGCGCGATCATGGCCGAGACCGGCACAACCGCCGTTGTCCTCACCTCGATGCACAACATCGCCTATTACTCGGGCTTTCTCTACTGCTCCTTTGGCCGCCCCTACGGCCTTGTCGTCACCGACACCGACTGCGTGACAATCTCGGCGGGCATCGACGCCGGTCAGCCGTGGCGGCGCTCGTTTTGCGACAACATCACCTATACCGACTGGCAGCGCGACAATTACTGGCACGTGATCCTGTCGGTGACGGGCGAAGGGCGCGTCGTGGGCTATGAGGGCGATCACCTCACGCTCCTGCAACGCGACAAGCTGGAAACTTTCCTCAAACCCGCTGCAATGATTGATCTCGCCCCCGCCACCATGCGCCAGCGGATGCGCAAATCGGCGGCAGAGATTGCCCACATCCGTTCCTGCGCGCAGGTGGCGGACGTTGGCGGCTATGCCGTCCGCGATGCGGTCAGGATCGGCGCGCGCGAGATCGACGTGGCCATGGCGGGCCGTGACGCGATGGAGACCGAGATTGCCAAACGCTTTCCAGACGCCGAATACCGCGACACATGGGTGTGGTTCCAATCCGGCCTCAACACCGACGGCGCGCATAACCCGGTGACGGCGCGCGCGATCGAACGCGGCGATATCCTGTCGCTCAACGCCTTCCCGATGGTGTCAGGCTACTATGTGGCGCTGGAACGCACCCTGTTCGCGGGCGAGGTGGACAATGCCAGCCTCAAGATCTGGCAGGCCAATGTCGCGGCCCATGAATACGGCATGTCGCTGCTCAGGCCCGGTGTGAGTTGCGCCGAGGTCACGCATCAGATCAACGCCTTCCTCGAGGAACGCCAGTTGCTGCAATACCGCACCTTCGGCTATGGCCACAGCTTCGGCATCCTCAGTCATTACTATGGCCGCGAGGCAGGTCTGGAACTGCGCGAGGATATCGACACGGTGCTCGAGCCGGGCATGGTCATCTCGATGGAGCCGATGCTGACGCTGGCCGCCGACCAGCCGGGCGCGGGGGGCTACCGCGAACATGACATTCTCGTCATCACCGAAAACGGCCACGAGGATCTCACCGGCTACCCCTACGGCCCGGACTTCAACGTCGTCGGCTGATCCCGGTCGGCGCAGGGGGCGGCAGACGCGCCGCCCCGTCAGCCTTCCAGCGTGCGCCGCAGCAATTCCAGATCATCGGCGATCTGCGCATCCTGAATCCGCAACTCGTCGATCCGCTTGACGCCGTGCATGACCGTGGTGTGATCACGCCCGCCGAAACGCCGACCGATTTCCGGCAGCGACCGGCTTGTCAGATGCTTGCACAGATACATTGCCATCTGCCGCGGCCGGGCATAGCAGCGTGTGCGCTTGGGGCCGATCATGTCAGAAAGACGGATATTGTAATGATCCGATACTTTCCGCTGGATCTCTTCCACCGATATCTTGCGCTCGCAAGCGCGCAGAACATCCGCCAGGCAATCGCTCGTCAATTCAAGGGTGATTGGTTGATGCACCAGCGAGGCAAAGGCGAAAAGTCGCGTCAGCGCCCCTTCGAGCGCGCGCACATTGGTGCTGATCCGGTGGGCGAGAAACTCCAGAACACCCTCCTTCAGCTCGACCTCGGGATATTGCGGGCGATGCAGCTCGACCTTGGATTGCAGGATGCCGAGGCGCAATTCGTAATCCGTCGGATGCAGATCCACCACCAGGCCGCATTGCAGCCGCGACTTGATCCGTTCCTCGAGATTGGCAATCTCGCCCGGCGCGCGATCAGCCGAGATCACGATCTGCTTGTTCTGATCCACCAGCGCGTTGAAGGTGTGAAAGAATTCTTCCTGCGTGCTGTCCTTGCCGGCGATGAACTGCACGTCATCCACCATCAGGACATCGACCGAGCGAAACATCTCCTTGAAGTCCATCATCTTGCGGTCGCGCAGCGCCTGAACGAACCGGTACATGAACTGCTCGGCTGACAGATAGACAACGCAGAGTTCCGGACGGCTGGTTTTCAATTCCCAGGCGATGGCGTGCATCAGATGCGTCTTGCCCAGACCAACGCCGCCATAGAGAAACAGCGGGTTAAAGGTCGTCGGTCCCCCCTCGGCCACACGCCGGGACGCGGCATGTGCCAATTCATTTGGCTTGCCGACCACGAATGTATCGAACCGAAAGCGCTCATCAAGCGGCGCCGTCGGCAGGATACTGTCATGCTGCGCCAACGTGAATCGGGACGCGGCTTTCCCAATCGACATCTTGGGGCGCGACATGCTGTTGGCGACCACCTTGAAATTGACGCGCCTTATGTCCGGAACAAGAGAATTCATCTGATAGAGAATCAGATCGCCAAAATGCTGCGATACGTAATTCCCGAGAAAGGTCGTGGGAACATTGAACGTCGCAACACCGTCGGAAACGCTGGAGAATTCGAGTGGCTCGATCCAGTTGGTGAAATTGCTCTGCCCCACCGATTGCTGAAGTTTCTTCTTCAACTGGCCCCATTGTTCTTGTGTCATCCCGCCCCGTTCCGCAAATCTGTCTAACCGTCGACGCCAAGCACCACTTCACGGCGCCGGCGAAGCCGACGCTTACCTCGATGCAAATCCACCAAAGGTGACGGATACAGAACAGCGGTCCGTTGACTCCATGCAACGGAAACCAAGTCCCAACCATATCTGCGTGCATTTCGAAAGCAGAGAACCGTTGCGCGCAGCCCGTCCCAAAACCGCGCAGTTGTCTCACCCTCAAAACACTATCGCAATGGACATGACCAGAGCAAGAATGCTCAGTTTCATCATCAGAGTCCCTTTTTTCGGGATCTCCAATGCTGATGCAGCCTGTCCCCCCAAGCGTGAATCGCATCTTGGAAACTAGCAAGTTCGAGGGCCCACCGGCAACTTATCATTGCGCTTGACAGGAGCTTTGGCTGAAAAGAATCTGCGACCGCATCCAGACCCGGAGGCAAAAAAAAGCACCGCTTCCAGCGGTGCCTTTTGCCTTCAATGGCTTAGCCTGAAACTCAGGCGATGGCCTTTACCCGCGACGCGAGGCGGGAGATTTTGCGAGATGCGGTGTTCTTGTGAAAGACACCCTTTGAGACACCTCGCATCAGTTCAGGCTCTGCTGCCCGCAGGGCTGCCATGGCGACAGCCTGGTCGCCAGAGGCGATGGCCTCTTCGACCTTGCGCAGAAAGGTGCGAATCCGCGACCGGCGGGCTTTGTTGATCGCAAAACGGGTTTCGTTCTGGCGAGCGCGTTTTTTAGATTGTGGCGTATTTGCCATGTGAATTCAGACCCTTGTCCTGATGTGGTATATGTAAAACTGCACGAATACCACTTGGCTGCCCCACTCGTCGGGGCCAAGGTTCTTGCCTAAGCGGGCATCACGCGCATGTCTGGGACAGCCCTATACGCGACTCGGAACAAAAAGCAAAGACCTTAATCAGGTCTCACTCGGCAAGCTTTGCATGGACTTCATCGAGATCAATCTCGCCGATCGGCATCTTGTTACCGGGATTTTCGAAATCGTATCTGAACAACTCGAAATCGCGCTTGTAGATCTCATAAACCAGATGCATCGACAAATCGTCGAAATAATCCTCGACCGGGTGGGCGCGCTTGGGGCCGTGACCTTCGGATTCGTTGAACCGCGGGATGGCGTTCAGATCAACCCGATGTGGAGTCTCAACCGCGTTCAGAACGCCCTGCATCCCGTCATTGAAGGCTTCAGTCCAGAAAATCCGGTCAAAGGTGCCGCCGTTGATGACAAAGGTCGCCAGATGCCCAGACATCGCGGACCAGTGGATATCCGGCTCCATCGGTCGCTTCCAGCGGATCGTGTCCCGTGCAAACAGCAAAAACCGCCTGAAACTCTCGATCTGGTCAAAGTCGTCCCCGCCCGCGGCGCCACCCACGGCGATCCCGTATTTCTGGATGATCATCGGCACCAGATTGCCGCGATATCGCTTGCCATTGCGCTGAATGCCACAAATCTTGTCGAAAAATGAACTCAGAATGCGGGTGTAGGGATTGCGGACACAGGAAAAGGCGTAGGAACCGTGCTGCCTGACGTTAGCCTCAATTCTTGCCTGACTTGCCTCGCGCGCCCACTTGTGCAGACCGGTGGTCGCATCATGGATATCGCCATCGAAAAATGCGCCGTGATCCGAGTAATAGAGGATCTGGCCGATGGTCGAACAGGCACATTTCGGCACGACACGGTACACCATGCTTTCGCTTTCCGTCATCCATGTGCCCGGAAACCCCATGCTCTCTGCCTCCACGCCCTGTTCCCGTCACGTCACGGGTCCATGATCTTTAACCGCTTCAAAAACCCAACGAAAGTCTGTTTATTCAATCGATCTTCACGGCTATTGGTTTAGTCATCAGCACTGACAAGGGACAACTCGTTTCCGCAATGGCAAAGATAGCGTTCATCCTCCTCTGCCATAAGGATCCGGAAAGGATCATCCATCAGGCTGAGATGCTGACATCGGCAGACGATTATGTTGCAATCCACTTCGATGCGCGCGCCAGGCCAGAGGCCTATGACCTCATCCAAGAGCGATTGGCGGACAATCCCAACGTGACCTTTGCAAAGCGGCGGATCCGATGTGGGTGGGGCGAATGGTCTTTGGTGCAGGCGACGCTTCTGGCGGTCGCCGCCGCGCTGGAATCCTTCCCGAGAGCGACGCATTTCTACATGCTTTCAGGCGATTGCGCGCCGATCAAATCAGCGCGCTTCGCGCACGAGTTCCTCGATGCACGCGATGCAGACTACATCGAGAGCTATGATTTTTTTGAAAGCGACTGGATCAAGACCGGCATGAAACAGGAGCGTCTGATCTACCGACATTACTTCAACGAGAGAACACAGCCACGACGGTTTTACGCCACCTACAATCTGCAACGCCGCCTGCGCCTGACGCGCGCCATTCCCGGCGACATTCAGGTCCAGATCGGCAGCCAATGGTGGTGCCTGCGCCGCCGCACCATCGAAGCGGTTCTGGAATTCATCCGCACACGGCGCGACGTGCAGCGTTTCTTCCGGACCACCTGGATTCCCGATGAGACGTTTTTCCAGACCCTGGTGCGGCACCTTGTGGCGGAAACCGAAATCGAGACCCGCACCCTGACCTTCCTGATGTTCACCGATTACGGAATGCCAGTGACCTTCTACAACGACCACTATGACCTTCTGCTCAGTCAGGATTATCTTTTTGCACGCAAGATCAGCCCAGAGGCAGAACAGCTGAAACACAAGCTTGGATTGCTCTACAGCAATGCCGAGGCCAGATTTCAGATCTCGAACGAGGGACGCCGCCTGTTCACCTTTCTGACCGCCCGCGGGCGTGAAGGGCGAAGGTTTGCGCGCCGATTCTGGGAGACGGAAAGCAGCCTGGGACGCGAACGCGAACTGCTCATCTTGGTCTGCAAGAAATGGCACGTTGCAAAGCGCATGTTGGCCCATATCCGACGGGTGACGAACCTGCCCGCGATCGAGTATCTCTTCAACGAAGAGAGCACGGTGCTGCCTGACCTTGGGGGAATCGAAACGTCGTTGGGCAAACGCACCCGCCATCGACGGGCCCTGATGCGGATGCTGTTCGATTACTATGAAACCGACCGCATGGTCGTGTGCATGGATCCGGGCAATCTGGATCTGCTTCAGGACTTTTGCGGCGATCGGGCCGTGACAAGGCTGTTGGAAATCCAGTGCACGTTCAGCGATGCCTATCTCATCGGTCACGTCAAGCGTGTCGGGCTGGCCGGTGAACAATCGTCACCCGCGACTTTGGCACGGCTCTTGCCCACCATCCGGGGCGACATGACCCATGAGAGCGACTGCATCCGCGATGCAGAATTCGAAAACCATCTGATCTTGCGGGAAACCGACGATCGCGACCAGCGCAGCCGCGTGATCCAAAGCTTTCTTGATCTGGAACCGGAAATGGCGCAGGAAATCGCCGACACGCACCACCTTTTTGCAGATTGAGGACCGCCGATGCCCTACAGCTATGACGACCAGAACATCTTTGCCCGGATCCTGCGCGGTGAGATCCCCAACAAGACCGTGCTGGAAACGGCGCACAGCTTGGCGTTCCATGATATTCAACCGCAAGCGCCGGTGCATGTTCTGGTCATTCCAAAGGGCCACTACGTCTCATACGACCATTTTGCACAAACAGCCTCGGATGCAGAGATCGTCGATTTCACCCGCACCGTGGGCGAGGTCTGCCGCCTGACAGGGGTGCAGCCGGGAGAGGGCGGTGACGGATTTAGAGCCATCACCAACACGGGCACGAATGGCGTTCAGGAGGTGCCGCATTACCACCTGCACATCCTTGGCGGCCGGCCCTTGGGCCGGATGCTGGCACGCGCCAATCCCGCATGAGACGCCGCCGCTTGCGGGCGCATCATGTTGCAACCATATGCAACCCAAGCGCAGCAGGACCGATCAGGCAGGACCATGACATTTCGAAACCGCGTTGGCACGCTCCTCGACACAGCCAGAGTCCAGAACACCATTCTCGGCGTGATCCTGTTCAACGCCGTGATCCTTGGCATGGAAACCTCCGACCCGATCATGGACCGGGCCGGTGGCCTGATCACGATGCTGGACACGCTCTGCCTTTCGGTCTTCGTGACCGAGATCATTGCCAAACTCTATGCGCGCGGGATCATCGGATTCTTTCGGCGCGGCTGGAACGTCTTTGATTTTGTCATCATCGGAATCTCGCTTGTGCCCGTCACGCAGGGGCTCTCGGTGCTGCGCGCGCTGCGGATCCTGCGCCTGTTGCGCGTCGTCTCGGTCGCGCCCTCGCTGCGCCGGGTGGTCGAAGGACTGGTGAACGCTCTTCCCGGCATGGGCTCTGTCTTTCTGCTGATGGGGATGCTCTTCTACATCGGCTCGGTGATGGCGACCAAGCTCTTCGGCGCGGCCTTTCCCGACTGGTTCGGCGATCTGGGGCGCTCGGCCTATTCGCTCTTTCAGATCATGACGCTGGAATCCTGGTCGATGGGCATCGTGCGCCCGGTGATGGAGGTGTTCCCCTATGCCTGGGCCTTCTTTGTCCCCTTCATCATGGTCACGACCTTTGCCGTGGTGAACCTTCTGGTGGGTCTCATCGTCAATTCGATGCAGGACGCGCACCATGCCGAGGATTCGGTCAAGACCGACAGCTACCGCGACGAGGTGCTGACCCGGCTGGCACAGCTTGAGGCAATGCTCAAGGACGCGCAGCATCACCGCCCCAAGGGCTGAACAGCGGACTATCGCTTGCACGCCGCCGCGATGCGCGCTAACCCGCCCAAGGGATCATTGGGACGCGAGCGATGAAAGATCTGCGGGGAAAATATCTGACGGCAATTGCCGGAGCGCGCGATGAGGCGGCGCTCGAGGATCTGCGCGTGCAGGCGGTCGGCAAGAAGGGCGAGATCAGCCTTGCCATGCGCGAACTGGGCCGGATGAGCCCCGAGGAGCGCCAGCACGCAGGCCCCCTGCTCAACGCGCTCAAGGACGAGATCACTTCGGCTCTGGCCGCCCGCAAGGCCGCGCTGTCGGATGCAGCACTTGACGAGCGCCTGCGCGCCGAATGGCTCGATGTCACCCTGCCCGCGCGGTCGCGCCGGATGGGCACGATCCACCCGGTGTCCCAAGTGACCGAAGAGGTCACAGCGATCTTTGCCGATATGGGCTTTGCCGTCGCCGAAGGCCCGCAGATCGAATCCGACTGGTTCAATTTCGACGCGCTCAACATTCCCGGCCATCACCCCGCCCGCGCCGAGATGGACACGTTCTATACCCATCGGGCAGAAGGCGACGACCGCCCGCCGCATGTCCTGCGCACCCACACGAGCCCGGTGCAGATCCGCGCGATGCAGGCGCAGGGCGCGCCCTTGCGGATCATCGCGCCGGGCCGCGTCTATCGCGCCGATTACGACCAGACCCATACGCCGATGTTCCATCAGGTCGAGGGGCTGGCGATCGACCGCGACATTTCAATGGCCAACCTCAAATGGGTGCTCGAGGAATTCGTCAAGGCGTTCTTCGAGGTGGACAATGTGGACCTGCGCTTTCGCGCCTCGCATTTTCCGTTCACCGAACCCTCGGCCGAGGTCGATATCCGCTGTAGCTGGGAGGGCGGCACACTCACCGTGGGCGAGGGCGACGACTGGCTCGAAATCCTCGGCTCCGGCATGGTTCATCCCAAGGTTCTGGAGGCCGGGAACATTGACCCGGAGGAATGGCAGGGCTTTGCCTTCGGCATGGGTATAGACCGGATCGCGATGCTGAAATACGGCATCCCGGACCTGCGCGCCTTCTTCGATTCAGACCTGCGCTGGCTCAGGCATTACGGCTTTGCCAGCTTCGATCAGCCGACATTGCATGGTGGCCTTAGCCGCTAAAGGCCACCAATGCGCCAAAGGCCGGACTCCCCCATCGACGCCGCCCCCTTCCCCGCCTAAGGTGGCGGCAAAGGAGCCCCGCCCATGACGCTCATCCAGATCATCTATGCCTCGCAGCCCTTTGGCTTTGACGACGCCATGCTGGCGGGGATCCTGCTCGATGCGCGGCGCTGCAATACCCACGACGGGATCACCGGCGCGCTGATCGTGCGCGGCGATCTCTATCTGCAACTCCTCGAAGGGCCCGAGGCCAAGGTCGAGGCCACCTTTGACCGGATCCGGCGCGATGACCGCCATGCAAATGCGGAAATGCTATTGAGCCGCAGCATCACCCACCGGATGTTTCCCGATTGGGCGATGCTCGACGACCCGGCCCAAAGCTGGGTCTGGAGCAGAGAGGCGGTGGCCCAAGGCGCGACCGAAGCCAAGGAGGCCGGCGCGCAGGCGCTCGGCTTCTTTCAGCGGCTGGCCGACCAGAGATAACCCCCGTTATCCTTTGGGCTCAGCCTCTGGAATGCGCCCAGTCCCAATAGAGTTGCCGCACCCTCTCGGTCATCGGTCCCGGTTGATAATGCGTCTCCTCAAAGGCCGAGACCGGCGTCACCTTCATCAGGTTGCCCGACAGGAACACCTCGTCCGCCGCCCGGAAATCGTCAAAGGTCATCACGGTTTCATGCACCGCGATCCCCGCGCGGCGCAGGTTCTCGATATGTCGCGCCCGCGTGATCCCGGCCAGAAACGTGCCATTGGGAATCGGCGTGAACACCTCGCCATCCTTGACCGCAAATACATTCGCCGTCGCCGTCTCGGCCACATTGCCCAGCGCATCGGCGACCAGCGCATTGCCGAACCCCTTGCTGAGCGCCTCTTTCAGCATCCGTGCATTGTTCGGATAGAGGCACCCGGCCTTGGCGTTGACCACCGCATCCTCAAGCACCGGACGGCGGAATCGCGTGCGGCAGAGCGTGGTGCTGAACCCCGGCGGCGGCATCGGGATTTCTTCCAGCGAAATGGCAAAGCCGGTGGCGCCCTCCTTCGGCACGATCCCAAGATCGCCCCCGTCCAGCGCCCAATACATCGGCCGGATGTAGAGGGCAGCATCCTTGGGATAGAGCCTGAGGCCCTCCCAGATGATCCCCACCATGTCTTTTGGGTCCACCGTCGGCATGATCATCAACGCGCGGGCAGAGGCATTCACCCGCGCGCAATGCTTGTCGAGATCGGGCGCGATCCCCTCGACATAGCGTGCTCCGTCAAACACCGTGGTGCCCAGCCAGGCCCCGTGATCCGCCGCCCGGATCACTGCCAGATCGCCCTCGTGCCAGCCCCCGTCGAAATAGGTGCGGATATTCTTGCCGGTTGCCATTTGCCTCCCCTTCCCTGCTTCGGACACAGCCTAGGCCGGACCGGCAAGAGCGTCTAGCCCTCCGCCGGAGCGTGGGAAAGAAGTTCATTCAAATCGATGGGATCATTGACCATGGCAAGGTTGCCATCAGCGTCGCGCGGCCAGCCCTCGGGCGCGCGGTCGCAATAGAGCTCGACCCCGTTGCCATCCGGGTCAGAGATATAGATCGCCTCGCTCACCCCGTGATCGGCCGCCCCCTCGATGGGGATCCCCGCCCGGATCACCCGCCGCAGCGCATCCGCAAGCTGCGCCCGGTCGGGATAGAGAAACGCCGTGTGATAAAGACCGGTATGCCCCTTGGGCGCGGGCCTTCCGCCAAGGCTCTCCCAGGTGTTGAGCCCGAGATGGTGATGATAGCCCCCCGCCGACAGGAACGCGGCTCGGGTGCCGAATTTCTGTTGCAGCTCGAATCCAAGCACCCCGGAATAGAACGCGATGGCCCGGTCGAGATCGGCAACCTTGAGATGCACGTGGCCGATCCGGGCTTCGGGATGAACGGGGGTCATGGGGCGGTCCTCCTCTTTGAGACCCCCAAGATGCACCTCTTTCCGCCGCCGCACAATTCCACAGGAATGCCCAGTTTCTGTGCAGGAAAGCACGCCGGTGCAGCGCGTACTTTTTCCGCGTACACGCTGTGCAGGCGGGACGCGCTCAGACCGCCGTCTTGCGGATTTCCTCAAGGTAGATTTCGCGCAACCGCGTGGCAATGCGCCCCGGCCGGCCATCGCCCAGAGCCACCCCGTCGATCTCGACCACCGGCATGACAAAGGCACTGGCAGAGGTCAGAAAGGCCTCGTCTGCCTGCTTCGCCTCCGCGATGGTAAAGGGGCGCTCCTCGACTTCCATCTGCGCCTCGCGCGCCATGCGCAGCACCGCCGCCCGGGTGATCCCGTGCAGGATGTCATGCGACAACTGCCGCGTGATGATCCGGTTGCCGCTGACGATATAGGCATTGTTGCTCGTGCCTTCCGTCACATGCCCGTCCTCGACCATCCAGGCGTCGTCACATCCGGCCCGTCTGGCCATCATCTTGCCCATCGAGGGATAGAGCAACTGCACCGTCTTGATGTCCCGCCTGCCCCAGCGAATATCCTCTATGCTTATGATCTTGATGCCTTTTCTGGCAGCGGGATTGTCCGCCAGACCGGGCTTGGATTGGGTGAACATGACCAGCGTCGGCTCGGTCGTCTCGGGGTCGGGAAAGACGAAATCGCGATCGCCGCTGCTGCCCCGCGTGATCTGAAGATAGACAAGTCCTTCGTCGATTTCGTTGCGCGCCACCAGTTCGCGGTGGATCTCCAGCAGATCGTCAAACGCCGCCGGCTTCTTGATGTCGAGCTCGTTCAGCGACCGCTCCAGCCGCGCCAGATGCCCGGCGAAATCAATCAGCTTGCCGCCCAGAATGCTCGTCACCTCATAAACCCCGTCGGCCATGAGAAAACCGCGGTCAAAGATCGAGACGCGCGCCTCGGTCTCGGGCAGATAGTCGCCGTTCACATAAACCATGCGCATGATGTCATCCCCACAGGGCCGCCGCAGGTGGATGCACCCCGGCAGCGTCATATTTCAAAGCGTGCTCCCGGTCATCGGCCAAGAGAAGCGGGCCGTCAAGATCCGTTACCAGCGCGCCCTGCGCCACCAGTGTCGCAGGCGCCATCGCAAGCGAACTTCCGACCATGCAACCCACCATGATCCCATAGCCTTCGACCCGCGCGGCCTCGCGCAGGGCCAGCGCCTCGGTCAGCCCGCCGGCCTTGTCGAGCTTGATGTTGACCACGTCATACTTGCCCCTGAGCCCCGACAGGCTGGCACGGTCATGGCAGCTCTCGTCGGCGCAGACCGGCACCGGGCGCGCCATACCGATCAGCGCCTCATCCTCTGCGGCAGGCAGCGGCTGCTCGACCAGCGACACCCCGAGCCGCATGAGATGCGGGGCGAGATCGGCATAGATCCCGGCCGTCCAGCCTTCATTGGCATCGACGATGACCCGCGCCCTCGGCGCGCCGCGCCGCACCGCCTCCAGCCGCGGCATGTCATCCGGCGTGCCGAGTTTGATCTTGAGTATGGGCCGATGCGCATGTCGTTCCGCCTGGTCCTGCATCGCCTGCGGCGTGTCGAGCGAGAGCGTGTAGGCGGTAATCTCGGGCCCCGGCGCGGGCAGCCCTGCGATCTCCCAGACACGGCGCCCCGCCTGTTTTGCCGCGAGATCCCAGAGCGCGCAATCAACCGCATTGCGCGCCGCCCCGGCGGGCAGCAGCGCAGGAAGCCCCGCGCGCGTCACCTCCCGCGGCAGGCCCATGATCTGCGCCGTGACGCTCTCGATCGTCTCACCATAGCGCGCATAGGGCACACACTCGCCCCGCCCCGTCACCCCATGCGCGGTGATCCGCACCGTCAACACCTGCGCCTCGGTCCGCGATCCCCGGCTGATGGTAAAGACCTGCGCCAGCCGGAACACGTCGCGCGTTACCTCGATCTGCACGGTCCTGGCCTTTCATCGTTCTTCAAATACTCAAAATACGGGTCCGGCCCCAAACGCGCGGTTGGATTACTTCGGTGCTTCTGACAGCACGGCCAGACTCGCACATGTTCGCGGAACACAGAAGCGCAAACCACCGCGCGCGGCACAAGGCATCGGATACTGCCGACCGCGTGACGGGCAATAGCGCCTTGCGAAGCCGCGCGCAATTTCATACCCACAGGATCGATCAGCCAAGGATGTCCTGAACCAACGGAGCCGATACCATGAGTTTTCGCCTGCAACCGCCCGCCCCCGCACGCCCCAATCGCTGTCAGCTTTTCGGGCCCGGCTCCAACACCAAACTCTTTGAAAAGATGGCGAATTCGGCAGCCGATGTCGTGAATATCGACCTCGAGGATTCGGTTTCACCCAGTGACAAGGACAGCGCCCGGCGCAACACGGTTCAGGCGATCAACGAGGTCAACTGGGGCAAGAAGACCCTGTCCGTTCGGATCAACGGGCTCGATTCCCCGTTCTGGTATCGCGATGTCGTGGACCTCTTGGAACAGGCGGGCGACCGGCTCGATCAGATCATGATCCCCAAGGTGGGATGCGGCGCGGATATCTACGCCGTTGACGCGCTCGTCACCGCCATCGAGGCCGCCAAGGGCCGCAAGAAGCGGATCAGTTTCGAGGTCATCATCGAATCCGCCGCCGGGATTTCCCATGTCGAGGACATCGCCGCCGCCTCGCCCCGGCTTCAGGCGATGAGCCTTGGGGCTGCCGACTTCGCGGCCTCCATGGGGATGCAGACCACCGGCATCGGCGGCACGCAAGAGGATTACTACATGCTGCGCGAGGGCCAGCGCTATTGGTCGGACCCGTGGCATTGGGCGCAGACCGCCATCGTCGCCGCCTGCCGCACCCATGGTCTCTTGCCGGTCGATGGTCCCTTTGGCGATTTCAGCGATGACGAGGGGTTCCGTGCGCAGGCACGCCGCTCGGCCACGCTCGGGATGGTCGGCAAATGGGCGATCCACCCCAGGCAGATCGCGCTCGCCAATGAGATCTTCACCCCCTCCGACGCCGCCGTGCAGGAAGCCCGCGAAATCCTGAAAGCCATGGAAGAGGCCAAGGCGCGCGGCGAAGGCGCCACCACCTACAAGGGACGTCTGGTCGACATCGCCTCGATCAAACAGGCCGAGGTGATCGTGAAACAGGCCGAAATGATCGCTGCGCAGTGACCTTGAACGGGGGTGGCGCGCGTCACCTCCGTCATTCCGCCGCCACCTGGATCACCGGCTCCATCCGGTCCAGCATCTCTTGCGAGAGGTGGCATTTGACCTGATGGCCCGGGGCCAGTTCCCGCACCGGGGGGACCTCGCGTTCGCACAGATTGCCCGGCACCTCGGTTTTCCACCTGCAACGCGTCTGGAATGGGCAGCCCGACGGCGGGTTCATCGCCGAGGGCACATCGCCCTCGAGCACGATATGCTTCTTCTTGACGCTTGTGTCGGCAATCGGCACTGCGGACAGCAGCGCCTCTGTATAGGGGTGATAGGGGGGCGCAAAGACCTGATCGGTCGTGCCCAGTTCCACCACATGTCCGAGATACATCACCATCACCCGGTCACTCAGATAGCGCACGATGCTGAGGTCGTGGGAGATGAAGAGCAGCGTTGTCTTTTGTTGACGCTGAATGTCCATCAGGAGATCAGTCACCGCCGCCTGCACGCTGACGTCGAGCGCCGAGACCGGCTCGTCCGCCACCACGATCCGCGCGCCGCCGGCAAAGGCGCGAGCGATGCCGATACGCTGTTTTTGCCCGCCCGAGAGCTGTCGCGGCATCCGTTCGGCAAACTCGCGCGGCAGTTTCACAAGATCAAGCAGGCGCAACATCTCGGCGTGACGCTCCTGATCGGAAGCGCCGATGCCAAACACCTCGAGCGCGCGCAGGATCTGGCGCCCGACCGTCATCGAAGGGTTGAGCGTGTCGAAGGGATTTTGGAACACCATCTGGATATCGGCCACGGTCTGGGTGTCACGTTTCTGGATTGGGATCTGCTCGATACTGCGGTTGTCGAGCAGGATCTGCCCCTCGGTCGCAGTCTCGAGTCCCATCAACACCTTGGCGAAAGTGGATTTTCCACAACCCGACTCGCCCACAATGGCCAATGTCTCGGATTCCCGCGCCTCGAAGCTGAGCGTTTCATTGGCCTTCACCACCCGCGCGCCGACCTTGCTACCAAAGAGTGCATTGGCCGCCACCTCATAGTATTTCTTGAGGTTCTCCATTTTGAGCACGACCTTGCCCGGCGCGGTGGCCTGATGTTGCGCCATCATCGTGACCGGCGCGTGCCAGTTGATGTCGTCAAACCGCAAGCAGCGGGTGAAATGCCGGTCATCGCCGATGATCGGCGCCATGGGGATGTCGCCCCTATCGCAGAGGCCGGCCTGAAAGTAATCGCAGCGGGGACCGAAGTTGCAGCCCGGCGGTCGCTCATGCGGCAGCGGAAAATTCCCTGGGATAGCCTTGAGCGGCCGGCTGTTCTTGTCCGCGCCGGGCAGCGGGATCGAGCGAAAGAGTGCCTGCGTATAGGGGTGCTGCATCCGGTCGAACACATCCTTGATCGAGCCGGTCTCGACCGCCTCGCCGGAATACATCACGCAGATGCGGTCGCAGGTTTCCAGCACGAGGCCAAGATTGTGGCTGATGAAGAGCATTGATGTGCCGTATTTCTTGCCCAGATCCTTGACCAGTTGAACCACCGCCGCCTCGACGGTGACATCAAGCGCCGTCGTCGGCTCGTCGAGGATCAACAGCGACGGTTTTGACATCAGCGCCATAGCAATCACGATGCGCTGTTGCTGCCCGCCCGAAAGCTGGTGCGGATAGCTTTTCAGGATCCGCTCAGGGTCAGGCAGTTTCACATCCCGAACCACATCCAGCGCCCGCGCCCAGGCCTCTCGTTCCGAAATCCCCTCGTGGATCATCGGCACTTCAATCAGTTGACGGCCCACTTTCATCGCCGGGTTGAGGCTCGCCATCGGTTCCTGATAGATCATTGCGATCTCGTTGCCACGAATGTCGCGCAATTCCGCAGCAGTCATCGCGGCCAGATCGCGGCCCTTGAACTTGACCGATCCGCCGACAACCCGGCCATTCCCACCCAGATCCTGCATCACACCAAGTGCCACGGTGGATTTTCCACAGCCCGATTCGCCAACCAGTCCGACCGCTTCTCCCGGTTGCACCGTCACGGAAAAATCCATCACTGCCGGGATCTCGCGCAAGCGCGTGAAAAAGGAAATCGACAGGTTCTCGATTTCGAGGATCGGTCCGTCATAATCGAGCTTGGCCATGTCACTCTCGCTTTCAGCGTTCTTCAAATAGTCAATCGCGCAGGCTCTCCTCGCGCAGACCGTCGGCCAGCAGGTTGAGCCCCAGAACCAAGCTGAGCAGCGCAAAGGCGGGTGGCAGCGCGGGATGCAGATACATGGTGACCAGCTTGCGCCCCTCGTTGATCGTGCTGCCCCAATCGGGGCTCTCGGGGCTAAGGCCGAGACCAAAGAAGCCAAGCGTGCCCAGAAGGATGGTGGTATAGCCGATCCGAAGGCAGAAATCGACCAGAAGAGGCCCGCGCGCATTGGGCAGGATTTCCCAGAGCATGATATACCACGGCCCCTCGCCCCGTGTCTGCGCTGCAGCAACGTAATCGCGCGTCTTGATATCCATAGTAAGCCCCCTCACGATCCGGAACACGGTCGGCGAGTTGACAAAGACCACCGCCACGAAAACCACCAGCAGGTTGGGCGGAAAGCTCACAATCCCCAACGGATCGGCATTCCAGGCGATCCCGAGATAGAGCCAAAGACCGATCACCAGCGTCACACCGACATAGAGGTTCCGCCGCTGAGGCTGCGTATGATAACGCGAATTCCAGAGCAGGAGGAGAAAAACGATGGGGAAGATGAACAGCACCGCCGCCATGTAGACCGGAATGCCCGTCAGCACGATCTCGGGTGTGACCAGAAGGTAAAACAGCAAGATCACTGGAAAGGCGAGGATGAGATTGGCCAGAAACGACAGGAACGTATCCAGCATGCCCCCGTAATAGCCTGCCGGGAGGCCGAGCGTGATGCCGACCATGAACGAAAAGAGGCTGGCAAAGGGTGCGATCTTGATCACCTCCCAGGCCCCCACGATCATCCGGCTGAACACGTCACGGCCCAGATGATCACCACCAAGGAGGTAGTAGGGATAGGCGTTGAGGTCGGGCGTTCCAGTCAGTTTCGAATAGGGCCAGCCCGGCCCCTTGTTCTTCATCGCGGCCGACTGATCCAGCACATTATGCGTGGTGATCATGTCGAACCCACCGCCAAAGATACCGGTAAACACCCAGAACATCACCATGGCAAATCCGACCATGCCGATCGGGCTGTCGAACAACTTGCCGTAAAGCCCGAGCCGGCGTTTGAAAAGGATCGAGAGGGTGAAGGTGACAACGAGGGCAATCCAGACCGGTCCCAGACGTCCCAGAATGCGAAGGGCGATCTCAGTCCAGCCAAGTGCGTCCATGATTTCTGTTCCCTAACTGACGCTGATGCGCGGATTGAGATAGACATAGCCGATGTCGGAAATCAGCTGTGTCAGCAACACCACGACGACCGAAACCACCGAGACGCCCAGCAACAATTCGATGTCGTTGTTGCCGGCAGCCTGTACCAGCGTCCAGCCAAAGCCCTTGTAATTGAACAGCGTCTCGACGATCACCACGCCGTTCAGTAGCCATGGGAATTGCAACATGATCACCGTGAAGGGCGCGATCAACGCATTCCTCAGGGCGTGTTTCATCACGATATTGGGGAAGCTCACCCCCTTGAGCCGCGCGGTGCGTATGTATTGCGCTGTCATCACCTCAGCCATGCTGGCGCGGGTCATTCGCGCGATGTAACCCATGCCATAGAGCGCAATGGTCAGTACCGGCAAAAAGAAATTCTCGAACGTTGCGCCATCCATGGCGCTGGTTGCTGTGCCCTTGAACCATTTCAGCCCCACCGCCGTGCTGGCAAAAACCGCGATGAAGAGAACACCCGACACATATTCCGGTGTTGCCGTGGTTGTGATGGCGATGGTCGAGAGCGTGCGATCGGTGCGTGAGCCTTCCCGCATCCCCGCCATGACCCCAAGGATGAGGGCCGAGGGCACCATCAACAGCAGCACCCAGAGCATCAACCGACCGGTCAGCGCCAACTTGTCTCCGAGGATCTTGGACACATCCTCCTTGAACACGGTCGAACTGCCCCAGTCTCCCTGCAATATGCCGCAAAACCGCGGCGCCTCTTCGGGGGGCACGCCGGGCGGAATGCAACGACCGCGCGTTACCCCGTCACGATCATCGATCACAAAGCCCGGTAGAATGCCGATCCATTGGCCGTATTTCACCACTATCGGCTGCAAGTAACCATTTCGGCCCAGATAGCTGGCCACTTCCTCATCGCTCATCCGGAAATCGCCCTGGGTCTTGGCCAGCTTTTCCAGATTGGGATAAAGGTTCGTCAGAAAAAAGACGATAAAGGTTAGGCAGAGCGCCGTCAGGATCATGACCCCGACCCGACGCAGGATGAACACTGTCATTTTCCGCCCCCTGTTGGCGTTTTTTTTTAAAAACCTAGTCCAAGGGGGGCAACCGGTCCAGCACCATCTGCGACACCGTATGTCTCGCAAGCGCCCCCGGACCGGTCAGGCCGGGGGCACTGACGCGTTTCAGAGCAGCGAGCGCGAATCGACCGTCTTGATCCCGAGCGCGGTTCCGACCGCCGCATAGGTCAATTGGCCGGCATGGACGTTCAGGCCGTTGAGCAGATGCGGATCGTCGGCACAGGCCTGTTTCCAACCCTTGTCAGCCAAAGCGAGAAGGAACGGCATCGTCGCATTGCCAAGCGCCAGCGTCGAGGTGCGCGCCACGGCGCCGGGCATGTTGGCGACACAGTAATGCATGACGCCATCGACTTCGTAGATCGGATCCTGATGCGTCGTGGCGTGCGATGTCTCGAAACACCCCCCCTGATCGATGGCGACATCGACCAGCACGGAGCCGGGTTTCATGCGCGCCAGTTGCACGCGGCGCACCAGCTTCGGTGCGGCGGCGCCTGGGATCAGGACTGCGCCGATCACCAGGTCTGCGGAGGGCAGCAATTCCTCGAGCAGGCCAGTCGACGAATAGCCGGTCTTGAACGTGCCGCCAAAGACATCATCAAGATACCGCAAACGCGGCAGCGAGCGGTCGAGCACGGTCACATCCGCGCCCATGCCCGCGGCGATCTTGGCGGCATGGGTCCCGACGACCCCGCCGCCGATCACGATCACCCGTGCCGGACCAACACCGGGCACACCGCCCAGCAACACGCCCCGCCCGCCATTGGCCTTTTGCAGGGTCCAGGCGCCGACCTGCGGTGCCAGACGGCCTGCCACCTCGGACATCGGCGCTAAAAGCGGAAGGCCGCCCGAGCGATCCGTCACCGTCTCATAGGCGATGCAGGTCGCGCCAGACCCAAGCAGATCCCTTGTTTGCTCCGGGTCGGGCGCGAGATGCAGATAGGTAAAGAGCACTTGTCCCTCGCGCAGCATCTTGCGCTCGACCGGTTGCGGCTCCTTGACCTTGACGATCATATCGGCGCTGGCAAAAACATCTGCTGCGGCAGAAACGATCTTTGCGCCTGCGGCCACATAGGCTGCGTCCTCAAAGCCCGACCCTAGCCCGGCGCCGGCTTGAATCAGCACCATGTGACCGTGGTTGACGGCCTCCTGCGCGGCGATGGGGGTCATGCCGACGCGGAACTCCTGCGGCTTGATTTCTGTTGGGCATCCGATTTTCATCTGAGTCTCTCCTACACTCCGGTTGAGAACAGAGTGGCGCAGAGGGCGCGCAAGGCGATTGAAATTTCACTCGCCAAACGGGGAGATTAGAGAATATTATTGAGCAAATTCGCATATTGTTCGAAAGGTCTTGCGCTTATGTCTCTTGATCCGACTGATCGTCGCTTGTTGCAGGTGCTTCAACGGCGCGGGCGCATTTCCAATGCCGACCTTGCCGAAGAGGTCAACCTGTCGGCCAGCGCTTGCCATCGGCGGGTGCAGCGACTGGAATCAGAGGGCTATATCAAGGGCTATGTCGCGCTCCTAGATGCCCGCAAAATGGGGGTGCCATCGACCATTTTCGTCGAGATCACGCTGACCACGCAGGCGGACGGAGTGTTGGAGGCCTTTGAAAAGGCGGTAGCGCGGATCCCGGATGTTCTCGAATGTCACCTGACGGCGGGGACTGCCGATTACATCCTCAAGATCGTCGCCGAAGATACCGAAGATTTCGCCCGCATTCACCGGCAGCATCTCACCCGTCTGCCGGGCGTGGCCAAAATGCAGTCAAGCTTTGCGCTGCGCACCGTGTTCAAGACGACGGCCCTGCCGGTTTGAGGCGGAGATCCAAAGGATCAGCCATCCCGGTTCTTGCCAGATTGGAAAAAAATTGGCCCCGGCCTGACGCCGGGGCCAATTTGCGGGGCAATTCTGCCCTCAATCGTCGACCTTTTCCTTGGACTCAGGTGCGATTTCTGCGCCGGTTTGCTGATCGACCATCTTCATCGACAGGCGCACCTTGCCGCGATCGTCAAAGCCCAACAGCTTGACCTTCACGTCCTGCCCCTCTTTCAGCACATCGCTGGGATGGTTCAGGCGGCGGCTTTCGATCTGGCTGACATGCACCAAACCGTCACGCTTGCCGAAAAAGTTCACGAAAGCGCCAAAATCGACAAGCTTGACAACCTTGCCATCGTAGATCTTGCCGACTTCCGGCTCTGCCACGATCGACCAGATCATGTCATAGGCTTTCTTGATCGACTCGCCGTTGGGCGAGGCGATCTTGATGATGCCCTCGTCATTGATATCGACCTTGGCACCCGAAACCTCGACAATCTCGCGGATCACCTTGCCGCCCGATCCGATCACTTCGCGGATCTTGTCGGTCGGAATCTGCATGGTCTCGATGCGCGGTGCGTGAACACTGAACTCTGCCGCACCCGACAGCGCCTTGTTCATCTCGCCCAGGATGTGCATCCGGCCCGCCTTGGCTTGTTCAAGGGCCTTTTTCATGATCTCCGGTGTGATGCCCGCAACCTTGATATCCATCTGAAGCGAGGTGATGCCCTCAGCCGTCCCCGCCACCTTGAAATCCATGTCGCCCAGGTGATCTTCATCCCCCAGAATATCCGACAGGATCGCAAAAGAACCGTCTTCTTCCAGCACAAGCCCCATCGCCACACCGGCTACGGAGGTTTTGAGCGGCACACCGGCGTCCATCATGCTGAGCGAACCGCCACAAACGGTTGCCATCGAAGAAGATCCGTTCGATTCGGTGATCTCGGACACCAGACGGATCGTGTAGGGGAAGTCGGTCGCTGGCGGCAGAACCGCCTGAAGCGCACGCCAGGCAAGCTTGCCATGGCCGATCTCACGCCGCCCCGGAGGGCCAACGCGCCCCGCCTCGCCCACAGAGTAGGGCGGGAAGTTGTAATGCAGCAGGAAGTTCGATTTGAAATTCCCGTGCAGAGCATCAACGAATTGCTCGTCATCGCCGGTTCCCAGTGTGGTGACGACCAGCGCCTGCGTCTCTCCACGGGTGAACAGCGCCGACCCATGGGTGCGCGGCAAGAGACCGTTTTCGCAGACGATGGGACGGATCTCGTCCAGACGACGGCCATCGATCCGGTTTCCGTTTCTCACCACATCGCCACGCAGCACGCTCGATTCCAGTTTCTTGAAGGCGGAACCCAGGTTTTCATCGGCAAGCTGCTCTTCGCTCAGCTTTGCCTTTATGGCTTCGCGGGCCACAGAAATCGCTTGCGTGCGCTCCTGCTTGTCTCGGATTGCGAACGCGGCGCGCATCGGCTCTTCGCCAGCGGCCTTTACAGACACATAAAGAGCCGAATAATCCGGCGGCGTAAAATTGAACGGTTCCTTGGCACAGGCCTCGGCCAGTTCGATGATCAGATCACAGACCGGCTTGATTTGCTCATGCGCAAAGGTCACAGCCCCCAGCATCTCCACTTCCGAGAGCTCGTAAGCCTCGGATTCGACCATCATCACCGCATCCTTGGTGCCCGCGACAACCAGATCGAGGCGCTGTTCGGGATTGTTGCGCAGGTCCTGCATATCGTCGATTTCGGGGTTGAGAATGTATTCGCCATTCACGAAACCCACGCGGCAACCGGCGATCGGCCCCATGAAGGGCGCCCCCGAAATGGTCAGCGCGGCCGAGGTCGCGATCATCGCCACGATATCGGGATCGTTGACCAGATCATGGCTCAGCACGGTGCACATGACCAGCGTCTCGTTCTTGAAGCCGGGCACGAACAGCGGACGGATCGGGCGGTCGATCAGCCGTGCGGTCAGGGTTTCCTTCTCGGACGGCCGCGCCTCGCGTTTGAAAAAGCCACCTGGCACCTTGCCCGCAGCGTAGTATCTTTCTTGATAGTGGACCGTCAGGGGAAAGAAATCCATCCCCGGTTTTGTGTCCTTTGCGAAGGTCACGTTTGCCATTACGCTGGTTTCACCGAGCGTGGCAATCACGGACCCATCCGCCTGACGGGCAATCTTGCCGGTTTCCAGAGTGAGGGTTTCATTCCCCCATTGCATCGATTTTTTCGTCTCTTTGAACATCACGTTTCCTAAGTGGGCCGATCCGGGCGTATCCCTTCGGGCCTATTTGCATCCGGGGCCCCATTGCCCCGCGGCCTTTTTTGGTTTCATCCAACCTTCCGGCAAGGCCAGACCGGAAAGCAATCGGATCATGCAAAAGCCGCGCCCGATCAAGGGCGCGGCAGTTTCTTCTAGCGACGGATCCCGAGACGCTGAATGAGCGCCTGATACCGCACCTCGTCCTTGCGCTTGACGTAATCCAGAAGCTTGCGGCGCAACGCGACCATTTTCAGCAGACCACGACGACCGTGGTTGTCTTTCTTGTGAATCTTGAAATGCTCGGTCAGTGTGGCGATCCGCGAGGTGAGAATGGCAACCTGAACTTCGGGCGAGCCAGTGTCACCCTCCTTGGTTGCGTATTCCTTGATCACGCGGCTCTTTTCTTCGACGGTAATCGACATCGGGGTCTCCTTATCGGTCAGAGTTGCGGGCACATGCCGGGATGTCGTCCAGCACGGTCCAAGAGTTATCTCCGGAACAAAGCCCCGGTCGATACGCGCGTATAGGGGAAATCGGCCATAATTGAAAGAGCCAATCGCGCCGCCCGTTCAGAGGCCGGGACGGGCTCCGATACTGCTCTGCGGCACAAGCGTCACATCGTCGGGGGACAGTTCCCCGGCATTGGCAAGCACGGCGATGCGCACACCGTCCACCAGCAGATGCCGATAGGAATCTTCCTCCTCGTCCGGCTCGAAGCTCACCACCGGATGCTGGCCGTCGGAATCGTCATAAAGCACTGCCAACCTATCTTCCGAATTCGAAAAATCAAAAACTTGAACCTCGTCCCCGTCTGCCTGCCAGTCACCAAAGATGATCGAGTCGCGGCCTGAACCGGTGCTGACGACATCGCCGCGTCCGGCGATGATCAGATCATTGCCACCACCGCCATTGAGATAATCCTTCCCGTCGAGATCCTGAGTGTTGGGATCGTCGACTATGCCGGTGATCACATCGTCTCTCCAGCCGCCAAAGAGCGTATCCTGGCCGATCCCGCCCTCCAGCGTGTCATTGCCAATGTCGCCGTGCAACGCATCATTACCGTCATCGCCGAAGAGAAGATCGTCCCCGGCGCTGCCGACGAGGCTATCACCCCCCGCGCCACCATGGAGCGTGTCCTGACCATTGTGACCAAAGAGGCGATCCGCACCATCGCCGCCGTGCAGCGTGTCATCGCCCGCATCTCCCGACAGATCATCCCGTCCCAAACCGCCAAAGATCTGATCATCACCCGCATTGCCACGGATCACGTCAGCGCCAGCATAGCCATTGATCTGATCGTTTCCCGGCGTGCCCTCAATCTCCTCTGGATTGTCCGTGCCGGATGTGATCCGGCCCTCGATCGGGCTGTCTGGTTCAAGATTCTGCTGGTTCTCAGTTGCCTCCAGCGCCGTCGTCAGGAGATCCGGCGCGCTGGCGTCTCCATCGCTCGCGCGATCCACACCGCCCTCATCTTCCGTCGGTTCGGGCTCCAACCCGACAAACGCAGCCGCACCCGCAGCCAACACGCTCAAGAGACCGGCAAGCAACAGCATTCCACCAACCCGCGCACCCCGGATCATCGGGCCACGGGCAAACCAGATTGGCAATTCAGAACTGAAAATATGGTTAACGTCGGTCCTGTACCAGATCAGCCCGCCGCGGCGTTCCGCGAAGGCGGGACGACCTCGTAGCCGGGCTCCTCGGGCTCATCATCCACCATTTCGGCGGGAAACCCCCGTGCTCGGATATCAAGGCCAGTCGCCTCTTCAAGACGCCGGATGATGTCATCCGACTGCGCACGCGCACCATAACGGCGGATGCCGTCGTCGAAGATGTCTACCATCAGCGGCGAGATCTCGAGTGGCACCCCAGTCCGGTCCGCGATGGCCTGAAAGAGGCCGATGTCCTTTTTCACGAGATCCATTGTAAAGCTGATGTCGCGCGAGCCGTTGAGGATGACCTGGCTTTCGGTCTCGTGCACAAAGGAGGTTCCCGAACTGATCCGGATCGCCTCGAATGTGGTCCCCAGATCAAGCCCTGCCGCCTTCATCGTGACCATCGCCTCGCAGAGCGTGAGAAGATTTGCGGTGGCGAGGTAATTGGTCATTACCTTGAGGACGGAGGCGCTACCCAGATCGCCGGTGTGCAGAATGCGCCGCCCCATGGTCTTCAGAAGCGGCAGAATCCGCTCGAATGTCATCCGGTCGCATCCGGCAAAGATCGAGATATTGCCAGTATCGGCGCGGTGACAGCCACCCGACACCGGACAATCCACGGCCGCGCCACCGCGTGCGATCACATCGGCCCCAAGCCGCTTGACCTCGGCCTCGTCAGTCGTCGACATTTCCATCCAGATCTTGCCCGGTCCGATCTCGGGCAGCATCTGTTGGAGCACCGCATCTGATGCGGCGGGCGACGGAAGGCAAGTGATCACCGCCTCGCAGTCGCGCATCATCTGCGCCGGGCTCTCGCCGGCCGTTGCACCGCGTGCGACGAACTTCTGCACCAGTTCGGCATTGAGATCATGCACGCTAAGTTCATGCCCGTTGCGTAAAAGGCTGCCTGACAGCTTGCCACCGACATTACCCAGACCTACGAACCCGATCTTCATCTTCAGATTTCCCCGTTTGCGCGGAACCCGGCGCGTTGCAAGACAACCTGTGGCGATTCGTGCGTGAAATGCAAAGCCAAAATTTCACGAACCGTAATCTTCCGGCATGATCAGAGCCTGCGCAGCGTGTCGCCTAGGCTCAGCGTCGGTTCCAGCGTGATGCGAACCGGATCAGTATCATCGGGATTTTCGGCGCGTGCGGCGATGATCCCGGCCGCCTTGCGACCGATCTCCAGCCGACAGGCATCCATCGTCGCCAGTTCACGCGGCAGGCCCTTGAGCAGATCAACCCCGTTAAAACCCGCAAGGCCAATGCGCCCGGGAATATCCGCCCCCTGTTCCAGCAGATAAAGAAGGCCACCTGCACCAATCATGTCATTGGAGTAATATAGAAAATCCAGATCCGGCGTGCGGCTCAACATCTCTGCCGTCATCTCGCGTCCCTTCAGCAGCGCGGAACCGCCAGAGTAGAACTCATGATCTGCCATTTCGATTCCGGCCTTGGCCAGAGCCTCGGTAAAGCCTTCGAACCGTTTGCGCGCCCGGTGATCGAGCGGCATCTTGGTACCCATGAACCCTATCCGACTATAGCCTGCCTTGCTGATCGCCTGCGCCATCTGCTGACCAGCGCGACGGTGCGATATGCCCACCATCGAATCGATCGGCGTGCCGTCCACATCCATGATCTCGACCACCGGTATACCGCTCGCGCGCAGCATCGCGCGGCTGGCATCAGAATGCTCTAGCCCGGCAATTATCACCCCGGAGGGGCGCCAGGACAGCATCTCGTAGAGCACCTTTTCTTCCTTTTCGGGACGATAGCCGGTAAGCCCAACCACCGGTTGCAGGCTGGTTTTCTCGAGCACTTGGCTGATCCCGGTCATCACCTCTGGAAAAACCATGTTCGACATCGACGGAATGATCACCGCCACCAGATTGACCCGCTGGCTCGCCAGTGCCCCGGCGATCTTGTTGGGCACATAGCCGAGGCGCTTCGCCGCCTCCAGCACGCGCTGGCGGGTGCCTTCGGACACGTCTCCCTTTTGCCGCAAGACGCGGCTCACGGTCATCTCCGACACGCCTGCCGCTTCTGATACATCGCGCAAGGTCAGGGGGTGTCTGTCATGTGAGGTCACAGGCATTGTCCAGAAAAGATCTTTGGACCGTGTTACCGCGAACAGCCGGCCCGGATCAAGCGGCCAGCGCAGCGCCCGTCTATTCGATCGGCCGCTTGCAGCAAATCCGGCGGTGACAAAGCCGCCCGTCCCGGTTAAGACCGCCAAGAATGGCCCCGTGGCTCAACAGGATAGAGCAGCCCCCTCCTAAGGGGCAGGTTACTGGTTCGAATCCAGTCGGGGTCACCAATAAACCGAGTAAAATATGGCGTTTTGTGAGGGGCTTGTGAAGAGCGCGCCATCAACACCCGTTTGAGTTCATAAAAAAACGAGCGCCGATTGACGGATTTCCGTCCGCGCTGAACCGCGAGTCAGCCGCGCTGAGACCTCGCGATGAATTGGCGTGTTGCAACGGAATGCGCCGACCGCCGGTTCGGCAAGTCTGCGTTCAGGAATGTATCATGCACACGCTTGGGTCGCCGATCCGTTCCCTTTCGAGACTTTCGGCAATCTCCGTGGTCAGTAGCTCTTGTTCTGTTCAGCGGACTCCGTGACGGCATCTGCGCCTGCGGACACGTCTCGGCCGATGCCGGCTGCCGTGTTGCACCCCTGGAGCGTGAACGGTGCAGTGAGTGTGATCGCGATCAGCAGCATTGCAGGAAGCCTCGGCTTCTTCATGAGATTTCTCCTAATATGGTATGCCGCAGCAAATGCCGCGTTCTCCGAATTTCAGTGTAAGCCGAGTTCGGAGAGCGGACACTAACCTGCATCAGCCCTCGGAGAACCGAGTTGCTCAGAGGTCATCAAACAGGCAACGTCCTCGCCCCCCCACGCAGCACGCTTGGAGGAGTTCCCGTCAGACTCGGGCCACAAACTCCCGGGCCTCCGCAAAGGACAGCAGTTTGCGGCTCCTTTCATCCCAGAGATGGAGACGGGCGCAGCGGAAACTTTGCCAAAGCGTGATGCGTTTGGATTGTGCGAGTATGTCGTAATCTTCAATGACTTCGGGCAGGCGATAGAAGGGGATTCGGCTGGCCAGGTGATGGACATGGTGAACGCCGATATTTCCGGTGATCCAGCGCAGAACCCCCGGCAGAGCATAGTGCGAACTGCTATTGAAGGCGGCGTCCTGCACATTCCAGTCTTGCTCGCGCTCCCAGCTTGTGTTTTCGAACTGATGCTGCACGTAGAAGAACCACATCCCGGAGATCGCGGCGAGGAGCATCGTCGGCAGGAACACGAACACCAGAACATCACGACCGCCCAACCAGACAAGCACCGCCAGGGTGACGCCGATGGCGACATTCGTCCCCATCGCACTCAGCCAGTAGCGCCAGCCGGACCGCATCAGGTGAACCGGAAGCCGATTTTGCAGAAAGAACGTGTAGAACGGCACCACCCCGAACAGGAACAGCGGATGGCGGATCAGGCGATAGATGGCCCGGCCGGTCCATCCCTTCGCATAATATTCTTCGACCGTCAGTGTTGGCAGATCACCGACACCCCGCCGGTCTAGGTTGCCGGTCGTGGCGTGGTGGATCGCGTGCGTCTTGCGCCAGACATCATAGGGCGTCAGCGTCAGGACACCGATCACCCGGCCGGTCCAATCGCACAGGCGTCGGTCCCGGAAGAAGGAGCCGTGACCGCAATCGTGCTGGATCATGAACAAACGAACCAGAAAAGCGGAATTGACAACCGCCAATGCCATGGCCAGCCAGATGCTGATCGACAGCATCCACCACGCCGCCGCCCATGTCGCAACAAAAGGCGCAAGCGTGACGGTCAGTTCGAAAATGCTGCGGGAGGGGATAGGCTGACGATAGTGCGCCAGAATTCGGGTCCATTCCGAGGGGGTCGCCCGGATGACCTCCCCTTGCTCTTGTCGGGGCGCGCCGGACATGGGGTCCGCAGGGCTGAGGCTTCGCCTGCATCGCATTCGCGTCCCCCTCAAGGGTGCCCCAATTCCATCATCGTTGCTCTGTCGAGGCATTGCTGATCAGGTCTCCCGCGGACGCTTGCGGTTAAAGTTCAATCTTAGCAGAAAAGATCACGGCTAGGGCTAACTTCGATCAGCGCACCTCGAAACGTCCTGCCTACCCTCATATCTGATAACCCACCTGGCGGCAACATGCCCGAGGATGCGTGCTGCTGGAAGCAAAGCACTTAACGCAGATCAGTATGTCTGCCCGCCAATGATGCGATTGAGGGATCAGTTCGGGCAAGACCGCCGCGCCGATGCGTGGCGGCTACCTCATTGAAAGGACATGGAAGATGGGCAAACATGGAAAGACAATTGCAATTGTTACCGCTGCAACGCTCGCGCTCGCAGGCTGCACCTATAACAACGGGACTCCCAACAAGCCTGCAACCGGCGCCGTCATCGGCGGGCTGACTGGAGCGGCGGCCGGACGGGTCATCGGCGGTGACACCAAGGGAACCTTGATCGGGGGCGCAGTCGGGGCTGCGGTCGGCGGGGCAATCGGTGCGCAGATGGCCGCACAGGAACGTGAACTGCGCCAGTCTCTCGCCGGCACGGGTGCAGATGTCACCAACACCGGCAGCCAGCTCCGGGTCATCCTGCCCGAAGCGGTGACGTTCCGCACTGCGTCTTCGGTCGTCGATCCCGGGTTCCGGCCCGCATTGAGGACGGTTTCGGAAAGCCTGCGCCAGCATCCCAACTCGACCGTTCGTGTCGTCGGGCACACAGACAATGTCGGGTCGGCAGCCTACAACAACCAACTTAGCCGCGATCGTGCGATGTCGGTCGCGCGTGAGCTGATTGCCAATGGCAAAAGTGCCCAACGGGTTACCGTATCGGGTCGCGGGTTCAATGAGCCGATCACGTCGAACGCGACCGCTGCCGGGCGCGCGCAGAACCGCCGGGTCGAGATCGTGATAACGCCAACCAATTGAGCGGTTTCGGCGCTGACTGAGATGGGACGGGTCGGGATCACCTCCGCGCCCGTCCCATTTTGTTGAGAATGCGGGAAGCGTGGAGAAGAAATTGCCTCAAAACAAACCTGAATCAGTCCCACCTCAGCCGTGCCCGGATAGGGTCATGTGTGACGGCAAAATGTTCCGCCGTCGTTTGTTTGTCACGAGTGCTGGCGAAGTGCTCCTGCCGGGGAACCGGTCTCCAGCCAGGTCCGGCAGGACGCTTTGTCTATTCGTGCAGACCCTAAGGAAGGATCTAACCAATGGACTCGAAATCACCTGCACCGAACACGGCCGAAAAGATGAAATCCGTCAAGGCGGCCTGGGACAAGGCTCCCTCCGGTCCCAAGAAGGACTCGGCGCTGAAGCATTATCAGGCGGCCGAAAAGGCGCAAACGGCAAAGAATGACAGCGAATGCAACCGCGAACTCGACGCGGCAAAGCACGCGCTGGCATAAACAACGCAGAGCCATGCGACGATGCCTCTCCGGCAGGATGTGTCGGAGGGGAAGGTCAATGCAGCAGCGGTCCTTCCTGATCGAGATACTCTGTATCGAACGCTGCGAAAACCTTGAGACGCTCGAAATCGTCAAAGACCACGCGCCTCTGCCGAAAGGTGACGAGTCCGTCTTCGCGCAACTGCCGAAGAACACGGTTCACATGCACCGCGCTCAGACCAAGCGCGTCGGCAAGGTGGTATTGCGTCAGCGGACAGTCAAAGCCCGTCCTGTCGCCGCCGCCCACGAGTTTCAGCCGCGCCCCGAGTTCAAGCAGGAGATGCGCCATGCGCTCTTCGGCCGAGCGACGGCCAAGGTTGACCAGGTGCTCCACCACCATCGCCTCGTCCCGCGACGCGGCCCAGAGAACTGCGGTGGCGAGCCGTGGGGCGCGCGCAAATCCCTCGAAAATATCCGACGCCAGAACCTCTGACGCCTCGATATCGGTCACGGCCTCGACGCTGTGATCGGCGGTGCGGAACAGGATGCTGCGAAGCCCCAGAAAATCGCCGGGGATCTGAAAATCGACGATCTGCCGCTCGCCAGTTGGCAAGACCTTGAAGGAAAAAGCCCATCCCTTGGCCAGAATGAAGGCGGATTGGTTTCTCTCGCCATGATTGATCATCTCATGCCCGGAAAGAAACGTCCGGCGGCGCCGGTGAAACCGCGCAAGCGTTTCCACATCGACATCCGAAAGCGCGACAAAAGCGGAGAGTTTTCGTGTCAGCGGGCTGTTTTCAGGCAAGATGTCAGCTTTCAGTAAGGATCGGCAGCGCGTCGCACCCAAAGTCACGTAACCGAAAGAGAAGTGTCTGACGCTGCTTTGGATCAGTCGAGCCTAGCAGATCGCGCCTATGATCGCGAGAGGTTCCGGCCAGCGGAGCGCCGGAGCCACCTGTCCCTTGAATGGAAAGTGACCCCGATATGACCATCCAACACGGCATCGCCGGCACCGCCGCACTGTCGATCTGCGAAGCAATGCTTCTGGCCCTCAATGACCTCAAGATCCTTCCGGAAAAGGAGGTTCTGGGGATTCTCAAGGATGCCGCTGCCGCACACGAATCTGCGCCCGATGATGGTGACATCGAGATGCACACCGCCGTGGCGGCCTTGATCAACGGCATCCTTGCCGGCGGCAACTCTGTGCGCCGTCGCTGACGGCGCTTTGTATGTCGGGACATCGGCGGCGCCGCTGACGGCGGGCGGCTGACCTGTCAGAGGCGACCTGTGACAACCAGAACGAGCAGGATCAACAAGATGAGTCCGACAGAGCCACTGGGGAGATACCCCCAGGACCGGCTATGACCCCAGGTGGGAAGCACGCCAATCAGCATGAGAACGAGCACGACGATGAGAATGGTGCCAAGCATGAATCTGTCCTTGTTTCGGATTTGGATTTGAGTGGTCCCGCCACGGGGGGACGGCGCGGCAGGACCCTTCGGCAGCTTGATCCACCCTTTCGCGGGGCAATCCTTGCCGTGCCGAATATTTTTTCGAATTGTCCTTCGACCAATTTCTATCGGTTCTTTTCCATGGGTCATCACTCTCCGCTTGGATTCGGGCTTGATTAAGCGATCACCGCGCCAGAACAATCTGACGCTTCTGCGAGTATCTTCGCCTGTCGCCATGTGCGCGGCGCTAACCTGCATCAGCGAGAACGGAAATTTCGACCATTAGGATCCAGACCGCGCATATGCGTCGCCTACCCATCTCAACAGAAAGGCTGGCGCGCGTCATGCCCGACCAAGATTTACCCGTGGAATCGAGACCGTCGCTCCCGGCACCATCAGGAGGATGGGTTTTATCACTCGACCGTGGCCTGATCCAATCCCTGCTGCTGGGCATCATCGCGGGGCTGATGATATTGGCGGCGCTGGACGCGGCCCGTCTGATCGCGGTGCCCACGGTTCTCGCGCTGCTCTGTGCGATCGCTCTTGCGCCCTGGGTCCGATGGCTGGAGAGATCGGGCGCCCCGGCATCGCTCTGTGTTGCTTTGGTTGTCGGCAGCATTCTGATCGGAGCGGCAAGCACTGTCTATTTTCTGGCCCCTTCCGCCGAAGCCTGGAACAGCCGGGCACCGCAGATCCTGCGCGAGGTCGAACGGCGGGCACGCGAGATCGCATCGGGGGTTTCGCACACTCTTGAGAGAGGTCCAGAGGTCGCTTCTTCCGACAGAGCTGGACGTCACGTTGCGACCGCACCCGGCGATGTGCCCGAGCCGAAACCGGGTGAAGAAGTCGTCGACAAACTGGTCGAGGGCGGGCAGAGATTGCTTGCAGACTGGGCGATCGGTGCACCGGGACTCGCTGCGGGGTTCGCATTCTGGGCGATGCTGACCTTCTTTTTGCTCAGAGACCGCGTGATGCTGGCGCGGTGGGGCATGTCGCTGATACCCTGGGCGTCGACACGCCGGGCGGTCGGACGGGCCCTGCGCGATGTGAGGACCAATGTTGCGCGCTACTTGCTGGCAATCAGCGCCATCAATCTGGGCCTTGGCCTCTGCACCGCCGCAGCGTTTTACCTCCTAGGTGTGGAGAACGCCCCGCTCTGGGGTGTTGCTGCGGCGCTCCTGAATTTCATGCCCTTCATCGGGATTGCCATTCTTGCGGCGGTCACGTTGGGCGTGGGGATCGTCTCTTTCGAGGATCCGCTGATCGCCTTTTCCCCCTTTGCCGTCGTCGTCATGCTGAACGTGGTCGAGTCACAGATGGTCACGCCGATGGTGGTGGGCTCAAGGATCCGCATCGCCTCGATCGCCGTCTTTGTGGCAATCGCCTTTGGGGCGTGGCTGTGGGGCGCTGCGGGTGCGCTGGTCGCCACTCCGGCGCTGATTGTCGCAGTTGCCTTCGTGCGGCGGATCAATATCGCCTCGCGCCGGTCACGACCGTCGCGCCAGAACGAACGCGGCCAGAAAGGCCGCGAGTGGCAATAAGGGTCGCGCCGATCGGGAAAACATCGCTGCAAGGGCGATGTCGGTCCCGGCGCGGTTTCGTGCGGCGATGCTCCGCGCTGTCTGCCTTGCACAAATCGCACGCCCGAAAAGATGCGTGGCGAGGGCAAGCATTGCAAAGAGTGCTGCGAAGGTCAGCGCCGCAACCGGCACTCCAACCTCACGCATCAGCACAACAAAACCTGCCGAGACGAGAAACACTGTGGCAACGAGCACAAGAAACGCCGTGGCTATCGCCACTGTGGCACGGATACCCGCCCCTCGGACTGCGGTGTCGGCAATGTCTCGCAGCGGATCCCATAGCGGCAGCGGCATGTCAGTTCAGCCCTTTCGAGCCATCATGCCGAACAGGAGCCCGACCCCCGCCGCAATCCCGACAGCGGTCAGGGGATGATCAAGCACCGCGTTGGTGGCCGTCGTGCGGGCGTCACGACTGGTCTGCCCGATCTGCTGACCGGCCTTCCCGATGCCTTCGGCCATATTGTCAGAGAGTGTTGATGCAAGCTGTGCCAGGTCGGCCCGCAGTGCCTCGATCTGGTGGCTCAGGTCGTCAGGGGCAACGGCGGCTTTGATGGCTGAGGTGACAGGGGTGTTCATTCGGTATCTCCAGTAATGGCTCAATCGCCCCGGATCGTGCCGGAGCCCACATGTCAGACGCTCAAACGCGATCGCCCCGCGAGGCCACAGGTGCGGAAGTGTTGCAGGGTTGCGGATTGTCGGGGCTGCGCCGCTCAACGCAGGCCGAAATAGCCCAGAACGAACATTACAATCACGACAAGGCCGACAAAGTATATGATCTGGTTCATCGGTTCCCGGCCCCTTCTGAAACCAGCGAATGACTGGTCATGGGGACAGGAGTAATCTTCTCGTCATTGGAGCACCACAACATGGATCAGTCTCCTGGTCTCTCATGAAGTGGTCCGGGACGGACTTTGATCCGGCCGCACCAGCAGCAAAACCAGTCAGACGGCTGATCTGCATCAGTCAGAGTGAACAGATCTCAAGTTAGGATAGTGTCCCGACGTCATTCTTTCCCGTTTCAAAGGAACAGAAATTGTCACAGTCAAAGACCATTGGCCTTGTCGGCCTCGCCTTGGGCGGCTTTCTGCTTTTTTTCGCATGGCGCGCCTCCAACACCCCGGTCGATCAGTTGTCAGAGGCACTCACCGGGCGTTTTACCAATAGCACGATGTGGTATCTGGTTGGCGGCGTGATCGCAACGATCGGCGGTTTGGCGCTGTTACTTCGCGGCAAGACAAGATCCTGAGCCTCGGTTCAGGACCGATACGCCCCCGACTGACGATGGGAGGGGGGCTATCTTGGAATCAAAGGCTATCGTCTCAGATGAGTGCCACACCTGAGCCTTGGCTCATTCAGAGCCTACTTTTCCGAACGAGTGTCGTGATCCTGCGCACAGCGACACGACGGTTCAGACGTTCGGCGTCCTGCGTGGAGATCTTGAGGAAACTTTCGCCATAGCCCTGGATGACCATGTTCTCAGGCGGCACATCGAAATACTCGCTGAGAGCCAGCGCCACAGACTCGGCGCGACGGTCGGACAGAAGCAGATTATAGCCCGGCGCCCCGATTGCATCGGTATAGCCCTCGATCAGAAACAGTTCGGTCGGATCGTCCGCGATGAGGTCGCGCATCAGCAGGCCCATCTGCCTGAGCTCTTGTGCCTGCGACGGCTGAATGGCGGAGGAGTTGGTCGCAAAGGTGATGTTCCGTAGATTGATCTCGGGGCTAAGCTGGCGCACCTCGTGGATTTCCCGCACCTGCCGCAGGCTGAAACTGCGACCGATATCGCGTCGGTCGGCGGCAAGCAGCGCGAGGCGCAGGCCGTCACGGTCGCTCGCGGCCTGATAATCAAAATCCTCGAATACCGGTTCAGGCAGGTCACGGATCACCACGGGCTCGAAGCTCTGGGAGTCGTCGAACAGCACATATTGACGCCCGTCCGTCTCGACCAGAACACGTCTCAGAACGCGCCCGCCGGAATCGCGGATGGTGATGATTTCGGTGCCGTCGGCGCGCAGGACATTGCTGCGAGTCGAGCCGTCGCTGAACCGCTCGGTGCGTATATCAGACCCGGGCTGACGCAGCAGCGCATCGTCGTCCTTGAGGATCCGGTAGGCGTTGTCATCATCGACCACGACCACGCGGTCGCCGGTATTCGCCTCAACGCGCTGACCATTCAACAGGATTGCACCGACCACAACCGCACCGAGCGCCAGCAGCCCAGCCTTTTGCAAATCGCTCATTCCGTTTTTGGATTTTACGTTGGGTGCAACACCCTGTGCGGTTGTGCCGAGCACTTGGCCTTCGGGGGTCCATGCAGGAAATTCCTCGCTGCTCGAGCGTTGTGTCTGTTCAGTGATGGTCTCTGTTGTCACCTCAGCCGATGGTGCCGCCTCGATCTCGGTCGCGAGCGCTTTAATCGAGTCGTCCGTCAGAGCGTCAACACAGACGACAGAGCCGTCACTGGCGATAGCCTCGGCGAGACAGGCTTCGGATTGATCCGTGCTAGCGCTGGACGTGGCAGTGTCTGTCTGTTGCTCATCCTCGGCTGGCACCTCTGCTGCGGCTTCTGTCACGGCTGCAGGTGCTGCATCCGCTTGCGTTTCTGGCTCTGTGCGTGCCTCGGCCTCTTGCGCGTCGGCGGCTGCCCGAGCTTCGGCCTCTTGCGCGTCGGCGGCTGCCCGAGCTTCGGCCTCTTGCGCGTCTGCTGCTGCCTGAGCCTCGGCCTCCCTTACCGCCAGGGCGTCAGGTTCTACCTGCTCAGGGGTATCGGATCCGACAGGTGCAACGGTTGCCGAAGCGGCCGCCACCGCTTCGAGGTTCATAATGTGAAGGCCACACTCCAACTCATCAAGGATCTTGGCCTCGGCACATACTTCTTCGGGTGCGCGCAAAGAGGGCGGCTCTTCCGTCTGGTTTCCGACATCGTTTACGCTCGCGTCCGGGCTGGATTGTGCCAGCGACGGCAAAGGCTGCAGCAGCGATATCGCGATCAAGAATGAAGTCGTTGATTTAAAGGCCTTGCGATTCATGTCACATTCTCTCGATTAAAGTGCATAGGGTTCAAGCCACGCCAGGGCTTAGAGAAGAATGGCCATAGGCTGACTCGGCAAGGCGCAGAAGGCTGCCGTGCGGGTATCACCTCAGCGCCTCGACAGATGCCCGGCATTCCTCAAGACACTTGGTTTCGTCATGATGTGCGAATGCCGCCTGCGCCGCCCGAAAATGTGCAAGGGCGATGCTTCGGCCCGGACTTTCGGGCGTTGACGTCCACGCCCACCAGGTTTCGTTCATCTGGTGAGAAGTGGATATGAAAAACGGGCAATCTGGATTCACGTGATTTTCCTAAGAATTCCCAAAGCCGAAACGTTGCCTGATCCTCTGCAAGATGAAAAGACAATGCTCAGTGATATTGGCTCCTTGGCGGCATCTCCTATGCTGCAAGGTCCGATCTGTGTTCAGGATAAGGCAGGTGTGCCAACATCACGCTGATGCACGTTAGTATTCGGATTATCCTTCTGCGCGACAACCTGATCGAGGGCGAACAAACCGACGCCCGAAGACGTGGATACTGAACATCACATCGGCAAGCGAAACCCGTGCAATGCCCAGCTGGGGATTACACAGTGTCCTTGCGATGCGGATCAAACCTAGGAAATGACGATGAAACTTCTCTGGACCGCCGCACTCTGTACCGGCTTGGCGCTGGCAACTGCCGGCCCGCTGTTCGCACTGGAAAGAACCCTGTCGGGCCTAGAGATCAAAGCTGACCTCAGCGCCTATTCAAAAAACAATGTTCTCAAGTATTGGCCGACCCTGGAAGCAGACATCGCCACCGCGATTGCATCGAAACTGACGGTTGACGATGCCGCTGATGCCCCGAGGATCACGGTCGAGATCAACAAGGTTGCGATTGACGGTGATACGTATCTGCCAGACTCTGGCGAATTCAATCAACTTGAAGGCACAGTTACAACTCACGAAGGGAACAACAATGTCGATGCGGTTTCCAAGGGCCAAAGTCAGGATGCTCTGATTGGTAGTTATGCGCTGCGCATGAGTGCCGTAAGCGGCGCGCGCGAGGTGCCGAAAGGCTGGGTAACCGTGGCACCGTCGCAGAAGGATTTCTACAAAGCTCTCATCGATGCCTATGCCACAGCAGTTGTCGAGCGCATCGAAGAATAACGATCAGCAAGAGAGGCTAATCCAGCGCGTATTGGATTGGCCTCTCTTTGGCTCCTTGATGGGATCGAAGGCGCTCGGGAGGAGGATGAGAAGTGATGGGAAGCATCTCGATTACCCGTTGAGAAAGATGCTTGACGACCTTTCAGGTCTCGCGATCCTTTCGGCCGGTTCGGACTGCGCCGAACAAGCTGATCTCATGGCAGGCTTGGAGGTGCCGAGCAGTCCCGTGTCCGCGGTTCCGGCAAGCTGCGCCATGTCCTGCCCTGACAAGGAAGAGACATGTCCAGCCTGACCGAATCGGCCACCTGACCCACCGGGAACGCGCCGATGCACGGCCGTCTCCTATCGTTGGTCTGGTGTGCGCTTCTTCGGTCACTAAACCCTAGCGATAACTCGTTCCTCGAGACGAAACAATTGCGCGGAACTGCGGCTATATCTCACTGAGATCTGCCTCTGCGCACCAAATTTATAGCGCGTTTGGCGTGAACTATGTTTTTTCTGTGGCGTATTGATGGTATCGTGAAGGCATGTCCGGCATGTAATCAGTGCCGCGTTTTTTGCGTTTTGAGTGCTGTAAGATTTTCTTTGACCAGAGGTGCAAAGTCCGGAGAGACGGACGGCACGACCAGAACAGGAGGGGATAGGGATCCATCAGGATCCGCTCTCGAAGAACCAGAGATTTAAGGGGTGCTTGCCTGGGGAGGCCAAGAAATGGGAAAGACATCGCTCATCATTTTATCCTATCAGCCAATTGTCATGGACGCATTGCTTCGGACGTTCAAATCACGTGAGAATTTCATGGTTGTCGGATCAACGGGATCCTCGCAGGATGCTGAGGCTTTGGCCGCTCAGTCAAAGCCGGACGTGATGCTGCTCGATTGCGGCTTGCCCGACCGGGGTCTGACGACGATGCAGAAGATCCAACGCGTATCGCCAGTCACAAAGATAGTGATCTTCACCGGCATCGAGAGTGCCGAACACGCCGTTCGCTCGCTGGATGCAGGCGCGGTCGGCTATCTTTCTTCGGCCTGCACCAGAATTTCTGTGCCTGCGGCATTGGATATGATTGTAACGGGTCAGACGGTTGTGAGCCCGCATATCGCGACCAAGGCCATCGGCGTGATGCGCAGCAAGGTCAAGGAGCGGCAAGTCATGGACCGACAGCAATTGAGCAGTCGCGAAGAACAGATTGCAAAATATCTGCTGCGCGGTTGGACCAATCGCGCAATCGTAGAACGCGTCGGCCTGACCGAGAAAACCATCAAACATTACATGTCGAGCCTGATGCAGAAGTTCAACGCGAAGAACCGCGTCGAGCTTGCGATGACATTGCCCAAATCCATCGAGGACAAGCCCAGATCAGGTCAGACCTGGCTCCAGTGACATCGTTGCCCTGACGAGCCAGTCTCGATAGCGGCCAAAGTCACAGGCTCTTGTCATGTATTCGACCCGTTGCGTCGATGAACGTCATCGCCCCTCTGGCCGCCGCCCGGTCATCGCTCTCGCAACGCCCGGCTGAACTGGTCGGTGATCGGTTTCGCCAGATAGGACAGCGCGGTGCGTTCCTCAGTGGTGACATAGACCTCGACCGGCATCCCGGGCAAGAGCGCCTGATCGTCCAGTTTGGCCAGTTCCTCCTCACTCACCCGAACTCTGGCAAGGTAATAACGCTCGCCCGTGGCCATGTCCTGGGTCGTTGCGGCAGAGACATGAACGACCTCACCAACCAGTTCCGGCGTGGTCCGCTGATTGAAGGCGGAGAAGCGCAAGCGGGCAGGTTGTCCGACCGACACCTGATCAATACTGACCGGCGGGATCCGGGCCTCTATCCGCAGTTTTGCCTCGGCTGGAACAATCGTGACCAGCACCTCGGCCGGCGAGACAACGCCGCCGATGGTGTGAATGGTCAACTCATTCACGATTCCCGCGATCGGCGCGCGAATATCCATACGACCCAGCCGGTCCTGAACCGCAAAGTGACGGTCCTGAAGCTCCGACAAGCGGGTCTCGACAAGGCTCAGCTCGCGCTGTGCCTCGGTCCGGGCGGTTTCGTCGATGGCGATGATCTGAAGGTTGATTTCGTTGATCCGGGTCCGGGCGCGCGCCATTTCCGCGTCGATTTCGCCCTGTTGACCGAGGATTTGGGCCACCTCGCGATTGACAGTGAAGAGCCGGGCGACTTCGGACAATCCCTTGCGGGACAGCTCCTCTATGCGGGCTTGCTCGACGCGCACAAGCTCCATCTCGACGCTCTTTGACTCGCGCTGCGCCTCCAGCCCTGCCAGTTCATCGCCGATCTGGTCCACCCCCAGAAGCAGTTGCTGCCGCTGGCTGTTTCGCGCCAGGAGATTGCCCTCGAAAAGACGCCGCTCCCCGGCGACGACCTGCGCCCGAGCGCTGTCGTCGGTCAGCAGGTCCGCCGGGAAGTCGATCTTGTCCAGACCGTCCCGTTCCGCCAGAAGCCGGGCGCGTCGGGCAGTCAGTTCTGTCATCTGGGTGGTCACGATGGAAAGTTCAGCCTTGGTCTGGGCATCGTCCAGCCGGATGAGAACTTGTCCTTCGACCACGTTGTCGCCCTCGCGCACTGCGATGTCCGACACGATGCCCCCGTCCCGATGCTGCACCGACTTGAGGTTCTGATCCACGGTGACGGATCCCATCGCAATCACCGCGCCTGTCAGCCGCGCCGTCGCGGCCCAACCACCGACCCCCGCTACCAGCAGGATCCCCATGACCAGACCGGTGATCACAAGCGGGGCAAGGCGATAGGCCCGTTCCGGATCCCTTGGTGAAAGCTTTGTCATCTCGCTTGCTCCGCTTTTGCCGTGATCCGTGTCAGGCCATCATCTCTGTAATCACCAGGGCATGATGGCCTGAAATCAGAATGGTTGTCTCAAAGGTGTCATCCGCGTTGAAATCCGCCTCGATGATGGTCTGCTGAATCTCGTCGATCCGGTCATGGCGAACGCGGATCGGGATGTCGTCGTGGTCTAGGTCGCGGCCATACATGGCCTCGAATTCATCTTCGAGACGGTCATAGAGACGTTCGAACATCTTGAACCCCGAAATCTTGACGTTGTCGCCATGCTTGAAATCAAGGATCTGATGCACAACCAAGTTCGGGCTTTCGGCAAGCATCGTCGGCAGGAATTCAAAGGTGTTCATGCCATCCCCCCCCATCAGAACAGCGGCATGATGGCCCACGACGAAGTGATCATCGCCTGAACCGCCGATCACCTGTTCAAATCCCACGATCCTGTCGTTGCCCGACTCGACCCCCGTCACAAGCCCCTGATCCAGATCGATCCTGACGCCGAGCGTTGTCTGTGCGTAGTCGATCGTGTCAAATCCGTCGCCTCCCTCGAAATGGTCATCCGCACCATCGGCAGCGGCGATCACATGATCGTCGCCATCCCCCCCGTGGACGATGTCGCGCCCCGCGCCATCCAGCAGCACATCATTGCCATCACCACCGAACAGCAGATCGTCCCCGTCGCCACCGCTGAGATAGTCATCCCCCGCGCCGCCATGGAGCACATCATCACCAGCCCCGCCGAACAGACGGTCATCGCCGTCGCCACCAAACAGATGGTCTTTGCCCGCCCCACCGATCAGGATGTCGTTTCCGGCGCCGCCAAAGAGACTGTCATCACCATCGCCGCCCAGGATGTGGTCATCGCCATCGCCGCCCGAGATCACATCATCGCCGACCCGCCCGTCGATATTGTCATCGCCCTGACCGCCCGAAATGTCGTCAGACCAGATCGTCCCGATGAGAAGATCATCCCCGGCCCCGCCCTGGACCGAGGGGCGGATCGCCATGAAGCGGGCAATCTGTTCGACATCGGATGTCCCATCCGACACGCTATAGGTCAGGGTAATCTCTTGCGTGAAATCCCCCGAGGCCTGAAACGCCCAGCCATTCTCGACCAGCAGCAAGCTGCCGGAGGACGCTGTCAGATTGCCCACCGCCAGCGAATCACCATCGGGATCCGACGACTGACCCAACAGATCGGACAGGGCGATCAGCAGGACGGCGCCGCCGGTCACATCGTGAAGGTAAACCGGTCCTTCGTTGCGCGGCGGACGATTGCTGCTTCCCTTGGTCCGGTCATCGGAAGTTGCAGGATCTGGTGCCACAGACCCCTCTGTCCCGGTCACTCTGGCCTGATCGGGCAGCAGGGCAGAACCTGCCCCTTGCGCACCGCTCGGCGCGCCATTGGCGGCAGCCTTTGCAGCAGCCAGATCTTGCAATCCCTGGACGACAGAGAATTGCCCGCTTTCGAGGCCGATCAGCACCGGTTTGAGGCTGATATCGGTCAGGCGGATCACCGGCATCCTGCCGATCTCGGGCACGGCGCCCGTCAAGGACGGTGCGATGATGCTACGCCAGTCCTCTGACGCGGGCCACTCGAGCGGCGGCTGATCGATCGGATCGTAATCTCCGCTGTCGAGATGCACCGCGTCCGGCGCGGGGCTTGGGTCATGCGGTTGCGCCACAGGGCCCGGATCCGGTCGGGAGGATGCAAAACCGGGAAACACCGATTTCAGATAAAGCCCCAGCCCGATAAAAACCATCGCCAGAAGATGCGGTGTCGCGGATTGCCGCGCCGGCTCGTCAAGCGCATAGGCGAGGGCCGGATCCGGTTTGACCTGATCGGTTTTGGTGCCCTTGATATCGATGATCATTTCCGGACTCCTTTCAAGCGCGGTGCGGTCTCCTGTTTTCCTGCCGGTTCGGATGGGCTGGCACGGGTATCGACCGCATTGGCCGGCGGCTGGCTGGGCGCGACGCGGGCGCGGATGATTTCGTCTTTCGGGCCAAAGGCCGTAAGCCGGCCATTCTGCACCGCCGCCACCAGATCGACCGCGACCAGGGCACTTGGCCGGTGTGCGATAATCACGACGATGCCGCCACGGTCCCTGATCGCGCGGATCGCCTCGGTCAGGGCGGCCTCGCCCTCTCCATCGAGATTTGAGTTCGGCTCGTCCAGCACCACGAGGAACGGCGCCCCATAGAGCGCGCGGGCAAGACCGATGCGCTGGCGTTGTCCACCCGAAAGGCTGACACCCAGCGGGCCAAGCCGGGTCTGATAGCCATCAGGCATCCGCACGATCATCTCATGGATGCCTGCCGCGCGTGCCGCCGCGATGATGGCAAGCGGATCAGGCGTATCGGCAAGCCGCGAGATGTTTTCCCCGATCGTCGCATCCAGCAGCGCGACATCCTGCGGCAGATAACCGATATGCGCGCCAAGCGTCTCGTGATCCCACTGGCACATTTCGGCATCGTCCAGACGGACGGACCCACGCAGGCAGGGCCAGATGCCGGTCAGCGCGCGCACAAGGGTGGTCTTGCCGCCACCGCTCGGTCCGATCACGCCAAGCGCCTGTCCGGCCTTCAACTCAAAGCTGACCTCGCTCAGCAGCACGGTGCCGGTTCCGGGGGCGGCAATGGTGATGTTCTCGACCTTCAGGCTGGTCTTTGGCGCAGGCAGCGACATCGGCTTGTCCTGACCCGCCAGAACGATGGCGGTTTCCCTGAGCCGGCCAAAGGCTGTGCGGGCACCGACCACCTGCTTCCAGTTGCCGATGGCAAGGTCGATCGGGGCGAGCGCGCGCGCCGAGGCGACCGAGGCGGCGATGATCGCCCCGGCAGAGAGTTCGCCCCGGATCGTCAGGAAAGCGCCAAGTCCAAGCACCGCGGATTGCAGGATCATCCGCAGAACGCGCGAGACGGCCCCAAAGGTGCCGCTGATGTCGCTGGTGCGGGTCTGGATCTCGAGATGGTCCTCGTTGGCCTTCACGAAGCGCCGAATGGCCCGTGCGCCCATCCCCATCGCCTTGAGAATGTCAGCGTTTCGCGCATTGGAATCGGCAACGCGGTTGCGCGCAACGACGGCCTGATGCGCCCCTTGCGCAAGGCGCCGGGTCATCAACTCTGTCGCGATGGTCAGCAGCGCGAGAACCAGAGCCCCGGCAAGGGTCAGCGCCCCAAGCCAGGGGTGCAGGAAATAGACAAAGGCCAGAAACAGCGGCATCCACGGCAGATCAAAGAGCGCCATCGGCCCCTGACTGCCCATGAAGCCGCGCACCGTGTCCACATCACGCCCGCGCTCCAGCGCCTCGGCGGTGGAATAACCAAAGCGCGGCATGTCGATCGCGATTTCATGCGCCAGAGGGGATAGCTTGCGATCCAGCCGTGCCCCGATCCGCACCAGGATCTGCGAGCGGATGATGTCGAACAGGCCCTGAAAGCAATACAACCCGATGGCGAGGATCGAAATCGCCATCAGGGTCGAGATGTTACCGCTGGAGAGGGCCCGGTCATAGATCTGAAGCATGTAGAAGGCGCCTGTCAGCGCCAGGATGTTGATGATCCCGGACAGACCGAACAGAAAGACGAAAATGCCGCGAAACCCGCGCGTGAGCTTCTCGAACCTTTGCCGCTTGATGGCGGCCGTTGTCTCTTTTCCAGCCACGACGGAAACCTTTCCAGAGTCTTGAACGTGTTAGAGTGTGATGGAGGTCTTGCAGATCACGGAGGTGACGAGACCACAGGGCGCGGATTGCGCCCTGTGGTCCCTTGTTGGATCAGAGGCCAAAGTCGCTAGCCGTCAGATCATGCGAGCCCTTGATCTTGATGGTGAAATCGGCCTCGGCACCGCCGCTGACATCGCCCTGCACCAGGGTCACGTCCTCGCCATCCATCTGCGTCAGTGTCACCATCAGCTCTCCCGCACCGGTGAACCCATCTGAGACGAGGGTAAAGCTCTGCTTTCCGGCAAGCCCGCTCTGTGCGTCGATGCCACTCAGATCGATCTGGTCGCCCGGATTGAAGCCGACAATGGTATCGCCATCGGCATCCCCGGCAGAAAGGAAGCTGAAGATGTCGTTGCCGTCCCCACCATCCATCACATTGATCGCACTGCTGGCGGTGATATGGTCATCGCCGGACCCGGTGATGATGTTCTCGATGGCCCAGAGCACATCGCTGCCGGACTGAGCGCTGGACACCGAGCCGCGCCCCATGAACCCGGTACCAAGATTGGCGGTGATGTTGGCGGTGATGGCGGACATGTCCAGTGTATCGGTGCCGTCATCCCCGTAATAGACATCATTGCCATCACCGACCTGAGCGACGATCAGATCATTGCCCTCACCGGCAAAGATGATGTCATTTCCGGTGCCGCCGTTGATGTAGTCATCGTCGGCCTCGCCAAAAATCCGATCATCGCCTTCGTCGCCAAAGATCATGTCCGCGCCACCGCCGGCCATGATCACGTCATGGCCTTCGGCGCCAAAGATCATGTCGCGGCCATCCCCCCCGACAAGCACATCGGCCGCGTCGGTCCCGAAGAGCACTTCGGCAGCGGCGACGAGCGCCTCGGCCGGTTGGGGTGACGCGGGCAAGGGTTGATCTGTGGCCTCTTCGGTCGCGGACCCGGATGTCCCGGAGGTTGCCTCGACCGCCTCTGAACCGGCCTCCTCGGAGGATTGCTCCTCGGCCGCATCAGGCGCGGCGGATGTGGTCTCCGGCGCCTCGGAGGTTGCGCCCTGCGCTGCCGCGCCCGCCTCGGCGATCTGCTGTGTCGGGTCGTCGGATTGCGGCGCCCCGGATGGGGGCAGGTCTGCGGCCGGAACGGTCGCGACATCCTCTGCAACCGAGGTCTCCTCTGCTGCCACATAGGCGCCGATCACCTCATCGGCGGTCGCGACAGCCGGTGTGCCGTTAAAGGTGATCGCATGACCATTGGCGCTCAGGGTTCTGCTGCCATCGGCATTGACCGCTTCCGTGTAATCCGCGATCACCGTGCCTGCCGCGAGAACGATGACATCCTGCGGGCGCAATGTGCCCAGAAGCCGGTCATTGCCACCGTTCGAGCGGAACACCACGCGATGCGCCGACTGAAGGCCGGAGATGTCGATCGTATCGTCGCCCTGGCTGCCATGGATGGTGATCGTGTTGTGCTTCAGGCTCGTCCCTTCGAAGTTGCCGAAGAAGGCATAGGTATCGCCTCCGGTCGTGCCAACGCCGGTCAGGTTCGGCTGACCGTTGATCACGATCTCTTCGATGTTGCGCAGTTCGGCAATGACCTGACCATTGCCCGTGCCATTGCGGGTCACGACGATTTCGGTATCGAGCGCGGTGTTTGCAGGGCGGTTGCCGCCCAGCGCCACCCAGGCGTCACGGGTATAGATGCGGAAGGTTTCTGCCGTGGCGGCACCATTGATGACGAACGTGTCACCAGCCGCCCCGTTCTCACCCCCGTCGATCCTGTCCCGGCCATCCGTGATCGTGAACCCCAGGAACCTGGTCGCGGACCATTCGACAACATCATCGCCACCCCCCGCGTTGATGACATCATTGCCCGTGCCCCCCGCGATCGTGTCCGGCCCATCACCGCCATTGATGGTATCGGCACCACCGGCACCACTAATGATGTCAGCCCCGGCCGTGCCGTTCAGCGTATTGGCAAGGAAGTTTCCGTTGATCGTGTCCCCGGTCACGTTGGAAGCGGCAGAAACAAGCTCCTCCGGGTTTCCGTCATTGTCGAGGAAGCTGACCACAACCCGCAGCGGCTGGTTCACCTGAGCCTGGCCCGGTGTGAAGCTGGCAGAGTTGGCACCGACATTCGTCCAGACACCGGGCGCTGTTTCCGCCTGCCACTGGAAGGTGAGCGTGGACAGGTCGATGCCGTCGGGATCCGCAATGTCAGAGAGATTCACCGCGAGGGTGACGCCCTGCGTTGGCCAGACGCTGCTCAAGAGCGGGACACCCGTCGCCGGCGGATTGGCAGGCGCCACCTCGTAGAGCGCATTGGCGAATTGCAAAAACTCGATATTCCGCAGCGTGTCGAGACCGTCCGAGACGCGCGCCCTGCCGGTGACGGGATCGACCGCCAGATCCCCCGTCGATTGGGTGATGTGCTCCACCGTGACCCGACCATCTGCATGTTGCAGGATCTCGTAGTTCTCGATCACATCCCAGTAAACGGCGGTATCGACCCCGGAGTCGTCCTGCAGGATCTCCCGCACGATGCTGAGTTGGCCGGGGTTGATCGCGCCTTCGAGCATCCAGGTCGGAAGCGGCTTGGTGACGCCGTTGAGGGTCACGTCATCCGCGATACTGTCCACCGAGATCGGCTTGCCGGTGCCGTCATCGGTGCCCGCGATTTCCACCCGCACATTGAGCCAGGCATCGCCGTCGATCACATCATCACCACCACGCCCCTCGATGGTGTCCGATCCGCCACCGCCCAGAAGGATGTTGCCATGGGCAAAGGCCAGCTTCTGCTCGCCGGAGCCATCTGCCCAATAGGCCATGATCTCCATCATGTCGGGCGTAATCAGTTGATCGAGCCCCCGGATCCGGGCGATCCCTGCCAGATCCAGTTCATTGTTGACAAAGTTGCCTTCGGGTGTCGGGTCCGGGACATTCGCGCCGCCATCGATCGTCCGGCTGTCGCCGATCAGGCGATCGTCCAGACGCCAGCCGGAAACGGCCTCTACCTGACTGTAACGATCGCGCAGCACCTCAAGTGGTTGGGTGGCGAAGATTTCGACATTCATGTCGGCATCTGCGCCAAATGCCTGACCCTTGTGGATCACCCAGTCGTGCCCCCAGACCCCGATGAACTTCTGGATGCCCTCGCCGGCGAACATGATGTCATCGCCGGAATCGGCATCGTAATCCGTGTCGTTCTTGCCGCCGTTCAGCACGTCATGGCCGATGACGATGGAGTTGAAGAAGATGTCGCCATTGTCGCCGGCGATCCCGTCGAAACGGCCACCCGCTTCGATCCAGTCATCGCCTTCATTGCCGAAGATCACGTCCACCCCGTCGCCGCCGAGGATGAAGTCGCTGTCGCCGCCGCTCCGCGCCTCGCCGCCATCCTTGCCGAGCATGATGAAGTCCTGCCCCTCGCCGCCAAAGATCAGGCTCAGACCGCTGCCGCCGTGAATCACGTCGTTGCCGCCATCGCCCTTGAGAACATCGGTCGCGCCGATCGGCGTTCCGGCATTGGTGATGATGTCGTCGCCATCGCCGCCGATGACCATGTCCACGCCATCGCCCGCCTCGATCCGGTCATTGCCGCCAAATCCCCAAATCTCGTCGTCGCCGCCGCCACCGATGATGGTGTCATTCCCCTCCGTGCCAGCAAACACCACATGATCAAGGCCGTTGTAGCGCAGGAAATTGCCCGGGCCGCGTTCGACAAGGCTGCTGACCGCTGCAAGGAACGGGTTGTCATGCACGGGATCACCCATGCCGGTCAGCAGGAGCTGCTTGTCCAGATCCATGTAGAGCGACAATTGCTGCGCCGAGAACACGTTGCCCGGCAGAGCAAATCCGGTTTCTCCAAGATCGGTGTTGCGCATCGCGATCTTGGCCAGCGAGTTGTTTTCCAGTTCCGCGGCAAGATTGAGGCCCTGCGTCCGGGACAGGTAATAGAACCGGTCGCCATCCTGCAAATTTTCAAGCTGCAATTCGAACACGAAAGACATGGTCGATCCGAGCATCCCGCCAAACGGCATCTTCTTCTCGGCAAGACCCCCGACCCAGAGATCAATGTCATTCACCCCCGTCGTTGCCGCAGGTCCGTTGAGGAATGCCAAACGGTCCGCCGGGGCACCCTCGCCGCCAAAGACAAGCGCCATCGCCGCATCGCGCTTGCCCTCGATCGTGGTTTCGGCCGTCACGCTGGCATGAGTCCCATAGGCGGCGATGAAGTTCACCAGCGACGCCGGGTTCTGCATGTTGATGGCGAAATCGGACCAGCTGTTGTAGGGCGTGAGGCGCGTGTCGCCGTCAGACATCTCCATGAACTGTGCCCGCGCCTCGTTCAGCGTCGGCATTCCGGTGTCGCGGCCGCGTGCGATGTTGAGCGCCGCAAGGTCGAGCGGGATGCCCACCAGCTGGTTGCGCAGCACATTGGTCACGAACTCGTCGATCTCGTTGCCGACCTGCCCGGTCATACCCCGCATCACGGCGCCTGCCGCCTGTTCCGCTGTCAGCGCGCCGTCATTGTCAAAGGCGATCGGATTGAGGAAGGCATCGAACAGATCGATATCCCCGCGGCTGCCGTCCGCATAGACGCGATCCACGGTCTCGTTCAGCATCGAATGGCCGAAACGATAGACCACATTGGCAAATTCGGAAAAGATCGCGCCGTTGATGTTCGAGTCCGTCTTGCCGGCCTGAATGTTGAACGCGTCGATATCGGGCTGAATCTTGCGGGCAAATTCCTCGAACACGAGGTGCTGATACTCCATCTCGGTGGTGAATCGGCTGGCCTGAAACAGCCGCTCGCCATTCCAGGCAAGGCCGGCGGCATCGGTCGGCAGGGAGGCGACCGGCACAGTCAGCCATTGGTTGATGAAATTCAGATCGCCGGAGGCAAGCACCACATCCTTGACATGCTCCACCACGCGGTTGTGCTCGGAATGGAACAGGTGGTGGATCGTGGTCAGGCCGATATTCTCGTTGCCGCGCCCGTCACCGGTGATGAAATGGCGGTCGAGCATCTCGTTGTCATAGGTCGTATTCTCGCCACGCGGACCAAAGCCGCCGGAATAGCCGACCGCGCTGTCGTCATCGGGCAGAAGCGCGCCACCGGCATCCGTGACCGGCACCGCGAGATGGGCAATATCGTCGAGAAACGCAACACCGGCCCGCGCCGCGCCGGCCGGTGTCGGATCGACCGGGCTGGACGGGTCGCCTTCCTGATAGACCGGGAACCCCCCGCCATCGACGCCCACCATCAACTGGACGAACCCGTTCGCGCCGGGAATGAAATTGCCATAGGGATCGACGGCAACGACCGGCACGGCGCCGATATCCTTGTCTGTCAGTTCGATCCCCAACATGTCGCGCGCCTGCGCCTTGACATCCGCCCAGGTTGCCAGGCCACCGTTCGAACCTTCCAGCAGATGGCCCGTTGCCACCGGTTTGCCACCGACCATCTGGTATTCCCGCAGGAACACCTGATGCGAGGGATGAGAGGTGTAGGTCTGGTTCTGATCGACCCAAGGGGTAATCGAGTTGCCCGCCGCATCCCCGGTGCTGACCCGCGTCATGGCCATGAAATTGGTTGGGCTGCCTTCGACATAGAGCGGATCATCTGGTTGCAACGGCATGTAGACGGTGCCGTTGCCCCCCTTGTTCACAAGGTCAAGACCGTGGTCGAAGAACTGCCCGAACAGCGTGAAGATCGAGTTGTAGGGCGCCGACAGTCCTTCGTCGGGCGCCTGATTGGGGATGACGATGGACGGGCCGGACATCTCTATTCCGTTAGCGGCAAGCAGACCGTCCAGCTCTGCCTGCGCAAGAATGACGGCTTCTTGCGGATCGCCCAGATCAATCAGCGCCTGCGCAAGCTCGCCCTGAAGCGTCAGAAGCTGGTCCTCAAGGAAGGGAATGAACGATTCGAAGGGTGATCCGATGAGCGTCGGAATCTGCGCTTCGAGAAAACTGATGTCGGCCTGGAGATCCAGAATCTCCTGCGGCGTCTCGCCGACCTGGGCCTTTGCGGCCTTGAGCGCCGCATGGGCCGCCGAGATCTCGCCCTGAACCACCAGGAGATCGGCACCCTCGACACCATTGCGGCTGAGGGCGGTCAGGATGGCGGTCGGGTTGTCGAGCGTCTGATCGACGATCAGGTTCGAGATCGTGCGCGGCTCGGCATCGGCCACGTTGCCGGGAACGGCATAGTTGCTGTTGTTGATGGTCACGCCGGGGCCAAAGCTGATCGATCCGCTGCCCTCGCCGAATTTCGGCTCGACGAGGTTCAGGAACGGCTCGCCGGAGGCGCCCCATTGCTCGCGTCCTGGCAGGAAATTGTTGAAGCTGCCATCCACCGTCCGCAGGCCGGTTGGCAGCAGGGGGCTATCGACAAGCTCGCTGAGCGGCGTGCCGTCGGCATGCGCCTCCGCGACCAGGATCTGCTTCAGAATGAACTCGAGATCATGTTTGACGAGATTGACCATAGTATCCCCCTATGCGCCCACAGCGCTAAGTTTACGGCCCCGGGGCGCCAGGCTGACGAGCAAGACCAAGCCGCGAGACGGTTTCAAAACAGCCTTCAGGATAGGGCACTTGCCTGCGACAAAATATCACACAACGTCCGATGAACTTTCAGACCGTTGGATCTCTGAGACCGGACGGAAGGTCTGATCACGAAGGTGCTCATGGTCGATGGATCGTTCAGACTTTGGTCGGGTCATGCGTGAGGCCTGCTGGGCCGAACCTGTCGAGGCTGACGTCAGAAAACGGAGCCTCACGGACCTTTCCCGGTCACGGCCCAGAGCATGACTTTCGCCCAGCCCGGGGGGCAGTCGTCCGCGGCACTGTGTGGTCCGGCCGTTGGATCTCAGTCGCCGAAGGACAGACCCATATCCCAGAATGAAACCTCAAGCCGTGTCGCCGTGCGAAAGCGCTCGCAGAGACGCGACCATCCCGGTGTGGCCTCTGGCGCAAGGCCGACCCGCCGGGCGACAGCGCCGTCAAGGAGCGCGCCAGCGTCCCGGCAGATCTGCTGATACGCCGCCCCGGCATAGGTGTTGATCCAGGCGGCATAGCGATGATCGGTCGGCACCGGCCCAAGACGCGCGCCGACTTCGCCATATCCCATGACGCAGGGCGCCAGCGCCGCTAGCAGATCGAGTAAATCCCCCGCATGTCCGGCCTCGAGCACATAGCGCGTATAGGCGAGGTTGGCCGGGTGCTCGTCCGTGGCAAAGAGATCAGCCTCCGAGAGCCCCGCAGCAGCGCAGGTTCTCACATGCAGGCGGATCTCGCGGTTGACCAGCGCATCGAGCGTGGTGGCGCAGGCGCGCATCTCCGCGACGGTTTCGGCCTTGGTCACTGCCAGAGCCCAGGCGCGGGCAAAATGAATGAGAAAGATGTAATCCTGCACCAGATAGCCGAGATAGGCGCTGCGCGGCAAGGTGCCGTCGCGCAGCGCCTCGACAAAGGCGTGCCGGGTGTAAGCGCCCCAGACCGGCCCTGCCGCCGCGCGCAGGCGGGGGAAGGTTGTGCCATAGGCGTGCATCATTGCGCGTTCACGTCGAGCGCGAGACCCGAAACCGGGGTCAGGTCTGTGATCATCCCGGTCTGAAGCAGGAACGTCTCGAAGCGCTGATAACGGGCATGATCGAGGGCTGCAGGACGCAGCGCAAAGCGCGGCACGGTGTCCGCCCAGGCCCTTTCATTCAGTGCATCACGCAATTCGGGCGCGGTGGCGGCAAAGATCTCCCAGCTCTCTTGCGGATGGTTGACGATATACTGCGTAGCGCGCTCAGTGGCGTGCAGGAAGCGCGATATCATGCCGTGGTCCATGCGGTCGGGATTGGCGACATAGATCAGTTCGTCATAGGCCGGGATTCCCTCTTCCTCGATAAAGAGGCAGCGGCCCGGCACGCCTTCGATCTCCATCTGGGTCAGCTCGAAATTGCGAAAGGCGCCGATCACCGCATCGACCTGCCCCGACATCAGCGACGGTGAAAGCGACCAGTTGACATTGACCATTTCGATATCGTCAAGGCCGAGGCCATGCTGGTCCAGAATAGCCGAGAGGAGCGCCTCTTCGACACCCGCGACCGAGAAACCGACTTTGCGCCCCTTGAGATCGGCGCTCGATCTGATCGGGCCGTCCCTGAGCACCAGAAGACAGTTGAGGGGCGTCGCCACAAGCGTGCCAACCCGGCGCAACGGCAATCCGCCTTCGACCTGCATATGCAATTGCGGCTGATAGGAGATCGCCAGATCCACCTGCCCGGCAGCGACCATCTTGGGCGGGTCGGAGGGATCGGCGGGGGCGATGATCTCGACCGCGAGCCCGGCATCGGCAAAATAGCCCAGCTCCTGCGCCACGATGATGGGCCCATGATCGGGATTGACGAACCAGTCGAGGATCAGGGTCATCCTGTCCTGGGACAGGGCCGGGGAAGCCATCAGGATGAGCAGTAGGACAAGGGGTTTCATGGTCGTTATCCTTTCGAGGTTTCAGGATTGTCGCCCAGCGCGATCAGCGCGATCTCACCGGGCCAATGTGCGCGCAGGCGGCGGGCGGCGGCCCAGGCGCGCAGACCGGACCGGCAGGCGAGCACGGCGCGGCGGCCTGTCGGTCGGGTGTCGAGATGGTCGAAATCCGTGACGCTGCGGCGAAGGGCGGCGGGCAGAACGGGGCCGGGCTCGCCTTCTGCCCGCAGATCGACGAGCCAGTCGCCGGCGGCGATCTGCGGCGGCGCGATGAAGGCGAACCCGCCCTCCGGCTCCGGCGCGGCATCAAAGCGAAACCCGCCAAAGCGGTGGCCCGCGCCATCGAAAGTGACGATCTGGCCGAGCGGCGAGCGCCCCAGCCCGGCGAGCACCGACAGCGCCATCTGCGCCTGAAGGCTGCCGATTACCCCGACCGCGGGGCCAAGCACGCCCTCGGCATCGCAGGTGCCTAGGCGATCAGGCAGATCGGGGAACACCGCGCGCAGGCTCGGAGCCCCGCCGCAGAAGCCGCCGCAATGGCCCGAGAGGCCGATGACCGCAGCGCTGATCAGCGGCGTGCCAAGGGCAAGGCAGGTATCGGAGAGCATATAGCTTGCTGCGAAGCTGTCGGCGCAGTCGAGCACCAGATCGGCGGCGGCGACCAGATCGGACGCATTGAGCGGATCGAGCGACATCGGCAGCGCGATCACCTCGCAATCGGGGTTGCGCGCGGCCAGATGCGCGGCCGCCCGGAGCGCCTTGGGCGCGCCCAGATCCCCCATGCAAAAGAGCGTCTGCCGGTGCAGGTTGCTCAAGCTGACATTGTCGCCATCCAGCAGCGTGATGCGCCCCACGCCCGCCCCCGCCAGATAGGAGAGCACCGGCGCGGCCAGCCCGCCCGCGCCCACCACCAGAAGATGCGCGGCGACAAGCCTGTTCTGGCCCGTCGACCCGAATTCAGGCACGGCGGTCTGACGGGCATAGCGGCTCATCGCGTGGCCTCGATCCAGCGCCGCACCCGCGCCTCGGGATCGGCGCTGCGCGTGATGTCGGTGACGGCCGAGACCACATCCGCCCCGGCGGCAAAGGCACCCGCCGCGCGTTCGACCGACAGGCCGCCGATGGCGACAAGCGGCATGGCGCCGATCAGCCCCTTCCACTCGGTCAGCCGCGCCAGACCCTGTGCAGGCCATTTCATCGGCTTTAGAATCGTCGGATAGACCGGGCCAAGGGCGACGTAATCGGGCGCCAGAGCCAGCGCACGCGCCAGTTCGGCCCGGTCATGCGTGCTCAGCCCGAGACGGATCCCGGCGCGGCGCAGCGCGGCGATGTCGGCATGGTCCAGATCCTCCTGCCCCAGATGCACCCAGTCGCAGCCCAGATCGATCGCCAGCTGCCAGTGATCGTTGACCACCAGCGTCGCGCCATGGGCACGACAGAGGCGCTGTGCCCGCGTGATTTCCGCCCGCAGCGTCTCGGCCGTGGCCGCCTTGATCCGCAGTTGCACCAGCCGAACCCCCAGCGGCAGCATCCGCCCGAGCCAGGCCGCGCTGTCGAAGATCGGATAGAAACGCGGCAGGGTCATCACAGGAACGCCTTGCCAAGGATCGGGGTCGAGGGCGCGGCCATGTCGCGCGGGGTCATCGGATCGGCCTCATAGGCCAGCCGCCCGGCCTCGACGGCGCGGGCAAAGGCTTCGGCCATGGCCGCCGGATCGCCCGCCCGCGCCACGGCGGTATTGAGCAGCACCGCGTCATAGCCCAGCTCCATCGCCCGCGCCGCCTGCGAGGGCAGGCCGAGGCCCGCGTCGATCACCAGCGGCACGTCGGGGAAATGGGCGCGCAGCGCGCGCAACCCGTACATGTTGTTGAGCCCCAGACCGGTGCCGATGGGCGCGCCCCAGGGCATCAGAACCCGGCAGCCGGCCTCGATCAGCCGTGCGCAGAGCACCAGATCCTCGGTGCAATAGGGAAAGACCTCGAACCCCTCCGCGCAGAGGATCCGCGCTGCCTCCAGCAGGCCGAAGGGATCCGGTTGCAGCGTATCAGCATGGCCGATCACCTCCAGCTTGATCCAGTTGGTGCCAAAGATCTCGCGCGCCATCTGCGCCGTGGTCACGGCCTCGCGCGCCGAATGGCAGCCGGCGGTGTTGGGCAGAAGTTCCACGTTCAAGGCGCGGATCAGATCCCAGAACGCCTGACCCTCGCGCGCCGCCCCGGCCTCGCGCCGCAGCGAGACGGTGGCGATCCCCGCTCCCGAGCGGCGAAACGCCTCGGCGAGGATGGCGGGCGAGGGATATTGCGCCGTGCCCAGCATCAGCCGCGATTTGATCTCCCTGTCGTAAAGGCGTGGCATCTCAGCCTCCTTGCCGGGGCGCGACGATTTCGACGCGATCCCCATGATTCAGTGTCTGTTGCGCGCGCAAAGCGGCGGGCACGAATGCCTCGTTGACCGCGGTCGCCACCTTGGTCGCGCCATGACCGAGTTCCACAAGCAGCGCCGCGAGGCTCTGCGCCCCGGTGTCATGCACCGCACCGTTCACCGTGATCCTCATCCATCCCCTCCGGACGTTCACCGTTAAGAATCAGTCCCGCCACCATCCGCGCCATCGCCGGCGACAAGAGAAACCCGTGCCGAAAGAGACCGTTGACATGGATCGTCTCGCCTTGGCGCCGGATGCGCGGCAGGTTGTCGGGAAAGGCGGGGCGCGCATCGGCCCCGATTTCCAGCACTTCGGCCTCGCCCAAGGCGGGATGCAGCGCATAAGCGGCGGAGAGCAGTTCCATCACCGAGCGCGCGGTGGCGCCGCCGCGCCCGGCGCTCTCGATCTGCGTGGCGCCAAGCATGAAGACGCCCGCACCGCGCGGCACGATGTAAAGCGGAAAGCGCGGATGCAGAAGGCGAACGGGCCGGGTCAGGACCAGATCATTGCTGCGCAGCATCACCATCTCGCCCCGGACACCGCGCAGATCCGGCAGGCTGTCCTGCGCGGCCAGACCGCGACAGTCGATCACCCGGCCCTCGGGCACCCTGTCGTCCTGCTCGAAGACCGCGCCCGCCTCGACAAGCCGCCTGTGCAGATGGACAAGCGCCGCGCGCGGGTCGATATGCGCCTCGGTCTCGAAATGGAGCGCGCGGTCATGACGGTCCGCAAGATGTGGCTCTATTGCGGCCAGATCCTTGCCCGCGACCAGCCGATGCCCTTGGGTGCGCCGCGCGAAGACGTCCAGTTCGCGCCGGTCGCGGTCGAGCGTGACGACAAGCGAGCCACGCCGAAGGATCGGCACGCCCTGCGCCGCCCACCAGGCCGCCGCCTGCTGGCCCAGACGTATCACGGGTTCCTCGGCGCTGAAGCCCTCGCAGAACGGGGCCAGCATACCACCCGCCCACCACGAACAGGCCTGCGGGCCGGGGGCGGGGGCCGGATCGCGCAGGATCATCGGCACGCCGCGCGCCAACAGTTCCGTGGCGACACAGAGACCGACGACACCCGCCCCGCGGATGGTAACCGGCGCGGTCATGGCCAGATCCCGTGAAAATGATGCACCGGCCCATGGCCATGGCCGATCTCGAGCCGGTCCGCCGCATGGATCGCCGCATGGAGCCAGCGATGTGCGGTTTCAACCGCCGCGGGCAGGGGCTGCCCCTTGGCCAGTTCCGCCGCGATCGCGGCGGACAAGGTGCAGCCGGTGCCATGGGTGTTGCGCGTGGCGATGCGGGGGGATTGAAAGCGATAAACCTCATCCGCAATCAGCCAGTCGGTGCAGGTCTCGCCCGCGCCATGTCCGCCCTTCATCAGCACCGCCCGCACCCCCATAGCGCGCAGACGCTGGCCCTGATCCAGCATGTCCGTATCCGTGCACGCCTCTCGATCATCGAGCAGGCTTGCCGCCTCGGGCAGGTTGGGCGTGAGGAGATCGGCGCGCGGCAAAAGGTGGCGGATCAGCGCCGCGCGCGCCGCCTCGGGCAAGAGCCGCACGCCGGATTTGGCGACCATGACGGGATCAAGGACGATGGGGCCGGTATAGCCCGCAAGCGCCTGCGCCACCGTTTCAATCAGGGACGTATTGCCCAGCATCCCGATCTTCACCGCATCGACCCGGAGATCGCCCAGAACCGCCCCGATCTGGGCCGCGACGATGCTGTCGGGGATCGCAAAAACATCGCTGACCGCGCAGGTATTCTGCGCCGTCACCGCAGTGATCACGCTCGCGCCATAAACGCCAAGCGCCGAAAAGGTCTTGAGATCGGCCTGAATGCCTGCGCCACCGCCGCTATCGGAGCCTGCGATCGTCAAGGCTGTCGCCACCATCTGCCGTTCCTCTCGTCTTGACGGGAAACGGACGCGGCGCGCGATCTGGCCTGCGGAGGTCCGTTCCCTACGCCGGTATGACCCGGATCAGGTTCGATGGGTTGGCGCTTGGCCTCTCAGCCCGGTCAACGGGCACCCCAACGGATTTCAGAATTGAACGTAACAGCCGGGCCTGCACCCCGCAAGTGGGGAATGCGGGCTGGAAAATGTCGCAAACGGCAGGACCATGCCGGCACGTCTGCGTCAGGATGGAATCATGACGCTGATCTGAAAGGTGCGCCCATGTGCTCTCAGCCCACCCTCTCGCATTTTGATGCCATCGCCCGCTTCGCGCTCGGATCCGCCATCGGGGCGCCCGAGGGTGTGCTCTTGCAGATGTCCACATTGTTGATCGACACGCTAGTGTTCCGAATCTGACACATGCTACCGGTTTCCCCTGATTTCATCGAGCGCATCAAGCGCGCGGCGTTCGCGGGTGATGATGTCGTCGGCAGTTTTGCTCCAGA
>Ga0210026_1000044_pt1 | contig 158443 bp, 156 predicted proteins | sample CryGeymeta201509_FD_183977 | JGI IMG/M metagenome (GOLD analysis project Ga0210026, IMG submission 183977) | Groundwater microbial communities from Crystal Geyser aquifers in Utah, USA - Crystal Geyser metaG 2015-09 (SPAdes) (version 2) | ecosystem: Environmental > Aquatic > Deep subsurface >...
GAACGGTTTTATGCTCAATCTAATGGCTGGCTTAGTGGCATATTGCCTCAAGAAAAATAAGCCATCCCTTAATATTAGCGACGTTGAGAGAAATGCGATGGTGGCTGCTTAAACCGATCTCAGGTTAGTTACAAATCATCTTGGCAAAACCAAGAGAAAAGCAACCGCCAAGCCTTAACTAAACTAGTGCCGGGCCTGAGCGTCAATGACGTTGAGAAACGCATGGGTATCCCAGATTTTAATGAACTTTACGAAAAAGATGGCGATACCTATCAAATATTCTTTTACCGCACCCAGCGTCGCGAAGAAGATGGCGTGACGACTAAAGATGAATGCACGCCACTAATTTTCAAAAATGGTGCATTAAATGGTTGGGGAGACACGGCCTACAACCTCATGAAAAACTAGTTAACACGCATTAAGCACGCAATAAGGCGTCGAGCTGGTCGATAAGCTCGGCCCACTCGCTGTCTTCTTGTAATGCTGATCGTAAAAACTCGCGTTGTTGATCTGTCCAAAAACTGGCATCGTGTAGTTTAATGTTTGCCGCAAGGCCTTGATTTTTCTTCACAAAATCAAGCTGACTAAGCTCATCTACAGCTAAGCCTAATTGCTCAAATAAATCTTTTAACTCCGTATGATAATGTTCCACAGGTTTACCTCCTTGAATATTAATATAATGTTAACAACCGTTTAAACTTAGGTTACAGTAAGCAAAAAGCGCCAGAGAATTTGACTATGCTTGCCACAAGCGATGCACCGGTAGTAGATAAAAATAACCTAAAAGCCATCTACCTCACCGCGGAAGATTTAAAGATAGCCGCGTCAATATTATACCTTGCCTACCATGACGACCCTTTGTTTGTGTCGATTTTTGATGCAGAAAAAGAGGGCTACGAATCTCGTTTACGTTCCGCCATTCGCGAAGAACTGAGTGCCTTTTGGCAAGCCAGACAACCCATGATAGGGTTATTTGATCAAGATAGATTATTAGCCGTAGCATGTTTGACTGCACCTGAAACCACTCTCAGACCCAATAGATTCTGGCACTGGCGATTAAAAATGCTGCTCACTGCTGGGTACTTAAGCACTAAACAAATGGTTGATAAAGAGGCCATGGTGAGAGAGCACATACCTAGTCAGTATTATCATATGCTTTCTTTTATTGGCGTTCATCCTGACCAGCAACATCACGGTCTTGGCCATGTATTGATGCGTGCTATAGACAGTGTCATGTTGGACGACCCGAAAAGTGAAGGGGTTGGCATGTTTGTCACGTTACCGAAGTGCCTCAGTTTTTTTGAAGATGGTGAGTACAGTTTGGTAAAAACACTGCAAGTGGGCAGAATTAATGGCCATCTCATGTTCAGATACCGACAAGCAACATAAGTGTTAGTGCGATGAAAGCAGGGAATTTATATTGCTGCAAGAATCAATGTGTCAATCACCTAGGTAGTGTGTAAGCGATCTCTTACAAAACTGTAAGCTTAGGCGTAAAAATAGTCAGTATTTAAATGGGTATGAATTTTAAGTAATTGATTTATATTAGGTTAAAAAATCTTTTCTTGTTATCTAGCGAAAATCCACAGCAAATTAAAATCCCCCCAGTGGTAAACAATCCTAATTAATTTATAGTTACTGCGTCACACGGAAACACGACGAGTCAGGATGACACAAGGATGAAACTGGACATCATCAGGAAGATGAAATGAGTGCAAGGAAACTCAATCAAGGACGAAGGACAAGCGGAGCGCTTAGATTGTTAGGATAACGATCTTAGGGAATGGAAAGAAAGGATGCTTATTTGCAATGATTGCAGATACAGGGAAATGGACGAAATACGGATGTGGTCTCAACAGGTAAGTTGAGTGACAAGGAAGTGGGAACCCGTTTAGGAAAGACGCCCCATGAGGATGATGGGATGTGATGGAAAGGGCGTAATAAGGACATTATCAGGATAGATTTTGCAAGGGATAGCAGAGACGGATTCTCAAAATTCAGCAAAAAGGCGCATATTGGAACTCCAACATGCGCCTTTTTTTATGCATGGGATGTAGCACGCTTTATTCCATTGATATGTTGCATCTTATTGATAATTTTAATTTTATTACTGTAAATCCGTTTTACTCCAAGTATTTTTATCAGCTACACTGGTGAAATAATATTCATTAAGTTGATATCAACTGAGGCGTAGGCAATGGCTAGTTTTAATCATGCGATGGTAATAGTAGAAGACAAGCACAGCAATTATTGTGCTTTGACTCGCTTGGTTCAACGTGAAGGTGAGGAGCTACAACGCCTCACTATTTATCGACTCAGTCTCACCATGCACGATGCCTCTGAGCAACAAATCGAACGAGATGCAATCAACGCTGTTTTATCAGCTATCTCGTCCCAGTTAAAAATAGAAATTGTCTTTTACTCACGACTTTTTAATAACGCTGATTTTGATTCAATTTTGCTGGGATTGAAACCCGATGTCATCGTCAAAATGCACTCAGGACAGCGGTTTTTTGAAGGGTTTTTTAAAGATAAGTTAGAGCAATATTTAGTTGCGCACAGTACTTACCCGGTGTGGATTGTGAAACCTTATGTGTGGGATGACACGATTCAAGTATTGGCTTGTCTTGATTTAGAAGATGATACGCCAGCTAATCATCAGTTAAACACCCGTATTTTGGCCAGTGCTGATGAGATGGCTCGCAAGCTGTCTGGCGATCTGCATGTCATCGATTGTTTCTTCGGTGAAGTCTGCTCAATGTCTTTTGAACAGGAAGATTCTGGTGAGTTTAAACGCACAACTAGCGTGAAGTTGCAGCATCAGCAGTTAATTGATGCCTATGTTGCTGACTACAGTGTGGCCGATAATGGCGTGCATTTAATTGCCGGTACACCTGATTTTGCTATTCCAGATCTTGTCGCTGAACTCCATGCTGAGTTAGTAGTCATTGGCAATAATGTGGATAAAGGCATACTCGCTAAATTATTTGGCGATACGGCATTTAGTTTAGTAAAAGACATCGATTGTGATGTCTTGGTCGTCAAACCTTAAACCACACATACCTTATTAGTAAGCTAGGGCCCTTACCTGTGGCCCTAATGAACACGGTAAGCTGGCGTATCAACTTGAATTACTTTTGTGCCAGCCATATACATGAACCCTCGATCACTGTCTTCGCCATTCCCTGAAAATTCAAAGGCAAATTCACTTTGCCAATCGAGTTTACCACGGTAGCTACCGATGCGGCTTTTCACCCGAGATACACTAAGCAATTGCAGATCATGATTATCGCAATACTGTCTTAAGTATTCGTAAGCCCCCTCAGTAATCGCGCGGAAACGCCAAAACTGAAAAATAACAAAGGCGATGACCATAAATAGGAGAAGATCGTATAAATTCACAACTTGTGGCTCTGGTTTAAATTGGCAATGGCATCAGTTAATTCGGCTGACTTGTCTTGCCATTGAAGAATGCCCAGTATGCTAGTGCGGATCAGTGGAATTTGCACTAAATCACGGTACAAACCCGAAAATAAGTCATGGTCTTGCGCGCATAGTTTGCTGATATAAAGATTGAGGATGTGCGGGTCGTTGAGCTTTGGCCAATGTCTGGCTGCTAACAACATTAAGATGTCAGTGTCATCTCCCCACTGGCATGTCAACACGCGCATTAAAAGAGCTTTGACCGATTCGATAGCTGAACTTTGTGCTGTGGCGCGTAACACCGCGATTACGATATGCCGATTGTCAGGATTATTTAGCCACCAATCACCCAAGACCTGCGTCATCGTGTCGAGGACATGATAATTTTCCAACGATCGACAGATAGCTTGTTGCACCTCAAGGTGTAATTGGGTGAAATTGGCTTCTAACAAGCTAGATACTGGATCTTCATTGACTCTGACTGCCAAGTCTGCAATGCCTTGCAGCTGCAAGGTTTGCCATGGAGCGGTTTGCGGATTTTTTAAATACGTCAATACGTCTGCAAAATGAGAGGACGCCGGTAAATTAAGTGTATATCGACAGGCACTATTAAAGTCTGCAAGTTGTTGTTGGCTTGGCACAAATGTATACGGGTTATCTGGTAACTGCTGTTGCTGAGGCAGTGCTTGGTTCACCTCCTGAGCCAAGGCCGTGACGATAATGTCGAGAAATTGTTTGCGCGGGGCAGCAACGACTGCGCCCCGTTCGTCCAATGGCAGTTTAACAAACCACACAAAGTGAGTTTGCGTGTGTAGTGCTTGGAAAAACACTAAGCCAAACCAAGCATGTTGTTGGCGAGGATGGGGCGCTACAGTGATACTCGATTCAATATCAAAAAACGCTTGGCCTGTCATAGGGCGTATGGTTCGGCCCATATCGAAAACCCTAAAATCAGTACCTGCATGCAACAGAAATTCACTGATCGTATTAATATTACTCATGATATCCTTATACCCAGTCATTTACTTAAGCTTGAGAACTCGGGCGATATATTACAAAACTCCGATCATGCCATGTAGTCGAAACGAAGTCGAAAGTCTCTTACAGCAGTTACAGGACGCCCTCAGAGCATGTGCTAGGTGGAGTGCGTTACCGCCCAGCTCGTTAATCAGCCAAGCCCCCTTTGCTTGTGACATTATGTCTTTTGAACAATGGCTACAATTTATCTTCATTCCGAAAATGCATGAGTATTTGCATACCGAAAAAACCTTACCTCAGGCGATGAGTTTATCCCCTATGGCACAGATGTGTTTTATTGATCAGCGCAGTCAACAACGTATTTTGCCTGTCTTGGCAAGTTTAGATCGTCACTTTTGTCAGCAAGACCATAGCCAGCAAGACCATGTTACTTAAAATCTTATATCAAGATGAGTTTATCGTTGCAGTAGACAAACCCTCAGGTTTGTTAGTGCATCGTAGCATGCTGGATAAACATGAAACACAGTTTGCTTTGCAGTTGGTTAGAGATCAAATTGGTCAGCATGTCTTTCCGGTACACCGCTTAGATAGACCGACATCCGGCGTGCTACTATTTGCCCTCACCCCAGATATGGCTAGGGCTTTAGGCGAACAATTTAGCGCAAATGCCATTGAAAAATACTATCTGACAATCGTGCGTGGCCATGCTCCCGCATCAGGTTTGATAGACTATGCATTGAAAGAACAATTAGACAAAATAGCGGACAAGTTAGCAAACCAGGATAAAGCCGCCCAAAGCGCACAGACTAGCTATCAGCGTGTGGCAAATTTCGAGCTTGAATACGCAGTGGGCCGTTATCAAACCGCCCGCTATTCTTTGCTGTTGGTGTCGCCAAAAACAGGGCGTAAACATCAGATCCGACGGCACTTAGCTCACATCAACCATCCTATAGTCGGTGATACCACCCATGGCGATGGTAAACACAATATTTTTTTACGAAATGAATTTGCTTACTCTGGCCTAGCGTTGAGTTGCATCGGCATGACAATACATCATCCAGTGAGCCATACCCGTTTAACACTTCGTGCTGATCCTAGCGATAGCATGGTAGGCTTATTATCACAGTGGCAACTCACGCCCACACAACTCCATCAATTAATAGAACAGAATTTGTATAAGGAATCAGCACAGAATGAGTAACCTGAGTATTTTGGTTGGCACTGTTTATGGTAATGCCCAGCATGTTGCTGAAGAGGTTAAAGCGTTGTTGGACAGCCAAGGTTTAACTGCAACAATTTACGACGACCCCAGCATTGATGACTTTACTCAAAGCAGTGGCATTATTGTCATCAGTTCAACGACAGGACAGGGTGATATTCCACCAAATTTAGAATTTTTTATCCATGACCTGCGTGAGCAGTTTCCACTTATGAACCATAAACCTTTTGTGGTGGCCGCACTTGGTGACAGCAGCTACGGAGAAACGTTTTGTGGGGCAGGGCGGCAAATATTTGAATTGTTGTCAGAGTTACAAGGGCAAGCACTTGCTGACATGTTAGAAGTGGATGCCTGTGAAACATTAGAACCAGAAGTGATGGTAGTTGAGTGGCTGAAACCATTGATAAGCAAGTTTCATTAGCCCCAATAAAAAAAGCGCCCTTAGGCGCTTTCTTGCATACAGTTTGGTGACAATTAAGCTAAGGCTTTGATCTGTGCAGACAAACGGCTCTTGTGACGAGCAGCTTTGTTTTTGTGGATCAAACCTTTAGTTGCCATACGGTCAAGTATTGGCGTAGCAGCAGCAAATGCAGCTTGCGCAGCTTCTTTATTACCAGTAGCAATCGCAGCGATTACTTTTTTCAAAGATGTACGAGTCATTGAACGACGGCTAGCGTTGTGCTGACGACGCTTTTCCGATGTGATGGCACGTTTCTTTGCAGACTTGATGTTAGCCAAGTGGAAACTCCCAAAAAATTCTAGTCAAAATTCAAGGGTGCGGATTATCCTGATTGCAACGCAGGTTGTCAAATGCTTTTGCGGCTTTTATAGACAAACAACGCCAGCTTTTCGCTGTATTTCTCTGTATCCCTTGCCTTGGGCTTATTCCGCCAATGTTTTCGGTGCGTATTAGTTAAAGACAAGGCAAATACTATTCGATATTCTCCTCCAGCAGCATCAACCAGGACAAGCGTCACATGAAAAAAGTCTTCATTAGTTTTGCCTTGCTTTGTGTCTTTACGTTGTGCCTATTCAGCTATCAGCAAACACAGAGTAACGAGGCCATCTTACCACTGCAAACAGAGCAGGAGGCGATCGCGCAGGTTATCGACGGCATGCATGCTGCGGCTAGCCGGGCTGACTTGGCTGCATATTTGCGCGCTTATACCGATGACGGCGTATTTATGGGCACAGACGATTGGGAGCGTTGGTCGCGGCCAGACACCTTGGATGCTTACGTCACTGACCGATTCAAAGACGGCACAGGGTGGCAATACACCTCGGTGCAACGAAAGATCAATGTAGCGCCTGAGCAAAAAATAGCGTGGTTTGATGAAATTACTGTCTCACCTACTTGGGGAAGGTTTCGAGGTACTGGTGTAATGCACAAGATTCAAGGGCAATGGAAAATTGCCCATTATTCCCTGTCTTTTTTAGTGCCAAACGAAGCATGGGAGCGAGTTTCGCAGATCAGTCAACAAGCCTATGCACAACGTGACGCACAAGCAGACAAATAGAACGGGTTACAAAAGCCAATAAGCATAGACGAGCGAACTAGCTGTCCAGCATACTATTTAACAACATAAACATGGGATTATTTGGGTGTCGAGGAATTTACTGAAGTCAGGCGTGATTGTCAGCGTCATGACCTTTATTTCGCGTATTTTAGGGTTAGTAAGAGACGCCGTGGTGGCGAACTTACTTGGGGCAGGGGTGAACGCTGATGTGTTTTTGTTTGCCAATCGCATCCCCAACTTTTTACGTCGTTTATTTGTTGAGGGAGCGTTTTCCCAAGCCTTTATTCCAGTTCTGACGGATGTGAAAAACGCAGGTGACGACGCCCATTTACGCCAATTTATCGCCAAGATTTCAGGGACATTAGGTGTAATTGTCACCTTGGTGACCGTGGTTGGTGTCATTGGGTCGCCATTGCTGGCGGCACTTTTTGGTTCAGGCTGGTTTGTCGATTATTTGCATGATAAACCGGACGGTGAAAAGTTTGAACTGGCCGCCTTAATGCTAAAGATCACCTTCCCGTATTTGTTATTCATTTCTTTGGCTGGCTTAGCGGGTGCCATTTTGAACACCCTTAACAAGTTTGGCGCGGCGGCTTTTACCCCAGTCCTGCTAAATGTAGCTATCATCACTTCTGCATTATTGTTTGCAGATCACTTTGCTCAGCCGGGTTTTGCTTTAGCTTGGGGGGTGTTTATAGGTGGTGTGCTGCAATTGTTGTTTTTGATTCCTTTTTTGCTCAAAGCAAAGGTACTCGTCAAACCAACATGGGGCTGGTCTGATCCTGATATCAAAAAAGTCCGGACTCTGATGATCCCAGCATTATTTGGTGTGTCTGTCGGGCAACTTAATTTATTGTTAGACACCATGATCGCCAGCTTTTTAGCCACAGGCTCCATTTCTTGGCTGTATTATTCTGATCGTTTACTCGAATTTCCCTTGGGGCTTTTTGGCATTGCCATCGCCACCGTGATTTTGCCAACACTATCACGTAATCACGTCAGTAAAGATGACAATGCCTTTCGTAATAATATGGATTGGGCAGTGAAGATGGTTTGTGTGCTTGGGATCCCCGCGGCAACTGGCCTGTTTGTATTAGCTGAACCGATGTTACTGACAATTTTTCAACGCGGCGCATTCAGTCCCGCAGACGCTAATTATGCCGCACACAGTTTAATGGCTTATTCCTTTGGTTTATTAAGTTTTATGTTGGTGAAAGTGTTGGCGCCAGGTTTTTACTCGCGCCAAGATACCAAAACGCCAGTCAAATTTGGCATCTGGTGCATGGCTGCCAACATGCTATTCAATCTCATACTAGTCTGGCCGTTTGACTATGTGGGCTTAGCCATGGCAACGTCGCTGTCAGCCACCATGAACGCTGGTTTACTGTATTGGGCCTTACGCAAAAAAGGCGTGTATATCGCTAGCCGCAGCACAGTGCGCTTAGTGGTTAATATCGTTGTGAGTTCAGGTGTAATGGCTGGCGCACTGTTGTGGGTGTGTCCAGCCGTGAGTGAGTGGATTAATTTGGACCTGATCAGCAAAATATGGCGACTGACTGAGCTACTCGTACTTGGCATGGTGAGTTTTGTGCTGTGCATGGTAATCTTAGGCACACGTAAAGCCAGTTTTTCCGGCCCATTGAGTTCTTGATAAGCTAGGGTGGTGCCCATATCTACTTCACTGAGTATGAGTATGAGTAAATTTGGATGAACTACCCGTCCAGCCCTTTTAATCATCTGGTAGTTGGTTATAATCCGCGCCTTTACTTTTTTGTAAGAATAACGCCGTTTGGTAAGTAACGCCTTTTTCCGGGCGCTGATAACGAGAGCCTAAGTGGAATTAATCCGTGGACTACACAATTTAAGAGATAAGCACCACGGTTGCGTGCTCACTATTGGTAAGTTTGATGGTGTGCATTTGGGTCATCAAGCGGTGTTGCGTCAAGTGGTTGATATTGCAAAACGTTTGGCTTTGCCTGCTACGGTGATGGTGTTTGAGCCCCAGCCAGAAGAGCTGTTTTCGCCTGCTACAGCCCCAGCACGTTTGAGTTTACTGCGTCACAAATACAATTATTTGCAAGATTTAGGCATTGACCGTTTATTGTGTGTGAAATTTAATCGCCAATTTGCCAGTCGCAGTGCCGAAGAGTTTGTGGAGCAACTCTTAATCAAACAATTAGGCGTGAAATTCCTTGTTGTGGGTGACGACTTCCACTTCGGTCGCGCGCGGGTAGGGGATTTTAAAATGTTGCAGCAGGCAGGCAAACAATGGGACTTTGAGGTTGCCAGCACCCAAAGTTTTCGAGTTGCCGATTGCCGAATCAGTTCAACAGCCGTGCGTCAAGCACTGGCAGAAAGCGATTTTACCTTGGTAGAAAACATGTTGGGCCACCCTTTTGAGATCGCCGGGAAAGTGCTACATGGTGAGAAATTAGGCCGAACCATCGGGTTTCCCACGGCCAACTTATTGCTTAAACGCTGCAAAGCGCCGGTAAATGGGGTATTTGCAGTACACGTGACGATTGGTCACCAACAATACAAGGGGGTGGCAAATATTGGTCATCGCCCTACTGTCGATGGTCAGCGCTCACAGTTAGAAGTGCACCTATTTGATTTTGACCAAAATCTCTATGGTCAGTTTATTGCGGTGGCGTTAAAAGCGAAAATTCGAGACGAAATAAAATTTGCTAGCTTCGATTTATTACGACAACAAATTCAACAAGATGCACAAAAAGCCAGACAATTATTAGGCGCGTCTTGATACACTTAGCCCAGTGACCAGAATGGACCAAACCATCAATGAGTGATTATAAACATACCTTAAATTTGCCTGAAACTGGCTTCCCCATGCGTGGTGCTTTAGCGGAGCGCGAGCCGAAGATGCTGGAACAGTGGACGGCCAAGGAATTATATAAACAAATAAGACAGGCTAAAAAAGGTAAAACACCTTTTATTCTGCACGATGGTCCTCCCTACGCCAACGGCGACATCCATATTGGTCACGCTGTGAATAAAATTCTCAAAGACATTATCGTCAAGTCAAAAACCTTGGCTGATTTTGATGCGCCCTATGTACCGGGTTGGGATTGCCATGGTCTGCCCATCGAATTGGTGGTAGAGAAAAAAGTGGGCAAGCCAGGCCATAAAATCAGCACTGCTGAATTTCGTCAAAAGTGCCGTGAGTACGCTGAGCAACAAATTGCCGGACAGAAAAAAGATTTTATTCGCCTAGGTGTACTGGGTGAGTGGGATAAACCCTACAAAACCATGGATTTTAGCTCAGAAGCCGACATCATTCGTGAGTTAGGTAACATTGTTAGCTCTGGCCACTTGGAAAAAGGTTTTAAACCGGTGCATTGGTGCACAGACTGCGGTTCTGCCTTAGCTGAAGCGGAAGTGGAATATCAGGATAAATCCTCGCCTTCTATTGATGTGCGTTTTAATGTTACCTCGCCAGACCTAGTGGTTGAATGTTTTGCTCATCCTGAAGGAAAGGTAGGGCAGGGCCCAGTGTCGGTTGTGATTTGGACAACAACGCCGTGGACATTGCCAGCAAACCGCGCTGTGTGTATTAATCCAAAACTGGAATACACCTTGGTACAAGTGGAAGCGCCTGCCGGATTAGAACGCTTAATCATTGCTTCTGAACTCGTGACGGAATGTATGGACCGCTTTGGTTTTACCCATTATCACGCCTTGGGTTATTGCCACGGTGCGGCCCTTGAAAACCAACTGCTACAACATCCGTTCTACGATTTTCAGGTGCCACTGATACTCGGTGACCACGTTACCACTGACTCAGGTACAGGTTGTGTGCACACTGCTCCTGGTCATGGTGTTGACGACTTTAATGTAGGTCGCCATTACAATCTTGAAGTGGCTAACCCTGTGGGTGCTAATGGCGTGTATTTAGAGGATACGCCGCTGTTTGCCGGTGAACATGTATTTAAAGCAAATCAGCATGTCATTGATGTATTAAAAGAACATGGAGCGCTGGTTCATCATCACGCCTATACCCACAGTTATCCCCATTGTTGGCGCCACAAAACTCCGATTATATTCCGCGCGACACCGCAGTGGTTTATCAGTATGGATAAAAAAGGTCTGCGTGAAGCGTCTATTGAGCAAATTCATCAAACTCAGTGGATCCCAGAGTGGGGTCAAAATCGCATAGAATCGATGGTTGCAGGTCGACCCGATTGGTGTATTTCACGTCAGCGTACTTGGGGTGTGCCCATTGCATTATTTGTTCACAAAGACAGCGGAGAATTGCACCCCAATACTGATACCTTGTTAGAGCAGGTCGCCAAACTCGTTGAAAAACAAGGTATTCAGGCGTGGTGGGATCTCGATGCCGCCAGTCTACTCGGTGATGATGCGGCGCAGTTTGTCAAAGTACAAGACACCCTCGATGTATGGTTTGATTCTGGTGTCACCCACTTTTTTGTGGTGGACCAACGTGATGATATTCCGGCCTCAGCCGACTTGTATTTGGAAGGGTCAGACCAACATCGCGGCTGGTTTATGTCGTCATTAATGACCTCGGTTGCCGCTACAGGTGTGGCACCCTACAAACAAGTATTAACCCATGGTTTTACGGTGGATGGTGAAGGCAAAAAAATGTCTAAGTCTTTAGGCAATACCGTTGCACCGCAGCAAGTGATCAACAAATTAGGGGCAGATATTCTGCGCCTATGGGTGGCATCAACCGATTATCGCAGTGAAATTGCGGTGTCTGACGAGATCTTGAACCGCTCCGCCGATGCGTATCGTCGTATTCGAAATACCGCCAGATTTTTACTGGCTAATCTCAATGGCTTCGATCCTAAACGTGACTTGGTTGCGCTAGACGATTTGGTTGAGTTAGATAAATGGGCGGTGGATCGTGCGGCCAGTGTACAGCGAGATATTATCTCCGCATACGACAGTTACGATCTGTTAGTGGTAAGCCAAAAATTGATGCACTTTTGTTCCATTGAACTTGGCAGTTTCTACTTAGACATCATCAAAGATCGCCAATACACGGCAAAACATGACAGCCACGCGCGGCGCTCTTGTCAAACCGCTTTGTACCATATCATTGAAGGTTTGGTGCGCTGGATGGCACCGATCATGAGTTTTACCGCTCAGGAGTTATGGCAGGAATTGCCATGGCAACAAGACGAATTTGTTTTCACTGGTGTTTGGTACCCCGTTTTAAACAACGTCAATATGAGCTCACAGTTCAATCATGATTTCTGGTTGCAGGTATTAGATGTTAAAGAACAGGTCAACAAAGCCATTGAAGGGGCGCGCAAAGCAGGGGTTATCAAAGGCTCTTTGCAAGCAGAGGTGAGGTTATATGCCTTACCCGCCTTGGCTCAACAACTGCTCAAACTGCAAGATGAATTACGGTTTGTATTAATTACCTCAGCTGCGAAGGTGGTGAGTGTTGACAGTGCACCTGAGCAAGCAAGCGCAACAGAGCTAGCGGGTTTGTGGCTGACTATCAGCGCTTCTGATGGACAAAAATGCAGTCGTTGCTGGCATCATCGTGAAGATGTTGGCAGTGATCCCAAACACCCCGAGATTTGTTTACGGTGTGTTGAAAACGTTGATGGTGAAGGTGAGCAACGCGCCTATGCTTAAACTTTTTAGCCAAACAGGCTGGCGTTTTTTGTGGCTAGCGCTGCTGACCATTATCCTTGATCAATACACTAAAACACTGGTCATGCGTCATATTGAATTGTATCAAGCTATAGAAGTGCTACCGTTTTTCAATTTGACTCACGTCTACAATACCGGCGCAGCATTCAGTTTCTTGCATGACGCAGGAGGCTGGCAACGCTGGTTTTTCACCGTGATAGCCCTTGTTGTCAGCGTGTTGATTTTGTGGTGGTTGAAACAGACGTCTAAACAACAAATCATGTTGCCCATCGCCTTTTGTTTGATTATTGGTGGTGCCATTGGCAATGCCTATGATCGTTTAGTGCTCGGTCACGTAGTGGACTTTCTTGTGGTGTATTACCAAAATTGGTCCTGGCCTGCTTTTAATGTGGCGGACAGTGCAATCAGTTTAGGGGCACTGCTATTGATAATCGATATGTTTAAGAACAAAGAGCAAAAACATGACTAACCAAGCCCTAGACAGTCAAGCGAATAACACCGTGTGTATTGAGCCTGGCAGTGAGGTAGTGTTGCATTTTGATTTAAAACTGAGCGATGGTTCTGCGGCAGACAGCACGCGAGTCAACAATAAACCCGCTAAGTTAATCATGGGTGACGGCAATGTCACGGCAAATTTTGAAGCCTGTTTACTGGGGCTGGCTGCGGGCGACAAAAAATCCTTTACCCTTGCCCCGGCAGATGCGTTTGGACTGCCTAATCCAGACAACATTTATTACATGGACCGCAGTAAATTCAGTGCTGACACGCCGGCTGAAGAGGGTATGATCATTGCTTTTTCACAACCCGATGGTTCAGAACTCCCTGGTATAGTACGAGCGGTAGCGGGTGATTCGGTGACGGTTGATTTCAATCACCCTTTAGCCGGTCAAGAGATAACCTTCGACGTAGAAATCATCTCGGTAGTAGCACCACCAGTCTGAGGCTTTTAAAGGAAGCATACTATGCAAATACACTTAGCTAATCCACGGGGTTTTTGTGCCGGCGTTGATCGCGCCATTACGATTGTGGAGCGGGCCTTGGAGTTATTCTCACCGCCGATTTTTGTGCGTCACGAAGTGGTGCACAATCGTTTTGTGGTGGATGGCTTGAAACAACGTGGCGCGGTATTTGTTGATGAAATTGCCGAAGTGCCGGATGACAGTATCGTTATTTTTTCAGCCCACGGTGTGTCTCAAGCGGTGCGCAATCAAGCTGAAAGTCGAGGACTAAAGGTATTTGACGCTACCTGTCCGCTGGTTACCAAAGTGCACATGGAAGTCATGCGTGCCAGTAAAAAAGGCACTGAATGTATCCTCATCGGACACCATGGCCATCCTGAAGTCGAGGGCACCATGGGCCAATATGACAACGCAAAAGGTGGCATTTATCTGGTTGAATCAGTGGGTGACGTAGCTAAGCTAGTGGTCAAAAATCCCAAACATTTATACTACTGTAGCCAAACAACTTTGTCAGTTGACGATACTGCCGATGTTATCGATGCCCTGCGGGAAAAATTCCCTGCCATTGAAGGGCCACGTAAAGACGATATTTGTTATGCCACCCAAAATAGACAAGACGCGGTACGTGAGTTGGCAGCAGAGTGTGATGTTGTGTTGGTGGTAGGTGCACAAAATAGCTCAAACTCGAATCGCCTCAAAGAATTAGCCGAAAAAATTGGTGCCCAAGCCCACCTTATTGCGGATGCAAATTGCATTCAAAAAGAATGGTTTACTCATGCTCAACGGGTGGGTGTCACCGCCGGTGCATCTGCCCCAGAGGTACTAGTGCAAGGCGTCGTGCAACGCCTGCAAGAATGGGGAGCAGAACATGCTAATGAACGCCCCGGGCGTGCCGAGAATATCGAGTTTGCCGTGCCAAAAGAACTGCGTATCAAACAAATCGACTAAAACCAAGGCTTGATAATCACCAACAGTCTGCTGGGGTGCGTGTCATCGATTGATCGAGGGCTAGGGTTTGACAACGGCTATCGGCAGCCTGTTTTTCGGTGGCAAGTGCGACCAGGGTAAATGTGGTAGCACTGACATTCACAATTGAAAATTCGTAGTATTCACTCACGGGCAGCGGTAATTCGCTGCTCGTCGCAAAACTCACATGACTCAAACGGTAGTCTTCTTGTTTGATTTTTAGCTTAAATAATTCGTTTTGTGCATCACCACGCCGCGCTTTAACAATGTGGTCCTGCAAACTCGGAAAAATTAAGGTGGCCAAGATGCCGATAATGGCTAATACCACCATTAATTCAATAAGATTCCAGCCTTGGTGAGTGTTAAACACTTTTATCTTGCCTCGCGTCCCTACATCAATTGCCATAATAAATTCCTTTTTTCACAATCTTAGAAATTGAACTATAGTCAATAAAACGGATTTTGTGACAGGTATTGAACCTGTGGTAAGGATACTCATTATGCATCAGCATCGTGCCCTCTCTCTGCTTGAACTACTTTTTACCATTGCTATTACCACCCTAGTGTTAACCTTGGGCGTGCCCACTTTTTTGGGTGCACAGAAAACCATGCAATTAAAAGGCGCAGCAGAACTCAGTTACTTCTTATTGCAACAAGCTCGTTCCCAGGCCATTAGTCGTCGTCAAGCAATCGCTACTGTTTTTCAAGCGGGCAGCAATTGGTGCATTGCCCTAAGTGATGCGGGAGCATGTGATTGTCAAGTTGCCGGGAATTGTTTGGTGTCTGGCGTTGAACACAAAATTGCTGCCACTGATTTTCGCTTGGTGCACCTAGACGATATCCGCTTCGGCGCGGATCGTTTGGCAATTTTTGATGGTGTGCGGGGCTTAGCCATAGGAAATGCTGGCTCAACGATAATTAGCGATGGCGACAACGCCCTGAAACTCATAGTCAGCAATATGGGGAGAGTAAGGTTATGTGTGGCAAGGGGCGCAGTGAGCGGATATAAGCCATGTTAACCTCTATCCATCGCATCGCAGGCACCAGTCTCGTCGAGTTACTCGTTTCCATGGCAATAGGGCTGGCTTCTCTGTCAGCCATGAGTTCCTTGGTAGGACATGGTATTGCCCTTAACGCCCAGCTGCTTGCCAAGGCGCGTTTAGACGAAGAGTTAGACACTATTGTTGCACTGTTAGTCAATGATATTCGGCGAGCCGGTTATTCGGCCGCTACATCACAACGTTTCAGCGATCCTACATCGGCACCAGCGCCTTTTTCCCACACCTTGCACGTTTCACAGCACATGAGTGAATCCACTAATAGTTGCATCATGTTTGCTTACGATCGCAATCAAAATGGCCAACTTGACACCGATGATACCAATGAAAATTATGGTTTTCGTTTGCATGATGGCGCTATAGAAATTCGGCAGGATGGCCTGGCCTGCGAAGGAGGCGGTTGGCAGGATCTTAGTGACCCAAACACCGTAAAGATAACGCTTTTGCAGTTTACTCTGCAAACTCAGACTCGGCACGGATTAAGTCTTATGTCTGTGGATCTGACTCTTGAAGCAGAATTAGTCGACTTTCCATCTATTTCGCGGCGTATTCATACTGGTTTTGTGGCGCAGAATTATGCTTATACTCCTTAAATCAGTGGTTTCACATCGCCCACCCCCGATCTGTTGCGCAAGTCAGCGGGGGGCAATCATGTTGGTTACCGTCAGTCTGCTATTAATTATGATCACCTTGGTGACACTGTACACCGGGCGTATTCAATCCTTTGAGCATCGAATTCTGTTAAACGGCCAAAACCAGCATCTTGCTTTTCGTGCCGCACAGGCAGGTCTAATGCAAGGATTTGCGCAATTACAGGGCGCTAAAACGTGGCCGCTCGATATTGTTGCAGGTGAGTTGCATGGTCAACAGCGTTACCAAGTCAGCGCTACACTGGAATCAATCACTACGCCATTACGACAGCTTGATTTATACACCTTGAGTTCATCAGGGCAATCGGCGGACGGTTTAGCCAGTGTTACCGTGAGTGAACAGGCTATGCTATTTCAGTTGTTGGTCAAGGTACCTGACGCCCCGTTAACCGTAGCCGGTGGTTTGGCTACGAGCTTGAGGTTTATGCTGGTAGCCAACGCCAATGGTTTAGGTGATGGAAACCCCTTGAGTATTTTTTCAGATGGGGAGGTAGACATGAACGTTTTAAATGGTGTGAGTTGCGAACTTGTTGCCTATGAGAATGGTGAGTGTGCCAGCGCCGCACTATCAAGCAATGGCTCGCCAGGCAGCGATATCGTGGCAAACAACAGTGAATTTCCCGTTGATCTTGTGCATCATCTGTTTGCTTTACCCACCAGTGAAAGTTTGTCATTAAAGAACTTGGCTAACGTGCGTTTGGAGGGATGCAGCGCATTACCAACCAGTGCCAGTGGGTTTGTTTGGGTTGAAAATGATTGCACAATTGAAGCTGATGCCATTGTCGGCGAGCCACTTAATCCCCTCCTAGTGATAATCCATGATGGTAACCTTGTGATGGACACAAATACTAAGCTTTTTGGCTTAGTCATCGTGATCGATGACACCGCAACCATCGACACCCTAGACATCCAGATGCAGGCAAACAGTCTAATAATGGGGGCTGTGGTGGCAAACTTTCGCCTCGGACAACTGGGTGGTCAAGTCAATGTGGTTTACCAACTCGCTGAGTTAAATCTTCTATTGAGCGACGCCAAATTTCGCCATGTCGCGCGGGTCCCAGGCAGTTGGAGGGACTTCTGATGCAAGCAGTAAAAGGTTTTTCATTAGTGGAAGTGCTAGTTGCAGCCCTGATGATGATGTTGGGCGTAACAGGCTATATTAGTTTACAAAGTCAATACGTAAGGGCTCAAGCAACATTGAACCTACGCAGCATCGCACTGCAACTTGCTCAACAAAAATTGGATGACCTATATCGGTTTTCACAAACAAATGATGACGATGGCACGCCAATCTTTGCTCAACTTCAATCTGAGTTAGGCGGGCAATTGCCCGCAGGCACTACCACCCTTACGCTGAGTAAAGATCCGAGCAATACCTATGATTTTGACTTGTCTTGGCAAGTAACACAGGTATATTTTGTTGATACGGATGATGATGGGATAGCTGATCAATGGCTTACAGAGAGCGGCATGGCACCATTATCACCAGACAATAACCTTGGTACATTAAAAGTAGTGAACGTTCAGGTGAGTTGGCTAGATAGACAAGGTAATGAGCAACAAGTCATCTTGCAGGGCAATATTGCTGGGCTAATTCAAGACGCCAGTTTTCCCATCCTACATTATTGATCTAAGCCTCTAACCACAGACTTATACTCTCCAAGCCAGTGCAAAAACCTCAGCGTGTTTTACAATTACCTCTATTTTTATACCTTTAATTTGCCTCTAATAACCTATTCCTCGTGAATTTAGCTACCATACTAATCACAGATAAAGGTTTTTAGGCTCATTTGCCAAGGTAAAGACGTTGGTTATAGCGATCAGCAACATGCAGTTTACCCACCAGACCCGTGCCACCAATACAGGTTTGCTTGCATATACGCAACATTCTCAGCGGGGTGATTGTTCCTGCACCTCACAGGCCATTAGATTTTATTCACATTCTCAGAGTAACCAGCTTCGCTGCTTAAACACCGCCAGAATGGGTGGTGTGGGTATGATTGAAATTTTAGTGACCTTGTTTATTTTGTCTGTGGGTTTATTGGGTGTTGCCTATTTGCAATTTGTTGGTTCATTTACCAATGCTGAATCGCTCAACCGCACCCAATCCGTGATGGTGGCCCAACAATTCAGTGAACGTTTGCGAGCAAACGCAACCTTTTCCATCCAAGGTGAAGGCTTAGTTGTGGATAACGATTATTTTGATCCTGATTTATACAATTTTGAAAATCTAACTTGTCCTAGTGGGGGCTTACCCTATGACTGCTACTGTTTGACACGCCCGGCAACCATACCAAATTGTCATGCTAATACCTGCTCTACCTCCCAATTGGCGGCCTTTGATGCTTATGAAATGTCATGCGCTGCGGTTCAGTCTAATCCACAAATCAAAGTTGCACTTCGTTGTGAGGACAATAATTTAGCTGATGGGCAAGCCTGCAGTGTTGGCTCTAAACATATCGTGACTCTGAGTTGGCCGGTAGAAAATTGGCAAAATATTGACCGTACCTTGAATGCAAAATGCAATGTGGACGAAACCAGCCCTCACGATTGTGTGGCAGTTGACATCACCCTATGAAAAACATGACCAAACAACAAGGTTTTACCCTCATCGAGTTAATGATTTCATTGACCCTCGGTTTGCTCATTTCTGCAGCCGTTATCCAAATCATGTTAGGTAACAACGTGACGGAAAAGCTGAACCAAGGCATGGCCCAAGTGCAAGAAAGCGGACGTTTTATCGTATCGCGCTTGCGCAATGACTTGTTAATGACAGGTCGTTATGACTTGCTGTCACCACAACTCAATCGTGATCCGGGCACAGATGTTGTGGTGGAAGCCGCTTATATTCAAAACAACCCGGTTGCCTTGCCAGGTGATTTTGCCGCTGATCCTGCCATTGGTGTAATAGAAGGGGCGTCGGGTGGAAACGATACGTTAGTGGTGACGATGCAAGCAGCGACTGACTGTCGAGGATATAAATTAGGCTATGCCGTGGATGAAGAGTTTTTTGTAGTTAATCAATACTTTGTTAATGGCACATCGTTGCAGTGTCGCGGCTTTGATGGCCGAGTACTGCGTGGTCAAAAGGTCGCGGTTGGTAATGACGGTGACCAAGCTTACACGCTGTTAGACGAGGTCTACAGTTTTCAAATTCAATACGGGGTAACGGATGTATTAGCCTCCCAAGATAACTCTTCGCGTCCGGTGAGATTTGTGGATGCCGATGCGCTACCCGCTTTGCGCAACGCAGGCTCACAAGTTGTGGCCATACGCATTGCTTTACTGATCCGCGCTGATGCCGACGTTGTCGTTGATTCAGTGCCAACCTTCCGACTTCTCGACGAAGTGGCGGTGCAACCTGCACAGCAAAGTCTGTTCAGACAATTTGAGACCACCATCAGCCTGCGGAATGTCAAAAACTTTATTAGAAGTAGAAATATATGAAACCAATAGCAATGAGAGAGCAAGCTGGCATGGTGATGGTTTTTGCCCTGCTGATTTTGTTGAGCTTGACCATTTTAGGGGTAACGTCGGTGGCCAGCAGTTTGATGCAAAGCAAGATGGCGGTCTCCATGGAACGTCGATCGCTTGCCTTTGATGCCGCTGAATCAGCCATTGCCGGTGTTATTTTTGAATCGGAAGACAAAGCTGTGTTGGGTGATGCCGCCCTCAATGATCCTTTATCAGATGCAAGAGGTGGCAATCAAATTGACTTGGCCACACAAACGCTGAGTTGCTTAGATAATGCAACATGGACAAATCGTGCCGTCACCAAAGATGGCTTAGTAAAAGGCACACGACATACAACGGTGGGAGACTATGTGGATTCTCCCGGTGTACAAAGTTGGTCACGTACCGCATTTTTGCGTGAGCAACCTTGTGTAGGCTCAAGCAATGTTATTGGTGGAAGCAATATTAGTTGTCACGTTTTTATCGTTAGGGGATGTGGCCAGTTGCAGGGTAGCAATTTGGTCGTCGCTAATACCCTCAACGCTTCAGTATTTGCTCCAGCGGCCCAATAGGAGTCACAAATGAAAGCAGTTAAAACACTACAAAAACTCGGCCTGGTGCTGAGTTTGGTTTTTACCAGCGTTATCAGTTACGCCGACGATTTAGAAATATACTTAGGCACCAACGGTGAACAAACCACCTACAATCCCAACGTACTGTTCATTATGGATACCTCCGGCAGTATGGCCGATAAGGATGACACTACAGAGTCACGTATGTTGCGGGTGCAAAATGCCTTGAAACAAACCTTATCGCAAGTCACCAACATCAACGCTGGTTTGATGCGTTTTTCCGATTTTGGCGGCCCCGTACTTTATCCCGTCAGACCCATCGATAGTGCGGTAGTGCCTGAAATTATTACCTCGATATCTGAAGGTAGTGATGATGCATACGAAATAAGCTCGGTGGTGTCGACCAATAATACTGTACTTAAACTCTCCGAAAGTACATCAACAGTGATAGTGGGATTGCGCTACCAACAACTAAATATACCCCGCGGTGCGACCATCACCAATGCTTATATTCGCTTTACTTCGCATGGTTTTAATAGTGGCCCCACTGATATGACCATTACTGGAGAATTGGTGGGTAATGCAAGCACGTTCAGCGCCACAAGTAATAACCTTTCGAGCCGCCCAAAAACCAGTAATGCGGTGTTGTGGAATACGGATAATGACTGGCCGGTTAGCAGTGAAACTATTTCTTCCCCCAATATCGCATCCGTCGTCCAAGAAATAGTTAATCAATCGTCTTGGTGCGGAGGTAGTGATCTAAATTTGTTTGTCACAAGCACAGGGCAAACCACTGCTAGCGCGCGCAAATCCAAGGCATCCGAGGAAGGGACGGGTTTATCGCCGCAATTAGTTATCGTTTATGACGACACCACGGCTACTGGCTGCGTAAAAGGTGAACTGAGCTATCAAGTTGCACGTCAGTCAGATAACGCGGAAGAACGTAATGGCGGTTATCAATCAACGGGTGATGAACTTACCTTAAATGCGAGTTCCAATGCCTATGCTGCTATGCGCTTTAGAAATGTCGCTTTGCCTAAAAACGCTACTATTTCGAATGCCTATCTAGAGTTTACCGCTTACCAGAATAGCCCTGATAGCTTTGCCTCATTTAATATATCTGCGGCCGCCCAAGATGACCCGAGTGGTTTTAGCTCTTATCCACGGTATTTACTCAGAGACAAACCCAAGACTAGTGCTGTTGCTTGGAACGGTATTCCGCGCTGGTATCGCAATAATGTTTATCAGAGCCCCGCTATCACCAGTATTGTGCAGTCCTTGGTAAATCGCACAAATTGGGACTCGGGCAACGATATGATGTTCATCTTGTCTAACTTTAATGGTACCCGTGGCGCCTATACATACAATGGACAGCCATCAAGTGCAGTAAGATTAGTGATTGAATTTGAAGGTCAAGCTGTAGCCGGTCAATCATCAACGGTGCGTGACCACTTGATTAGCCAAGTTGATTCGCTTAGCGCCAAAGGTTTCACCCCCATTGTTGATACCTTGTTAGAGGCAACACATTACTACGGTGGTCTAGATGTTGACTACGGTTTAAAACGTGGTGAGAGTTCAACGGCATCCAGTGTGCGTCGCAGTACCCGCGTTAGTAGTCGCTTGAGTTACGTGGGAGCGGATGCTGTGCAACCTAGCGGATGTACCTTGGATAACTTGAGCTCATCTGAGTGTATCAATGAATATATTCCCAGTGGCGCCAAATATATATCCCCTATTGAAGATCGCCAATGTCAAACCAATAACCACATCGTATTGTTGTCTGATGGTGAAGCCAATAATAATCACAGCGTGAGTAAAATTGAATCTTTGTTGGGTCAAGCATGTACAGGGTCTGGCGGTGAAAAATGCGGTCTGGATTTAGTGCGAAATATTGGTGATACCTACACCTCAGTGATTGATTCTAGGATTTACACTCATACCATTGGTTTTGCTACTTCCGGGGCTGCCAACGCATTTTTGAACAATTTGGCGATAAATGGTAACGGTGGTTTTTATACTGCTACGAATACCGATGATCTGGTGGATGTTTTCCAAACCATCTTAAAAACCGTCAAAGACGTGAATGCGACCTTCGTATCACCCGGTGTAGCGGTGAATCAATTGAACCGTTTGACGCACAATGACGAACTGTATTTTGCCTTATTCAAACCAGCCGAAGGGACAATTTGGCCGGGCAATTTGAAAAAATACAAGCTGGATGGCTCCGATATCAAAGACAAAAATGGCTTAGATGCGGTAGATGGCCAAACGGGCTTTTTCAAAGATACCTCACACAGTTATTGGTCGGTATTAGCAGACGGTAACGATGTAAGAGATGGCGGTGCGTCCAGTCAACTCGGATTACCACGACGAGTGTATGCATTTTCGGGTGCAGGGGCGATCATGACGGATGCTAACGAGTTGCATGAAGACAACAGCAACTTTACCGAAGCCGACTTGGCCATCAGCGCCTTGGCGGATGCAGGTACCATGCGCGAAACCTTATTGAAATGGGCGCGGGGTGTGGACGTTCGTGACGATGATGCCGACGGTTTGTATGATGATGCCCGCCAACAAATGGGCGATCCCATTCACTCACAGCCTGTTATCGTGAACTATTCTGCCACTGACAGCGCAGTGTTAGTGGCCACCAATCAGGGTTTCTTACACTCCTTTGATCCTGAGACAGGAGCAGAAAATTTTGCCATCACCCCCAAAGAACTATTAGGTAATCTTTATGATTTTTATCGGGATAGTTCAACCTTCAGCCATATTTATGGCCTAGACGGTGACATGGTGTTGCGTACCACTTCAACCAGTAAGTATTTGTATGTGGGCATGCGTCGAGGCGGTCAAAATTATTATGCATTTGACATAACCAATAAAACCGCGCCCTCGTTGTTGTTCAAAATAACCGGTGGGGTAGGTGACTTTGCCAAACTTGGCCAGACATGGTCAAAACCAACCTTTACTAAAATCAATGTTGGCGGCTCCGTGCGTAGTGTACTGATCTTTGGCGGTGGGTATGACGCCGATCAGGATGCTAAACAATATCGTAGCGCCGACAACATCGGCAACGCGGTGTTTATTGTTGATGCACAAACGGGGGCGTTAATTTGGTCTGCCAGCAATGCCGATGCCAATTTAAATCTGGATACCATGACCTACAGCATTCCAGCACGTATTTCGGTTATCGACCGCGAAAATGATGGTGTCGCTGATCATATGTATGTCGCTGACATGGGGGGACAATTATTCCGCCTTGACATTCATAACGGTGCGTCACTCAGTGATTTGGTGACAGGTGGCTTGATGGCCGATTTTGGTGGCAGCAGTGCAGAAGATAATCGTCGCTTCTATTATGGCCCTGACGTCAGTGAAATCAGTTTAGGTACCGACCATTATTATGCCGTTGCCCTTGGATCTGGCTATCGCGCCCATCCCCTCAACAGCGAAATCAATGATCATTTCTACATGATTAAAGATTATGGGGTATTCAGTATTGATGAGGATGGAAATTATGGCTTGCCAGCAGTCGGCCTCAGTACCAGTGATTTATACGATGCCACCGACCATCTATTGAGTTCGTCTGACAGTGCGGCACAGGAATTGGCAGCAGAGCAGTTTGCAGATGCCTCAGGTTGGATGATTCGTCTTGGTGGCGGTGGCGAAAAAGTTCTTGCCTCTCCTTTGATCCTAGATTACCAGATAATTTTTACCACTTACGTGCCTGCGACAGCCAGTACCAGTACTTGTGCTCCACCAACGGGTAATAGTCGCGCCTACTTGGTTGAATTAATCAATGGTAATGCAGTGACAGATTTGAATCGCAATGGCGAACGTGAGCACAATGATCGTTTTGCCCAATTAAAACAAACGGGTATTGCCCCAGACACAAAAATCTTGATAGAAAACATCATCAAACCTATTGTCTGTTTGGGGACTGAATGTGCATCAACGGTCATTGAGTTGGATGAAGACGGCAATCAAAAAGCCTGTGGTTCAGATTTCGAATGTTTGGCCGAAAATATCTACAGTAACTTTGAACGAGTCCAGCGTAGTAGCTGGAAAACTGAAACAGAAAGGCAATAATCATGCAAAAAATCTCACTGGCTCAACAAAATAGTCAAGGCTTTTCATTGGTTGAGTTGATGGTGGTTGTCGCCATAGTTGGCATTGTGAGCATGATTGCCTATCCCTCTTATCAAGGTTTCATCAAGGGCAGTAACCGTGCTGCTGCCCAAGCTGATTTAATGTCATTGGCTGCTGCCATGGAAAGACACAAAGCGGCACGATTCAGCTATCAAGGTGCAGCAGATGCAGCCGCTGATACCGGCTCGCCGGCTATTTTTCACAAACATTCGCCGTCCTCTGAGCCTTTTGCCAGTCGTAAATATGAACTACGTATTAGCCAAGCCAGTGCCAATACTTACGTCATCGAAGCCCGCCCTTATACAAGTAGCACTCAGGCAGGTGATGGCTCATTATTTTTTTACAGTGATGGCCGCAAGGCGTGGGATCAGGACAATAACGGGGCCATTGCCAGCACGGAATATTGCTGGGCTTGCTAAACGTATTGTATTAGTTCGACGCAGGTATTAGCTTACCCTCAGCTTATCGCGCCTCCATCCACCTTATAGTAAGTGTATGCAGGCGTGTATTGTTCGCCCTATCTCACCAATCGCAACTGCCTAAGCCGCTTTTTACCTGTGGGTAATATGCATGGGTCTGCCAATCACAAAATCACCCAGCACCTTCTATCGCCCTTGTGTTTTGTAATGCCAATTAAGCGCTGAAGGTATATAGCCAAACTGTTGACCACCATGCCAATAAACTGAGCGTGTCGCTGCAGGTTGAATAAGAGGTTAGACCGAGGGCGCAAAGAATGAGAGGCAGAGAGTAAAATCCAGTACTAGCCTACGACGGCTTTGGAAATTATTGCACTAGTGCCTGTTTGCATAATGGTGGCGTCAGCCATGACCTAAGCACCTGTTCATTCATGCCAGCTTGTTTGTTGTTACCAGATAAACGCCAAAGCTTTTCCGCAGCAATGACACATTGCACAACAGCGCGGCGCGTAGAGTTGTTACAAACAGCTTAAAGCATTGCCATTTAGATCCTCGTTTACGCCGTCTTTGTCACTGTCGCCGCTCATTTTTACTCGACCCTGTAAGGTAACAAATAAGGCTCGGGCATACTCTGGGGCTTTATCTTCGTGACATAACAAAATACGGATATTGGCATTTGCTTCACCGCTGGCAGAAAATTGTAGAATGTTGTTACTTGAAATCATCAAGTTAGTGGCATTGATGGCTCCACTGGTGACGAGCAGATCTTCACCTGCGCCGCGGACAGCATTGTTGTCAGCATCAACAAAAACAATCTTGGGATCATTCCAGTTAGTACTGCATACTGAAAAGTCTGCGGATGGACAAACAATGGTATTAATTTGTTCATCGATGGCATTGTTGCGGGCAAATTGGATCACAGAGCTCAACTCATTGATCTCTGAAACCGCACGATTTTTGATCAGGATACTTTGTATACTTGGCGCCACGGTTGTTATCATGATGGCCAAAATGGCCAAGCTAATCATCATTTCAATGAGGGTGAGCCCTGTTTGCTTGTTCACCTGAGGTACCTCTTTAGTGTTGCAGCCATCGCCAATAGGCGAATGAAAAGATTAAATACACCCTAACATAAACTAAATTAAAAATTATTTGGTATAAATTGCCATGGCATGGTTAAGATTACGATACACGCGCCCAGCAATAATCCGAAATAGTGACAAAGTGAGAGAATAAAATATGTTAGCGACGACAGTGATTGAACAAATGCGCGTACTGCCAATTATTGACCCTGCTGCTGAAGCCGCTCGGCGGATCGAATTTATAAAAACGCAATTGCTCAGCAGTGGTTTACGCACCCTCGTACTTGGTATCAGCGGTGGCATTGACTCCTGTACCTTAGGACGTCTAGCCCAGTTGGCAGTGAATGAACTTAATGCCGCTCAAACAGAGCCTTATAAATTTGTCGCCGTGCGACTCCCCTACAATGTGCAAGCCGATGAGGTGGATGCGCAGCAATCCATCGATTTTATTCAACCAAACTATAGTCTAGCGGTAAATGTTCAACCAGGCGCAGACGCCATTGACCGTGAAACGTGCGCGGCCCTTCAAGCTCAGCAGTTATTGCCTGCAAATGCCAGTAAGTGTGATTTTGTTAAAGGCAATGTGAAAGCACGTACTCGCATGGTGATACAGTATGAAATCGCGGGCATGCTTGATGCTTTGGTCTTAGGTACCGATCACTCAGCAGAAAACATCACCGGTTTTTACACCAAATACGGTGATGGTGCCTGTGATTTGGCTCCTCTGTTTGGTTTGAATAAACGCCAAGTGCGTCAAGTAGCCGCGTATTTAGGGGCACCCGCACATATCATCAATAAAGCTCCCACTGCTGACCTTGAAACGCTTAATCCACAAAAGACAGATGAGCAGGCCTTGGGATTGAGCTATGATCAGATAGATGATTTCCTTGAAGGGAAAGCGGTGCCGGAGCATGTCAGCTCAAAGTTAGTCGACATTTTTGTAAAAACTCAGCACAAACGCGTGCCTATTCCTACTATTTACGATACAGCCACAAACTGAGACCTTACATGAAAAAAGTAGAAGCGATTATTAAACCATTCAAACTAGATGATGTACGTGAAGCGCTTGCCCTTGTTGGCGTTAATGGTATGACGGTCACCGAGGTCAAAGGCTTCGGCCGCCAAAAAGGTCACACTGAAATGTATCGTGGTGCAGAGTACAATGTCGACTTCTTGCCCAAAATGAAAATAGAAATTGTCATCGGCGATGAGGCACTAGAGCGGGTTATTGAAGCCATCATGCAAACCGCGCAAACGGGTAAAATAGGCGATGGTAAAATATTTGTATATGACGTCGAACGTGTGATTAGAATTCGTACAGGTGAAGAAAACGAAGAAGCAGTTTAGTTTGTTACACGAAGTTAAGTTCACGCGGATGAAAAACAGTCAGTTATCTGAATTTGTGGTGCTTTGGTCGACAAATACTGCTAAAAAAAATATGAAGTGAAATAAATGTTAAAGCGCTTGGGTCTAATCACCCGAATGTAACAAAACCCGCTTTATCACAACTGAAGGATATTCAACATGAAACAAATTAAGAAAACTACTATTGCTGCTTCTATCGGTGCCGTTGTTATCGGTTCTCTAGCTACGATTAGTATGCAAGCCAATGCTAACCCTTTTGGCATGCAATCCCTTGAAACTGGCTATATGTTGTCTGTTGCCGAGGGCAGCTGTGGTGGCGACAAAGCAAAAGACGAAACGAAAGAAACCAAAGAAGGCAAATGTGGTGAAGGCAAGTGCGGTGGCGATAAAGCCAAAGACGCTGCGAAAACCATGAAAGAAGGCAAATGTGGTGAAGGCAAATGCGGTGGCGATAAAGCCAAAGACGCTGCGAAAACCATGAAAGAAGGTAAATGCGGCGAAGGCAAATGTGGTGGGGATAAAGCCAAAGACGCTGCCAAAGACAAAATGAAAAAAGAAGGCAAGTGCGGCGAAGGTAAATGTGGTGGCGATAAAGCCAAAGACGCTGCCAAAGACAAGATGAAAAAAGAAGGCAAATGTGGCGAAGGTAAATGTGGTGGCCAAGCTTAATTTTTAGTTAAATCTTACACAAAGGCCGGCGATAAACCGGCCTTAATTTTTGGTGAATACCATGTACAAAAATGACAAGTTAACAGGCGCCGGGCTCGGTTTACGCCGCGAGTCATTGGCACAATTAAATCCCTTGCCAAACGATGTTAGTTTTTGGGAGATTGCCCCTGAAAATTGGATCCCCTTAGGCGGTAAATATCAAAAAATTTTGGCCGAACTGAGTGCGAAAGCGCAGTTTGTCTGTCATGGTTTGTCATTGTCGATAGGCAGTCCAGCCCCTTTAGATGTTAACTTTGTTAAATCGGTAAAACACTTTCTAGATGAGCATCATATTCAGCACTATAGCGAACACCTGAGTTATTGTTCTGGGCAAGGGCATTTGTATGACCTTATGCCCATCCCTTTCACCGAAGAGGCTGTTCAGCATGTGGTTGCACGGGTAAAACAAGTACAGGATATTATCGAGCGTCCTCTGATTCTAGAAAACGTGTCCTACTACTGTGCGCCAGGACAACAAATGAGTGAACTCGACTTCACCTTAGCCGTATTGCAGGGCTCTGGTTGTGGTCTTTTACTTGATGTGAATAACATCTATGTGAATTCCATCAATCATGGTTATGACGCCGAGCAATTTTTAGCAGCCTTACCCACTAAGCAGATTGTGTATGGGCATATTGCTGGCCACTATGACGAAGCTGACGATCTCAAAGTCGATACCCATGGCGCTGATGTGATTGAACCCGTTTGGAACTTGTTAGACAAAGCCTACGCAATCCATGGGGTGTTTCCGACATTATTGGAACGCGATTTTAATATTCCGCCCGTGGAGGAGCTATTGGCAGAAGTCAATAGAATTGCCAGCATTCAACAGCAACATCGGCCAACAATGACCAAGCAGATGTCAGCCTAATGTCAGACTTCATGACTATCCAACAAGCCTTCACAGGTTTTATCAAAGACCCCGATGCCCAACCCTTTGACTATGGGATAGAGCCACGTCGCTTAGCCATTTATCAAGATCTGTTTTTCAACAATATCTGTAGTTTCCTCAGCAATGGTTTTCCTGTTTTGGAAAGTCTGTATACCCCTGAGGCTTGGCGGGCCTTGGCTCGACAGTTTTTTGCCAAACATGATTGTCGTTCTCCTTATTTTGTGGATATCAGTTTAGAGTTTGTTGAGTATCTGGCCACAGAACATGAAAGAAGCGAGCAAGATCCGCCTTTTCTGCAAGAACTGGCTCACTACGAATGGTTGGAATTGTCGGTGGGCACCCGCAAGAGTCAGCAGGTGGCGGGTCCTTGGGATGGCATTGCGCCCATCGACACCCTGTGTTTCTCTGACCTTGCCAGTTTGGTCAGTTATACATTTCCGGTGCATCAAATCAGTCAGGATTTCCAACCTCAAGAACCGGGTGAGACAGTATTTATTGTGGTTGCGCGCAATTCGGATGACGAGGTTAATTTTACTTTGGTCAATCAGGTTACGGCATTTCTATTGGAAACGGTGCAACAAGCAGAATCTATCCAGCTCTTACAACTACAAAAAGACATGGCAGCTGCCTTGCCACAACTCACTGAGCAAATTCTGCACAGTGCCATGCAAGAAATAATCGTACAAATGTTAAAAGCGCAAATTTTGTTGGTAAAATAAGCAATAAACCCCAGCAATTTGCTCTCATGGGTGATGATTGACTACCAATTTATGGCGCTTTGCATTACCATCTGCGGCTTCGTTTCATGCATTTTATTTTTGGTGTTGGGAGTGTCTCTATGCAACATGACAACAGTTCAAACGATCCATTTAATTGGTCTTACCTATTTGGCGCAGTCGCTGTGCTGCTGGCATTACCGCTTATGCATGTCATTCTTGGCTGGCTGGTTTTTTATCTCTAATCCACGTCTGTTCTGAACTTAACTCCGGGGAAATTTGTGTCCGCCGCCTATATTAAGTCGGTCATTAAGACCGTGCCTGATTATCCTAAAGCTGGGATAATGTTTCGTGATGTGACGTCGGTACTCGAAGACCATCGAGCTTACTCACAAACTATCGCCATGCTTGTTGAGCATTTTGCGCCTATGGGTTTTGCTAAAGTAGCAGGTACCGAAGCGCGCGGATTTTTGTTTGGCGCGCCGCTAGCCATTGAACTGGGTATCGGCTTTATTCCGGTGCGTAAACCTCGCAAATTACCACGTGAAGTGATCGCTGAGAGTTATGCCTTGGAATACGGCACCGATTCTCTGGAAATTCATCGTGACGCGGTTAAACCCGGTGAGAAAGTCTTAATGTTAGATGATCTGCTGGCAACCGGCGGTACCATGATCGCCACGGCAACGTTAATCCGTCGTCTTGGCGGCATCGTCGAGCACGCGGGTTTTGTGATTTCTTTGCCTGAATTGGGCGGTGAGCAAAAACTACTCGATTGTGGTGTGAAAAGTTTCTCTATCTGCCAATTTGATGGTGAATAGGACATCAATCCTGAGTCAATCAGAGGCGTAATATGAGTTATCAGGTTCTTGCACGTAAATGGCGTCCCAACAAATTTGCAGAATTGGTTGGCCAAGAACATGTGGTCACTGCTATCTCTAATGCCCTAGATAATGATCGCCTGCATCACGCCTACCTATTCACAGGTACGCGTGGTGTGGGAAAGACGACCATTGCCCGCATATTCTCAAAAAGTCTGAATTGTGAACGCGGTTTAGGCTCTACGCCTTGCGGTGAGTGCAGTACTTGTACGGAAATTGAGCAAGGTAACTTCATTGACCTATTAGAAATTGATGCGGCGTCGCGCACCAAAGTAGAAGATACCCGTGAATTATTAGACAACGTGCAGTACCGACCCAGTCGTGGGCGCTACAAAGTGTATCTCATCGATGAAGTACACATGTTATCCAAACATAGCTTCAATGCGTTGTTAAAAACCTTAGAAGAACCGCCGCCCCACGTTAAATTTTTATTGGCCACCACGGATCCACAAAAACTCCCCGTGACCATTTTATCGCGTTGTTTGCAATTTAATCTCAAAGCGCTGTCGCGTAGTCAAATAAGCGAACAGTTGGCACACATCCTCACTCAAGAAAAAATTGCCAATGAGCCGGAGGCTCTGTCGCAATTGGCCCGGGCGGCACAGGGCAGTATGCGTGATGCCTTGAGTTTAACGGATCAGGCCATCGCTCAAGGCAATGGGCAGGTTTCTTTGGCCATTGTCACGGCCATGCTTGGTTTGATGGATAAAAACAAAGTCTTAAAGTTATTACATGCCATTTTGCAGAAGAAAAATAGCGACGTTTTGCAGATAGTTGAACAGATGGCCGTGCAAGCCGCCGACTATGCGCAAGTGCTGGCTGAGTTGATGAGCTTGCTGCATCAAGTTGCGTTAACACAATTAGTACCAGAAGCCTGTAAACTTGAGACGATAGCGGCAAGGGCAATCTACGATGTCGCGAAGGCTGTTACCCCAGAGCATGTGCAGTTGCTGTATCAGATTGCCCTGACAGGTAAAAAAGATTTGCCTTACGCGGCAGAGCCTCGCATTGGTTTAGAAATGACCTTGTTACGGATGATGGCCTTTAGTCCTAGCCAACTTAGCTTAGCACCCATTGAGATTGCCACTCTATCGGTGCAAGTTGCTGCTCAACAACACATCCCTAGCTTCAAGGCAGAAGATGTAGGGGAAGGTGTAGGGCAACGTGTTGAGCAACGTGTTGAGGCTGAATCTGCGCCTGCCGCATCAAATACACCTCGTGACCAGATGGCAAGTATTGAAGCCAATGTTGATACACAAATACCAAGCAAGCCGCTTGAAAGTTCATCATTGACAGCGCAAACAAACACAAATTCAGCGGGGGCAGCAGCCTCACCATCCGCTGCATCATCAGCAAAGTGGGATGCAGACGAAGACCAGCATACCTGGCACGACGATGAACCTAATCCTGAAGAAGATTATGCCGCAGGGGATTTGTTTGCACAGCAAGAAGCTATTTTTTTACAAGCAGAGGTGATGACTGGTCAAGGTGAGACACCGCCGACCGAAAAAGCGCCATCCGCCATTGAGCCTGATATCGCCTCTTTAAATACCACAGAGAGTTTGATTGCCTTGCGTAAAAAACTGCAACAATCTGCTGCGCTAGGGGAGGACGCAAATGATTTGCCAAAAAAGTCAGGTAACCAGGATTTTTCGCAACTCGCGGCGATCCGTGAGCATCAAGCCAACAAACAGACAGCATTAGAAAAACCACCAATCCAGCCATCACCTCAGCCGCTGCCGTCCGACGATACACAGCCGGTATCGCACGATATTGACAGTCAAGATGACATACCGCCTTGGTCAATGGATGAGGATATGCCTTATGCGGCCCAAGACACGGCTGCAGTTGACCTTGAGCTTGGCACAGCGTCAAACAACGCAGACCAGCGCGTGACAATGGATGCATCGCAAAGGAACGTTGAGTCTATGCAGACCGCACCTATGCAGGCCGCACCTATGCAGGCCGCACCTATGCAGGTCGCACCGCTCCAGGATACAGCGGCATACGACGCAGAAGACGGCGACAGTCACGGTGAATACGGCGAAGTAGATGCTGTTATTCCATTGTTTTTGGGCGATCAAACCAAAGTGATCTCGGCGAGTCAGGTTGATGAGTGGAGTAGTGTGATAGAAGCCATGCCTATCGCCGCCCTGACTAAGCAACTTGCTTTGCACTCTGCGTTTACACGCCACGGTGATACCATCGTGTTGGAGTTGCTGCACAATAAGGCGCATCTCAATACGCCCTCGGCCTTGCAACAACTCAGCGCAGCCTTAAGCGACTATCTTGGTCAAACGGTTAAGCTTGAAATTCAGTTGGGTCGCCCCAACAACACGCCCTTTGGTTTGCAGCAAAAAATTAATAGTCAGCGGCAGGTTTATGCGCGTCAAGTGGTGAACACGGACGAGAATATTGCTCAGTTACAAAACCTTTTTGCGGCAAAGATCGATCAAGACAGTATTCAAGCAAGATAGTCACGCCAACCGGTGTATGCACAAAATGTGTGACACCCAGTGTGTGACACCCAGTGTGTGACACCCAGTGTGTGACACCCAGTGTGTGACACCCAGTGTGTGACACCCAGTGTGTGACACCCAGAGCATGTCACAGAACAATTATCAGTTATAGGGGAGAAAATTATGTTTAAAGGTGGAATGGGCAATATCATGAAGCAAGCGCAGCAAATGCAGGAGCGCATGCAAAAAAGCCAAGAAGAATTAGCAAAAATGGAAGTCACCGGGCAATCGGGTGCAGGCCTAGTCAAAGTAACGATGACTTGTGACCACGGGGTGCGTCGCGTTGAAATCGATGAAAGCCTGATGCAAGACGACAAGGAAATGTTAGAAGACTTAGTGGCTGCAGCCACCAACGATGCGGTGCGCAAGGTACAAGAAACGACAAAAGAGAAAATGGCAGGTGTAACCGGTGGCATGCCTTTGCCTCCTGGCTTTAAGATGCCGTTTTAACCAACCGAGTCAATTTTGAGCATGCAATTTAGCCCCTTAATTAAACAACTCATCGATTCCCTGAAAATTCTGCCTGGGGTTGGGCCAAAAAGTGCCCAACGTATGGCATTTCATTTGCTTGAACGGAATCGGCAAGGGGCCTTGCAACTCAGCCACGTGCTGCACAACGCCATGGAACATGTTCAGCATTGTCAACAATGCCGCACGTTTTGCGAAAATAATCTGTGTGAAATCTGTGCCAATCCACAACGCCAAGCGGCGACATTGTTATGTATTGTGGAATCACCACAAGATGTACTGGCCGTTGAACAGACATTAGAGTTTAAGGGGCGCTACTTTGTGTTAATGGGGCACTTGTCGCCGATAGATGGTATTGGTCCCACTGATATTGGTTTAGATCAACTTGACAAGATCTTGCAAAAAGGTGGGATCAGTGAGGTTATTCTGGCCACCAATCCCACCGTAGAAGGCGCAGCCACGGCGCATTACATTGGGCAAATGTGCAAAAGCCATGGTATCGAAGCTACCCGCATAGCGCATGGTGTACCCGTCGGGGGCGAGCTTGAATTTATCGATGGCAATACCTTGATCCACGCATTCAGTGGGCGTCGTGCCATTTAATTCAATCGCTAAGACGAGCGGCACATCACCGTGATCGCGAGCATGCGTGTTAGTCCATAAGTTGGCAAAGTAGTGTATGCCTACTTTCTGAACAACATGGCTGATTATTACGTTTTAATCACCACACAAAACTTGAAAAGCCAACATTAGTCCCTATCTCCTTACGGTCAATTAGCAAACACACAATAGGAGATTTTTGGCCATGGCTGAAGCAGTCCATCAAGAAACTCATGGTTTCCAAACTGAAGTAAAACAACTACTCCAGTTGATGATCCATTCACTTTACTCAAATAAAGAAATTTTCTTAAGAGAGCTTATCTCTAACGCTGCCGATGCGGCAGATAAATTACGTTTCAAAGCCTTGTCGCAAGATAGCTTGTACGAAGGTGATGGCGATTTACACGTTAAATTATCAGTGGATAAAGACGCTGGCACCATCACGATTGCCGATAATGGTATTGGTATGAGTAAAGCCGAGGCAATCGAGCATTTAGGCACCATTGCAAAATCTGGTACCAAAGAATTTTTTGGTAAGTTATCCGGTGATCAAGCAAAAGATTCACAGCTGATCGGACAGTTTGGCGTGGGTTTCTATTCAGCTTTCATCGTTGCCGACAAAGTCACAGTACGCAGCCGTGCAGCGGGTGCAGATAAAAACACTGGAGTAGAATGGCAGTCGGCTGGTGAAGGTGAGTTTACGGTAGCGGATATCGAAAAAGCCGGACGTGGCACCGAGATCGTATTGCACTTACGCAGCGAAGAAAAAGAGTTTTTGGACGACTGGCGTCTACGTTCCATTGTGAGTAAATACTCCGACCACATTAGTATTCCAGTTAAAATGTATAAAGCTGAAGTGCCTGAGCGCGATGGCCCAGATGGTGAAAAGATTGCCGCAGTGCCGGCGACGTGGGAAGCGGTAAACAAAGCCACGGCTTTGTGGACACGTGACAAATCAGAAGTCTCTGACGACGAATACAAAGAATTCTACAAGCATATTTCTCACGACTTTGCTGACCCCATGACGTGGGCTCACAATAAAGTGGAAGGCAAAACCGAATATACTAGCTTGCTCTATATTCCTAGCAAGGCGCCATATGACCTGTGGAATCGTGACCAGAAACACGGTTTAAAACTGTATGTGCAGCGGGTGTTCATCATGGATGACGCCGAGCAAATGTTACCGACTTACTTGCGGTTTGTTAAAGGCCTCCTTGACTCAAACGACTTACCACTAAACGTATCTCGTGAAATTTTGCAAGACAACAAAGTCACGCAAGCGATGCGTCAAGGGTGCAGCAAGCGTGTGTTACAGATGTTGGAGAAAATTGCTAAAAATGACCCTGAGCAATACCAAAAATTCTGGGCAGAATTTGGCAATGTATTAAAAGAAGGGCCGGCTGAAGATTTTGCCAATAAAGAGAAGATTGCAGCATTGCTGCGTTTTGCCTCAACCCACGGTGACTCCGACGCGCAAAATGTATCATTGGATGATTACATTGCGCGCATGGCGGAAAAACAAGAGAAAATTTATTACATTACAGCAGACAGCTACAAAGCGGCCAAATCTAGTCCACATTTGGAAATTTTCCGCAAGAAGGGCATTGAAGTCTTATTGATGTCTGATCGTGTAGACGAATGGTTGATGTCACACCTCAATGAATACGCCGAAAAATCCTTCCAGTCGATTACTCATGGTGCATTAGATTTAGGTGATTTAGATGACGAAGAGAGTAAAAACGCTCTGAAAGAGGCAGAAAAGCAAGTTTCTGGTTTGGCGGAGCGGGTAAAAGCGGTGCTAGGCGACAGAGTGAAAGACGTGAAATTTACACATCGTTTGACTGACTCTCCTGCATGTATCGTTGCTGATGAAAACGGTATGACTACCCAAATGATTAAGTTGATGCAAGCCGCAGGACAGCCAGTGCCTGATGCGCAGTACCATTTTGAGCTAAATCCTGAACATCAATTAGTCAAATTACTGGTGGATGTGCAAGATGAAGAGCAGTTTGCTCAGTGGTCAGAAGTCTTGTTTGATCAAGCGGCATTGTCTGAACAGGGTAGTTTAAAAGACCCAGCGAGCTTTGTGCACAATTTAAACAAGCTACTCATGAACTTGGTTAAATAACGCTATTTATTCCTGAGTTAAGACAGTAAAAGCGGGCTTTAAAGCCCGCTTTTGTATTAAGGGTCTATTTATTATTTACTCGTGCTCAATAGCTTAATATTCTTGTAACATCAAAGTTGAATGTGTAAAGTTGCGAGCTATTATTTTTGCAGGGTTAAGCAGAGGAAAAAGTATGCGAATTATCCTTCTCGGAGCGCCAGGAGCAGGTAAGGGAACCCAAGCTCAATTTTTAATGGGTCGTTACGGCATCCCCCAAATTTCCACGGGTGACATGCTTCGCTCAGCCATTGAGGCTGGCACAGAATTAGGTTTAGCTGCTAAGCAAATTATGGACGAAGGTAAATTAGTCTCTGACGAGCTTATTATTGGTTTAGTGAAAGAGCGCATCGCCAAAGCTGACTGTGTAAAAGGATTTTTGTTAGATGGCTTTCCTCGTACCATTCCTCAAGCAGATGCCATGAAAGCATCAGGTATCAAAGTTGATCATGTCATTGAGTTTGACGTGGAAGATGAAATCATCGTTGAACGCATGAGTGGTAGACGTGTGCATCCTGGCTCAGGCAGAGTCTATCATCTTCGTTATAATCCACCCAAAGTAGCAGGTGTCGATGATGAAACCGGCGAAGCCTTGGTTGTGCGTCCAGATGACCAAGAAGAAACCGTACGTAAACGCCTTGGTATCTACCATGAGCAAACTAAGCCATTGATTGCTTATTATTCAACTGAAGCTGCGGCAGGCCAATGTGCCTATCACAAACTTGATGGTACTCAAGCCGTGGAGACAGTCAGTCAACAACTCGCTACATTGTTAGGTTAATGCGCAGACGTTAATCTTGAAGAAGCCCACTAAATGTGGGCTTTTTTGTATACCACGGTGAGGAACAGCTTTATACCACTCCCCGCTTCTTAAGTTGGATGCTTCGCTATCTTGTTTTTTATCTGGCTTTGCGTGCGCTACTTAGTGTTGCTGTTGCTCAGGTACTTATGATCAGCGAGTTCCCCTCGACCCCTGTCTATTTGTAACAAATAAAATACTCAGCTATAAGCAATCTTTCGGCTATCCTGATAAAGCATAGTCCCGCTGGGGCAGTGCTGGTGGCCTTCGCCTGCTGTTTTATCTCTTTACCTGTTGATTGAAAACCCTATGCATAACGTAAACCGTAAAAAGATTTTGTTACTTCTACACAACTCTGCTTACGTATTCGCTTTGGGCGAATGACCAAAAGCCCATTATGCTTTATCACTACAGGAAGCTAACATTAGCTTTATCAAGGTATTGATCACTAAGGCATTGTGGGAAGCAAAAAATGAAAATAAAAATACTCGTAGGTGTGGGTTTAATCGTCATCCTAGGCTTGGTTGGCACACAAATACTCAAGAAAGAAGACCATAAGGGCATTGAAGTTGAAACCGGCAGGGTTGAGTTAGCTAAAATTGTGCAAAAGGTTAATGCGACGGGCAAAATTCAACCGAAGACACAAGTCAATATCAGCGCCGATGTCAGCGCTAAAATAACCCGTTTAGATGTCAAAGAAGGGGATTGGGTTGAAAAAGGCCAATTCTTGGTCGAACTGGATCGCGAGCGTTATGTCGCTAGTTTAGAAAGCGAACAGGCCAATGTCCGCTCCGCACAAGCACAAGCCAATTTGGTTCAGGAAAATGTCAAACAAGCCAAGCGAGTATTAGACAGAGCCAAAGAATTAGTGGCGAAAAAACTCGACTCACAATCTGCTTTGGATAGTGCTGAGGCCGCTTATCAGGTTGAAGTAGCGCGTTACGAATCATCCTTAGAGCAGGTAGAGCGCAGCCGTGGTCTGTTGAAACAGGCGCAAGATGCCTTGTCGAAAACCACCATCTACGCCCCAATGTCGGGCACGGTGAGTAAATTAAATAAAGAATTGGGCGAAATTGCGATTGGATCTCAGTTTCAAGAAGACGTGATCATGATTATCGCCAACTTAAATGCCATGGAAGCCTTGGTGAAAGTTGACGAAAACGACATCGTTTCAATCAAATTAGGTCAAGCAGCGGACCTTGAAGTGGATGCCTTACTCGGCCAAAAAATAACGGGTGAGGTAAGCGAAATAGCCAGCAGTGCTGTAGATCAAAGTGCTGGCAGCGCAAATCAGAAAACTGAATTTGAAGTTACCATTGCTATTACAGGCGATGTCAGTGCCTTGCGTCCAGGGATGACAGCCAGTGCAGACATTGTCACCGATACTCGAGAGAAAGCGGTGAGTGTGCCCTTGCAATCCGTGACCGTACGCACCGCCAAACAATTGGAAAAAGAAGGCAAAACGTATACGGCGGGTGATGATGGTTTTGTTGAAGTGGTGTTTGTCGTTAACAACGATAAAACCGAAGCACGTCAAGTTAAAACCGGTATTCAAGGCGAGGCTTTGATTGAAATTGTTGAGGGTGTAAATGAAGGTGACACCATAGTAACAGGCAGCTACCGTGCGATTTCACGGGAGTTGGCGAATGATAGTCAAGTCACTGTCAAAGCGGCGGAGGCAAAAAATGGCTAGTGCTACCCAAGGTTCCGACGCCACCTTGGTGATCAACAACGTCACCAAAGTGTATCAAATGGGTGAGCAAGCCGTGCATGCCTTGAAGGGTGTCTCATTGACCATCAATGCCGGTGAATATGTTGCCATCATGGGACCATCTGGTTCGGGTAAGTCGACCTTAATGAATATGATTGGCTGCTTGGATGTACCCACGGCAGGCACGTATTTGTTAGAAGGGCAATCTGTGGGTGAAATGTCAGAAGATCAACTCGCCACCATCCGCAACGAAAAAATTGGGTTTGTTTTTCAAACCTTTAATCTGGTGCCTCGAGTCAGCATTTTCAGTAATGTTGAACTACCGCTTATCTACAAAGGGGTGAATAAGAGCACCCGCCAGAAGATTGTTGATCAAGCCATTGAATCGGTGGGCTTAACCTCGCATAAAAATCACAAACCTAATGAATTGTCTGGTGGTCAACGCCAACGTGTGGCCATTGCCAGAGCATTGGTGTGTAACCCCTCGATAATCTTAGCCGATGAACCTACGGGTAACCTTGATACAAAAACGGGCAACGACATCATGACCATACTCGGTGGTTTACATAAAAAGGGTCATACCATTGTGCTGGTGACTCACGAGGATGACATTGCTGAACATGCCCACCGGGTAGTGCGCTTAAAAGACGGTGTGATCGAAAGTGACAAGCTACAAAGCGGAAAACAGCCCATAGCCACAGCGCTGGCCGCCGACTAGCGGAAAATGTGTGCGAGGAGCACCGTATGAAATTGAGTGTAGAAATTGCAGAGTCGTTTAAAATCGCCTTGCGCGCGCTAACAGCCAATAAAGCGCGGGGTGGTTTAACCGCCCTAGGGATCATTATTGGCATTGTCGCCGTGATCATCACTATGACCGCAGCCAATGGTTTACAAATTTCCTTTCGTGAATCATTTGCTTCGGTGGGGTCAGACGTGATTTATGTCTCTCAGCGACCTTGGATACAAAATGGTCCTTGGTTTCGATTCCGTAATCGCCCACCGATTACGTTGCAAGCCAGTGAAGCACTGGAGAAAAAACTGCTAAATCGTGGCGTGGTGAATCCCAGTATTAGTCAAAATATCAGCCTTAAATACCAAAGCAAGGTAACCGATAACGCCCGGGTAATTGGCACCACAGACAAACAAGTTATTGTGTCTAACATGCTACCGGCGAATGGGCGGTTTCTGATGCCTTTTGACGTTACCTATAAAAAACACGTGGTGGTTATTGGCTCTGAAATCGCAGAAAACTTGTTTGGTGACTTTGATCCTGTTGGCAAAGACATCAAATTAGGCGCCTATCGGTTTTCAGTGGTGGGCGTTATGGAAGAACAAGGCGGCAGTGCCTTTGGCGGGCCAAACTACGACCGTCAGGTCTTCATCCCTATTTCAACCTACAACAAGGTATTTGGCAACAATGGGGGCCAAGCCAATATTGACATTGCTATTAAAGCGCCTTCACCTGACGTGATGGAGGACTTTGAATATGAAGTTATGGGTGAAATGCGCAAAATTCGTGGTTTGAAACCCGTGGAAGAAGATGACTTTGCGATTAACAAACTTGGCACCTTATTGGATGCCTATAACTCCATCATGGGTGTCGTGGTGGCGGTAGGCTTGGGTATTACCAGTATTTCGTTATTTGTCGGTGGTGTTGGGGTAATGAACATCATGTTTGTATCAGTCACAGAGCGCACCAAAGAAATTGGTATTCGCAAAGCGATTGGGGCAAAACGTCGCAATATTCTCATGCAGTTTTTATTTGAAGCCCTGTTGATTTGTTTATGTGGCGGGATCATTGGTTTAAGCATTGCAGCGGCCATCACTGAAGTGATCAATCAAACCCTGCTGCCCGCGAGCCTATCGCCAGGCATTATTATCACCGCCTTGGTAGTTTCCATGTTAGTGGGCGTGATTTCTGGTTTTGTCCCCGCTTTTCGTGGCGCCAAGTTGGATCCCATTGAGGCCTTGCGATATGAATAAGTGGATGAGCAAACACCTGCAACCAGTTGAGAACACACTATGATCTTTATAGATACGGTAAAAATGTCGTTAAACGCCATCCGCAGCAATAAATTGCGTTCAGGGCTCACCTTGTTTGGCATTATTTTGGGGGTCGCTTCGATTATCGGCGTAATGACATCCATTTCCGTGGTGCAAAAGACCATGGAACGGGAAATGACGGTACTCGGCACCCAGACCTTCCAAGTGCAGAAATGGCCCAATGGGTTTAGCAGTGATGAACAACGTCGTGCCGCCATGAAATGGCCACCGGTAACCTTAGAAGAAGCTCAGGCGATTCGTGAGCAAGTACAATCTGTGGATTTGGTTGGTACTGAATTTTGGGATGGTGGCAAAGTTGCGACATTCAACGGCTATAGCACAGAACCCATGGTGGCCTTGTGTGGCGGTTCACCTGAATACGCAGAGAACAATACCCATTTCATCGCCAATGGGCGCAATATTTCACGCATGGACATGGCAGCTCACCGAAGAGTGGTGGTGCTCGGCAGTGCTTTAGCCGAAGAACTTTTCCCTTTCAGTGATCCTATTGGGCAACAAATCCGCGTGGATGGTCGTAAATACGAGGTCATTGGCACCTTTGTGCCAAAAGAATCAGCTTTTGGTGGCCCTTATCAAACATTGGCGCTTATACCCGGCACGACCTATACACAAATTTATGGTTTAACTGATGGACGAGGGTTTGAACGTTCTGCCAACGTTACCTTACATGCGATAACACCCGAATTATTGCCCGATGCCATTGAAGAAACCCGTCAAGTACTGCGCCGCATGCGCAATATAAAATATAATGAGCCAGATAATTTTTATTATTTTACGAGTCTTAGTCAGATCGATCAGTTTAATGAATCCACTAAACCCGTGAAAATTGGTGCGTTTGTGATGGGAACGGTTGCTCTGATTGTGGCGGGTGTGGGCATCATGAACATCATGTTAGTTTCTGTCACAGAACGTACCAAAGAAATCGGTATTCGCAAGTCCTTAGGGGCTAAGCGTCACAACATTCTCACCCAGTTTCTCATCGAAGCTGTTGTGTTATGTAATGTCGGCGGCATTATCGGCATATTAATCGGCTTTGGTTTGGGTAATATTATTTCAGCGGTGGCAGGCTTTGATGCCAATATTCCCTATGAATGGGCCTTATTTGGCATGGGCTTTTGTAGTTTTATTGGGGTGACCTTTGGCATGATCCCGGCAATCAAAGCCTCTAAACTTAATCCTATTCAAGCCCTGTTTTACGAATAAATTCGTTAAGCGCAGGGCGACAAACGACCAAGTAGACTTAAATAAAAACGGCGCTCAATGAGCGCCGTTTCTATGTTAGCAAGCTAACTACGTTTATTGATTATTTTCAATCAATTTACTGCCAATTTCGATTTTGCGAGGTTTCTTCGCTTCTGGCACCACACGCTCTAAGTCGACGTGTAAGAGGCCATGTTCTAAATCAGCGGCCAACACTTTCACGTGGTCACCCAACTGGAACTTACGCTCAAAGCTGCGCTCTGAGATGCCTTTGTGCAAGAACTTACGCTCTTCGTCTTTTTCTGGCTTGGTACCGGTGACTTGTAAGGTGTTTTCCACCACTTCAATACTCACTTCATCTTGAGAGAAGCCAGCGATAGCCATAGTAATTCGGTATTTATCCTCAGCTAACAACTCAATGTTGTAAGGGGGATAGGAAGATTGTTTTTCATTGCGTGTGGCATTGTCGATCAATGATGCTAAGTGATCGAAACCAATGAATGAACGGTAAAGTGGAGTTAAATCAATATTACGCATAGGTATATCCTCAAATTTAAGCAATATAAGTTAAGTTTGCCCCGACAAGCGGCGGCGGTTTGTCTCTGTGTAGCCCCTTTCAGCGGCTATACAACAGATATAAGTTTGTTTGTTCGATTTTCAACAGTGATCAATAAAAAAATTTAAAAAAATTTTAATCTATTGAAAAATATCGTTATTTAGATAAGAGGTGAAAAACTACGGGCGAACCTTGGCAAGTAATACTGTTCAGGATCGAGTGAAACCAGCACCTTGATGGCCTTACCTTGGATCTCTTCTTCTGGCACAAAACCAATGACTCTGGAATCGGCACTGTTATTGCGATTGTCACCCATGACTAAATAATGTTTGGCTGGAACAGTGACTGGCGCAAAATTATCCATCGCTTGGCTAACCGCAATAAACTGCAGTTTGTGACTTTTGTGCCCTAGATGTTCAGTCATCGCTCCAGTCGTCGCATCTGTCTCAAGTTCAATTGCCTCATCGTTGATAAATAACTGATTGTTGAGCAGGGCGACCCTATCGCCTGGTACACCAATGACACGCTTGACTAGACGGTTGTCCGCCGCTTTGGAGTTAAATACCACGATGTCGCCGCGCTGTGGTGTAGCTAATTCCATCAACTTGATATCGGTGAATGGTATTTCGAGGTTATACGCCATTTTATTAACGAGAATCCGGTCACCCTCAACAATGGTTGGCTGCATCGACCCCGTTGGTACTAAATACCAATCAGCAAGGCTGCTGCGTGAGGCAAAGAGAATCAAGAGGGCCAGTAAAAACCCCACATTTTGTTTAAGGTGTTTCAAAAACCAGTTGAACGTTGTTTGCATAGAGATCCCTGCAGTTTAATGGACATAGTGTCTCTATGAGATGACTCACGGCAAGGTTGGTTCCAGGCAGGCGCGCAGCAAGTTGTAAACAAACGTAAATATTGCCCATAAAAAAGGGAAGCCATAGCTTCCCTCATTTAAAGTTCGATACCTTCTATGCTTGTTTTCTTCTGTACGCTACACCAGCTGCAGCTAACATGAACATTAACAAGGTACTTGGCGCAGGCACACGGATATCCCAACCAATTACGTCAAAAGCTACTAAGTCTAATACACTAACTTGGAGTAACTCACCAAAAGCCACTGTTGGATCCAAAATACCTAAACCCAAATTATCTTTCCAGTGACTCGCTTGTTGGCCATCGCCACCAAAACGGCCAGTTGAAAATGGTGCGATTGCCGTGGCGCCGCCATCGATAGAGAAAAACGCATCAGCACCTGGGCGGAAGTCAAGCACACCGGCACCCGCTGCAACGCTCTCATCAGAGAAACGGAACAGGTCTAAAATGTCGGCTACAACAAAACCATCTAAATCAAAGCTTCCGTCAGGGTTACGGTTATGGTTTATGAAGTCATAAGTATCAACACCACTGGTAAAACCCAGTGCATGACCAATTTCATGAATAGCTACACCAATAAAGTCAAACTTGTCGAAATCGATACCGTCAGTACGGTCAAAGTCAAAAGCAAACTCACTGCTAAAAGTAATGCTGGCATCAGCATCATCACCAAACACATACCCTGTGTCGTCTTCGCTGAAACCTAAGGCTTTGGCGGTTGCTGTGTTAATGGAAATAGCGTAATTGTCTACGCTACCGTCACTATCTAATACAGTTTGCAAACCACCTAAACCGTCTGGTTCTTCATCCAAAAAGGAGAAGGCGCACACACCAACACCTTGATTTTCGCAAGTTAAGTTGTTGACAGCAGAAACATCACCATTACTTTTTGCATCATTGATCAAGCCAACAAAAGCATTTTGATAGAGATATAAACCGGTATTAGAACCTGTTGATCCAACCACACCCGGATTCAGCGCCGCAAAGTCGATATCAAACTTTAACGTCACTTTATCACTGAATGCTTTTTCCCAGAAATTTGCAGCTGCTTGAAAGCCTGCGAGTGCGGCCAAACCATTGGCACCGGTGAAGTTGCTAGGCGTTACTTGATTTAATTCGATTTTTAATGCGGAGGCATTACCAGTGAGTAATGCGGTGCTAAGTGCAAGGGCACTGAGTACTTTATTTTTGACTTTTAACATATTGACGTTTCCCAAATAATTATAATTATGTACTTAAGATGAGACTTTATTCACTCAGCTCAAGTAGATTTTTTTAGCAAATTTCACGCCATTTTAAAATGTCTTTTAAATACAATAAGATAAGTTTTATTTTTCTGTTTTTTTTATTTTTTGTAAATAAAACTGACACATAGATATGCGTCAGGGTGTTGGCCAGAAAAAAACTGATATTTGGGTTTAAGTTTTTACTTATATGGAGGGAGGCTAGCACCTAGTTGGTGATGAAAAAAATGTGCATTGGCTATTCGTTGGCCTATTTGATTGTTAAATGAGCAAACTGGTTTTGTCGACTATAAAGCAAACGATGTAGCGTTGAGTGGTTGAATTGTTCTGTTGTAAATAATGCTGACAACCTTGGGGTTGGCTGACAAACAAAAAAGGCAGATAAAAAAGCCCGTCACTGGGACGGGCTAAAGTACAACACTATGAGACCTAATGCTTAATACCTTCAATCTGTAAATTAAGATCAACATAAGATGAGGCTGGCCCTAAATTATAAGTAATCCCATAATCTGCCAGGGCAATGCGTGTATTACCTTCAAAACCCGCGCGATAGCCACCCCATGGATCTTTACCTTCACCAATTTTTTCGGCATTGATAACAATTGAATTAGTCACGCCGTGTAAGGTGAAATCACCGATTACTTTGAATTTTCCAGCGCCCAAGCTTTCTACTTTGGTGCTGACAAAACTCGCTTGCGGGTATTTGCTGGTGTGCAAAAAGTCTTCGCTTTTAATGTGTTTATCACGGTCTGCGTGGTTAGAATCGAAACTTGCGGTGTCGATGGTCACGTTAATGGTAGATGTCTCAGGTTTGGCCTCATCAAAACTGAACTTGCCCTCAAAATCATTAAAACGCCCAGTTAGCCATGAATAGCCCAAATGTTGTATTTTAAAATTAATCGATGCGTGAGCACCCTTTGTGTCAATCACATAATCGCCAGCAAATACATGACCAGTTAATAGTCCAAATAAAGCGGCACTTAACATCAGTTTTTTCATGGGTTTTCCTCTTTTAGATTAGTTGGTTTAAACATTCGTATTAGGGTTTTATCTTTGTTCACAACATGGTGTTTAACAGCAGCAAGGGCGTGTAATACGACCATAACAATGAGACAGTAAGCCAGCCATTGATGTGCTATGCCAGCAATATCTTCCTGATTATCGAACCACTCACCAAGCGAGGGTAAGACAAACCAATCAAACACGTCGATTCCTCGCCCATCAGCGGTAGAAATTAAATATCCCGATAAAAACAGGCTTGCGAGTAATAGATAAAACAAGCGATGGCTTATGCCCGCAAGCCGTTTTTCCCATACCCCTCCTAATTGCTGTGGTTTGCGTTGCATCGTATTCAGCACTAAACGCAACACAACAATCAGGCTCAGTATTAAGCCCACACTTTTGTGGTAAGCAGGCGCGGCTTTATACCACGGATCATAAAAGCTCAGGTCGACCATCCATACGCCGCAAACAAACATAGTGGTCACCATGACGGCGCTAAGCCAGTGCATGAAAATAGACCATAAACCATAGCCGTTTTTACTGTTACGCCACATCGTTCCATTACACCTACTATTTTTACGCCACCACTATATGGACGGTGTAACAACAAAAATAGCGCGAAAAATACATGCTAATGTTCGAATTAGTAGAAAGATATGTGGAGCTTCATGGGATTTTTAGGTGTCGGATTATCGTGTGGTGAGCAAGTTTGCATTCAACTACAAGTGGCTGAAATAGACGATATGATTTGTTCAAAATATTTGAATTAAAAATGCAAAATGTTCCGATTTATTGGGAAAGATTATCTGTATATAGTTTTATCAACAGCAATAATGCTGACAAGCAAAAAGCTTGTAAGTTGAAAATAGTTCACATAACTTAATGAGGAATCCATCATGAATACACAAACATGGCATAATATTTTTAATTCAGACGCCGGAATCGCAGCACTTTTACTACGTGTACCTGTCGGCATTATTTTTAGTGCCCATGGTGCTCAAAAACTATTTGGTACCTTTGGTGGTTACGGTTTAGAGGGCACGGGTCAATGGATTGCGTCGATTGGCTTGGAGCCAGGTTACTGGATGGCGCTAATGGCGGGGGGGCAGAGTTTTTTGGCGGCATCTTTATACTGCTTGGTTGGTTAACACGTCCGGCGTCGTTTGTTTTGGCGATAACGATGCTAGTCGCCATCTTCGCCGTGCACATTAATAACGGTTTATTTATGGCCAACAATGGCTATGAATACGGTTTGACGCTGCTTGCCGTATCTTTATCATTGCTATGGTCTGGTGCTGGTGCACTCAGTATTGACCGTATGCTCAGTCAAAAATTAAGCCAATAAAGGGGGGTATATGTTAGAACGTCGACCAGCACGTGAACGTGGAAAAGCCAATTTCGGTTGGCTCGATAGTCACCATAGCTTTTCATTTGGCTCGTATTATGATCCCGCACACATGGGCCATTCTGCTCTACGGGTGATCAATGATGATACCGTAGAAGGAGGGGCAGGTTTTGGCACCCATGGCCACCGAGACATGGAAATCATCAGCTTTGTGACTCAGGGCACCATGGAGCATAAAGATAGCATGGGCAATGTGCAGATCTTGCCACAAGGGGAGTTTCAATTAATGTCGGCGGGACGTGGTATCACGCACAGTGAATATAACGCCTCGCCAACAGAAAAGCTCAAGTTTCTGCAGATTTGGATCGTGCCAGAAAGTCAGGGTGGTGAACCGGGTTACCAGCAAAAAAGCTTTGCTGCGCAAGCGGGTGTCACGCCCATCATTACACCTGATGGCGAAAATGGCACCTTGAAAATCAAGCAACAGGCGCGATTAAGTCAGTTACTGTTAACTGAAAATAGCGATCTACAACTGCACTTGGCGCAGGGTCGCCGAGGGTATGTGCATGTTGTCGAGGGTCAGTTATCGGTGAATGGACAAGACTTAAGCGCTGGAGACGGTTTAAAAATCAGTGAGATAAGTGATTTGCAGGTGAGTACTCAGGCCGATTCAACCGCCATGGCTCTTTTGTTTGAATTACCATAACGCAGTAAAACACCACTTGCTCTGCATGCCCATAGGTGTGCAGGAAAATGTGGATGAGGAATGAACTACCATGCGCCATGCCATTACGCTAGATGCAATTCGGGTGCTTGAAGCAATTCAGTCAAAAGGCAGTTTTGCCGCTGCTGCCACTGCCTTGCATAAGGTGCCGTCAGCCCTCACGTACACCGTGCAGAAATTAGAAAGTGATCTGGGTATCGTCATATTTGACCGCAGTGCAAAACGTGCGGTACTGACACCAGCGGGCAAACTGCTGTTAGAAGAAGGACTTGTTCTGCTCAATGCCTCAGACCAATTGCAAGACAAAGTCCAACAACTTGAGTCGGGTTGGGAAGCAAGCCTGACCATAGCCAAAGATACGGTAATACCTGACCAAGGGGTATTTGAGGTGATCCAGCGATTTTGCCAGCTCAACAAACACGTAGAAATTACGGTGATGGAAGAAGTACTCGGTGGTGGTTGGGACGCCCTACATAGTCATCGTGCTGATATCGCTCTAGGGGTGACGGGAGAACTACCCAAAGGACAGTTTACTGTGCATCTGTTAGGGCAACTTGAGTTTGTGTTTGCGGTAGCCGCCACCCATCCTTTGGCTGATTTTGTGGGGCTGATTGAAAGCCAACACATTAACGGTTATCCCACCATAGTTGTGGCAGATAGCTCGCGTACCTTGCCCACTCGTTCCAGTGGTTTGTTTTCCAGCAAACAGCAAATTCGAGTGTCATCCATGCAGAGCAAAATTCAAGCGCAGATCCAAGGCTTAGGAGTGGGTTTTTTGCCCTTGCACTTAATTAAAGCGCAACTTGCTAGTGGTGAGTTGGTGGCAAAAAGCTGCGCCTTTCCGAGGACTGCCTTACCCATCTACTTGGCCAGCGAAAAGGGCAAAAGTGGTAAAGCCATGACCTGGTTTATTGACGAGTTTCTGCAGCAAGACTGGTTTAAATGAGGGTGACTGGGCTGGCTTAATTGAGCAGTCTACATCGAGTTGGCGATGTCGAGTTTTGCTCTACGCTACCCTTGTTTGCCATTAGGTTTTTAATTGAGCTTCACCAAATAGTGATATTTGTCACTTCTACAACGGCTAATGCGAAACTCCATAGCCTTTCCATTCAAAGAATGAACGGTGCGTTGCACGGATAAAATCGGCTCGCCTACGGCAATGTTCATCAGCTGCGCATCTAACTCATCGGCCAAATCAGCTTTTATCGCATCTTGGGTGCTGTGCACAGTCAGGTTAAAGTGGGTTTGATAAAAGTGATACAAGGTGTGAGGAATGTCCGTGATCTCAAGGATGTTTTTGAAATACACATAGGGCAGGTATATTGTCTCGGCAATGCAGTATTCATCATTTAATATGCGTCTGCGGCGCATCACAATCACCTTGTCTTTGTTACTCAGCTCCAGGGCGTTGGCAACCAGTTTATCGGGTACTTGTGAATCAATGGACAGCAGTTCCGCTTTGGGTAGTTCAGGATTGTTGCCATCAGCGATGATGGGGAAAAATCGAAATAATCCATTTTGCGCGGTGTGCTCAGAAACGAAGGTGCCCACCCCTTGTTTTCGGGTTAATACTTTTGTATCGGTCAGGCTATTTAGGGCTTTACGCATGGTGCCTTGGCTTACATTCAGCTCTGCCGCCAACTGAAATTCGTTTGGTAACATATCACCCGGTTTCCAGCGCTGCTCGACAATGAGTTGTTTAATGTGTTCTTCCACTTGTTTGTAAAGTGGTTTGAATACCGGTCCAGTGCTACTGAGCTTATTATCGAAGCGAATTTCTTTCATAGTTCAAACTGCTACATTGCCTGCCTGTAAAAATAAGCCTTGCAGCATAGTTATTCCTGCAGTCTTATACAATAACTCTTTTTTTGTTATGGCTAACGATCTATCGTTTCCAGCAAAAATCCCGTGGTCTTTAAGTGCATTGACAAAAAATTAACACTGTTATAACTTGTGTCTTATATAAGAATGTAGCTGCGTTTTGTGAGCATTGCAATCTAAATAACCCAGCAGAATATTGAAGGTAATGAGACATGCTCGACTGCAATTCGCCCAATTGGAATAAGGTTAAACAACTTGAACTAATTGGCAAAGCCAGCCTGGCTACAAGTGGTCTTGAGGTAAGTATTGAGACGACTGAAGGTAGCTTGAGTCTCATGTTTTTTGATTTTGCTGTTCGGCTGCAAATAGGCAAACAAAATCTTCATGATTACGGCATGTTACAGTGCCTACCTGCACAATTGCCTTGTCGCATAGACGATCAAGATGAGTTTGTGCTTATTCATAGTGGCGAGTGGCGGTTACGCTGTCAAAAACGTCCATTTGCCTTTACTTTACATTGTGGCGACACACTTATCCAACGCACACCAAACGATGGGCACTTTGTTCGCCAGTATCGTTTACCACCTTTGGCAAAAGTACCAGAAGGGTGGTTGCTGAGTTTTGATCTTGCGCCAGAAGAGCCGGTCTTTGGTCTCGGGGAAAAATGGGCGGGCTTGAATAAACGTGGGCAACTGCTGCGCTCCTACAATCATGATGCCTTGGGTGTCAACGCAGAAATATCCTACAAAAATACGCCATTTTGTTGGAGTCCCAAAGGCTGGGGAACATTTGTGCACACACCCGCACCGGTTACCCATGCGGTTGGGTATGCGCCGTGGTCAAACCGCGCTTACAGTCTGGTCGTGGAAGATCCCGCCATGGATGTGTTTATTTTGCGCGGTGAAGATGGTCAGGCCATTATCGAAGGCTACACTCAATTAACCGGTAAAGCCCCTGTACCACCATTTTGGAGTTTGGGGGTGATTCTCTCCAAAGCCTATTATCGCGATGTGCCAGAGTTACTGGCTACGGCCAAAGCGGTACGTGAGCACCACATGCCTTGTGATGTGATCACCTTAGACGGCCGAGCATGGCAGGACACCGATACCCGTTTTGCTTTTGAGTGGGACAAAAAGCGTTATACCGACCCTGCCGCGGTGCTTAATCAGCTAAAAGCCCTGAACTTTAAAATTTGTATTTGGGAGTATCCCTTGGTTTCAGTGGCCAACCCTTTGTTTGCAGAGATGGCGCGCAAGGGCTGGTTACTCAAAGACAAGCGTACTGGCGAAGCCTATCGTTACCAATGGGACATGAGTGCCTTTGCCGAAGTGCTCACCCCGCTGCCTGAATCGGGCATCGTCGACTTCACTCACCCCGATGCGTTTCAGTTTTGGCTAGAATCACACAAACCCTTGTTTGACTTGGGTATTGATATGATTAAAGCCGACTTTGGTGAGCAGGTAGAAGATGACAACATGCTTGCCTACAACGGTGACTCTGGTTTGCGCCTGCACAATATTTATAGTTTGTTATACAACCGTTGTGTCTATCAAGCCGCCGAGGCCTACTGTCAATCTGGGCCGTTTTTATTCAGTCGCTCTGCGTGGATTGGCTCACAACGTTATCCCAGCCAATGGGGGGGTGATCCTCAAGCCGATTGGGGTGGTTTAGTGGGCAGCATACGTGGCGCTTTGTCTTGGGGCATGTCAGGTTCTCCTTATTTCGCCACTGATGTGGGTGGCTTTTACAAGGACATGCGGGATCCAGAATTATTTGTACGCTGGTCACAAACCGCGGTCTTTTCTGCCCACATGCGTTTGCATGGCATCGGTCAACGTGAACCGTGGAGTTATGGACCTGAAGCGGAAGCCGCAGTGAATATTGCTTTAAAACTGCGCTACAAACTACTGCCTTATATTTATCGCACCATGCAACAAGCCAGTGAAACGGGTTTGCCTGTGATGCGAGCCATGGCCTTGGCTTTCCCATTGGAACGTTTGAGCTGGGGCTTTGAATTGCAGTTTATGTTTGGTGATAGCCTCTTGGTGGTACCCTGCGTACAACCCGGAGGCGAGGTTGAGTTTTACCTACCAGAGGGCGACTGGTTAGCTTTTGCTGACAAACAAGTGTTTAGCGGTGGTCGTATCCATAAGCTTAAGCTAGCTTGGCAGGAGATGGCCGTTTTTGTGAAACAAGGTCACGACTTAGCCATTGGCCCAGATGTCGAACACACCGAACAACTGGGTAACACCGTGCAAATCAGTCACTATTGGAGTGAGTGTTAGTGTTGATAAACACAGTATTGGCGCTGATGCACGACATTACTCTGGGCTTTGCATCGTGTTAGCCCCACTACTTAACGGACTGGCGAAATTCAATTATGCGGTCAGTTTACTGGCCAAATATCTGGCTGGTGTGCTCCTCGCACTGATGTTAGTGATGATCATTGCTCAAGTGATATTCAGGTATGGCCTCAACAATTCTCTTGGCTGGACAGAAGAATTGGCCAAGTTTTTTATGGTGTGGATAGCCTGTTTGGTTGCACCTTGGGCTTACCGTGAAAATCTTAATGTCTCCATTGATATGTTTGCTGACGCGCTACCACCTAGCCTATATAAATTATCGAACTTGCTCATCACCCTATTGTTGTTGGTAGTGAGTGGCCTGTTTTTTAAGCAAAGCCTTGAATTTGTGCAAGGCGGTTGGCAAATATATGCGTCTTCACTGCCAGTGAAACTCGCGTATTTTTACTTGTGCACGCCCTTTGTCTTTGGCTCAATTTGGCTGGTGGGCATCGAAAAGCTGCTCATGCAACTGAGCACCTGGTCACAGCCCCTCATTCGCGAGCAATACTGACATGTCGTTAAGTTATTTTTGGGTGTTTTTACTGTTACTCACGGCGGGTACTCCGGTGGTTTTTGCTTTACTGATTGGCCCTGGTGTCAGTTTGCTTATTGATGGCAACGAAGTATTTTTCTCTGCCTTATTGACCCGTTTGTATTCCGGGATGAATTCATTTCCCTTGATGGCGGTACCGTTTTTCATCCTCGCGGGTGAACTCATGAATCAAGGTGGCATCACTCAGTCCATCGTGCGTTTTAGTCAAACCCTGATCGGTCATTACCGGGGTGGTTTGGCGCAAGTGAATATTTTGTCCTCAGTCTTATTTGCAGGTTTATCAGGCTCTGCGGTAGCCGATACCTCAGCCTTAGGCAAAATGCTGATCCCGGCCATGGAACAAAACGGCTACAGTCGGCGTTTTGCCGCAGCGGTGACCGCGGCTTCATCGGTGATCGGGCCGATTATTCCGCCCTCTGGGATCATGATTTTATATGCCTTTATTATGAACGTATCGGTGGCCGGTATGTTTTTAGCAGGGATAGTACCGGGTTTATTGATTTGTGTGGGTTTGATGCTGGTGACCAGCCGAATTGCGAAAAAACGCAATTATCCGGTGGCTAACCTTAAAGCAACGTGGACAGAGCGTGGTCAAGCCCTTAAAGGCTCCTTTCTGCCGCTGTTAACACCGGTAATCTTGCTCGGTGGCATTGTGCTTGGTGTGTTCACACCCACTGAAGCTGCAGCAGTGGCAGCGGGTTATGCTTTGATCATTACCCTGTTCTTTACCAAAACCCTGAAGTCAAGTTCCTTGCCTGTAATCTTGGTTAACTCAGCCATTCAGTCTGGCACCATTTTATTATTGGTCGGTTCGGCCGTGACCTTTGCTTGGATCATCACGGTGTCGGGCATGGCCGATTTAATGGCCCAGCAGATAGTTGGCATCACCGACAATGTCTTGTTGCTGTTGTTGATTATCAACTTATTTTTGTTTGCTATTGGCATGTTTCTCGACGCTGGCCCGGCGATTTTGATTTTAGGGCCAGTATTGGCGCCGATCTTTATTACCTTGGGGGTCGACCCCTTGCACTTTGCTGTGATTATGTGTGTGAATTTAACCGTTGGGCTGGCTACACCACCCATGGGTTTAGTGTTATTTGTGGCTGCCTCGGTGTCAGGGGAAAAAACCGAAAATATTGCCATAGAAATGCTGCCGTTTTTAGCCGTTGAAGCCTTGGTTATCTTGCTCATCACCTATTTCCCGGTGCTAACCATGACCTTACCTCGCTGGTTTGGGTTTGCCTAAGATGACAACCAAACGCAAGGCCTTACTGTTGATCTACGCCACGGTAGTGATGGTCTGTGCCATTGGCCTGTTCAATAGCACGGTTAAACATGCCGAATTTACCATCAAAGCCTCGATTCAGGCTTCCACTCAAGACGAAGACTACATTGGTCTGCTGGTTTTTAAGCAGTATGTCGAACAACAAAGTCAGGGTAGGGTGCAGGTGCAACTTTATCCATCGGGGCAATTTTGTGGCAGTGTGGCCGAGTGCATTGGTAATCTGCAAAAGGGTGTATTAGAGATTTTCCCCAGTACCGCAGGAGGCACGGGTAACTTTTTCAGCCCCGCGCAGGTTATTGATTTACCTTATGTTTTTACCGACGATAGCCAAGCGGAATGTGTTCTCTGGGGACCATTAATGGATGAAATGCGCAGACAAGTGCTGCAACAGGGGCTGAATTTGCGTTTGCTTGGTGTATCAAATACGGGGGGCTGGCGAAATTTTGCTACCACCGATAAAGCGGTGCATAGCCCTGATGATCTGAAAGGTTTAAAAATTCGCACCACAGAGGCTGATATTCAACAAGAGTTGGTTCGCCAGCTAGGGGCTAATCCCACCCCCATCTCGTGGGCTGAACTATACACGGCGTTGGCAACTGGTGTAGTGGAAGGCAGTAAAAACGGGATTCAAGATATTATTGGTGCGAAACTAGAAGAGCATTTGAAGTATGTGATCCTCGATGGGCATTCATACATGGCCACTCTTTGGTGGTTTTCTGAACCCGTGTGGCAAGGTTTACCGGCTGATATTCAACAATTAGTTTTGCAAGGTTTCGCGCTGCAGGCGCAGGCAGCCAATCAATATGTTAAAGACCAAGAAGCCAACTCTTATCGTTTGTTTGAAGCCGCCGGTGGCACTATCTATCGGCTCTCAGTCGAAGAGAAAAAAGCTTTTGTTGATGCCAGTCAAAAAATGCGTCCTTGGTTTGCTAAGCGTTTTGGCCCCCAGTGGCTTACCCTTCTGGATGATGCTGTAGCTCAGTGCAGCCCTGCAATGTAGTCAGTCTTTACGCGTTTCCGTGTGATGCAATTAAATTAACAAACTATTTGCAATTGTTTTACAACTTAGTTAGTTTATCTTTTGTCTTATATAAGACAAAAGATACCAGCGACTAAGCTATCTCAACCACGGCTGCATGCACACCATCGGCGCCGGATAGGTTGTTGCGAGATAACGGGATTATAGACACTACAAAAAAGACAATGTCTGGAGCACACTATGCGATTCACTTTAAGTAAACTAACTAGCGGCATCACCGCTGCATTGGCTATGTCTAGCTATGTAGCTCTGAGCTCGACAGCGATGGCTCAAGAAGAGCCGAAAGAAGATCAAGGCTTACTGGAAAAAATCACGGTGACGGCGCAAAAGCGCGTGGAAAACCTGAATGAAGTACCGGTGGCGGTGTCGGTATTACGTGAAGATCAAATTAACGCAGCGTTTTCAGCCAACATCGAAGGTTTGCAAGGATTAGTCCCTTCTGTCAGTTTCCGTAAAGGTAATACAAACCGTAACTCAGCCATCACTATCCGGGGCATAGGCACGATTTCTTTCAGTGTCGCCGCCGAGCCCAGTGTCTCTACCGTGGTTGACGGAGTTGTATTAGGTCGCTCAGGGCAAGCGTTTATTGATTTGTATGACTTAGAGCGTATCGAGGTATTACGTGGCCCACAAGGCACGTTGTTTGGCAAAAATGCCTCAGCCGGTGTGGTGAACATTACCACTAAAAAACCCACCACAGGCTTTGAAGGCAATGCCGAAATTAGCCTTTACCAAGGCAACGAATACCGCTTAAAAACCAGTGTTTCAGGGGAGTTGAGTGACAACGCTCAAGGTAGTCTGACCGTATTGAAGTCGCAATATGATGGATACATTAATAATGTATACACCAATGAAATGACCAATGGTTACGACAAAGAAGGTTTGCGTGCCATGTTGAAATTGGAAGCAGCCGGTGACACTGACATGTTATTCATTTTCGAAAACATGAAATCAAACGACAATTGCTGTGCCGATTTGGAACTCACCCCAAGTAACCGTCACCCCAATTCAGAAGCGTTGCCCAATAGCTCAGGCGCGGGCGATTTTGACTTAGATCAACGCAAGATCGATCACGATTTTGAAACTCGCACCTTAGATGAAACCACCGGATTCTCGATGCAAATTGATAAGCCCATGGGCAGCCATGAGTTTACGTCTATCACGGCATTCCGCAGTTGGGATAACACTGAATTGCGCGAAGGGGACTTTACTTCGATTGGCGGCACGCAGCCCATCCCCACCGGCACGTTTTTATTACATGACACCGGTATTCAGAATTGGAAACAAACTTCACAAGAATTTCGTCTCGCCTCACCGATTGGCAACGACCTTGAATATCAAGTGGGCTTTTTTTGGTGGCAACAGCAGTCTGAGCGTAACTTTACCCGTGACGCCAGTTGCTCAGGTAATTTAACCGCCACTATTCAAAATTATTTGAGCACTAAGCTGGGACAAACCTCGCCAACTGCCGAACAAGCCGACCAGTTTATTGCTGACAATTTAATCTCGTGTAACCGCAATGACATCGTCAGTGCCACGGCATTTATGAACACCCAGTTTGATAACTGGGCCTTGTTTGGTGACGGTAAATATCACCTAAGCGAAGACTTACGTTTATTGTTTGGTATGCGTTATACCGATGATGAAGTCAGCTTCAATCATAATCGTCGTAACAATGATGAATATGGTCGTGGTGGTATCGGTGTGCGTGATTCTGCCACCAATTATTCGGGCAAAACCGATGAAACCAATTTTGCCATTAAGTTAGGCGCACAATACGATTTAAGCAAAGGCAGCATGGTGTATGCAACGTATTCGCAAGGGTACAAAGGTCCAGCGTTTAACGTGTTTTACAACATGAATACCAACGATACATTGCCCATCGGCAAAGAATCGTCGGATGCCTATGAATTGGGCTATAAATATGCAAGCCGCGATTTAATTTTCAACGCAGCCTTGTTCCGCACCAACATCGATGGCTTCCAAGCCAACAACTCTGAACTGCTCGATGGTGTGACCATCACCCGTTTAACCAACGCGGGTTCGGTGATTACCCAAGGTATCGAAGCAGACTTTTTGTGGCAAGTGTCTGAGCACTTCACGCTTTCCGGCGGTTTTGCCAGCGTGGACGCTGAAATTGATGAGTTTTTATGTCCAGCGGGTTCCACTACCTGTGATGGTCGCTCAGGTGCTGATATTCCCTTCTCGCCAGACTTAAAATACTCAGTGGTAGGCGAATACACCTGGGAACTGGCTGATATGGATGTGATCTTAAACAGCTCTTATGTCTACACTGACGAAATCTATGCGGGTGCACCAGGCGGAACGCCAAGTGCCGTGGATTTATTACCCGACTATGCGATTTTAAATGCCAGTTTAGCGTTTTCGTTTAACGACGATGACTACCGGATTACCCTCATCGGTAAAAATTTAACGGATGAGAGTTTTATTACCACCTATTCTGGTGACGGTTTCCGTTATCAGATCCCACGTGACGCAGATCGGTATTTTGGTGTGCAGTTAAGAGCGAAGTTCTAACTTAAGTTTTTGTGTGTCCCGGGGCGCCGCAAGGCGCCTTTTTTCTGTCTTGCTTTTGTCTATCAGGCAGTGCCCAGTTGCGCTGTGTTAATACGCTATGCATTGCCACACCCATTCAAGGGCGTCTGTGCTCAAGCCCAATCCACAAACACACATTGCCTGACATCGACAAGGCGAGATTCTGTGGTGGCGTGAGTGAGTGTTAGTGTCTTTGTCTTTCAGCCCCATGAAAATATGCAGGCCATACCTAGAATGATTTTTCAGCTTTAACACGATTAGCCAGCACGATTAGCCAGTCTAAATCTGTTGTTTGCTTGATTCATGGTAGGGTCAATGGGAAGCAGTCAATCGCTGCTGGTCCTGCTTACCCGATCTACTGTTTTTAGGTGTGAAGGCGAGGGATTTGTGCCCTGAGCGATTGTTTTATGCCAAGTAGGGTAGGCTAAGCAGAATTAAGCCAGCAATCCACAGGGTTTCGAGGATCAGCAATAAGATGGGGCGAATGCCGACAGTTAACAGGCGACGCAGGTTGGATTTCATGCCAATGGCGGTAATGGCAACCACAAGAGCAAAACGTGACAACTCGTTGGCACTGGTGGTCACAAGACTGGGCAGTTCGACCAGACTGTTTAGAGTCATCAACACAATAAATGCGATTAAAAAACCGGGTAAACCAGGCGACTTAGCTTGCAATTCACCCGCTTGGTTTTGCTTACTTAAATTCAGTTTTATCACAAATAAAATGCACAAAACTACAGGCATCAAATAGGCCACCCGAACCAATTTTGTCAGGGTCGCTAAATCACCGGTTTGTTCAGATACTGAATAGCCAGCTCCCACCACTTGCGCCACATCATGAATGGTGCCGCCTAGAAAAATGCTGGTGCTAGTGGGATCAAGCTCGAGTAAACCGGCAATGATGGGGTATAACACCATGGCAATGGTGGATAAAGCCGTGACACCAATCACCGTCAAAATCGTATCGCGTTCTTTCTCTGGCCCCTCGGGTAATACAGCGGCAATGGCCATGGCTGCCGATGCACCACAAATACCCACAGCACCTCCGCTCAATACACCAAAGCGTTTACTCAAACCAAAGGCTTTGGCGACCAACATGCCAAAGGTTATGGTTGTAGCGATGGCGATGATTAGGACCAGCGCGGTTTTCCAGCCCAATGCGGCTAAATCACCAAAGGCGATGCGCAAACCCAACAGGGCAACGCCAATACGCAGAATATGACAAGCGGTAAATTCGATGCCCGTTTTGCATTTGGTTTCTTCGTATAGAAACGAAAGGGCAATGCCTAAGAGTAGGGCAAATAACATGGCAGGCGCGCCATAATGCTCGGACAAAAACAGCGCAGCAAAACCCGTTATGGTGGCCACCACAATACCGGGTATGAAGGTTTTTACCTTGTCCATATCAGCACCTACAGCAAAATAAGCTTATGTAATGTTGTTCAATCAATGGCTAAGGCAACTAAGACTTGACGTTTACGTTCACCCGAGTAAGGACGACGACCATGCATGGCAATGTAGTTATCGACCAAGGCCATATCACCGTCTTGCCACGGTACATCAAAGGTATAATCTTCAGACAGTTTAACCATCAGTTCCAAAGCGCCGATGGGAATATGGCTGCCGTCACCAAAGGTGATAGCTTTAGCTGGATTCTCTCTGACTCCCTTCCAACCCATGAATGCCGCAATCAGTTGGTTGTAGAACACTTTTTGACCCTGACCAATATCAATCACAGCGGGTAAAATTGGCGTAGTGGCGCGCAAACTGCCATCGTCTAACCAAGTCCACGTGTAACCCAGTTCCGTTAATTTAGTTTCTGCTTGAGCCGTATTTTCAACGTTTAGAGTGCTTTTCCAACTGCGTCCTTGGCCAGAATTGATATCATTTTCAGCGGGCATCTGTGTGGTGTATTTAAGCCCTTTGTTTGCAAACTGTTCTGCCCACTCTGGTTGTTGACGGGCAAACTCTGCGTACAACATATCAGAACGGCACAAAGGTGTTGCTCCCCCTTGTTCTGCCGCCGTTTTACAAAAGAAAAACAGTTTAGTTGGAGAAATCGGCGTTTGTGCCATTTCGTGATGTAAGAAGATCTCGACTTCTTTGGGCGCTTCATTGGCGGTAAAAACCCGCTTAGTGAAGTTGATCCTTACTGCGTTAGACAAGGATTCTTGATAAGTAAAATTGGGGTAACCAAAGGCACTGGAGAATTCATCAAAGGTTTCTGCAGAATTCATGGGAAAACCGCGAAATAAAATCGCGCCAGATTCACGTAGGGTACTTTCCAATTCCTCACGATGTTCAGCAATCCAATCCCGGCACTCGGCCAGTGTTTTCACACTTTCATTGTTGACAATCACACTGGGAAAAACGCTGTTGTTGCAGTGCAATTGATTGGCGACGCTAACATATTGAATTGCTGATGTGGCCATGGCTTACCTCAATCGTAAATAGGATAAAATTTGTGAAATGCTGCAGCACAGAACTGACCAGGATCGTTAAAACGTCGGTTGCAGTTTAATGCATCAATGGCCGCCATTTCTTGCTCTGAGAGGGAAAAATCAAAGATCGCCAAATTTTCTGCAAGGCGTTCAGGGCGAGATGTCTTGGGCACAATAGCGTTACCTCGTTGCACACCCCAGCGTAAAACCACTTGTGCGGGCGTTTTGTTTAGGCGTTTAGCGGCTTGTTTGACTACTGCTTGCTCTAAAACGGATTCTTGTGCCCCTGCCATGTCTAACTCTAAATAAGACAAAGCACCCAGCGGGGAGAATGCGGTTACCTCGATGGCGTAATCGCGAGCCAATTGCATCAAACGTTGCTGGGTAAGATAAGGGTGTGACTCAACTTGTAATACCGCAGGTTTAATCTTTGCGTAGGCCATCAAATCATTGAGTAGGCCAGTATTGTAGTTGCACACGCCAATTTTATGGGTCAGACCGGCTTCAACCAGAGCTTCCATGCCCTGCCACGTTTCGTACAAGGGCACTGGTGCGATTTCCATTTTTGGCTCAGCAGCCTTGGGATCAAAAATCCACTCCGGCGGGTAACGGTCGTTAAAATCGACATAGGGCTGAGCAATGGGAAAATGAATCAGATAGAGATCTAGATAATCAAGTTGTAAATCGTGCAAACTTTTGCGTATTGCCGGTTCAACATGCTCTTTGCGGTGGTAGGTATTCCACAATTTTGAGGTGATCCATAGGTCTTCGCGGCGGCATAATTTATCGGCAAGCGCGCGCTGAATTCCTTGGCCCACTTCCACCTCGTTGCCATAATCGCTGGCACTGTCAAGATGGCGATAACCCACTTTAATCGCGTTATAAACGGCGTCTGCACAAGTCTCTTTAGCTACTTTCCATAGGCCAAAACCCACCTTGGGCATTTGCTTTTGCTGATCAGGCATCTAGATACTCTCGCTTGATAAAATCATGTCTTATATAAGACATAAGTTAAGGGACTGGGATTGGTTTGTCAAATTTACTTTTTGGGGTGTACGACAGCACGACTGTCGTACGCCCATTGCCCTGACTGTCGTAAATCTGCCGTTTTCACCCAAGGGTAAATAACCTTCAATGTGCTGGCTATTAACAAGGAGCATAAAATGAAAGACAATCAAACTATCAACATTAACAGAGATGCCGCTATGAGTCAGGTCAGCATGAAAAATGGCTACTGGTTTTACTTCGATCATCAAGGCAATGACATTTCTATGCACGGCTCAGCGTGGTCAGGCAAAGAAACCATGTACGTTAACAATCATCCTGTATCGATTAAACACAAGTTATTTGGTCGACTCAGTCAACACTATTTCACTGTCGGTGAGATCCAGTATCGTGCAGAGGTGTATTTGGCTAAGTTTGCCACGGGGGAAGTGCAGGTAAGTTTGTATGCCAACGATGTATTAGTGGCAAAAGAGAGTAAAGCTTACCTGCCCAACGCTAAGAAAACATCCATTTGGGTGATCATTCTCGCAGCGCTTTTAGGCGCCGTGGTGGGCTACAGCTCTGTGAGCCTTATTATGAAATTTTGGGCATAAACAGCCATGGAGTTACGCGGCGACATCGTTAAGTCACTGAGACTTTCGAAGCAGTGGACGCAACAGCAGCTGTCAGAGGTGTGTGATGTCAACTTGCGCACCATTCAGCGTGTTGAAAACCAAGGTAGCGCCTCGCTGGAGACCATCATGGCCTTGTGTGTGGCCTTTGAAGTGAAACGCGAGGTGTTGTTTGCTGTGCCCAAACCTGAAGAAAAAACGCTACAACCTGTGCCCAACCCGCGACTGCATTTTGTGATCTTTGCGGGTGGGGCAGTGGTGGGTGCGTTAGCCACGCTACTGCTGAGTGTGCTATTGAGCGCTTAATACTTGCGCATTAACGCACTTAAGACCAAAAAATAGACAAAACAATGGCGATGGTCAGGGCAAAACTGAACAGCACACTGTAAACGGTGTTCAGAATGACAAATTTTGCCAAAGTTTTGCGCCAACCTTGTTGGTAGTAGTGTTTTTGGCTGAGAAATAGATACAGGAGCATATACAAAATCAGTCCAAAACTGCTGATGCGTAGGGCGCTTACTAGCCAAGTGAGATCACTTATTTTGCTTGCCATGGTGTTGAGTAGGGCAAGTATTATTAAGCTGTGCAGCAAAAAACTATGGGTATGCAGGCAATAAATTAAATGTTCTAAGTAGTAACGCTGACGTCGCAGATACAGTAACTTCATGAGCAAGGCAAACACCGGTAATAATAAAAACATCATCTGCGGAGCGAGTGAGAAAAATTTAGCAATGGCTAACTCTGGTCGCTCCTGCAGATTTGCCATTTTGGCGTTGAGTTTGGTTTCTAATTCGTCAATAAACGTTGCGTCTTCGGCACTTTTTTGGGGAGAAGCGCTAACACTGAGAATGGTTTTTTCCTCAGTTTTTTCAGTTTGAGGCGTGCCGAACTTTACGCCGACAAAGTCTTGGTTTTGTTGAAAATGTAGCTCATCCGTCGAGACCAACTGTGAAAATAATAATCCAGCAATAATTGAGGTAAACAAATACAAACGCAACGCCGGCACATAAGGCACACGGTGACCTTGCACATAGTTTCGTGTCAACCTGCCTGGTTTAAACCATAGGGGCATTAATGTTCGCCAGATGCGTGCATCCCAATTGCTAAATTCACCAAAAAACTCGCCTACCGAGCTAAATACATTCCGCAAAATATTGCGTTTTTCTTGACCACATTGATGGCAATACAGCCCCTGCAACTGGGTATAACAGTTATCACATTGTGACGCTGGTACTAATAACTCTGAATGCATGTGTTCTAATCCGTTTGTGTATAAAAACGTCAGCTATGGCCGTCGATAGTGAACATGATATAGCTATTATTCCCTATAAAACAATGGTTTAGTCTTAATGTGAAAGCAAGAATTCTGTAAATCAGGAGGCGTATACGATTTTGGTTGGATATTATGGTAGACAGAGATTGGTAACAAAAAAAGAAGGGGCAAACATGCGCGATGACTGCCCCTTTTGTTTAAGCCGGGTTATGACTATTTATTTTTTATGTCTAGCGCGTAACACCCCTACTACATCACTGAGGGTAAGATCACTGGCTTGCAGCAAGACAATTAAGTGATAGAGCAGATCAGCACTCTCGTTTTTAAGCTCATTTAAGTCTTTAACCGTGGCCGCTAGGGCGGTTTCTACGCCTTCTTCACCGACTTTTTGCGCGATACGTTTGATGCCTTTAGCATACAAACTGGCGGTATAACTCGAATCTGGATCTGCCCCTTTGCGCGATGCAATGATTTGCTCTAGTTCACCAATAAAGCTTAAATCAGCTGATTGGCTGGCCGACCAGCAGGTTTCAGACCCCGTATGGCAGGTGGGGCCATTGGGATGAGCTAAGACTAAAATTGAATCGGCGTCGCAATCTGCGCTGATTTCGACAAGTGTCAGTGTATGATTTGAGGTTTCGCCCTTGGTCCATAAACGTTGTTTAGAACGACTAAAAAAGGTGACTTTGCCACTATCAAGGGTTTTTAATACCGCTTCTGCATTCATAAAACCTTGCATCAGCACTTTGCCACTTACGGCATGTTGCACAATACAAGGCAGCAGCTCGTCCATTTTGTGCCAAGCCAATTCACTTACATTATCTTTATTAATTAACATCTTAATCTCTTATGGCTATGTGCTCGGCACGTAAAAAGGCTTTTAACTCAGCAATGGGAATAATGCCTTTGTGAAACACAGAGGCGGCTAACGCGCCGTCTACGTCAGCTTGCATAAACACATCTTTAAAATGTTGCATGGCGCCAGCACCACCTGAGGCAATTAACGGCACTTTACATGTTTGGCGAATAGCCGCCAGTTGGCTCAGGTCATAACCTTGACGCACGCCATCTTGATTCATGCAATTAAGCACAATTTCACCGGCACCTCGTTGCTGAACTTCGTTGACCCAGTCGGCGGTTTGCCAGTGGGTTATTTGAGTGCGACTTTCATCGCCGGTATATTGATGTACCTGATAGACACCTGTTTGGGCATTAAAATAACTGTCGATACCCACCACCACACACTGTTGTCCATAGGTATCGTGTAAACGTGTGATCAACGCAGGATCAGCGAGGGCAGGGGAGTTGACTGAAATTTTGTCTGCGCCCATTTCCAGAATGTGCCCCGCTTGTTCAACGGTTTTAATGCCGCCTGCCACACAAAACGGAATATCAATCACTTGTGCAATACGGCTCACCCAGCTTTTATCCACCACCCGTTGATCACTGGATGCGGTGATATCATAAAACACCAGTTCATCCGCGCCTTCTTCGGCATAACGCTTGGCTAAAGGTACAATGTCACCGATGATTTCATGGTTGCGAAACTGCACACCCTTGACCACTTTGCCATCTTTAACATCTAAACAGGGGATAATACGTCTTGCTAACATTGTCTTCCTTCATTCATGTATGTGTGCAACGTGCGGCGAGCAACGTGCAACGTGAACACGCTGCGTGCGGCGAGCTAAACGCTAATACCAAGCTTCACTCGCTTTTTACTTGCCGCTCGCCGCTTAAATTTTTGTCAACCAGCCATGGTTATCTGGGGCTTTGCCCCATTGAATATCGTTCAAGGCTTGACGTAACTTTTGTGTTGTTGGGCCAGCCTCACCTGAACCGACACGATGTTCTTGGTTATGATGAATAAAAGTACCAATGGGGGTTAATACTGCAGCGGTGCCAGACAATGCCGCCTCAACACCGGGTTTCGCGGCGCGCTCTAAGAGTTCAGTTACGGTCAAATTCCGTTCACTGACTTGCATGCCTAAATCTTTGGCTAGGGTTAGGATAGAGTCGCGGGTAACACCATGTAAAAAGCTTGAATCCAGCGCCTTGGTAATAATTTCGTTACCGTCTATCAATAAGAAGTTGGCCGCGCCGGTTTCTTGTACATCGCCATTGGGACAGAACAAAATCTGGTCTGCTTGTACCTCTGCCTTGGCTTTTAAAATCGGCCCAAGGGCGCTGGCATAGTTACCACCGCTTTTGATCATGCCCATATGTGGTGCACAGCGCATACCCGTTTCGTCTAATAAAATACGTAGGGGTTTGGCGCCACCGGAGAAGTAGTCGCCAACTGGCGATAACAATACATACGACATCGACGTGAGTGAGGGACTGGCCGCTTTGCCAATCGACCCTTCTGTACCAATGTGCGTAGGACGAATATACATGGAGCCCGGTGGCTCTGGCACATCAGCCGCATAATGGGCAACAACATCAAGGATCATGTTTTCTACTTGTGTTTCATCAATCGCCGGCAAAGATAGAAAACGGCTACTTTGGGCAAAACGTTGAATATTTTTGTCCATGCGAAATACATGAATACTGCCATCGGCATGGCGAAACGCTTTGAGGCCTTCAAAACAGGTGCTCGAATAATGCAAAACATGGGCACCGGGATGCATGGTGATGCTATTGGAGGGAACCATCTCTGCTGGCTTCCACTGTGCGTTTTCGAAGCTTGTTGATGCCATTAAGGGCATAAATACTGTACCAAAGGCCGCCATGTTGTGTATTCCTATGTTGTAAACTTTTGCACTGCTGGGTTGAATAGTTATCAGCAATGTGGCTAAAGATTGAGATTATTCAGCAAGCGTCAATGCGCTGCAATCCTCTCATGGTTTTTTACGTTGTCGCTGTTGTATACAAGGCTAAACAGCCGCTAATTTTGCCAACAAGCAATGGCTTGCTCCAGGGTGAATTTTCCTTCCAGTAGTGCGCGACCCAAAATGACGCCACTGACCCCCGTTGGTTTAAGGGCGTCGATGTCAGCTAATTGACCTATGCCCCCCGAGGCCTGCCAGCCCACCGTGGGAAAACGTGCACAGAGTTCAGTATACAACTGATGATTAGCGCCCTGTAAGGTGCCGTCGCGGCTGATGTCGGTGCACAATACATGTTTAGCGCCCACGGCTAAAAAGTCGTCTAACAGCGCTTCAATGGCAACCTCAGAATTTTTCTGCCAACCATGGGTGGCAATAAACTTGTTGCCGGCGGGGTCGATGTTGATGTCTAAAGCCAAGACAATCGCTTCGCTACCGTAGTGTTGCACCCATCCTTTCACTAATGCAGGTTGCTGTACCGCCAAGGAGCCAATCACCACCCGTTTTACGCCGATTTCCAGTAATTGTGCTACATCCCGCTCAGAGCGAATGCCACCACCGGCTTGAAAGTCCATGCGTTTTGTTGCCACCATGCGCTGAATCAAATCAAGCTGGCGTTGACTGGTATCTTTTGCCCCAGTCAAATCAACAATGTGTAACCACGTTGCCCCTTGATTTGCGTAGTCATGCACCACATCAATAGGATTGAGTTGGTATTCGGTTTTTTGTGCGTAGTCACCTTGGTAGAGGCGAACAACAGAGCCGTCAATTAAATCTATGGCGGGAATGATCATGCTTATAACTCGATAAAGTTTTGTAATAACTGGGCACCCGCGTCACTCGAACGTTCGGGGTGAAATTGCACACCGTAAAAATTATCTTTGTGCAGCGCCGCCGAAAAAGCCATGCCGTATTGGCAACTCGCCAAGGTGTATTGGCTGATGGCAACCGCAAAACTGTGCACAAAATAAAAATACGTGCCGTTGGGAATGCCCTTAAATAGGCTTAGGCTGTCCAGCGGTGTCACCGTGTTCCAGCCCATGTGAGGTAAACGCAACTCACCTACTTGCATGCGTTTTACCTCACCCGGGATGAGGTTTAAGCAAGGGGTGAAGTCTTGTAAACTCTCAGCTGATTTTTCCACCATGAGTTGCATGCCTAAGCAAATGCCTAATACCGGCTGAGTTAAGCCTTGAATACAGGTCACTAAATGCTTGTGTTCAATGCTCGCCATGGCGGCATTGGCACTGCCGACACCGGGCAAAAATACCTTATCAGCGCCCTGAATAATCTCGGTATTATCACTCACTGTGACCTTAACACCGAGGCGTTCCACGGCAAATTTCACCGAAGAAATATTGGCGCAACCGGTGTTCACAATCACGATATTTTGCATGGCCATGACTTACAGCGCTCCTTTACTGCTTGGCAAGGTATCACCTTGTTTGTGAATGGCTTGACGCAGGGCGCGGCCAAATACCTTAAACAAGCTTTCTACCTGATGATGGGCATTGCCTTCAGTGGTACTCAAGTGCAGCGACAATCCCATGGCTTGGGCAATGGAATAAAAAAAATGCGGCACCATCTCGGTGGCCAATTCGCCTACGTGTTCACGGGTAAAACGTGCGTCAAATTTGAGGTGTGGACGATTAGAAATGTCCATAATGCATTCGGCTCGACATTCATCCATGGGCAAGGCAAAACCAAAGCGCCCAATACCACGCTTGTCACCCAAGGCTTTTTTTAAGGACTCACCCAAGGCTAAGGCGGTGTCTTCCACACTGTGGTGATCATCGATGTGCAAGTCACCATCGGTTTTAAGTTTCAGTTCGAAGCCCCCATGGGTAGCAATCTGATCCAGCATGTGGTCAAAAAATCCCAAACCAGTATGAATAGAAGATTTTGCCGAAGAATCGAGATTTACGGTCACTTCAATATTGGTTTCTGAGGTCTTTCGCACCACGCTGGCAATGCGTGCTGAGTTTAATAACTGTTTTTGGATGGCCAACCAATTGTAACTGAGGCGGTCGTAACGGATGCCCACGATGCCCATATTACTCGCCAGTTGCAAGTCGGTTTCCCGATCACCAATGACGTAGGAACGGCTAAAATCCACTTTACCCTGTTGCAGGTAGTCTTTAACTAAACCTAAATTGGGTTTGCGACAACTGCAGTTGTCTGCGGCAAAGTGTGGGCAGATTAAGACTTCATCAAATTTAACGCCTTGGCTGGCAAAAAGCGCCATCATCATGTTGTGCGGTGCATCAAAATCGGCTTGTGGAAAGCTGTTGGTGCCCAGACCATCTTGATTGCTCACCATCACTAGACGAAACCCAGCTTGCTGTAATTTGAGTAATACTGGGATGACGTCGGGCTCGAAGACTAATTTTTCGAGGCTATCAAGTTGTTTATCGATGGCGGGCTCTTCAACCAAGGTACCATCACGGTCAATAAAAAGTATCGGCATTTGACTCATGGTTATTGTCCTGCTCTTTGAAAAAATTGACCTATCAGATCAAGTAACTGTTGATTTTGTTCAGCATCACCCACGGTAATCCGCAGACAATTATTAAGATTGCGTTGTTTACTTTGGTCGCGAATAAACACCTTAGCGCTTACCAGAAAATCCATCAGGCCTTGTTTTTGGGCGCAGCGAAATAAAATAAAATTAGCCTTGTCATCACCCACTAACTCAATGTCGGCAAAGCAGTTTAATGCCTGTTTTAAACGCTGCTTCTGCTGGGCTATCTGGCTAACTTGCCCATTCATCAACGCTAAGCCTTTGTCACTCAGGGCCTGACTGGCAATTTGTGCCACGGGCTCTGGCAGCGGATAAGGGGCAATGACCTTTAATAAGGTATGAATAATGACGTCGTTTGCGAGGGTAAATCCACAGCGAATACCAGCCAACGCGAAGGCCTTAGACAGCGTGCGTAATATCACTAAATTTGGATAATTAACCAGCTGCGGCGCAAAACTGCTGGTTGCATCAAATTCAATATAAGCTTCGTCCACCACCACTAATGCCGAGTCAGCGAAATGCTCAAGCACCGCCTTAATTTGCTGTGCAGCGACGCTGGTGCCCGTTGGATTATTGGGCGAGCAGATAAACACCAAATTGACCTTGTCTTTGAGGGCTTTGATGGCATCCAAATCCAAGGAGAAATCCGCTAATAATGGGGCGGTTTCTACGCCAACATTACAGGTTTGCGCACTAATGGCATACATACCGTAAGTGGGGGGACAGATTAAAATCCGGTCTTGTCCCGGGGTACAGAAAGCGCGGATCAATAACTCGATGCCTTCATCCGCCCCGCGACTAACCAATAGTTGTTTGTTATTGACCCCAGCATAGGCGGCATAAGCTTTGATAACACTGGCCGGCTGGCAATCTGGATAACGGTTGAGGCGCGCACAATCTAACGCATAGTCATTGGCAAAGGGGGACTCATTAGCGTTGAGCCACACGGGTACTTGCGCTGTGGCACCGTTATCACTGGCAGCAAACAAGCGCCGTGCCGACTCGTAAGGTACTAAGGCTTTGAGGTTGGCACAGACTAATTTGTCAACTAACTGTTGGCTACTGAGCATTAGGCTTGCTCTCCTTGTTGTAAACGTAGGGCTACAGCCTGACGGTGAGCGTCTAAGCCCTCAGCGTCGGCCAGATCCATAATGGCTGCGCCAATCGTTTGTAAACCTTGATAGCTGAGTTCTTGCACCGTATAGCGGCGCATAAAATCCGCCAAACCCAAACTCGAATAATTGCGTGCATACCCATAGGTAGGCAGTACGTGATTGGTGCCACTGGCGTAGTCTCCGGCTGATTCGGGTGACCACTTGCCAACAAAAATCGACCCAGCGTTGGTCAGATGAGGCAGGGCAGAACGTGCGTCGTCAGTTTGTACGATCAAATGTTCTGGTGCATAAGCATTGCTCACCGCAAATGCCTGCTCCAGTGATTCAGTGAGAATATAGCGGCTATGTTGCACGGCCTGGCTGGCAATGCTCTGACGGCTTAGGGTGCTCAATTGACGTGTTACTTCGTTTTTCACTGCGTCGATTAAACTGGCACTGTCTGATACCAATACTGCTTGTGAGTCAGCGCCATGTTCGGCTTGTGAGAGTAAATCAGCGGCAACAAAAACCGGATTGGCCTTAGCGTCAGCAATCACCAATACCTCAGAAGGGCCGGCTGGCATATCAATGGCAGGTCCGGCTGGGATGCGGCTAACCTGCTGTTTCGCTTCAGTCACATAACTATTGCCTGGACCAAAAATCTTATCGACCTTTTGAATACTTTGCGTGCCTAGGGCTAGAGCGGCAATGGCTTGTGCACCCCCCACCAAATAAATTTCATCAATGCCACACAACGAGGCGGCATAACGAATTTCGATAGCTATCTCTCCCTGCTTATTCGGTGGCGTGCACAATACTTTGCGTTGACATCCCGCCACTTGCGCACTCACACCTAGCATTAACACAGTTGAGGGCAGAGGTGCCGTGCCACCGGGAATGTATAAGCCAACCGCAGCCAGTGGCGCATGTTTGAGTTCACACAACACGCCGGGGGCGGTTTCTACTTTAACGTCTTGTGGATACTGAGCTTGATGAAAGGCCTTAATATTTTGATAGGCTTGGTCAATGGCTTGTTTGACCTTTGGCTTAAGCTGACTTGCCAGATCTTGCATGGCGCTGGCAGGCAGGGTTAAATCAGCCAACTGAATACCATCAAAGCGTGCAGTGAGACTCAATAAAGCTGCATCACCTTGTTCGCGTACTTGTTGAATGATCGCAGACACACCTTGGCTAAGTGCTGCAGAATCAGCCATAGCCGGACGACTCAATAGCTGCTGGCGTTGCTCTGCATTTAAAGATGACCACGTTTGCATGTTACATCAACTCCTAATTCATCATCTTTTCAATGGGCATCACCAGGATAGAGCTGCAACCCAAGGCTTTGAGTTTTTCCATGGTTTCCCAAAACAAATTCTCAGGGCTCACTACGTGTATCGCTACCGTTTGGTCGTTACCTGCTAGCGGCAGTACGGTTGGGTTTTCCGAGCCAGGTAACAGGGTTTTCACCTGTTCCAGATATGCCTTTGGCGCGTGCAACATAATGTACTTACTTTCTTTGGCTTGGATCACCCCGTCAATACGCGGCAGCAATTTATTGATCAGGGCTTGTTTACTTGCTGGCAATTCAGCGGCACGTTGAATGAATACCGCCTTGGAGCGGAAAATCACGTCTTCTTCGTGCAAACCATTGGCTTCAAGCGTTGCGCCAGTGGAGACCAAATCACAAATGGCATCAGCTACACCGGCACGCGGCGCGACTTCCACAGAGCCAGTTAACATCACAGCTTGGGCATTAACCTTATTCTCTTTAAAAAAACGTTCTAACAAAAAGGGATAGGTGGTGGCGACTTTTTTACCAGCCAATGATTGCACACCTTGGTAATCAAACTCATTGGGTACCGCAATGGATAAACGGCAGCCGCCGTAATCCAGACGACGTAACTCGATATAGTTGTGTTGTTTACCGGCTGCCTGGCGTTCAAGCATTTTTTCTTCTAATTCGTTTTCGCCGATAAAACCCAGATCCACCACGCCGTCCATGACCAGACCGGGAATATCATCATCACGCACCAACAACAAATCAATGGGCTGATTAGTGGAATGAGCAATCAACAAACGATCGCGGATCTGCAACTTAATCCCTATGGCTTTTAATAAAGCAATGCTGTCGTCGCTTAAACGTCCTGATTTTTGTACGGCAATGCGAAGTCTATTACTATCACTCATGTTATTTCCCACTTCTTTATATTTTTCAACGGCTTAAAATAAGCGTATTTATCAATTTGGAATTCTCAGCACCATTAATGCAAAAAACCCCCGAAAGTTACCTTCCGAGGGTTGAGAAAATTTTCTGCGCCACTGGAAGGATTTAACTAACCTTCCAGCCTAAACCTGAAAGGTTAAGCTCTATGGTGATGGACAACGCGCAGTGTGTTTTTCATGTTATCTGATCCTATTGTTTGAATTGCGGGACGAATTTCCCTGCCAACTCATTCGAGGCGCATACATTATGCAATTGGTCTTGTTAATGCAAGTCAAAATACCAGCAATACGCAGCTTTTTGCCTCTTAGTTAAAACTAAATCGCCTAAACTGCCTCTAAGCAATAGGAAGTAGCGAAAACATCAACCAGATCAAACAGGCTAAAGTCCATGCGTTTTGTTACGATACAGGGTAAGTCTGATTAATTTATGTACAGTGTCAGTGGAGGGATATCATGAGTAGTGATTTATTATTTTCGATTCTACCGCGCCAAGGCACGGTACCGATTGCCCATGACGAACTCAAAGTAGAGAAAGTCACCAAGGAAAGTGCCCTGCGTGAATTAAACGATAAAGAGCAAGCGTTGCACCTCGAAGAACGTGAAGCCCGTCAGCAACAGCAATCGTTGCCCAAGAAAAAGAAAGAGCAAGACAGCGATTCAGCCGCCGACGATGCTAACCAAGAACAAGCCAACGAAGGCAGTAAACAAGATCCTGAAACACCGGCATTTACACATTTAGATGTTTACGTGTAATTGTTGATTTGGGTGGGTGGATTAAACCTTATTCGTATTTACGCTCTATCGTATTGATGACGCCTGATTGCAGCAATGTGTGTAATTCGGAATCAAAGGCCTGAACAAAAAGTGATTCTGTGGTTTTTTTTGAAAAAGTAAAATGAGTTGCTTCACTTGATATCGTTAACTCAGTTAAGCCAATTACATGACTTAAGCCCATTTGTTTCAGTTCTGCTAAACCGGTATGTTTATCAGCAATAACGCCGTCAATTCTTTTTAGTTGCAACATTCTCCACAGTGCTTTTCGGTGAGAGTTAGTTTCGATTAACGACGAAAAGGTGGGTTGTGTCATCAGCGCATCAAACTCAAGCCCGTAAGACACGTTTATTTGTGTACCAATTCTGAGCTGATACTTCTGAATATCGCCTAACGACTTCACAGGATATTTGCGTAAATCGTCGTTACGCAGAAACAATATATTAAGAGAATGAAATTCAATTTGTGAGTACCAAGCAAAGTCTTGCCTTTCGTCTCTTAAATAGGCATTGAATACAACATCTATGCGGCCCTCCTTTAGCTCAACTAATGCTCTTGCCCAAGGCAATTCGACAAAACGCAATTGGCAATTGAGTTTAGCAAATACCAAGGAGACAATTTCCACACTGGAACCGGTGGGTTGACGGTCAGTTGCTTGGCGTTTAAAGCTGTAGGGGTAGTCATCAGACCAACTCATGGTTTTAGTGCACTCAGCACTGGCGCCAAAGGCGCTAAAAAATAACGAAATGCAAAATAGCAGGCCAAGTTTTGTTGAAATAGCCATCATAAAGTAGGGCGCGTGGTGAAAAATCATTTTCTGCCAACCATTGTATCAGCATCGGTCGATAGGAATAGATTAGTGTAAATAAAAAATAAGGGTAAACTCGGGGTAACTCACCCTGATTCGCCACATTTTGCCAGCAGCTGTCATGAGGCCTGAGGACTACAACGCTGGAAAATTCTTAGGTCTCTAACTTAACACTCAGATCAAAACCATATTGTCACTTTCCAATGATGGGTGAAACAGCGCATCCAATAGTGGTGCTTCACAACGGGTGTTTGAACGATAGACCTCAACGTAGCTTGACCTCCCATACAACATTGGTTAGCTTGAAATGATGTTCCATTTAACGTTTTGGTTGGGTTGCATGAAAAAAAGTTATCGTGTGTTACTGCATGGCTTAGTGTTAGCTTGTAGTGCCTTAATCAATCAAGCTTACGCGGCTGAACCGCCCTATGGCTACAATGCCGAACTGGCGAAACAATTGGGTGCCGATGACTACGGGATGAAAAGTTATATTTTTGTCACCTTGCTCACAGGTGAAGCCGATGCCCGCATTACTGACCAAGCAGAACGAACACGTTTATTTGCCGGGCATTTTGCCAATATGGGTAAGTTAGCGGATGAGGGCCATCTGGTTTTAGCCGGTCCATTTGTGGACGCCAAGCCAAAACGCGGATTGTTTATTCTCAACACTGAGTCAATGGAAGAAGCCCGCCAATGGGTTATGGCTGATCCCGCTGTTCAGGCTGGAATATTTACCTTTGAGCTCAGTAAATACTATGGCTCAGCGGCATTAATGCAGGTCAAAGCGATTCATCAGACAATCCAAAAAAACGCAGTGGAGTAAAACATCCGTCTGAGCAAAATCAGACTGCTTGTACATCGCCACTCTTGTAATTTGTCACTCTTGTACATCGTCACTTTTGCACATCGTCACTCACGGGCAATAAAACGTAATAAAGTGCAATAAAAAGTGCAATAAATAGCAGGGTTATCAAGCGCCAGCCGGCGCCTGCCAGAGTTCTACTTTATTGCCTTCAGGATCAATGACCCAGCCGAATTTGCCAAAGTCAGACTCTTCAACTTTGTCGACCACATTGCAGCCTTCTTCTCGCAGTAAGGCCAACACCACATGTAGATCATCTACCCGATAATTGATCATGAAACTCGCGGTGCTGGGGGCAAAATAATCGCTATCTGCTTTAAATGGACACCACACCGTGCTGCCTATGCCCTTGGGGTTTGCTTCATTCACCCAACTAAAAGACGTGCCACCCCAGTCATCAACCGCTATGCCTAAGTGTTTTTTGTACCATTGTCCTAGGGCTTTGGGGTCTTGCGCTTTAAAAAATATCCCACCTATTCCTGTTACACGTTTCATGTGGTTTTCCTTATTTTGTCTGGCGTATTTTTACAGGCAGGGCGTGCCAGCCCCATGTATTAATGGCGATCGAGCTTAGCGCAAAAGGGCTAAAAAACAAAAGAGGCTTGAGGCAGAAGGTGGATAAACTACCAAAGGCAGTTTATCCACGGCAGGGAGGCACTTAATCTTTGGCAAAAAACTCGGCACGCAGGGCAGGTTCTTGCTTGAACCGGCCGCCTAGGGCACTGGTTTTGGTGTTAGAGCTATGGTCGCGGATGCCCCGAGCTTTTACACAGTAGTGCGTGGCGTTGATGGTTACGGCCACGTCCTCTGTGCCCACTATGGTTTGCAGTGCCACTAACACTTGCTGGGTTAGGCGCTCTTGCACCTGCGGGCGTTGGGCAAAAAAATCAACGATGCGATTAATTTTCGATAAGCCCAAGACCCGCTCTTTAGGGATGTAAGCAACGGTTGCCACGCCATCAATGGTCACAAAATGGTGTTCGCAGGTACTGGTTAAACTGATATCACTGACTTTAACCATTTCTTCGGTTTGCATTTTATTGTCGATGGCGGTGACTTTGGGAAAATGGCGGTAATCTAAACCAGCAAAGATCTCGTCAACATACATTTTTGCGATACGCGTGGGGGTATCACTCAAGCTATCGTCATTGAGATCTAAACCGAGGGTTTGCATAATGTGTAACATTGACGCTTGGATACGGGCGCGTTTTTCTGCATCACTCAAACCATTTTCCACCATCGGTGTTTCAAGGCCATGTTTAATTAGGGCCTCACGCACGGCAAGTGCTTGGTCTGACAAGGTGTTGTGTACTGACACCACTTTGGTTTTTAACATGCATACTTCCTTTGAAAGCGGACTGATAAGGTCAAATTTATGTTGGTCTGTACCTAGCATTCAACGTTTACATTTAACAACCCACCAAGCTCATTAAACAGATGTGTCGTTTTTATGACATAGTGTGATCATAGTGACATCAGAAACGTAAGCAAGGGCAATTCGGATTACTTTATGCAAAAAAGAGAGAATAGATTTGGCAATCTTAGATAAAAACAGCAATCCAGTGATCATCACCGGTGGCGCACAACGTTTGGGTTTGGCGATAGCTCAGCATCTGAATCGTAATGGATACAAGGTATTAGTTACCTATCGTACTCACCGCGACTCCCTCAGTGACTTGCATGCACAGGGCATTGATAGCATGCAGGCTGACTTTTCTAGCGCAAGTAGTGTAACGGCATTTTGCCATGAAATTAGCCAGCGTTTTAGTAGTGTGCGCGCGCTTATCCACAATGCGTCCGAATGGTTGGCTGAAAGTGAGGAGAGTGATCCAGCTGTTTTATTTGCGCAGATGATGCAAATTCATGCCAGTGCGCCCTATCAAATCAATCTAGCCTTGCAGCCCTTGTTGCTCGCCAGCCCTGAGGTCAGTGACATTATCCATATGACCGATTATTTGCAGGATAAAGGTAGTCGTAAACATATTGCCTATGCGGCAAGTAAAGCAGCTCTGCATAATTTGACCCTGTCTTTTTCTGCCATGTTGGCGCCGAAAGTGAAGGTGAATAGCCTTGCCCCAAGCTTGTTGATGTTCAATGACGATGACACTGAGGCATATCGGCAAAAAACCTTAAAGAAGTCTTTATTGCAAATTTGTCCCGGTGCACAAGAGGCGGCCAAAGCGGTGGCCTATTTACTCGACAGTGAGTACATCACTGGCCGCACTGTGCATTTAGATGGTGGTAGGCATTTGGCCTAATCAGCACACTTGGCCCTGAACTTACCTAGGCCTTATGCCCATGAATTAAGCAAGATGATGCATAAGGAGCTTGGCACAAGGAGCTTGGCACAAGGCAAAAACAGACAAGTGTGTGTTTAAATCAACCCCAACTCAATGGCTTTTAGGGCAGCCCTAGTGCGATCTCTTACTTGTAGTTTAGCGAGAATGGCAGAGGTTATGTTGCGGATGCGACCCACGGATTTGTGCAAGGCGTCGGCAATTTCGTTACCGGAGTAACCGGCTGCGATAAGGTGCAGCACTTGCAACTCACCCTTGGTAAGGGGTTCATAAAGCTGCTGGAGCGTGCTTTTATCAAAAGATTTATTTGGGTTGTTTTGCTGCACTGCTTCGCGATAGGTGTTCATCGGATACGTTACAGCCGGTTGCACCCAAAGTTCACCTGCTGCCACGGCTTCCACTGCAGCGATTAACATGGGTAGGCTCACATCCTTGCGCAGATAACCTTTAGCGCCAGCCTTCATACATGACAACACCAACTCGTGCTCATCAAAGGTGGTCAACATCAACGTTGGGATCACAATATTGGCTTTTTGTAAGGCATGCAAAACTTGAATACCATCCATTTTAGGCATCCGAATATCCAGCAATAAAATATCTGGCTGATGGCTTTTAATGGTATCTAACACCGCCGTGCCATCACTTAATTGCGCAATCACATGCAGATGGGGGCGTAACTCCAACAAGCCACAAATGCCCATGCGCACCAGGTTTTGATCATCTACCAATAAAATTTTGATCGGGGTTAACAGCGCTGAGCTTGCAATTTGCATGTGCGTTTCCTATGCCAAGTCTGCAGGGATAACGACGTTGAGGGAAAAGCCAAGTTGGCTCATGGCGTAATGTAATTTGCCATCTAACTTGCTCACTCGTTCAGCCATGCCAGTCAGGCCATTGCCGGCATTAATTGGATTAACTTGCTTACCGTTGTCTGTCACCGTATGCACGATGTCGTCACCGCATTGCTGTAATTTAAGTGTGCAATGGTCGGCATTGGAGTGGCGCATAATATTGGTGATGGATTCCTGTGCGCAGCGAAACAATACCTCAGCTTGTCTGGCACTGAGCTGAGTCTCATCGAGATCTACTTGTAGGTCTACCATCAAACCCGGCAAATGATGCGTCAGCGATTGTAATGCTTCACCGAGTTCGATGGCTGAGTCATGGCGAAAATCTGATACCGCCTGACGCACGTCAGAAAGCAACAAATCGCTGATCGCTTTAGCTTGCTGAATGTTTGTGCTGTGTTGGCCGTTTTCAATGTTAGTGGCAATTTCTAACTGCAGTTTAAGGGCAGTGAGTTTATGACCAAGGGCATCATGTAAATCGCGAGAAATGCGTAAACGTTCTTCGCGGCGGCTGGCAGCACTGAGTAGGGTTTGAGTCGCTTGCAACTCTCGAATCAGTTGATTAGATTTTTCTACCTCTTGGCGTTCAGACAACATGCTATAGCTGAACAACAGCACTAAACAATTGAAGACCATATACAGTAATTTAGTTTCTAGGCTAAAACTGCAGGTAATAAAATATTCCGCGGTTGCAAACACCGCTGGACCAATAATAGCCAAACTCCAGGCGTAGGATGGGCGCAGAACGGGGGCAAATTGGGCAAGTGTTAATACCAATAATATGCCTACCGTCATAAAGAAAAAGTAGTCGACTAGGACAGTAAAACTAAACAAACAGATGATTAAACAAAAAAGCTGATGATGACGTTGCCTTTGCGTGACCTTACGTTTGAGTAAAGTGCGCCGGCAAGACAGCAGGGCAACCAAAAAAAGCCCATACCAAGCCAGTGCAGGTAACAAGGTGGCAACAGACAACGGCGGTAAGTTCGGGTATTCGCCGTTGTGCCACAAAACAATGCTCACCCCAATCACCACGAGCCACGCAAAGACATACAGACTTATTTCAATGAGGTGTTTATGCAAGGTCATAAATATCGGCAAAACAAAAGCCAGAAACGTGGCTCATCTTTGCACACTGCAAGGCTTACTGGAATAGCCAAATGTCACGATTGTCAAAGGCACAGCAAACTTTCTTCAAGGCCTTGTACATCGTGACATTTGCACCCTGCCTGAAGAAATTTGACAGGCTAAGCTTGCCAACAATATCACTACCGAGATGACTCCCATGTTAAACCCCACCTTTATTCAACCTATTATTTTTCGACACGTCCTATATTGTGGCTGTGTATGCGCAGGTTTATTGAGCATGAATCACAGTGCCCAAGCACAAAGCGATGCCAAGCCAGCTACCACAGAGTCTGCATGGCAACTGAGTCTGGGAGGGATCCTGATGGCTGACAGTAAAGCCTGGCGTGGCTACGACACCCAAGTACTGGCTGTGCCCTACATTGATCTTCGCTATGGGAACTGGTTTTTATCCGCAGAACAAGGTTTTGGTTATGGCGTAAGCTGGCACGACGAAGTCAGTGTATACGTAGCCGTGGGTTATCGAGACGATAGCTACGACCAAAACCTTCCTTTTCTCACCACCCTAGAAGAACATGCAGTATTCGACGGGTATGAAGCCCCACGTGGCGAAACCACATTTAATCTGGGTATATCGGGGTATTTTATGTCGCTAGATCTTGCCCAAGACATGTCAGACCAATCTAAAGGGTTGACGGCGACATTTGACCTGAGCTTGCCTGTTTTACGCTATAGAGACACCGTTAATATTGATTTTAGTGTCTCGGCAACATGGCTTGAAATGAGCTATGTAAACAGTGTGTATGGTGTCAGTGCTGCACAACAAAATGTGCTAGTGGGGCGCAATGCTTATGCGGTGACAAAAGACGCAGTGAATTATCAAGTGGGGCTGTCTATGTTGGTATTTATTGACCAACACTGGACCTTAATTAGTCGGATTAGTGCAGAACGCCTGGATGACAACATTGCGCTGAGCCCACTGTTAGATGATAACCGCAATGCTTTGTTTGCAGTGGGCATTGGTTATACGTGGTGACGTATGTCCTGCCTTGCAATGAATGAATAGTTTGCAAAGGCGGGATAGCGTTGGTGGACGCTAGAAAAAAGAGCAGCACCACCTGCATTTCAGCAGTTTATTATTTACACTGACCGCTGATTTTGTTGATTAAGAGAATAACCGTGTTTAGTAAATTGCCGCGCTGGATAGAAGTTGGAGCCTTTGTTTTAGCATTGATTGCTGGCACGGTAAACGCCATTGGTTTGCTGGGATTTGAACATCAATCAGTGTCACATTTATCTGGCACAGCAACATTAGTGGGCACGCAGTTAATCGCTGCGTCGTTTAGTGTGCTGCATTTAATCGGCATATTAGTCAGCTTTTTGGTGGGGGCTGCGTTATCAGGTTGGTTGATCACCGGCAATACACTGCGTTTTGGTCGTGACTATGACACCCTGCTCTTGATTGAGGTTTTTTTATTGCTGGGCGCCAGTGCATTGTTAACCCAAGGGCATGGAGCAGGGCATTTCTTGGCTTCTGCTGCCTGTGGATTACAAAACGCAATGGTCACCACCTACAGCGGGGCGGTCATCCGTACCACGCATGTGACCGGCATTTTTACTGATTTAGATTTGATGTTAGGGGCAGCCTTACGCGGTGACAAATTCGATTCTCGCAAAGCAGGGTTATTTATGTTGATTATCGTCGGCTTTATTTTGGGTGGTACAGTCGGCGCATGGTTTTTTCAGCGTTTTGCGTTTTATGCACTGTTTTTCCCAGCCGGTATTTGTTTGCTGTTGGCCATTAGTTATCGTGTGTTTAAAAGCCTCGCAACCTCAGTTGGCCGCAGGTGAGGGGCGCAATCACGGCGTGGTTGGTCAGTAAACTAACAAACCAAAAAGCCAGCATGTGACGATGTGTTGAGTCACGGCATATGTGAGGCAATAGCCAAGTTTAGCGACGATCAGAATTTTGCTGGTTATTGGTTATATCATTGCAAACAGCACAGTGGATATTTTTGCGATAATTATACAAACGGCGAAGCGCAAATACCGTGATCGCCACCACTGCCCACAAAATACCGAATTCAATGGCGTATTCAAGACTTCTGCCTTTCAGGTATTGCACCCCAGCCAGAACCACAAAAACAATGGGTAGCGCTATGGCATACTGAATAATCCATTTTTTTATTGGCATATCTAATCCACTCATCCGCTAAATTATAAACAAGCTGTCATCACCACAGCGCACTCACACGCTAGTTTATACGCCCGCCCTCTGAATAGACAATATCATCCCTAGTGGATACGTATTTGGGTGGTGCTGTGGCGCTGGTTGTGGCGCTGGTTGTGACGCTTTGATTTAAGCCAGCGCATGCCGAAGCGCCTGCCCACTTGTTTCTGTTGAAAGCCGATAACTTACCATGAAGGCCAAAGCCCTTTACTAGCAACTGGTGATTACGCCAATCGAGATGTTGGGCTAAGCTTGAAACTCGCCGACTAGACTGCAGTGCCATCGCTTTACAGGGCTTTTTTGGTGGGCATCACCACATTCGCAAAAATTAGCCCTGCCACTAGCGACATAAAGATCAAAAACACTTCTTGACCGACATGCTCTGCTTGCACAAAGTCTTGCCCCGATACAAAAGCATTGAGGCCAATGTAGGTTTTGGAGCCGGGCACTAAGACAATGAGTCCGTGCATGGCGACGATACTCGCTGGGGCGTTGGCAATACGAGTGAAGAGGTTGGCGTAAACGCCCAAGGCAAACGCGCCAACAAAGGTGCCTAAACCAAAGTCCATAAAAGATGAACTCCACGTCGTGGCAGAGTAGGCGATAAACGCGGACAACACTGCCCACGGAATATGTTTTAAGCGGGTGCGAAAGATAGCCACTAGGCCAAAACACAATAAAAATACGGCGAGCCACGTGGTCCAATAGGGCATTGATGACGCCAGTTTAAATTCGTTTTCACCAAATAAACTAAAGCCGATACTGATGCCTAAAAATGCCCCAAAATACAATTTAAATAATTGCATAATGGCATCCATGACCCGTGCGGTGCCCGAAACTAAATTGCGTGATGACAGCTCGGCCAAACCCATGGTGAGAGACAAACCGGGCACTAGGATGATCACCGACGATAAGACGATCAAAGGAATATTGATGCCGGGATCAAGGTAACGGCTGATGGCACAAGCCAGCAAACCTGCTGCAAACGACGTGGCCGGTTCCAACATCAGGTTTACGCGTTTTGAAATACCTGCCCACAATGTCCAAAAATAAGCCAATAAGCCGAGGCAACCTGACCACAATACTTCGGGCCAACTGGCGCCCATCAACATGGCAAAGGCACTGGTTGACATAATAAAGGCTATGCCCGTAATTACTTTACCGTAAGGGCTGGGCAAAAGGTTGATCTCATCTAGGCGTTTGTCAGCATCAATAATGTTGATTTCACCACTTAATAATAAGTTCGCTAGCTCGTCGGTGAGAGACAGGGCATTCATGTCCATTTCACCAGGCTGCAAACGGGCTGCGTGGTAATATTCGTCTTCGTGTTTGTCGCTCCAAATCACAAAGGTAATAGATGTGGGGGTAGCAATAAACGAGGCATGCACCCCAAGATAATCGGCCACTTCATTGAGGTAGGCCTCTAAACGAAAAGCAGGTGTGCCGTATTTGTGTAACATTTTGCCCAGTTTAACGATGAACCGTCGGATCTGGATAAACTCAAATTTATTCACCTGTGCTCGCTTGCTTGTTTTTTACAGTGGATCGATAGGATGTGTCGCGGATTGTAGTGGCAGGGGCGGCATTGAGCAATGAAGAATTTTTGCGCTAATCCATTAGATTTTTTGTCATGGTTTCAGTGCTTAATAACATAGCTTACTTACCGTAAAACGCGGTGTGCCGCTTGGTAGTATTGTGACTCACTTTTCCTAGCCTGAGCTTAGTCTGCCGCGAGTCCCCAGCGGGTTTTAATGTTGCGGTACATGCCATTTTTTTCAGGTTTACTAAACCTTGGGTGAGCACTGCAACGATTTCTGCCGAGGTCTTGTGTCCGGTGGCAAACTGCAATTCGTGGGTTAAGGCTGGAATCTCCAATAAGTCTTTTACTTGCAAGGGGTCGAAACCAGCATTTTGTATTTCAAATGGGCTGGTTTCGAAATTCGACAACACCATATCAACCCGTTTGTTAAACAGTAGTCCCCACATTTGTTCCGAATTACTGGCTAATACTAAGTTTGTGCCTTCTTTAAAACCTTTGTTGACTAGGTAGTTGGCTGAACCATAACCGCGCACTGAGCCAAGTCGCAGCGAATAAGCGTCGTCGAGATTGCTGATGACTACATCGGGGCGGTTTTTTAAGGCAATCAAATGGGCTCGTGCTTCATGCACTTTGCCAATCCATTGAAACTGCGGCTCTCGTGCTTCGGTTTTTAAGACAGATAACAGCACAACATTTTCATCGTTACGCGCCATTTCAACTGCTCTGGCCCAGGGTATGATGGCGATATTGGCTTTTACCTTAGTACTGTCGATGAGGGCTTGTGCGAGTTCCACGAGGGCACCACTTTTGTGATTTACTTCGTCTACGATAATCAGTGGTGGTACGGCTTCGCCGACAAAAAGAATCTCCTGCGCCACCACAGTGTTTAAACTTAAATACGCAGTCAGCAGTAGGTAACGCAGGCAACCAAACATGACGCGATGCTTACGCGAAAAGGTCTTGTACATCATGCTCAAACGCCTCGCATAGTAGGGTGGCTTTACACAGCTAACTACTCAGTATTGCTTAGCGCTGCGGCCAATTTATGGCTGGTTAAAATGCTAGGTAAAACCTAAGCCCGCCTGCATCATAAGATCTTTGTTTGTTGCACCACAACGATAATTTTGAACTTATATGCCAGAGGTTACTAAGGAAGGAGGTCAATCCCAAAATTTTTAAGCAACAAGGCAAAAAGCACAAAACAAACGACAGTGAAAACTGCGCTCAAAGCCAAGGCTAACCAAAAGCCAAATTTATGTAACAACAGCGGAAAAACTAAAAACATCGGCAGGGTGGGCACCACATACCAAAAGGTATACCACGCGTGGTTGGCGATCTTCGCTAAGGGTTGTTGCTCAATATACAACCACACCATAGCCAAAATGGTGACTAAGGGCAGCGCAACTATCAATGCGCCAAGTTTGTCGCTTTTTTTGGCTACCTCAGACACAGCTACGATAATGGCGGCGGTGAGGAGATATTTACTGATCAACCAGGTCATAACAGGCCTTATGGGTTAGGGGAAAGCACCAAGCTTATAATGCATTAAATCGTCTGCCAAACTGACCTTACCGGCATAATGTTGTTGAATTATTGCCACGGTCTGTGACTGTACGTTATTGGTTCGGTTCATAAAATGGCTCAGTAATAGCTGTTTCACTTTTGCTTGCTGAGCAATGTTGCCAATTTCAGAAGGCGGCATGTGCAGATTACGTGCAATGGCATTTGTCTGTTCTGGTACTGCGTTGTGCATCACCAGAAGATCCGACTCTTTAGCAAACATAGCCAGTTTGTGCCATTGGTTGCTCATGTCTCCTGAAAAACTGATGAGGCAGCCAGCAAGGTTGACTCGCCAAGCCAATGCAGCAACCGGGCCGTGGTGAACCGCCATTGCACTCACCGAAAGATTGGGTGACAACCTGTGTCGCACAACGTTATCGTGGGTAAGCGGAATATCATGGGCGTGTAAGGTGAACTTTTCGGTATTGTTAGGTACATCCCCAGGTACAGGCAAGTTGTCAGATAAATACGGGTATACGCCCTTGGCACCAAATAAACGTTCAACAAACTCCGTTGTAGACGGCATTAAGGTATTTTTGTCTGGTCCATAGATAGGCAATATTCGCTGGCGATTGCTGAAGTAAGCTCCCTTGATGTAAGCAGGTAAATCACTGCTGTGATCCGCATGTAAGTGGCTGAGCAAGATCACATCAAGATCAGTAAACTGTGCAGTCGACCGACCAAAGTTGACGCTGCTGCCTGGCCCAGCATCAACCAACACCCGTGCTCGATTATTGTGCCAAATAAGGTAGCTAGTCGATGCACGACCATCATCTAACTCTGGCCCGCCAGAGCCCAACACTTGCACGCTGACATTCTGCTCTACACATGAGGCTGCAGCATAGGCTGGCAAACCAACAAAACCCTGCCATAACCAAAAGCTCATCCACCTCAATAATGCAGAAAAAGACATGGACCAGATACCCACTAAGGAATTAGCTCAAAGCGCAATCCAGCATGCTGTTCGAGTCGCTGAATGAGAGTCTCACCAAAGATGGCTGCTGGCGTCCAGAATCCACCGCCTTTTGTCTCTTTATTTATGTCTTGGCAGAGACATAATGCCGCTTGCGCCAGAATTTTAGCGGTTGAACCGTAGCCTGGATCCTGATCCCCTGTCACGCGCGCTTTGATGTGTTGACCTGATGGGCTAATGCCTAAAAAGCGTAAGTCGTAGCTGCCTTCGCGTTGGGCCTGCTCACTGGGGCCTTCTCCTGGTTTAGGTAAAAAAGTACGTGTCATTAACCAACGAGTAGGGGGAATTACGGCGGCCATAGCAAACCCGCCTAAACCTGCCCCAATGCCCATGGCAAGCGTGCTGCCAATGACACCTTGGCCGGTCAACATGGCTTCGTTATAGCTAAATTCTTGGCTGTAAGGTTCAGCCAATAAGGCATTACTTCTCAACACGATACGGGTATTGATCACGGCCATCACAAAGGGTGCCACCCAAGAAGAAAAATCGTCATCATACTGGGGTAGGTTCATGGTTTTTTGGCTAATCCGCGACTGAAATTCCGCTGGGCAAATGGCATAGGGATCAGCAAGGGTGCGGCGTAACTGGCGGTCAAAGGCCACCTCTTTAAAGATATTGGTCATGCTAGCCACGGTGCCGCCAGAGGCCTCACCACGCATGGTTTGCACCCGCATTTTCACGGAAGGACAATATTCCCCCTGTTGCTGTTTGGCGTGTTGTTGCAAAAAATACACACCGAGATCAGAAGGTACCGAGTCAAAGCCGCAACAGTTGACGATGCGCGCCCCAGTGATTTTCGCCACGTGCTCATAACGCGCCAACATCTTGGCGATCCACTGCACTTCACCGGTTAAATCGCAATAGTCTGTGCCTTGGCTTACGCAAGTTTTTACTAATAACTCGCCGAATAAAGCGTAGGGCCCGACGGTTGATACTACCACCTTGCTGCGTTGACACATGGCTTGTAATTGCATTTCATCGTCTGCGTTTGCCACGATGACCTCGAGCTCTTGCAAGCCAAGTTCAGCTTTAAGTGCACTTAATTTAGCCGCAGAACGTCCGGCAATGGCCCAAGAAAAAACCAGCCCTTGCTCTTCTTGCAAGTGTTGCAGGTGGCGACAGAGAATTTGCCCCACAAAACTGCTTGCACCAAAAATTACTAAATCAAACTGTGGCATAAATCAGACCTGCTTATTTTTTGTCATTCATAAAGATTATGTCATAAAGGCCGAATAACACCTAATATCGACAGCAATACACAAAGAGGAGCTATACAAATAATGGAAAAATTGCCAAATCAGATCACTGAAATTTGGGTCAATCGACACAATCTTGCCCAAACCAAAACCTTGGCCATTGCTTTTGATGCCAAACAATTACAGACAGATGAAGTGTTGTTGCAGGTAGATTCATTTGGTTTGTCAGCCAACAACATCACCTACGCCCTATTTGGTGAGAAAATGGCGTATTGGGGCTTTTTCCCCGCCGCCGAAGGCTGGGATATTGTGCCAGTGTGGGGTTTTGCTACGGTTGTTGCATCTAAGCATGCTGAGGTGAAAGTGGGAGAAAGGGTATTTGGTTATTTGCCCATGGCCTCCCATTTAGTCATGCAGGCGGGCAAAAACACCAGCCATGGTTTTTACGATATACATGCAAAACGCAAGAGTATTTCGCCGGTATATGATTACTATCAAAGAACGGCTGTCGATCCCGGTTACCGCGCAGACAAAGAGGCGTGGCAACTTAATTTTCGTCCACTGTTTTTAACCTCGTTTGTGCTCGATGACTACGTGGGAGAAACTTTGCAACAGATGGGCGCACAAGGTACATCGCTTGGCCAAATTGTGCTTACCAGCGCATCCAGTAAAACGGCCTACGGCGCAGCCCACTTATTAATGAAACATCGCGCTGAGCGAGGTTTAGACTATCAAGTTGTCGGTTTAACTTCGCCCAGTAATGTGGCGTTTACCAAACAGCTAGGCTGTTATGATGAGGTATTAGCCTATCCTGATACCACACAGTTATCAGCCAACAGCGGAACTTGGGTACTAGACTTCTCTGGCAACAAAACATTGCTGCTGCATTTGCAACAAAGTTTGCAGGCAAAACTGTTATTAATTGGTTCAACGGATGTTGATGCACAACATGACAAACCTGAGGGGCAATTACACAGTGAGTTTTTCTTTGCGCCAAGTCAGGTTAAAAAACGTAGCGCAGAATGGGGGCAAGAAGGCTTTGCCCTGCGCTATGCCAAGGCTTGGCAGGGCTTTAATCAGTTGATAGAACAGCATATTTCCGAGGCAAGTTACACTGGGGCAGATGCTATCGAAGCCATGTACAAAACAGCCCTAGCCGGCGAACTCAATATCGCCCAAATAAATACGCTAAAATTCTGAATTTAATAAACTTTTAGCCAAATGTCAGCATTACAAATTGTAGTAAATTCGTGACATTTGGCTATTGCTCGTTTACTAGCCAACAGTGAATGCTACGGTCATCTTTTGACCGACTCTCACTTTCTCTATGAAGTTAAAACACAAATTTGTGTTGCTACTGCTCGCACTGTTGTATACCACCACTATGCTGGTGACTTTTAGTCATTATTAGCCCAGCACCATGGTGATTAAAGATACAAACATCCTGCTGAATACCGGTTTGCAACGTTCTCTACCTGTTAGGGAGCAAATTGTGTTACCCGTGGTGATTAGTTCAAGTCAATATGCAGCGTTGGCAAGGTAGCGGTGATGCATATTCATCATTTCCACAACAGCCTGTTGGGTTTTGCTGATACCAAGAGTTTGGCTGAGATCACCGCATTGTGCAGACATCTGAGCAACTCGATGGGTTTTGATGCATTCATTTATGCCCTGCGCACACCAAGTGGTTTTTCCGAAGCCCAGTTAACCACGGTTAATGGTTATCCAGACGCATGGTTGGCGCACTACTTTTCCAAAGAACATTACAAACATGACCCCATCGTTAAACATTGCAGCGAGCATACCGTGCCTGTGTGTTGGGACGATCCAAGTTTGTTTGTTAATTCACAGAGTCGACAGGTCATGCAAGAAGCCGCTGATTTTGGTTTAGCAGCAGGCATCAGTATGCCAGTGCATAGCCCGCATGGTGAGTTGGGTATTTTAAGTTTTGCCATAGGTCAGACCAACGATGCAGCTAAGGCCTTGACTCAGCAAGCGTTGCCCTATGTGCAATTATTGGCGGGTTATCTGCACGAAGCGGTACGGCGTGTTTGCCTGCCCGTTGTTAAACAGAGTCAAACCTTAACCAGTCGCGAAGTGGAATGTTTGTGTCGTGTCGCAGATGGCAAAAGTTCGTGGGAAATTGGCGCTTTATTGGGTTTGTCAGAGCGTACGGTTAATTTCCACATCAACAATTCTATGGCTAAGTTGCAGGTTTATAACCGTCAACATGCCGTGGCCAAAGCTACGTTAACCGGGATGATCCGTCCTAGCCCCTTTTAACTCGCGAGTATACCTGTCTGATCAGACAGTAGAGGCCAATAGCTGACAATAGCTACTATGCAAAAAATTTTTTTCAACACTAACTGAGGTTTACCATGAGAAGTTTTAAAAATGTCAAAGTATTAAGTGCGTTAGCATTGGCAGCAGTGATGGCAGGGTGTGCATCGATGGCCGTTACCAATGATGCGATTCAACAGAAAACATCCTTTGCCCTAGGCATGACAGCTGATCAATTCACTATTTCTGATCGTGTGGATGACGGTTTGCAATCGCGTTACACGGCGACTACCAAAAATGGCAAGGTGTACATGTGTTATGTTGAGGGCACCGTAACCATTACTGGTCGTGTGGTCTCTGATGCTGTTTGTAGTGAAATGGGAAAAAACAGCGCACCAATGTGCAACGACCTGTTAAAAGCCGCCGGTAAGTGCTAAACAACAACTAAAAACCTAAGGCCGTGTAACGATGCCAACTTTCCCCTGCATTTCACTTAAAACTAGCTTAGTTATCTTAAGACTGATGACAGCTGTATTTTTTCTGGCTCATGCCGTGGTGCGTATTGTTAACGATACCATCCCTCAGTTTGCAGAATTCATGGGGAATCTCGGTTTTCCCGCCCCTGTTATTGTGGTGTGGCTGATTACCTTGCTGGAGATTGTTGGTGGCATTGCTTTGATGGTTGGGCGTTATACACGCCCAGTTGTCATCAGTTTTATGGCCATCGTTGTCGGGGGCATCGCTTTGATCCACTGGCGTTTTGGTTGGTTTGTTGGCGAGCATGGCACCGGTGGCAGCGAATACAGCGTATGTTTATTGTTGTGTTTGTTGGTGATTGCCGCAGCAGATAAAGAAGGGATCTACCAAAAATCAGCCTAAGTTCAGAATGACTTAGCCTTGTCGCCACCACAAGTCGCGCTGCACATGTATACCTTCAGCTCTTAAATGCTCAAGCAGTACTTTGCGATCGTCCTGATTGAGAAACTGCGCTATTTCTATGCGCTGGCGTGCATCCTGCAAAAATAGCTGCGTCTGGTCGAGGGGTAACTTAGGCTCTATGGTATGCACAGCGAGATCGTGCCTATTAAACTCACAGGCACGAACTGGGTAATACACACCTGCTTGAAACATGAGACGATCCCCTTGCAAGGTAATGATTTGTTTTTGGTAAGTTGAATAGGAGACGCGATACATTAAAAACGCCAACAAACCCACCTCAAGACCCGCAAAAGGCAAGAACATCCATACACCCACAAACATCCATGCTAGCGCAATGACCAGAACAAAAAACGCCATAACAGCCATGAGTTTCTTTGTTTGTGACCAGTTTGCTGAACGGTTAGGCATCAAGGTGATGATCCGGTTTTGCTGATGATGACGTAGTTGTACCATTATTATTACCCAGCTCCTGAATAGCCTGCTCGTAGTCTAATTGCTTTGCCAGCTACGAGGATTTCTGGCAAAGTCGGCGCTCTTTTTATTCGCTTAGCCTACAGGTACCCTTACCTTGACCCTTGTCAATATTTCCGCTGTAAAGCTTAGACTGCTTTTAGTGATTATTTGGTGCATTATTTTTTTATCCCAAAGCCAACCCTTAGCCTTATTTAGTGAGTACGCAGGTTTTAGCTTTTTGGGTGTGACAGGCGCCCTATTTGCCAATTCTACTGGTGCCGGCGGTGGTGTGGTATTTATGCCATTTTTTAAACAACTGGGTTTTACTCCCATGATGGCGGTGGCCACCAGTTTTGCCATTCAATGTTGTGGTATGACCGCAGGCGCGATTACGTGGTGGGCTTTTTATCGTAAATTAACACAGCAAGTTGGGCATATTGCCGAGCAGTGGCAACCATTGGCTCAAGTCTTGTTATTGACGGTGCCTTGGTCCATTTTGGGTATTGCTTTGGTGCAGTACAATGCCCCTATTTTTAATTTAATATCTGAACCAGAACAACTGCATATGAGCTTTGGTTTGTTTTCTATTGCCTTAGCGGTTGCGATATTTGCCACACTACCCCTGAGCAGTATGGTAAATCCACGTACTATTTTGCAAGGCTTCGATCGTCTGGCCCTGATGGCCATCGCCTTGGTGGGCGGAGCCATCACGGCTTGGTTATCGGTAGGGGTAGGTGAACTGGTGGCGGTGTATTTGATTTTTCGGCGGTTTAATATCACCTTCGCCATCGCTTGTGCTGTGATCCTCAGCGCTTTTAGTGTGTGGGGCGCGGTGATTTATCATGTACTGATCAGTCAAGCTGTGCAATGGCCGGTGGTATTATTTGCCGGGGCGGGGGCGATTGTCGGCGGTATTTTGGCAAAACGCTTGGTCTTACATTTTTCACCACGTAACTTAAAACTGTTTTTTGCCGCCTGGATCCTAATCTTGGGGTTAGGGACTTTACCCTATTGATTGCCTGCGCTAGGGTAATCACATTGTTGATTGATGTAGCAGAGACCTCTTGAAGCCCATTCACAGCTATTCTATTACTCGCTATGTAAAAAATGTTGGTGGCTATTCAAGCTGGCTAGCAGAACATATCGATGATGCAGTGATTGTTGAAGAGCCTTTAGACATTTGGCTTAAACAAACACGTATTCTTGATCAACAAACAAGCAGCACCACAAAGCGCCTGTTCACCACCATGCGCACCCCCGGTGACGACATCAACTTAATTAAGGGTTGGCTATTAACCAGTGGAGCTTTGTCTGACCTCGGTGCGATTCACAGCATTACCTATACGGGTAAAGCACGTCTACGAGCCCAGCAAAGTAATCAACTGCTGATCACCTTAAAGGCCAATATCCCTTTTGAAGTGGAGCAATTTCAACGCTTAGAGGATGTCAATTCGGCCTGCGGTATTTGCGGGCAGCATTCCATTGATTCACTGTTAGACAGACTCCATCAACAGGCTTCTGGGCAAAACCTGCCATTCGTCCCCAGTTTAGCCTTAGCCGAATTGCCTGTGCTCATGGAACAATTGTTGGCCGGGCAAACTATGTTTCACCAAACGGGTGGCAATCATGCCTGTGCGCTATTTGACCGCACACTGCGTATCATGGATGTGCGTGAAGACGTGGGGCGGCATAATGCTTTGGATAAATTAATTGGTGCCAATGCTGATAGTTTATTTGCACAAAGCTTGCCTACAGTGGACGCTTCCAGCATGCCTATGGGAGTCGTGCTCAGTGGTCGAGTCGGCTTTGAATTGGTGCAAAAAGCGCTAATGGCTAAGTTAAGTTATGTGGTCGCCCTTGGTGCGCCGTCTAGTTTAGCCATTGACTTGGCACAAGAAGCCGGTCTGTGTTTAATTGGCTTTATCAAGTCACAGCGCTTCAATGTCTATTCAGCAGCCCATAATCTCACACACAACGGTGAGGAGAAAACAAGATGAGCGACAAAAGCCTGGTCCAACGTTTAGTGGTCACTGACCCTAAAGAATGGGCGGCGGGTTTACCGGCCGTGGTCTCGGCCTATAAAAATGTGAGTATCAAAGTCGGTCCCATCAAAGGTAGTAAGTTGTTGGCTCAACTCAATCAGTTACAGGGCTTCGATTGCCCTGGCTGTGCTTGGCCCGATCCTTTAAACAAGCGTTCAACCTTTGAATTTTGTGAAAATGGTGCCAAAGCCGTGGCCGATGAAGCCACCTTAAAACGCCTCAGCCCAGCTTTTTTTGCCAAGTACAGTGTTGCCGAATTAAAACAGCAATCAGACCGTTGGCTCAATGAACAAGGGCGTTTAACTGAGCCGATGATCTTAAGACCCGGCGCTAGCCATTACGAAGCGATCACCTTTGAGGGTGGCATCGCGCTGATTGCTGAGCACTTACAAAGGCTTGAATCACCCAATCAAGCCGCGTTTTACACTTCGGGTCGTACCAGCAACGAAGCGGCATTTTTATACCAGTTGTTTGTACGCGAATACGGCACCAATAATTTGCCTGATTGCTCAAACATGTGCCATGAGTCCAGTGGCGTAGGGCTGAGTGAAACCATTGGTGTGGGCAAAGGTACGGTTAGCCTGGAAGATTTAGAGCAGGCTGAAGCGATTTTTATCTTTGGCCAAAATCCGGGGTCAAATCACCCGCGTATGCTCAGCTCATTGCAGGTGGCCAAACGTCAAGGGGCGAAGATTGTCGCCATCAACCCCTTAGATGAAACGGGCCTGAAACGCTTCAAAAACCCGCAAGAAGTAGAAGGCGTTGTGGGGCAGGGCACTGCCCTGCGTGATGTGCATCTCGGCATTAAAATCAATGGCGATGTCGCTTTGTTAAAAGGCTTGTGCAAAGGTTTGCTTGAACGGCAAAATCAAGGTCGGCAAGTGCTAGATATGGCCTTCATTAATCAGTACTGCCATGGTTTTGCTGAGTTTAGCGCTGACATTCAGGCGACAACTTGGACGGACATTGAGCAATACAGTGGCTTAACTCAAAATGAGATTGAACAAGCAGTAGAGATCGCTTGTGCATCAAGCAAAACCATTTGCTGCTGGGCCATGGGCATGACCCAACATAAAAATGCTGTGGCCAATATTCAGCTCATGACCAATTTTCTGATGTTACAAGGTAACCTAGGAAAACCTGGCGCAGGGGTGTGTCCGGTGCGAGGGCATAGCAACGTGCAGGGCGATCGTACCATGGGCATCTGGGAAAAACCCGGCGCCGCTTTTTTGAATGCCTTAGAGCAATGTTATCGGTTTAAAGCGCCCCGTGAAGCCGGTTACGACGCCGTAGATACGGTGCACGCTATGGCCGAGGGCAAATTAAAAGTGTTTTTTGCCATGGGGGGGAATTTTTATCGCGCGATGCCTGATCAGCAAATTTTGGCACAGGCCTTGGCCCAATGTGAGTTGACGGTACAGGTATCGACCAAACTCAATCAATCTCACTTATATACCGGTAAAACCGCGCTGATTTTGCCTGCTTTGGGGCGTACTGAAATTGATCGTCAAGCCAGCGGCATACAAACCGTCACGGTAGAAAACTCCATGGGTGTGATCCAAACTTCCCACGGCAAAATACCGCCAGCGAGTAGTGCATTAACCAGTGAAGTGGCGATTGTGGCGGCCCTTGCTAAACAGACCTTAGGGCACAGTCAAATTGATTGGTTAGCCATGCGCGATGATTACCGTTTGATCCGTGATGGCATTGCCAAAGTAGTGCCGGGATTTAGTGATTTTAATCAGCGCATCGACCAAGAGGGCGAGTTTGTTCTGCCTAATGCCGTGCGCGATGCCCGGCATTTTGCTACGCCCAACCACAAAGCCAACTTTATTGTGCATGACCTAAGCGGGGTAAACGCCCCTGAAGGGTGTTTGGTGATGATGACCATTCGCAGCCATGACCAGTTTAACACCACTATTTACAGCGATAATGATCGCTATCGCGGTATTCACGGTAGTCGCAAAGTACTGTTTACACACGGCGAAGATATCCAACGATTAGGTTTTAAAGCTGGTGATACCATCGATATCGTCAGTCATTGGCCACATGAGGCTATCACCCAACGCCGAGCCTGTGGTTTTACCTTGGTGAGCTACGACATACCACGCGGCTGTGCGGCAGCCTATTACCCAGAGACCAACGATTTGATCCCCATCAGCAGCGTGGCCTTAAAAAGTAATACTCCTGCGTATAAATCGCTGATCATCAGTTTGCAACAGCCTCGTTTACCCCAAGGAGAGTAGTAGCCTATGTCAACGCCACATCTCGACCTTAGCCCTAAAAACCCAGTTAGTTTAGTGCACCCGCCGTGGTGTAAAAACGCGGTGATGTACCAGGTGAATACTCGACAATTTAGTCAAGAGGGCGATTTTAAAGGTGTGCAGGCGCAATTACCGCGCCTCAAAGCCCTTGGCGTTGACATACTCTACCTCATGCCCATCCACCCGATTGGCGAGTTACATCGAAAAGGGAGTTTGGGCAGCCCCTATGCGATAAAAGACTATCTAAACGTGAATCCTGAGTTTGGCAGTCTGGCTGATTTTAAAGCCTTGGTACACGCTATCCATCAGCATGGCATGTACGTGATCAATGACTGGGTGGCCAATCACAGTGCCTGGGACAATGTGCTGGTGGCAAGCCATCCACATTGGTATAGCCGTGATTACAAGGGCGATTTTCACCCCACGCCATGGTGGGATTGGGATGACATTATTGATTTTGATTTTTCACATACGGCGCTACGTGAATACATGGCCAATGCCATGCGTTACTGGGTAGAAGAATGTGATATCGACGGTTTTCGCTGTGATGTGGCCGGATTTGTGCCCACGGATTTCTGGGTGAGGGTACGTCAGCAACTCGAGACCATCAAACCAGTATTAATGCTGGCGGAATGGGAGAGCCGTGATTTGCACTACGAGGCCTTTGATTTGACCTATGCCTGGACATGGAATGAAAGTGTACATGGCATTTGTATGGGCCAACTCGGTATTGAAAAGCTGTTTAAGTATTATTCCTGGCATGAAAAAACCTATCCCAGCGATGCCATCAAATTAACCTTTGTGAGTAATCACGATAAAAACGCGTGGGATGGCACCGAGTTTGAGCAGTTTGCAGACGGACTGCTCTGCGCCTTAGTGCTGTCATTCACCGGAGATGGTATGCCGTTAATTTACAATGGGCAGGAGGCGGCGAGCCCTAAACGTCTGGCGTTTTTTGAACGCGACCCCATTGAGTGGCGGGAACACCCCCTACGTGATATGTACCGCCAACTGATCAATCTAAAAAAAACCAACAGTGCGCTTGCGAATGGCGCGTGGGGCGCCTTGATGCGGCATATACCCAATTCTGCGCCCAGTAAGGTGTTTAGTTTTGTGCGGCAACATGCCACCAATAAAGTCTTTGTGCTGCTGAATTTTTCAGCTCAAGCGCAAGAGGTGGAATGCTCCGGCCACCTGCATCATGGTTCTTATCAGGCGTATTTTACTCAGCAGAACGTGGAGATAAGGGCTAGCAGTAAAATCAAACTGGATGCATGGGGTTATACGGTGCTGGTGGGCCAATAGTGGCGTAAACCTAGTACTTTACAAGCAAAAAGCCCACGTTTTATCGTGGGCTTTGTAAGCGTTTGCAACGCAACTGGCGGCTTAATCGGCGCGGCTAATAAACTTATGTTCGTCGGTGTTGACACGAATACGCTCGCCGTTGGCAATGTATTCTGGTACTTGAATGGTCAAGCCAGTGGAAAGTTTTGCCGGTTTGGTGCGGGCGGTGGCCGAGGCCCCTTTAATGGAGGGATCGGTTTCAACAATCAACATATCAACCGCTGAAGGTAATTCGATACCGACTGGTTCGCCTTCTACCAACAAAATTTGCAGGCCTTTGGTGTCTTCAGTAATAAATAAAGCTTCGTCGGCGATGGTTTCTTGGTTCAGGGGGTAAGACGTATAGTCTTCGTTGTCCATGAAAAAGTATTCGTTGCCGTCAATATAAGACAATGACACTTTACGGCGCCCAAAATCAACACTGGTCAGCATGTCTTCTGCTTTGAAGCTTACATCTGCCTTGAGGCCGGTGCCTACTTCATACAAACGCATACGATACAAACTTGAACCACCACGACCACTTGGGGTGAGTTTACTGATATCTTTGATTAGATAAACTTTGCCATCGTGCTCGATGGCCGCATTCTTTTTGATTTCACTGGCTTTAGGCATGAGAAGACTCCAATTAAATTTGTCGCAGAAAATACCACGAAACCAAATTTAGGCAAGATAGGCAGCCAACTTTAATCCACTCTCCGTTAACAACCCAGCAGAACGCCCCACTTTATTCAGGCAAAAAAACATCGATATGATGGTGGCGATTTTGCGCAGGGCGTTTAAGTCTTCTTCTTGCCATTCCACTCGTCGTCCTACGCTCTCACAACAAATCACCCCTGTTGGCACAAAGTCATGATGCAAGACATAATCTAATAAGGAATGAATTTGATTAGGAATGAAATAATCTTGGTTAAAACAACGTGTGCTTTGGTGCTCTCTAGCATGAGAGGCCATGATGTAGTTGCTGCTGGTTAACCCAGCAAAATACTCAGGGAAATTCGCCTTCCTCAGCACTTGATCTGATGAATACACGTTGTCCAATTGGTCAAAACACAATAAACACTGCAGATAAGCCTGATCCTCACCAAATTTCCACAAGCTAACACGATTTGCGTTAGGAATTGCTTTTAGCGTGGTACTGCACGTTTGTCTCAGCTTTTCGAGTTCCGGCTTATGCGGATTACTCATGGCAATCGTCAGTTGAGTAAAAAAATCTGAATCTGGCATAGTCAATTATGTTCTCAAGGCTTACTGCTCATTTATGGTATCTAAAAATGCTTTGTATTCCACTAAAATTTAGCATGAGACTGAAGATCATTTGCATGATGTGTCTGTGGTGGGTTGCGACCACATAACTGAAGTGGGTAAAACAGCGGCAATATTTTGCTTACTGATACGTATGCAGATCATGGAAAATATTGATTTATAGCTGTTTTCTACTCGTTACTTAGGCCAGTCTTTGGCATAATCGCGCCTGAATGTTGTTATCACACAGTTAGGGTTTATGTCGGTTATTTCCCAGTTATTTGCTGCTTCAGGCAGATTGTCGTCAGGCATTGATGGCTTTGTGCCACGGCAGGCGCAAACGGATATGGCCTTAGCGGTTGAAAAAACCATAGCCGACAAAGTGCCCTTGATTGTTGAAGCTGGCACGGGGACAGGCAAAACCTTTGCCTATTTAGTGCCTGCCCTTCAGTCTGGTAAAAAAACCATTATTTCCACGGGCACTAAAAATCTCCAAGAACAGTTGTTTCATCGAGATTTGCCTATCATCAAAAAAGCATTGGGTAGCCATAATAAAGTGGCCCTGTTGAAAGGCCGAGCCAATTACCTGTGCCTGCATCGCATGGCACAGCATGGTGGAAATAGTGTATTACTTGACCCTCAGGTGTTGGCTGAATTGAGTGAAGTGCGTCAATGGGCGTCAACCACCAAAAGTGGCGACATGGGGGAAATGAAGAGCTTGGCTGAAGACGCCAAAGTTTTACCCTTCGTTACGTCTACTGCTGACAACTGCTTGGGCAAGGATTGCAAAGATTACGAAGATTGCTACATGGTCAAGGCTCGCCGCAAAGCCTTAGATGCAGATTTAGTGGTGGTTAATCATCACCTATTTTTTGCTGACATGGCCTTAAAAGACACAGGCTTTGGCGAACTCATCCCAGAGGCCGATGTGGTTGTGTTTGACGAGGCCCACCAGATTCCTGATATCGCCAGTGAATATTTTGGTGAGTCCATTTCTAGCCGCCAACTGCAAGACATGTGTCGAGATATCGACGTGGTCTACCGGACGGTGTTAAAAGATGCAAAGCAACTCAGCAGTGTGGCGGATAAGTGCAAATTAATTGTCGCCGATTTGCGTTTGTTTTTCCCTGAAAACCCACAAAAAGGCAACTGGCGACACACTTTACAGCGTCAGGAAATTCAACAACATATCAGTAAACTCAGCGACAGTCTGAAGGTGCTGGCCGAGGTATTAAAGTTACACCTTGGTCGAGACAAAGACTTAGACAGCCTCTATGAACGTTGTGTGGAAAGTGAGGCAAAGCTCGAGCGTTTGTGTGATACCAGCAAGCTTGGCGTGAGTCTGTGGTATGAAACCACCCAACGACACATTATTTTGCATTTAACCCCCTTGAGCATTGCCCTAAAATTCGCTGAGTTTGTGGCCCAGCCAAAACGCAGTTGGGTGTTTACCTCAGCCACCTTGATGGTGGACGGTGGTTTTAGTCACTTTCAACAGCAAATGGGTTTGCATGATGCAACGACTTTGTCCCTCGACAGTCCCTTTGATTACCCAAATCAAGCCATCCTGTGTGTACCGCGTTTTTTACCAGAGCCAAACGCGCCTGCGATGCGTGATACCTTGCTGTCTATTGCGGTGCAATTAATCAAGGCCAGTCGTGGCCGCTGTTTTTTGTTATTCACTAGCCACGCCACGCTGAATGCTATTGCCAATCAGTTAGCTGACAAAATTGACAATCCCTTGTTAGTGCAAGGTTCCACCACTAAACGGGCTTTACTCGACGAATACATCGCCAATAAACACGCGGTATTATTGGGCACAGGAGCGTTCTGGGAGGGGGTGGATGTGCGAGGTGATGATCTGACCTGTGTGTTAATTGATAAACTGCCTTTTGCTTCACCCGATGACCCCTTGTTGCAGGCGCGGATTGAAGACTGTCGAAAACGTGGCGGTAATCCCTTTGCACAACTGCAAATTCCCCAAGCGGCCATTGCCTTAAAACAAGGAGCAGGGCGTTTAATTCGCGACGAGCAAGACAAAGGGGTGTTGGTGATCTGTGATAATCGTTTAGTCACGAAAGACTACGGCAAAATTTTTATTGGCAGTTTGCCCAACATGCAGCGCACCCGTGATTTAAACAAAGCGCTAACATTCTTAGAAAATTTAGCAGAACAAGAGGACATGTGATGAATTGTTTGGCATTGGACACAGCCACAGAAGCATGCTCAGTGGCATTGAATTGGCAAGGACAGCAGAGTCAATGTTTTGATATCTGTCCTCAGCAGCACAGCCAAGTATTGCTCACCATGGTCGACGACATTCTGCGTCAACAACACGCGAGTTTACACGACCTGGATTGTTTAGCTTTTGGCCGCGGACCCGGCAGTTTCACTGGGGTCAGAATCGCTACCGGAATGCTGCAAGGTTTGGCATTTGGCACTGGTAAGCCAGTGGTTGGGGTATCAACCCTCGCGGCTATGGCACAGCAAGCCATACAATTACATCAGGTAAGCCATGTATTTTGTGCCATTGATGCAAGGATGGGGGAGGTGTATTTCGCTCATTATCAGGCTATCAACGGTTTGGCTCATTTGATCAACGAAGAGTTGATTTTGCCGCCTGAACAAGCGGATTTATTGATCACTCATGATGCCGATGCCATAGGGGTTGGCACGGGTTGGGCGGCCTATGCTGCTTTGAATACTCAACAAAGCCTGAAGATTGCTGATGATATTCTCTACCCTGCCGCCGAATTTATGCTGCCTTTAGCTATGGCAGAATTCAAAGCGGGGCGGGCCAAAAATGTCATGGACATTGAGCCTGTTTACTTACGTGACACTGTGACATGGAAGAAACTACCCGGGCGCGAATAAAGTGTGTCATCACGGTGTAGTATAAACTGGAACAGTAGTTGCTAAACATGCTTTTGGTTTGCTGGATTATTACCACAGCAAAACAAAGAGTGCGTAACCATAACTTGATAATTAAGAGGCTAGCTTGGCGTTAGATCCAGTTGGTGTATCACAACTTAACATCATCAATGTGCCAGTGGCGCGCAAGGACAATCCGCGCCCGTCACCTCCCCCCGTTGATAAAAAAGCCGAAGAGGCAACAAATCCTGCCATATTGCTGAAAAGCGGCAGTGAACAGGTATTTCAGCAAGCAGATGCCTTTCGTCAAGGTGATACCATAAAGTTGGCGACAGGCTTGAAGCAACAAGTGGCCATTGAAGCTTATCAAGCGGTGGCGAAAGATCAGCAACGTCAAGACATTCAACAATTGTTAGGCGTCGATACTTTTATTTAGCTGGGCGTGTATTTTCCCTACCTTGTACAGCGAGCAATCCAAATCAGTGCTTGTCTCGTTTAAAATTCAGTTGGAGTTCAGACAAATACGCACAGAATTATGCTAGCGTATGTCATTAATACTTTGCCGAGGTCAATTATGAACAAAAAATTCGCCGTGATCATACTAACGATGTTAGCCGTGGGCTGTTCCACTATCCCAGATAAAATTGAGGTGCCCGAGGGCACGGCCCTTGTGAGTTACGAGACAGCCGCATCACAAGCTGACACCGTCAAAGGGCAAACAGCGCGCTGGGGTGGAGTGATTGCCAAAGTTGAAAACAAAGCTGAATCGACCTTGTTGGAAGTGGTTTATTATCCTTTACGTAGCTATGGTAGACCGGTATCTGCTGATGAAAGCATCGGTCGCTTCCGTGTTTACGTGCAAGGATTTATGGATCCAATGGTCTACAAAGTAGGTCGAAGCATGACGTTTACCGGCGAATTTGTTGGCATTGAAGAAGGCTTAGTTGGCGAACACAAATACATGTTCCCCACGCTGCAGTCTTCTGCCTACTACTTATGGAAAGAAGTTTCTGAAGTAGATATCAGCAGCGTGCACGTTTGGCCTTATGACTATTGGTATGGTTGGTATCCGCGTCCTTATTATCGTGGTGTTTACATCCGTGGCAGCCATCATGCACCGCTGCCAAGTGGCAGCAGCACAAAACCAAAACCTGTAAAAGTTGAACGATAGGTTAAATGGCGGCAAACTGCTGCCGTTGTTGTGCAAATTTGTAAAATAGCGGCAAAGTGTTGCCGCTTTTTTTTGTTTATTTATTGATGTGGGAAAGGCATGCAAGACGTTTCATTTACTCTGCAACACATGAACATTGCTGGTTTGGCGATGGGTGACCCCAGTAAGCCGATGATTTTAGCGCTGCACGGTTGGTTAGATAATGCTGCCAGTTTTATCCCCCTTGCCCCTTATCTCACTGATTATTATGTGCTGGCCCTGGATTTGCCTGGGCATGGTTTATCCTCCCATCGTCCCAATGGTAGCCACTATCATTTGATGGATTTTGTGTATGACTTACATGAACTGATTGAACAGCAACAATGGCAAGACATTCTATTAGTTGGGCATTCGATGGGGGGCATCATTGCAACCTTGTACGCCAGTTGTTTTCATGAACGCGTGAAAAAGCTGGTATCTATCGAGTCGTTTGGCCCCATGAGTAAAGATGCCCAAAGTAGTGCTCAACAATTGCGTGACTCCATTGATAATCGCCTGAAGTCATCTCGCAGCCCTACTCAGCATCCCAGTAGTTTCGAACGCACAGTGGAAGCCCGAGCTAAAGCAGGGGAAATGAGTCTAGATGCTGCGCGCCTCTTAATGGAGCGCAATCTTTATCAACAAGACGGCCAATGGTATTTCCGTACTGACCGTCGTTTACGCACGTTTTCTTCACTGCGCATAACCGAGGAACAAGTAGAAGCCTTCATGCGTGCTGTGCAGTGCCCGATGTTAGTCATTCTTGGTGATCAAGGATTTGAATCCATGCGCACCAGTTTGCAAAACCGAATGACCTGGGTGACTACCTTAGAAAAAGCCCACATTGCCGGACATCACCATCTACACATGGACAATCCTCAAGAAGTGGCCACAAAATTGACGACATTTTTGACAAATATTGCATAATTGTTAATCACTTGTTTATTTGCTGATTTATCTTTGTTGCGGCATTGGGTATATTGAACCTACTCTTTTGTTGGTCAATGATGTGATTCCCAGCGTGTATAGAAGGGAACAAAAAACTAAGTCAAGCCTGGAGGCACAGTGGAAAAAATTTGGTTGAAGAATTACGACCCCAGAATACCGGCAGACATCAATCCAGAACGATTTGCCTCTATTGTCGATATCTTGGAGCAGAGTGTTGCAAAATTTGCGAATAACACCAGCTACATCAACATGGGCAAAAGCATTACGTTTGCCGAACTGGACTCTCTATCTAAATGTTTTGCTGCATACCTGCAAAATAGCGGCCTGAAAAAGGGTGATGCGGTTGCCATGATGATGCCCAACCTTATTCAATACCCCGTCGCACTCTTTGGCATTCTTCGCGCGGGAATGGTGGTGGTTAACGTCAATCCCCTTTACACCGCGCGTGAACTGCAACATCAGCTTAAAGATTCTAATGCCAAAGCCATTGTCATCATTGAAAACTTTGCCTGTACCCTAGCTGAAGTGATTCAACACACTGCATTGCAAAAAGTGTTGATCACATCGGTGGGCGATATGTTGTCGCCTGTGAAAAAATTGATCACCAATTACGTAGTGAAGAACGTTAAAAAGTTGGTGCCGGCTTACAACTTACCCAAGGCAGAGCTTTTCACCAAAGCGCTCAAACAGGGTAAAAAGCAAGCCTACCAACGCCCTGTGGTGACGGGTGATGATTTGGCATTTTTGCAATACACCGGCGGCACCACTGGGGTGTCAAAGGGCGCCATGTTAAGCCACCGCAATATTGTCTCCAACTTAGAGCAGACGTCCACTATTCTCGAAACTGTCATCGATGCAGGCAAAGAGCTAGTGGTTACCGCCTTACCTCTCTATCATATTTTTGCTTTACAGGGCAATTGTTTAACCTTCGTGAAGTTTGGTTGTCCCAATCTTTTGATCACCAACCCACGTGACATGCCAGGGTTTGTTGCGGAAATGGCTAAGTACCCATTCACAGTGATCACCGGCGTTAATACCTTATTTAACGGTTTACTTAATACGCCTGGGTTCAAAGATTTGGACTTCAGTCGTTTAAAATTTGCCTTGGGTGGTGGTATGGCCGTACAGCGCCCGGTTGCTGAACGCTGGCAAGAAGCCACAGGTAAAATTCTGTTAGAAGGTTACGGTTTAACCGAATGTTGCCCAACAGTCACGGTGAATCCCCCGCAGTTGAAAGCCTATAAGGGCTCCATCGGCATGCCGGTACCGTCTACTGATATCAAATTAGTTGACGAAGATGGCAATGAAGTACCCATGGGCGAGGCGGGTGAAATGCTGGTAAAAGGCCCGCAGGTGATGGTGGGCTATTTAAATCGTCCCGATGCCACCAGTGAAATGATCGTAGACGGTTGGTTGGCCACCGGTGACATCGCGCGCTGTGATGAAGACGGTTATTTTTATATTGTTGATCGTAAAAAAGACATGATTCTGGTCTCAGGCTTTAATGTTTTCCCCAATGAAATTGAGGAAGTGGCGGCCATGCACACAGACGTTATTGAAGTGGCGGCAGTGGGCATTCCCCATGAGTCGACAGGTGAGATGGTGAAACTGTTTGTAGTACGACGCAACGAATCGTTAACTGAAAAAGTGTTGATCGAACATTGTCGTAAACACTTAACTGGTTACAAAGTACCGAAAAAAGTTGAGTTTAGAGACGAGCTTCCTAAATCTAATGTTGGTAAGATACTGCGCAGAGAACTTCGCGACAAATAATTGCTAACTGCTCCCCGATTTTGGTGAAGCAAAAAGCCGGCAAAATGCCGGCTTTTTAACGTTTTTTGGAATGCCATGCACTATGAAATACTTACACAAACGGCTGAATTGAATGCTTTTTGTGCTAGCGCCAATCAGGGCGACGCCTTGGCGGTGGATACCGAATTTGTAAGAACTCGCACACTTTATCCACAATTGGGGTTAATCCAACTCTATGATGGAAAACGTTTGGTGTTAGTCGACCCTCAGCAAATTGATGATTTTTCCAGTCTTATCACCTTATTAACCAATCCCAAGGTCACCAAGGTTCTTCATTCTTGTTCAGAAGATTTAGAGACCTTTTGGCAAGCATTTAAGATCATGCCCACGCCAATCTTCGATACGCAGGTAGCCGCCAGTTTATTGGGAATGGGGACATCACTTGGCTACGCCAAACTGGTGGAAATGATGTTGAATGTGCAAGTTGACAAAGGTGAGTCGCGCACCGACTGGTTGGCAAGACCCTTAAGCACTGAGCAATGTGCCTATGCAGCTAACGACGTTTTATATTTGTGGCAACTTTTTCCGCAGTTAATCAAAGACACCATTGACCAGCAAAAATATGTTTGGGTAGTAGAAGAAATTGCAGCGCTTGCACAAAAGAAACAAAGCCAAATGCCCTTGGAATATGCCTACTTAAACATCAGTCATAACTGGCAATTATCAGGTAAGTCGTTGTTAATTTTACAACAATTAGCAGCATGGCGAATGCAGGTTGCACGTGACAAAGATATGTCGATTAACTTTGTGGTGCGAGAGCAAAATTTAGTTGAAATCGCTCGCAAACAACCCAGCAGTAAGGTCGCCTTAAGTGCAATCTCGGGGATCAATCATCATGAAATTCGTTTTCATGCCCAAGCCATGTTAAACATCGTAGCGGAATGTCAGACTAGTCCAGCTGAGCAGTATCCCCCACGTGTTGAACGGCTAACCGACTTCCCCCTGTTTAAGAAAGTATCCAGCGCCGTTAAACTCTGCTGCGCAAAGGTGGCAGAAACTTATAACATTCCCCTCGAAGTGGTAGGGTCAAAAAAGCAGGTGAATCAGCTGATTGCTTGGTGCTGGTTTGAACGTGATGAGACAAGCTTACTGGGTTTGGTACCCGATCTTATCAGTGGTTGGCGTCAGCCATTGTTTCTGCAGGATCTTTTGACGATTACAGAGCTAGACTTAGCCAATAAAATGCGTGAACGACAATTGCAGATACACTCAGAGGGGAAAAAATAGTGCTGTGCGCCGTATACAAAAGTAGCAGAAGAGCAGAAACGTATTTATACGTGCCAGGGCGTGATGACTTTCAACGCGTGCCTGCGGCGCTGATGCAAACTTTTGGTTCACCGATATTTTTAATGATTATGCCACTCAAAGCAGACCGAAAGTTGGCGCAAGTTGATATGGCAAAATTACGCAGTGAATTAAGCGAGAAAGGCTACTACTTGCAATTACCGCCACCAACAGAAAATCTACTTAATGCACATTTGGCTGAGCAAACTCGAAAAAAAGGAGGGAGGGGTGGCGAATAAGTTGAAGGCGATGGTTTTCGCTATTTGTAGTGCCTGCAGCCTATTTGTGGCTACGGTGAGTGCTACTGATGGACAAATAAGTTTTGCCGAGTACCTGCAGGGTTTGCAGCAGGAAGCGCTACAACTGGGTTTTACTGAGGATTTTGTGCAACAAAGTTTGGCGGGTGTGACTTATCACCAGAAAGCGGTGAGCGCAGATAAAAATCAACCAGAAAGCAGAATAACCTTAGATACATACCTTGCCACTCGGGTACCAGATTGGAAAGTAAAACAAGCACTGGCCTTGATGACGGAGCATCAAGATGTACTCAACAAGATTGCTGGGCAATATGGGGTGCAAGCTCGGTTTATTGTGGCCTTATGGGGCAATGAAAGTAATTTTGGCAAAATTACCGGTAATTTCCCGGTTTTATCTGCCTTAGCGTCGTTGGCTTACGATGGTCGTCGAGAAGCATTGTTCAGAAAAGAATTTTTTGCCGCGTTAACCATACTTCAAGAAGATCACATCAGCCTAGATGACTTTAAAGGCTCGTGGGCAGGGGCGATGGGACAGAGTCAATTTATGCCAACGTCATTCTTGGCTTATGCACAAGATTTTGATGGTGACGGCAAACGAGATATTTGGCGCAATCAGGCAGATGTGTTTGCGTCTATTGCCCAATTTTTAGCTAAGCAAGGTTGGCAAGATGAGCTGACTTGGGGACGGCAAGTAAAAGTGCCCGCCGATTTTGATTTTGCCGCCGCTGGCTTAGACCAAACTAAACGTCGAACCTTAGCAGATTGGCAAACCCTAGGTATTCGCCGCTATGAAGGGGGCGATTTACCCGAACTAAAAATAACAGCTTCGTTGATTGCGCCAGATGGCCCGAACGGACGTATTTATTTAGTCTACGAAAACTTTCACACCTTGATGAAATGGAATCGTTCGTCTTATTTTGGGGTGACGGTAGGTTATTTGGCAGATAGGATTAAAAAGGGTAGTTAAGCAATGAGTTTGATGACATACCAGCACCACGATGTAAATGGACACGCTATTGCGCTGCCCGTAGGGAAGGTGGTGTGTGTTGGGCGAAATTATTTACAACACATTCAAGAACTCAAAAATAGTGTACCCGAGCAACCGTTGTTGTTTATCAAACCTTCCACCGGTGTAGTGAGGGTAGATGAGGCGATCAATCTTCCCACAGGTCAAGGGGAGTGCCACAACGAAATTGAGTTGGCGGTGTTGATTAAACAACCTTTAAAAAATGCCAAACATGCCGAACTGACACACGCGATTTGGGGTTATGGTTTGGCCCTTGATCTGACCCTCAGGCAATTGCAAGACAGTCTCAAACGGCAAGGTTATCCATGGGAAAGAGCCAAAGCCTTTGATGGGAGCTGTCCTGTTAGTGCCTTTGTACCTAAGAGTGACGTGCAAGATCATCAAGCGTTGAGCTTTCAATTGGCGGTTAATAGTGAATTACGTCAGCAAGGTTATACTAAGGACATGCTGACAACGATTGACGAGCTGATCGTGCATATTTCTCAAACCTTTACGCTATTACCCGGAGATATTGTATTAACCGGCACCCCTCGTGGTGTGGCGGCGTTGCAGCATGATGACCAACTTACTCTGAGTCTACACAATGGGCAAAACACGCTATTTATCATCCATACTAAGGTAAATTAACTTATGTCATTTACTTTTAGTCATGAAGTTGACGTACCAAACAAATTATTAATCTGTGAAGTGCAAGGCACGATTAAACATGCCATTGACACCGAGCATATGCTGAAAAACATTGTGAAGCTGGCGGGCAAGAATCAGGTCAAGCATGTTGTGCTTGATGTCACACAATTGATCTTGGCTTACTCAGCTGTGGAAATGAGCACAATCATGTTACGTATGCATGAGCAAAATTGGTTAGCGGACATTAAGATAGCCAGAATAGTGAACCCTCAAGACAATAACCAAAATCTTGTGGCGGGATTTTCTGATAAATACGCCCTGCCTATTAAAAACTTTGAAGATCGCAGTGCGGCACTGATGTGGTTAAAATTTAATATATGAAGGAAGCATACTGGCAAACCAAAACCTTAGAACAAATGACCGATGCTGAATGGGAATCCATTTGTGACGGTTGTGCCAAATGCTGTTTGCACAAGTTTATCGATGACGAAAACGTGCAAGAAATGACCGCCACTGAGCAAATGCAGCCCACCGAACAGGTGCATTATACCAACATCGTCTGCAACCTTTTGAACACTAAAACCTGTTCTTGTACCCAATATATGCAACGCACTGTATTGGTACCCGAATGTGTCAAACTGACCAAAGAGAACTTGCAAGATATCTTTTTTATGCCACCAAGTTGCAGCTATCGACGATTACAAGAGGGCAGAGGTTTACCTACTTGGCACCCCTTGTTAAATGGCGGCAAAAAAGCCGCTATGCATAAGGCCGGTATGTCAGTAAGAGGTAAGACAATTTTTGACAGCCAAGTCGATCTCAATGATTTTGAGGACTATATTGCCCTTTGGCCTTTAAGTGACTTGGATTAAACAAGCTTGCGTTGATTGGTGTTATACAATCTGCGTAAACTAGGCTCTGCTGGGTAATACTTTACCCAGCAACACTAAAGCCAAAATGCCCGTATAAATCGCAAAAATAACCAACATCCACTGTGGCATACTCATGCCAACAAATGACCAGTTGATATCACCGCAATCCCCCGTGGCAGCAAAGACACTCGGTAACCACTCGTGTAACGGTGCCCAACTGGGGAAGTTAGGGACAATTTCACAGGTGGCAAAAAATGGATTGGCAGCTGTCTGAAGGTCAACATGCTCATAAGCGATGAGCAGGCCCCACACCGCACTTACTCCCCAACCGAGATAAGCAACCATACGGGTTAATAGGTTATTGCTGAGCACTGGTAACAGCGCTGAAAACAGAATGCCAAACACAGCCGTGCGTTGATAAATACACATGATGCACGGGCGTAATTCCATTGAATATTGAAAGTACAAGGCCGCCGCTTCTAATCCCAATGCAGAAAACAACAACATTGCCCACGCACTGTTGTTGCGACTTAAATTAGCCAAGCTTTTCAGCATAATTGTCAGGTCCTAAGTCTCTAATGCGCCGCAGCTGCAGCGGCGGCCGCCGCAGCCGAGTGGTGATTAATCAAGTGAACGTCATACATCCAACTGGTGATGTCCTGCAGGCCAAAGTAAACACAAGCCAAACCAACGATGGTTAATACGATGGTGTAGGGCAAAGCCATGTAAACCATGGTGCCATAGGATAAACGTAGTAATGGGGCGATGGCAGACGTTAATAAGAACAAAAACGCTGCTTGACCATTGGGTGTGGCAATACTGGGTAAGTTGGTGCCGGTGTTGATGGCCACAGCTAACATATCAAATTGGTCACGAGTAATCTCACCTTTTTGTAGAGCCGCTGCCACTTCAGTAATGTAGACAGAGCCAACAAATACGTTGTCACTGACCATCGATAACAAGCCGTTAGCCAGGTAGAACAATACAAGCTGGGTCTTACCCTCGTAGCTTAATACCCAGTGAATAACCGGCGAAAATAGTCCTTGATCAATGATGACCGCGACCACCCCAAAAAACACACACAAGAGCGCAGTGAAAGGTAAGGACTCTTCAAACGCTTTGCCGATGGAGTGTTCATCAATGATGCCAGTGAATGACGTGCCTAATACAATGATAGACAGGCCAATTAAGCCTACCGCCGCAAAATGCCCCGCTAAACCAATGACCAGCCATACCGCTATTAAACCCTGCACCCACAACTTAGCTTTGTCTTGTGAAGTGAGATTTTTATCCACATCCAGACTGTAGTTGGTGAGAATTTCACGCACCACGTCGGGTAGTTTGGCTCCGTAAGTAAACAGTTTAAATTTCTCTACCAGATACGTTGTCATTAAGCCTGCAACAAACACGGGGATAGTAACGGGCGCCATGCGTAAAAAGAACTCAACAAAATTCCAACTCGCTTTATCGGCGATGATCAGGTTTTGTGGTTCACCTACCATGGTCATCACTCCCCCTAAAGCGGTACCAATACCGGCGTGCATCATCAGATTTCGCAAAAAAGCGCGAAATTCTTCTAAATCTTGGCGAGTTGGATGAGCGAGATGTTCGTCATCGGAGTGGTCGTGGTCGGAGTTAAAGTCTTTACCAGACGCCACCTTGTGATAGATAGAATAAAAGCCCATGGCCACTGTGATAATCACCGCCACCACGGTTAGCGCATCGAGAAACGCTGATAAAAAGGCAGATGCAGCGGCAAAGGCAATGGATAAAGTAATCTTGTTTTTCAGCTTCAACAGCAGCTTGGTAAACAGATATAACAACATGGTCTTCATGAAGTAGATACCTGCTACCATGAACACTAGTAGTAAGATAACTTCTACGTTAACCACCATTTCATGTTTCATGTGCTCAGGTGTAGTCATGCCAATAAACAAGGCTTGAATTAATAAAATCCCGCCCGGTTGCAAGGGATAACATTTTAATGCCATGGCCAGGGTGAAGATAAACTCAGCGACTAAGGCCCATCCAGCTAAAAATGGATTGGCCATAAAAAGAAGAGGGTTAATAAGAAGAAAGGCAATAATCGCTTGTTTGTACCAATTTGGCGCTTTACCTAAAAAATTTGCGGCAATGGCCTGTGGTATTGACATGGACATAAGTAAGGATCCTTGCTAAATCTTTTTTGTTAATATAACAATGTTTTAAATAGTGTAACCCAAAAAAGCAAGGAAAATCTAAAGCTTAGGCATTATTGTAAGATTAATATGGCGAATGTAACGGTGAGATAACATTCGCCTGTTTGCCATGTGATTCAGGTGCTGGGTAAAGATTCGTTGTGCCGATGAAAAATCATCTGGTACAATCAGTTAACAAATTATAATAACAATTATAACCAAGTGAGACGTAGATGATTTACAAGGCTCAAAGCCCAGCTGGATTTGCTGAAGAATACATAGTGGAATCTATTTGGAGCAGGCGTTTTCCCCCTGGGACCATTCTGCCCGCAGAGCGTGAATTGTCTGAATTAATCGGTGTTACGCGCACAACCTTGCGTGAAGTCTTGCAGCGTCTAGCCAGAGACGGGTGGCTGACTATCCAACACGGCAAGCCCACCAAAGTGAACAATTTTTGGGAAACCTCAGGCTTAAACATTTTGGAAACTCTGGCCCGCCTTGACGAAGAAGGGATCCCTGAGCTAGTCGATCATTTGCTGGCGGCAAGAACAAATCTGAGTGCAGTCTTTATTCGTGGCGCCATTAAAAACAACCAAGACAAAGCCATAGAAATCATTCAAGCCTATTGCGACAAACCCGACAACGCCAATGAATTTGCTGGTAATGACTATCAATTATCTCATGACTTGGCCTTTGCATCGGGTAATCCCGTGTATGTATTAATGATGAACGGGTTTAAAGGCCTTTACTCTCGGATCGGTGGTTACTTTTTCTCCAATCCTAAATCCCGTGAGTTAACCCGAGCTTATTACCAACAACTGTTAGAGTTAGCGCAACATGGCGATTATAAACAGGTGCCCTTGGTGATCAGAACCTATGGCATCAAGAGTGGTAAAATCTGGCAAGAAATGCGCGAAGATATGCCCAAAGGCTTAGTAGACTGAGATAGATAGTCTTGATACCGGCCAAGTTCACAAAATAAGTGACACTTGGCCAATTATTTTGCAAAAAATAAAACCTTAAAAATCAACCACATAAAAATTAAACCAGATAACCCATCAAATAATTGTTCAATTAGTATGCGGTTTCTAAATCAAATCTCTATTCTCATCCTCAGTCGAGATACACCATCTTAATTAACTGAGGAAAAAACCATGACTAAATTAGACACCATCAAAGGCAAAGTAACTGAAGCTGAAGAATTTGCGCGTAAAATCTGGTTAGCAGGTTTAGGTGCTTACGGTAAAAGTTATGATGAAGCTCAAGGCCGTTACGAAAAATTAAGCGCTGAAGCAGCTAAATTGTTTGACGAATTAGTCGACAAAGGTGCAAAAATTGAAACTGAAGCAAAAGACAAGTTTCAAGTTAAATCAACCGTTGAAGCCCGTGTTGCTGAAGTGCGCAAAAAGTTAGGCTTAGACAAAGTAAGTGCTGATCAAAAAGTAGAAGAATTGTCTGCTAAAATTGACGCACTGACTGACGCAGTTGCTAAATTAGCTGCTAAGTAATTGTCATAAAGTCTGGCGTTTGGCCAGACTTTCTCTCTTCAACACTAAGCAGCAAACCTATTGATTGCCAGCCTTAGTCACCGTCAGGAGCATCATGTTGAAATCCACTAAGAAACTTGAAAACATAACCCGCAATGCATTACTTGCAGGCGTCGGTGCCTATGAAGCAGGACGTGAACAAGCAGCCAGTAAGTTTGACCAACTGTTTGTTGAGGGTAGTGCGTTAGTTAATGAATTAGTCGCCAAAGGGGAATCCCTTGAAGCGCAATTACAAGCAAAATTGCAAGTGAGGCAAGTGATGGACAGTAAAATAGCCGCGTTAAGGGCAACATTTGGTTTCCGTCGTGAGACTCGTGAACAACAGTTAGAACAACTGTCGCAGCGCGTCGACAATCTTATTGATGTAGTGGCTAAATTAGCACATCAAAAAGCGACGGCAAAAAAAGCCGCTGAGAAAGCGGTGGCAGAAAAAGCCGCAGAGGTAAAAGCACAAGAGCCAGCACCAGCAGTTAAAGCTGCTGCAGCGACGCCAGCGCCAGCTAAAGCAGCACCTGCAGTGAAAAAGCCAGTCGCTAAAAAAGCGTCTGGCAAAACAACTCCGGCAAAAACGGCAGTGAACAAAAGCGCTACGGCAAGTAAAGCAGCAGTCAAAAAGCCAAGCACTAAGACTGCAGTGACAACTGACAAGAAATAACCACAGTTTTATAGTAAAAGAGCGTCTTTAAGACGCTCTTTTTTTTGCTTTTTTATCCGTATCAAACTTATTGGTTTTTGACCAGACGCAGCTCAGTGTGCTGGGTTAATAATCTTGCTTCGCGAAGCTTTAACTGCTTTAGATAGCCCGCAAAGGTTTTACTGATCATGGTGTTACGTTTGATTAAATCCAGTTGCGGCCATGTGGCGCGCTCACCGTGATGAATCAACTCACTGATGCTCTTCAAACTTGGATTTGCCGCAATATGTTTTAAATTGGCGAAGGTCGCTGCCGGCAAAATATTGATATCACCCACGTATTGCTGGTCGATAATTGAACGCAATTTATGAATACCTAATTTTGCCGCGTTGTTGCTGATGGCGTTTTCTAAAAGATCAAAAGCAAAGATGCTGTTGATTTTAAGAATGTTAGCCGCATGCCGCCAAGTCAAACCCAGTAAACCAGTGGTATCACGTTTGTCTCTTGCCAAAAAAGGCACTGCAATGGGGTTGGTCTGACTAACGATGCTATGGTTGACGCCATACAACCTTGCCAAACGTTCAAAGGGTAAGTCGGCCATAATGGAACCATCAGCAAAACGACGGTTGGGAATGTAGGGCACAATCTCTCCCGCTTGGTTTTTCGCTCTTAACTGCACGGGATTGAACACAATCGGGATGGCACAAGACGCTCTCACGGCTTGCGTGATGATGGCATTGGGGGATGTTTTAGCATTAAGTAAGCGCGAAAACTGATGTAGGTCCGCAGGTGACACTGTCACCGTCATGTGTCGCCCGGTGCGTTTGAAGGCTTCTTCAAAAGTCATCAGGTCGAACAATTCAATCAAAGCGTTTTCGAGGTTGGTACTGTCGAGCAAACTGTCGCGGCCAAATCCTTGCCACAAGCGCCACTCTCTGAATTTTTCGTGGATCATTTCCGGCTGCAAGCTGGTGATCAATTCCTCGTCGGTGCGTGTGCCCACTAGGGCAGCTATGATGGAGCCTGCACTCGCACCCGATATTACGTCAGGCAGCAGCTGATTTTCCACTAAGGACTTCACTACACCGCCATGGAAAAAACCTAGGCCTGCCCCGCCACTCAACATTAAACATGTGCGACCAAAGGCGTGGGCCGTATCTTCAAAAAACGACAGCTTCTGATAAAAATCAACCTCACTTTCATCCGCTTCGTAGATGTAATCCAAGGCTTCACAGACTTCTTTGAGAAACTGTTCAATGAGATGTTTGGTACCAAGTTTGGCCACGCGATTTAAGGCTGGCGCAGCTATTTTTCCTAAGTTGCCATGCAGACCCTCATGTAAGATATACATGAGTCCTTCAACATCGCCACGGTCTTTCGCGCGCTGTATTCTTTGTACACGCTTACGGATCAATCGATAGTCGTAGTCATTGCTGGCGTCTTTGGCTTTCCATTCTTGTGCCCCAGAGTGCTCGTCGTGTTCTTCACACGCTTCTCTGTATTCCTGATAATTGGCAGCATGCTTCATGACCAACTGGAGTTCAGAAAGTCGTTTATTTGCCATGGGGAGTTCTCTTATTACTGCAGTGTCGCGATATAATCGTAAAAAATTAGAAAAGGCTACCCAAATCCAGCAAAAATTTAACAAAAAATTTTCAACTTTTATTAATTTATTGTTTTTAAACAATAAATTACTAGGCATGCTGCGCTATCATATTGTGTTAAATTGGCTTTTTAGATTGACCATTCTAATTGCAATGGTTAGCCTCGTGGCAGATAACAAGAAATGATTCGGCATTGACAACGAATAGGCGACCTTGCGTTATATGGAACTCGATTTTGCAACCCTCAGCTTACTGTCTATCCCAGTAATCAGCGCATTTGTTGGTTGGTCAACCAATTTTCTTGCCGTAAAAATGATGTTTTATCCCATTGATTTTATCGGTATCAAACCGTTTCTAGGCTGGCAAGGTTTAATTCCCGCAAAACGTCGCGAAATGGCCGAAATAGAAGTGGAGTTAGTACTCGGTAAACTGCTCAGTGTGCAGGAGCTCGCCAGTCGTATTGATCCTGCAGAGTTGACCAAGGCCATTGATCGCCGGCTTAAACAAGTGCTGCGCAAAATTGTTAATGAAGTGATGCAGGAATCCGCTCCTCAGTTGTGGGCAGCAATGCCCGTGCAAGCTAAAAACTTAGTCTATGCCCGAGTCGAAAATGACATTCCTAATGTCGTGCACAAAATGGTGGACGACTTCAAACATAACATCGAAGAAATTGTTGATATCAAAGAACTGGTGGTTAGCCAATTGGTGAATTCACCAGAACTTATCAATGAAATTTTTCTGAAGTCTGGAGCCAAAGAGTTTCCCTTTATTGAAAAATCGGGTGCCTACTTTGGCTTTTTGTTTGGTTTACCTACCATGGCTGTGTGGATGGTTTACCCAAGTTGGTGGGTATTACCGGTTGGCGGTTTGATTGTCGGCTATTTAACCAACTGGATTGCCCTGAAAATCATTTTTGAACCCAAACACCCCGTTAAGTTTTTGGGTTTTACCTTGCAGGGTATGTTTCTTAAACGTCAGAAAGAAGTATCACGTGTGTATGCCGATATTATCGAATCCAAGCTGATGACCTCAAAAAACATCATGGCGATTGCTGTGCATGGTTCAGGCTCTTCACAATTGCTCGAACTCATTGAATTACACGTGAATGATGCCATCGAACGTTATGTAGCTTTGGCTCAACCTTATTTTGCATTGGGCGTGGGATCACAAACCTATTTTCGTATGAAGGAAATGGCAATTAAGCGAATTTTCGAGGATTCCGAAAAATACCTAGCTTATGCCTATGAATACACCAACAAAGCCCTACGTATCGGCGATGATCTGTGTGAACGTATGCAAGCCTTGTCACCAGAAGAGTTTGAAGGGGTATTGCGCCCAGCCTATGAAGCCGATGAATGGAAGCTAATTGTGACCGGCGCCATACTGGGTATGGCCGCCGGTTTTATGCAACTGTACTTGGTCTTTATGTAGGCGTTGCTGTCGCCGCTAAGGGATGTTTACTAACGTTAGTCCTGCGACTCTACTCTGCGGTGTCCAAATGTTGAAATATCGTCACTAATGACTGGGTAAGTTTGTGTTTTGGAGCAAGATGAATTAACGGCTGTTTAGCCTGATGTGATTCACGCATTTTCACTGATTGACTGATGTATTCAGGCAATACATTAAAGCCCTCAGCTTTTAATTCTTCGATTATCTGTTTAGGTAAATTAGCGGTACCCAGAAACTGATTGGCAATAATACCCTCAATGGCCAAAGCATCGTTATGGTCCTCGCGAATTTCAGCAATTTTCTGCTGCAAACTGTACAAACCTTGCCGCGCAAAATCATCACAATCAATGGGGATCAAACAACGGTCTGCCGCAATTAAAGCTGACAAACTGTAAAAATTGAGGGCGGGTGCCGTATCAATAAAAATGTAATCGTAGTCTTTTTTGAGGCTTTCCAGCGCTTCGCGCAATTTATAGATTTTGTGCCGACTGTGTAATTCACTTTCCATCTCTGTTAAGCGAGTTGATCCGGGAATAATAAATAAGTTTTCATGCGCCGTGGCCTGGCAAAAGTCTTTCGCCGGACGCCGATGAATATGAAAGGTAATACTCTGGGCAAACAGGTCAGCAATGGTATCTTGCTCGCTGTTTTGTAAAGCATTCAGGTAGGCGCTGCTATTACATTGTGTATCAAGATCAATGATCAGGGTTTTGTGCCCAAAACTGGCGGCAATGGCAGCGAGATTGACCGTGAGACTCGATTTTCCCACGCCGCCTTTTTTATTGAACAATACTCTAATCATGCGCTGATATTACCTGTATGCTAATCACGTTGTCTGTTTTGTTGGTTACTGAATTAAATTTAGCTACATCTTTATTTTCAATCACTTAGGCACTAAAGTTGGTGAACAAAATGACTGCGTGCTAAGCGTCTGAGTTATAACATAGCTGCAGTCGCGTCGGTAGCGGTATGGGGATTATAAAATGAAAACAGCTGAACGCATACTTGTTACCTCCTTGGATATTTTTAATCAGCAAGGAGAAGCCAATGTCAGCAGTGTGGATATTGCCCTAGAGTTAGACATCAGCCCAGGCAATTTATATTACCATTTCAAAGGCAAAGAAGTGATTGTTGCTGCATTGTTTGACCTGTATGCAGAGCAAATGCGCCACTTGTTGGATGCTCCGTTGCGCCAGTCACACCAACAATTGAGTGTTGAAGAGTTCTTTTACTTTTTGTTTTTGGTGTTAGAGAAGAATCATTTGTTTCGTTTTTTATATCGTAATCCCATCGACTTATCCGACAAATATCCCAGCATCGCCAAAGGCTTTAGCAAATTAATCCGCGCTTTAGAAAACAGTATCACGCAGATATTAAGTCAGTTTGTTGCGCAGCAACAGATTGTTGCTGCCGAGGCGCAACGTAAACAAATGGTAGAAGTCATCAGCCTAGTGTTTAATCAAGCGGCGAACTACTACTCGCTGAAAGAGCAAGATTTGAATAGCGACAGCTATGTATACAAAAGTTTGTCGATGATTTTATTTGCTTTGTTACCCTATTTGAACATCGCTGAAGGTGAGTTACATGCTGTTCAAGACGCGATAAGTAACGAAGAATTTAGTCACACTGAATAAGGATAAATGAGCGGCAACTCGGGCATGCTCATGAAATGTAATACTTTTAATGAAAGTGAATGTGCCAGCTTTGGCGCATGGTGTAAAAAATATCAACGCGGCAGGAAGTAAACGTGAGTAAAAAAATTACATTTCTCGATAAAACATTTTGGATAACAGAGAGTGAGGCCAATCCAAAACACGTGGCGGGTTTGCAGATCTTAGAAAAACCCGCCAATGCGCCTGTCGATTATGTAGAACAGCTTTACAACGAATTGCTTAGCTTTGATTACACATCTTCACCTTTTGATTGTCGAGTGAAGCAGTTTCTCGGTTTTCCACTCAAATTAGTCCCGGTTGAACAACTCGATATGTCGTATCACGTGCAGTTTCATCAAATTGCCGATATCGACAACAAAGCCACCTTGCACAAGTTTATTGCCGGATTGCATGAAACTTGGCTCGATAGGGACAAACCCCTATGGCAATATCATGTGATCAATGCTCAGGGCAGCAACAAGTTTGCCATCTACATCAAGGTTCATCACATGTATGGTGATGGCGCCACTCTGATCCGTTGGTTTCAAGTGGGTTACACACCTGAACCCAGAAGCGAGGGATTTGTGCCAGTTTGGGCTGCCCAGCGTAAACCTCGCAGTGTGAAGCCGGTTAATCTATTTAAGCAATTTTTTATAGGTTGTTGGGACTTTCTTATCACCGTTAAAGACTTGATTTGGATCCTGTTTCGCTTGTTTGTCAAGCTACTTAGAATTAATCCGGTTTACATGCCTATACCGTTTTCCGGCACCAAAACGCTGTTAACTGGGCAAGTTAAGAAGGGGCGTTTGGTCTCGACCTTGAATATAGATTTCAGTCGCATCAAGGCACTTAGTCGTCGTTTACGCTGTTCAGCTAATGAATTAATGCTTTGTGTGTTTGATATTGGTGTACATCGCTTTTTGAAAGACTATGGTCACGTATTTAAACGCGCTTTATATACCAATATGCCGATAAATTTGCGTAAACCCGGTGAAACCACCGCTGGTAATAAAATTGCCATAGTACCAGTACAACTAGCTCATGGAGAAACAGATCCTTATTTACGCTTGCGGCAAATTATCGAAAACCATCGTATTGTTAAGCGTGCGGCAACGGTGTCCCATCCTATGGCCTTTAGTTATTACACCGTCTTGATCCAATCATTTTCTACTTTGTTTGAAATGTTGCATATCTCAAATTGGGTGAAACCCATTGCCAATATTTTGGTATCGAATATGCCTGGTCCCGCTGATACCTTGTACTTTAAAGACAGCAAATTATTGGCGAATTATCCGGTATCAACCATGACACCGGGGGGAGGGGTTAATATTACTATGGTCAGTTATGCGGGCAGTGCCAATATCGGCCTGGTGTGTTGTGATAACAATATTGAAAGCCTCGAACCTATGAGCCAGTATTTCCTCGAAGCCTTTGATATGTTGGAAGCGTGTATCGATGATCCCAGCCAAAACATTGATGATATCGGTGAAACGGTGGTGGAAGATGCCAGTTCAATTGTGGATGAAGAAAACTTTACCCAAATTGATGAAAAGCAGCACTAACACTTGACTATGATGCTCAGCAATAAATTAAAATCAGTCATTAAATCAAGTAGTTGTTTGACATGTTAAGCAAAAATTCTAATTCCAGTTATACCAATTCAGTTGCTTTGTTGGTGAATGCCATCAATGGCAATACAGCAGAGCAACCGTCTTTATATCAACAAGCCACGGAATATTTTAAAAAAGCACCGCTTTGGCAGCAGAAATTGGAAGAATTCGATCAGAAGATCGCCCAAGTCAAAGAACAAAGTAGTGAAACTGACAAAACCAGAATAGCCCAGCAAATTGCTATTTTAGAAGCGGGTAAGGCTCGTGAGTTTGACAAACAAGAAGAAGAGCGATTGCAGCGTTTGCGGGCCGCGATTGTTATATGTTTGGATATTCTCTCCATCAGTGAAGGTGATGATTTTGCTGAAACACAGCACAAGAGTGCAAAATTTTTAAGTTCGGTGCTGTTGATTTCGCCCGGGGAGGGTAAGCAACTTGCTGAACTACATCAAAGCCTCAAACCGGCGTATAAGGCTGTGCTTAGCTTGCGTTTGTTAGACAAATTGATCTCAACCAATTTAGTGAAAAACAAATACATATTACAGCATTTTAACCCGGCTAAACGTTATGAAGCTGAGGACGGGTCTTATGTGTGTTTTACGCAATCGGTGCTGCTTCCGGTTTTATTAGCTGCGGTGTTTCAGGATGTGGGTATGCAACATCCTGAGGTGATTCAAATGATGCACGGATTGAACGGTGAAAAAGATCCCTATCGTTTACTTGAACCGGCTGAGCGTGACCATTTACTTAAGCTAAGTTATCACTACACCATCGAATATTTGCAGTTTGGTCTAGGTGCACAAGCTTATATTGGCAACAGTGCAAAAGAGAAAGCCGAGTTTGATGAGGCAGAAGTGCAACGTTTGCGCTTTCAAATTAGTTTGGTCAAAGACGCCAATCAAACGTCATTGGGAACGAGCGAAATCATCAAAATTCCACAGATTTATGCGTCCATCGTATTTTCCACCAAACGCAACTATGAGCGTAAATCTATCTCTACTGCTGCACTTGTCATAGAACAGCTCGCTGTAAAAGAGATGATAAGCCCACAATTAGCTCAAGCCTTTGTCAGCATTGTTGGTCATTTCCCCTTAGGTTATGGCATCACTTACATACCTCTGGATTTGCGCGGCGTCGAACAAGAGAATTATGAATACGCTATTGTGATTGGCTTAAATCCGGCTAAGCCCCAGGAGCCCATGTGCCGTTTGGTGAGCAAAGATCAAATGTTTCTCACCCAAGGTGTACGCGGGGTAATACCCAAAGAACGCAATTTGCATTATCCGGTGGCACGCAAGAAACTGGTTAAAATCGAGCCGAAACGCTTAGCAGAAATTATGCAGAAACTAAGTTATGCCTTCGATCCGAGTCAAATAGAAGACCTTATTCCTTATTGTTGGGAACCTTACGACTACTTCTTTGTGCAAGGTAATCAGAATTTATGAAAACAATAGGCGTTTTATCCCTGTTAATTTTGTGATGAGCACATAAACAACGGTGACTCACCTTCAGGGTGGCGCATCATTATGTATAGGTAAATGCAAAAACAGTTATGGTGAACAAAGCTTAAAAGGTCAGCAACGGCAAATGGCCAGATTGGGGGAGCTACAAATTGTTTGTTTTTTTTGCTGCCTACTAAAAAAGACGTGCCTTATATTTGCAATAACTAAGCACTTAGCGACTATTCCCCCATTTTTGAATACAGACAAAATAGGCCGGCTAAAATCGTAGAAGATAAATAACCTAAAAAAAGGGCGCTGTAATAGCGCCCTTTGTCATTTTTGCATCACACAACTATTTGGCGCTCAAACCCATTTGATACAGGGTAAAACCATAGATATCAGCATATTGTTCTATGGTTTTACTGATAGGGGTACCTGCGCCGTGTCCAGCATTGGTCTCGATACGGATAAGCACAGGGTTGCTACCCGCTTGTTTGGCTTGCAACTGTGCTGCAAATTTGAATGAGTGAGCCGGTACCACACGGTCATCGTGATCACCGGTGGTAATCAAGGTAGCAGGATAAGCCACCCCTTCTTTCACGTTTTGCACCGGTGAATAGGCATACAAATAATCAAACATTTTTTTGCTGTCTTGTGCAGTGCCATAGTCATAGGCCCAACCAGCGCCAGCAGTAAAAGTGTGGTATCTGAGCATATCCAATACACCAACGGCGGGTAGGGCGACCTTAAATAGTTCTGGACGCTGCAACATAACCGCACCCACTAATAAACCACCATTTGAGCCGCCACTAATCGCCAGGTAATCACTGGAGGTATATTGCTGAGCAATTAAATATTCGGCAGCCGCAATAAAATCATCAAACACGTTTTGTTTGTTGGTTTTTATGCCGGCGTTGTGCCACTTTTTGCCATACTCACCGCCGCCGCGTAAATTAGCGACAGCGTAGACACCACCTTGTTCTAACCAAGCAGCGGTTACCGAACTGAAACGTGGTTGCAAACTGACATTAAAACCACCGTAGCCATACAACATGGTGGGATTTTTACCGTTTAATTCCAGCCCTTTTTTATAGGTCAGGATCATGGGGATCTTGGTGCCATCTTTGGAGGGATAGAAAACTTGAATGGAATCGTAAGCATCACTATCAAATTTTGCATTCGAGGCTATATAAACCTTGGAATCACCATTGGTGGTATCAAAGCTGTATATCGTTGACGGGGTTTTGTAGTTTGCGAATGAATAATACAGCTCAGTTTGCTCTTTTTTACCCGAGAAACCGCTGGCATCGCCAATGCCAGGCAAGGCTACATCACGTATAAGTTTTCCTTGTTTATCATATTGTTGCACCTTGGTAATGGCATCAACCATATATTGCGCAAAGATATAATCGCCGCCCATTGATACACCGAGTACATTTTCGGTTTCAGGTAATAGGTCCTGCCAATTTTCTGGGCGCGGATCGTTTGCATCAACACGGACAATCTTTTTATTGGGTGCGTTCAGGTTTGTGACCAATAAAATCGTTTCCCCTACATTATCTAATACATCAGTATCTGAGTCAGTATGGTCAAGAATCGTCACCAAGGTGCTAGAGGGCTTGGTCAAATCTTGAATAAACAACTTATTGCCAGAGGTTGAAACCGCTGCGGAAATGACCAAGTAGTGGTTATCGTCGGTTACACCACCTGAGACATAACGATGTTTTTGCGCTTCTGTGCCACCAAAAATAAGTTGGTCATCTTTTTGGTCTGTGCCGAGTTTATGAAAATATAATTTGTGTTGGTCGGTTTTGGCCGACAATTCACTGCCCTCTGGTTTGTCATAACTTGAGTAATAAAAGCCCTCGTTACCTAACCAGCTTATTCCCGAAAATTTTATATCCACTAAGGTGTTGGTGAGTGGTTTTTTGGTGGCGGTATCAATGGTTATGGCTTTGCGCCAATCACTGCCACCTTCGGAAATGAGGTAGGTCATGCGACTGCCATCATGGGAGAAATAGGTGCCCGACAATGACGTTGTGCCATCTTCGCTGAAGGTATTGGGATCTAGAAAGACTTCGGCTTCTTTCCCCTCTTTTTGGCGATACAGAACATATTGGTTTTGTAAACCATCGTTTTTGTAGAAATAACGGTAATCACCTTCAATAAAGGGGGCGCTGACTTTTTCGTAGTCGAGTAACACTTGTAAGCGTTTTTTTAAGGTGTCACGGGAGGGAATCGTGTCTAAATAGGAAAATGTCAGTTTGTTTTGTGCCACCACCCAATCGGCGGTTTCGACGCTCATGTCATCTTCTAACCAACGATAAGGGTCGGCGACATCGGTACCAAAGTATTGATCAACTACATCACCTTGTTTGGTAACGGGGTAGGTGAGTGTTGGCATAGACTGAGCGAGTTGTTGCTGGGGATCAGCTTGGGTTGTTTGCTGCGCTGAGTCGCACGCCGTCAGGGTGCCTAACAATGCTAAGGCAATGAGTGGTTTTTTCATGGAGTTTCCTGAATCGTATAATACGGATTATTGTTTTGGTGGCCAGCATCTTGGCGCTGGGCGAGAGCATAGTTGCAAAGCTAAGCGCTGCTGTAAAGGGGGATGTGCATTCTGCACCTCTACGTCAAGCAATCGTGACTAAAACTTAAAGCGCAACTCGCCTTCTTCAACTGCCACGGTTTTGCCGTGTAAGGCAAATAGTTTTTCCTGCCAATTGGACTCGTCTAAACGATAAGATATGTCATCACCTGCTGCCAAGCGTGTGATGAGTTTTTCTAATTGTGGTTTGTGATAATCCAAAATGCGTTGTTTGCTGCCGTCGAGGTAAATTTGTAAATAATCATTCATTTCAGTGCTTGTTCCACCGGTCAACATGGACAGTGCGGTTTTGACCGTGCCGCTCACCAAAGAGCGCACTTGGCTGGGAACAAACAATTTCAGTAGGCTCGCTGAGTCTTTTAATAAGGCGTATTCATCATTCACCAAACGGATCTCACTGATACTCGGGGTTTTCAGACACACCGTTTTTTCTTCACAGTCATAGTAGGGCAGGGCCGTGATAAACACCAAAATGTGGGCGCGGTAGATAGGATTGCCGAGATATTGAATATCTAAGGCTCCCACCACTTGTGCATGCAATAACGAGGCGTTGAGGGGAATGGATACCTCGGCACTGATTAAGGTCACTGTGCCCTGACCTTTAGGAACGGCAATAGGAAAGTGAGCAGGTAGGTGTGGAGTAATCAACTGATTGATTTCTGCCACGCTATAACTGGCATGCGTCAGCTTTTTAAAGCGAATTAACCAGGGTGCCAACCATAACAAGGCGGCAAGTTTTATGTTTTCAAGCTTCAATCAGGGGTCCAAGTTGGCAGTATGACCAAAAAGCTACAGAATTATTTTGGGTGATAAACCCGAAATATATGCTTTTTTATTAAATTTTTCAAAGGCTTAGGCATGCTATTTCAAGCAAAACAAAAAGCTAATACGACATTAACATAAAAGTAACACTGGCAAGGCTTTTTTGATACACTCACTGGTACGACGTCAGACGAGTTGGTCTTAAGGACCTCACAACTAGGCAGCCGCGTTGACGAAGGCACTACCCTACAACTTTCATTGTATAACGAAGTAGCACATTATCATGCAAACACTTTCCCAGACGCAATTCGATTTTATTGTCATCGGTGCCGGTTCGGCTGGCGCAGCGCTCGCCACGCGACTGAGCGAAAACAGCCAATTTTCAGTGTGTTTAATTGAGGCCGGTGGCAAAGACACCAGCCCATTTATCCACATTCCCTTTGGTCTAGCCTTTTTAGCGCGCATGACAAAACTGGGTTGGGAATATGACACCGCCCCGCAGTCGCACCTCAACAATCGCAAATTATTTTGGCCACGCGGCAAAGTGCTAGGCGGTTCGAGTTCACTGAATGCCATGTGTTACATCCGAGGTGTTAAAGAAGACTACGACGCCTGGCAAGACATGGGCGCAAAAGGATGGGATTGGCAATCCGTATTACCGTATTTTAAAAAATCAGAAAAACAACAACACGGTGCCAGTGCCTTGCATGGTGACAGTGGTTATTTAAGCGTGAGTGACTTGCGCCATACCAATCCACTTTCCCAAGATTTTGTTGCCTCTGCCAGTGAAGTGGGCCTTGCTCAGGTGGCTGATTTTAACGGTGAGCAACACGAAGGTTTGGGCATGTACCAAGTTACACAAGCCAATGGCCAACGATGTTCAACGGCGAAAGGTTATCTAAGTCAGGCCTTACATCGCCCCAACCTCACTGTGCTGACCCGAGCATTGGTGGAAAAAATTGTGATTAATGATGGGGTGGCGACCGGTGTTAAACTAAATATCAACAAACAAAGCCTAGAGCTCAAGGCAAATAAAGAAGTGTTATTGTCGGCAGGGGCGATTAACTCGCCACAAGTTCTAATGTTGTCTGGCATCGGCCCCAAAGACCACCTGAATGACAAAGGCATAGAAACCGTGGTTGATTTGCCCGGCGTTGGACAAAATCTGCAAGACCATCTTGATGCTATTGTGCAGATGCGCTGTAAAAGTCTTAAAAGTTATGCCATCGATATTCGTGCGGTACCGAGTTTTATTAAAGCGGGCTTTGACTACCTATTCAAACGTAAAGGCATACTCAGTTCGAATGTAGCGGAAGCCGGTGGTTTTGATCGCACCAGCATGGCTAGTGGTGTCGCTGATATTCAATACCATTTTCTACCCGCCATATTGCTTGATCATGGGCGCAAAGCCGCCTTGGGTTATGGCTATGGTGTGCACGTATGTGGGCTCTACCCAAAAAGCCGTGGGGAAATTCGCTTGCAATCTGCCGACCCGTCTGCGCCAGCGGTTATTGATCCCAAATACCTCAGCCATCCTGACGATCAAAAAGTCATGATTGAAGGGGTGCGTAAAGCCAGAAAAATACTTGCCGCTAAAGTGTTTGATAAACACCGTGCACGAGAAATTGGCCCAGGCCCAGAGGCGCAAAGTGATGAACAGATTTTGGCCTTTATTCGCCAGAAAGCCGAAACCATCTATCACCCCATCGGCACCTGTAAAATGGGTCAAGTGGATGATCCCAGCACCGTAGTGGACGAGTGTTTACGGGTGAAGGGAGTAAAAGGCTTGCGGGTTATTGATGCGTCGGTGATGCCACGCTTAGTGGGCGGCAATACCAACGCGCCTACCATTATGATTGCCGAGCGCGCCGCCGATCTGATCAAACACGATCACGCTTAAACGCAGGATTAGAAGGGCAAAAATAACGTGCAAGGAGTTAAGGGTGGTGGATAGATTCGTCCACCCTTGAACTGTTTAACTTTAACTTGGCTCGTCATTCCCCGCTGACAGCACAAATAAATTGAGGGCGCATTCACACATTTCGTCGATGTGACTGCGGTCCGCGTAAATCCCATCAATCAGCAAACGCGCAATACCATGCATAGTGCCCCAAGTCACCTGGGCGAGGCGCAAAGTATCTTCGCCGCGCGGCATTAAACCTTGTTGCTGCCATTGTAAGGTCATCTCAACTTGACGCTGAAAACTCGGATAGGCGATTTCTCTGAGTGATTTGGTTGCGGTATTCGATTTCCAGATAGTGCGGCCAAACATCAAATCGTAAAGTTCGGGGTTATCTGCCGCGTATGCAATATAGCCTTGAATAAATTGCCGGTATTTGTCTTTGGCAGGCATGTTTGTTTGCTGGAAAATAGGTTGGGCGTCATCTTGCCAGCGCATAAAGCCTTGTTCTGCAATGGCGCATAACAACTCATTTTTATCTTTAAAATGATGGTAGGGGGCAGTGCGCGACACCCCCACTTTGTCTGCTAGTTTGCGCAGTGATAAGCCATCAATCCCAGACTGTTTGAGCATTTCGCTTGCGGCATCCACAAGGGTGGTGCGTAAATCACCATGATGATACGAAGCCTTTTCTTGTTTAACACTCACCACACTTGAACCTTTTGTTTGTTGCTTGGCTTGCTTTGCCGTGGGGTTATCTTGACAGCGTCAACATAAACTCTTATCTTGACGCTGTCTAGTTTAAATATTTGTTAAAAATTATCTGTTATATCTTGCCACCAAACTGGGAGCACAACCTTGAATCTGCTTGATTTTGCCAAACTTGAAACCTTACAGGTCAGTATTGACCAGCATATTGCTCACATTCAACTGTGTCGGCCGACTGCATTAAATAGCATGATCCCCGCGTTCTGGCGCGAGTTGCCACAGGTTGTGCGGCAGATTGATGCCCAAGCCAGTGCCCGAGTGATAGTCATATCCTCCCAAGGTAAACACTTTAGTGCGGGCATGGATTTAAGTGTTTTTGTGCAAATGGGCCAGAATTTTTCAGGTGAACCAGCTCGCCGCGCAGAGCGGATGCGCCGCATGGTATTGGAGTTACAAGACAGCTTTAATGCACTGGAAGAAGTGCGCACGCCAGTTTTGGCCGCTGTACAGGGTGGCGTGATTGGTGGCGCAGTGGATATGATTTGCGCCGCAGATAGTCGTTATTGCACACAAGACGCCTTTTTTAGCATCAAAGAAACCGAGTTAGGCATGACAGCCGATGTGGGCACCTTACAACGTTTACCTCATTTAATTCCCCAGGGCTTAGTACGTGAGTTGGCCTATACCGGCCGTAAGCTCAGCAGTGACGAAGCCCTCAAATGCGGTTTAGTGAATAGTGTATTTGCCGATCAAGCCACCATGTTAGCCAACGTCATGAAAATCGCTGCGGATATCGCCAAGAATTCGCCCATGGCCGTAACTGGCTGTAAAGCCATGCTCAACTACAGCCGTGATCACAGTGTCTACGACAGCCTCAACTACATGGCCACGTGGCAAGCAGGCATGTTTCAAATGCCTGACGTACAAGAAGCCATGGCCGCAGCACAGCAAAAACGTGAGGCCTCTTACGCACCCTTACATCCCATTGCCCCAAATATGTAAGCCACGAGTAATACGCTTATCAAGTCGTGTTTTCTGGTAAACCACGGCATGCCAATGTCTTTATCTTTTTAGGAAAACTTTACATGACACAAAGTACACAGGCCGCCCCTGGCCAACTTAAGTACCCGCATTTATTGCAGCCACTGGACCTCGGTTTTACCACCTTAAAAAATCGTGTATTAATGGGATCGATGCACACTGGCTTAGAAGAAGCCCCGAATGGTCATAAACGTATGGCGGCCTTTTTTGCCGAACGTGCCAAAGGCGGGGTTGGTTTGATTGTGACGGGTGGCATCGGGCCCAACGATGAAGGTGCCACTCACAAAAATACCAAGCGCCTAAATACCGACGAAGCCGTGGCCGAACATAAATTGATCACCGATGCCGTGCACGCCGAAGGCGGTAAAATATGCATGCAGATCTTACACACAGGCCGTTATGCTTATAACCCAAATTTAGTCGCACCCTCGGCGGTGCAGGCGGCCATTAATCCATTCAAACCCAAAGCCTTAGACGAAGCAGGAATAGAAAAGCAGATTGAAGATTTTATTTTCTCTGCCACGCAAGCACAAAAAGCAGGGTATGACGGTGTCGAAATCATGGGATCTGAGGGTTATTTTCTCAATCAGTTTATCGCTGCGCGTACTAATCACCGTGATGATCAGTGGGGTGGAAGTTATCAAAATCGCATAAAACTGCCTATCGAAGTGGTGCGCCGTGTGAGGGCAGCGGTGGGTGAGCATTTTATTATTATCTACCGTTTGTCGATGCTCGACTTGGTTGAAGGCGGCTCGAGTTACGATGAAGTAGTTGAACTAGGTAAAGCCATCGAACAAGCTGGGGCAACCATCATTAACACCGGCATAGGCTGGCACGAAGCACGCATTCCTACCATCGCCACCAAAGTGCCGCGAGCAGCCTTTACTTGGGTCACGGCAAAATTCCGCCAAGCATTATCTATTCCAGTGATCACCTCGAACCGCATCAATACCCCTGAAGTGGCCGAACAGGTGCTGGCGCGTGGTGATGCCGATATGGTGTCGATGGCACGCCCGTTTTTAGCCGACCCTGAATTTGTGCTCAAAACCATCGAAGATCGCGCAGATCAGATCAATACCTGCATTGGTTGTAACCAAGCCTGCCTCGACCATGTATTCGACGGCAAAATGACCAGCTGCTTGGTCAATCCGCGCGCTTGTCATGAAACTGAAGTGAATATTGTGCCCGCTAGGCAGCTCAAGAAAATCGCGGTGGTGGGTGCTGGCCCAGCCGGGCTAGCGGCAGCTACAACAGCAGCCAAACGTGGTCATCAAGTTACCTTGTTTGACTCAGCCAGTGAGATTGGTGGTCAATTCAACATTGCCAAACAGATCCCAGGTAAAGAGGAGTTTTTTGAAACCCTACGCTATTTCAAACGTCAAATCGAGATCCTAGGCATCGACTTAAAATTGAATACTCGTGTTGATAGTGCAAGTCTTAACCACAGTGATTTCGACGAAATCATTATCGCTACAGGCATCAAACCGCGCACACCAGCGATTCCTGGTATCGATCATGCAAAAGTGCTGAGCTATATCGACGTGATTGTGCATAAAAAACCGGTGGGTAAAAGAGTGGCCGTCATGGGGGCAGGTGGCATTGGTTTTGATGTGAGTGAGTATTTGTCACATGGTAAACGCCAGCCGAGCCAAGATATTCCTGCCTTTATGCAAGAATGGGGCATTGACATGAGTTTCACCGCGCGTGGTGGTATTGAAGGCATTAAAGCGCAACCAGAACCCTCACCTCGTGAAATCTATTTGCTGCAACGTAAATCGACAAAAGTTGGCGCGGGTTTAGGCAAAACAACTGGCTGGGCGCACCGCGCTGGTTTGGTTAGCAAAGGCGTAAACATGCTGGCTGGTGTGGAATATCTGAAAATCGACGATGCTGGTTTACACATCAAGCTAAACGATGAGGTTCAAGTACTGCCGGTGGACAACGTCGTGATCTGCGCCGGACAAGAGCCACTGCGTGAATTAGTTGAAGGTCTAACTAAACCCTATCACCTCATCGGTGGTGCCGATGAAGCTGGTGAGCTTGACGCCAAACGCGCCATTGATCAAGGCACACGTTTGCTGCTTGAGATCTAACAAAAAACAAGGCTCTTAGCCCTTGCGCTTTGAGCCTGTGTTTGCCAAGCAACTTAAACCAGTTACGGCATAGTGCCCCGCTATAGGGTAATCGCTATCCGTCAAATCATTGCTCTTCTCATCAGCCAATATCGATACAATGAGGTAAATGCCTTGCTTTCACGGCGCATTATTGCATTGACCAATTAGCCATTTTGACTAATACGAGGCGCTAGATTGTTTTCCTGTGCTTTACTCGACAAGGTTTAAGTTTTTAACGTATGCTTGGATTTTGACTATATCAACGGGAGAACAAAACATGTCCTTAGACATTAGAATTGAGTTAAATGAAAGCGATCTCGAACACTTTAAAAGCTTAATGGCCTCTGCAGTTAATAAAGCCAAAGATCTTCCTGAGGAGACGATTATTGCCCGAGCACAAGGTGTATGCATGGAAATGGAACGCGCCAACATCCCTGATTTTGTTGCTTCACGCTTAGTATCGCTAGAAATTCTGATCCAAGCTGTGCAAGACGAAGATTGGCAAATGCCAGAAGATGAACGGTCAGAAGTGCTGACATCATTAGCGTATTTCGCCGAGCCGCAGGATCTGGTGCCTGACAGTATTCCGGGATTAGGCTATCTAGATGATGCCATTATGATAGAACTGGTCATCCGTGATTTATCCTTAGATTTAGAAGCTTATCAAGCGTTTTGTGCGTTTCGTAGAACCGAAGAGCGTCGACGCGGCGATGAGGCAAATGTCGACCGTGCGTCTTGGTTAGCAGGCAAACGTAATGAACTCCGTTCTAGGTTGCGTCGCAATAAATCTACCGCTGGTCGTCGCAGCGTTTTCTCACGCATTATGTAAAGGTTGGCGGTATTCAGGCGGTATAAAGCCTTTTACGCCAAGCTCTTGTTCAAACTGCGGCTAAAAAAGAGTCAATACACCGTAATAGGAGGGAGCCAACACTATGCTGTTGGCTCCTCAAATCCATAGCTGATTAATACCTCACTTTGCCCCACGGGTTTACTTGCTGGGATGAAAAGAAACCTTGTCTACTTTAATGGAAAACCAGCTCGCACTATTCATGATAGGTGGGTGGACGATCAACAAAGCGTTAAAACAAATCAAAGGTCTGCTCTGGGTGATGTATGGTCACTACAATCGCGTTAAGCCCATGTGTATTTTCGCATTGTTCATCGTGGTTGAAGTCTCTATACTGGCCGCCATTCAAGCACCAACCATAAGTGAAAGTAATGAGCACGCTGCCAAGCCAATTTAGTGATTTTTTAACACAAGTTAAAGCCAGCCAGACGTTATGGGCCTTGCAAGAGCGTAGCAGTGAAGGTTGGGTCGTACTTGATTCCATTAATTTTGAAGACACGGACGTGATGCCATTGTGGTCCAGTGCTGAACTGGCCAAAAAACACTGCATCGACGAATGGCAAGATTACACACCGGTGGCGATTAGCGTCGCTGACTGGTTAGAGTTTTGGGTAGAAGATTTGACCTCAGACAACGTCATGGTGGGGGTAAACTGGCAAGATGAAGATTACTTAGAGTTGGAACTCGGTGAATTTAGTCAACAAGTCGCCAGCATTGAAGCCTTTAAAAAAGAGCATTAAGCCACACCGCTCTGCAGGGGCAAACTCAGCATTTTAGCTTGAGTTTGCTCGCTCAAAAAACAGATATAACAAACAGACAAACAAACAGCAAAATCGCGGTTTTTACCGACGAACCTTGTTTGACTTTTTACTGCTGCGGTCTAAATTTCCCTTGCACTAATTCAAACACCAGACGAGCTGCCAGTTTTGCGGTTTGATTGTTTACATCAAAACTCGGGTTCATTTCCGCCAAATCGGCTAACCGCCAAGTAAACCCAAACATCGATTGTGCCTCAGCGAGATAATGCAGCAGGCTGATCACAAATTGCGGTGAAATACCTAATGCACTGGGCGCGCTTACACCAGGCGCTAGGCTGGCAGGAAAGGCATCCAAACAAATTGTCACATACAGCTCATCAATGTCAGCCAACATCGGTGTCAACAGCTGTTTGGCCGCCGCCATATTGCAATCAACATCAAGCAAATAACGAGTGCCTGTGGTGTGTGCCATGTCAAACAAAGCTGGGGTGTTAGCGGCCTGAGACACACCTAAACAGCTATAGTGAAAAGGCCGTTGACGTTGTTGGTTGAATTGGGCAATTTGCCAAAAAGGGGTGCCTGAACTGGTAAGAGGGGCAGGCTTACGCAAATCAAAGTGGGCATCAAAATTTATAATGCCGATTTTTTTCTCCGTTTCGCCTCGGCTCTCCATGTATTGAAACAAACCTTGATAACTGGCCCAAGCGATTTCATGGCCTCCACCTAAGGCCACCACAAAGTCGCTGTGTTGCAAACACGATTGCAGGGTTTGACTAAATTGTTGCTGAGCAGACTCAAGATCATGGTGGGCAACAATGTCACCGTCATCGTGCAAGGCAACTGGGGCATGCCACGCCATATTCGCCAGTGCCCCACGGATCGCATCAGGCCCAGTTTTTGCGCCAATTCGGCCTTTGTTGGCTTGCACCCCTAAATCACAAGCGAAGCCTAACAAGGCACAACGACTTAGGTTTGCTGCGTGTTGGTTAACCACTTGATGCCAACGTAAGCCCCGTGCACCATCTTCACTGTCTACGCGGCCTTGCCAGGGTGTCGAAAGGGGTAAATTCATACTGCTTGCCTCATGCGACCGCCTTGCCACACGCAGCGTGGTCGGTATTGGTTAATGCCGTAAACAAGATCCACAGGGTGAGTAATATCCCAAAGACACAGGTCGGCAGCATAACCCTGCGCAATTTTTCCAGTGTGCTTATGCAAATTTAGGGCTTTGGCGGCGTGACACGTAGCGCCGCGTAGCGCCTCTTCGGGACTTAATTGAAATAATACACAGGCCATGTTCATGGCGGTTAAAATCGAACTGATGGGGGAGCTGCCTGGATTGAGATCGGTGGCGACCGCCATGGGAATGTTGTGTTGCCGTAGGGCGGCAATGGGCGGTTTTTGGCTTTCGTTCAAATAATAAAAAGCGCCAGGCAACAATACTGCGACACAATCAGCTGCCTTTAGACAACCCACGTCGTGGGCTGCAAGGTATTCGATATGATCTACCGATAAGGCCTGAAATTCAGCAGCTAATTTGGCGCCTTGTAAGTCGGATAGTTGTTCAACATGTGCTTTCACCCGCAAACCATGGGCCGCTGCCGCACTAAACACTTTGCGGCATTGTGCCAGTGAAAAGCCAATTTTTTCACAAAATACATCCACCGCATCGGCTAACTTGTGCTTGGCAATGTGTGGGATCACCTCCTCGCAGATAAAATCAATGTAGTCATCCCCACGCCCTGCATATTCTGCGGGCAGTGCATGCGCCCCTAAATAGGTAGTGATGATGTTTAGCTCAAGGTGGTCTTCAAGTTGCTTGGCTACCTTCAACATTTTGATTTCGGTAGCCAAATCAAGGCCATAACCCGACTTAACTTCAATCGTGGTCACACCTTCTACACATAAACGTTTAGCCCTAGCGAGGGCGCTATGCAGCAGTGTCTCTGCACTGGCTTGACGGGTAGCCGCCACGGTGGCGCGAATACCGCCACCTTGCTGGGCAATCTCTGCGTAACTCTGACCCAACAAACGCTGTTCAAATTCGTTAGCACGGCTACCGCCAAACACCAAATGGGTGTGGCAATCAATAAAGCCCGGCAACAACCATGCGCCATTACCGTCGACTGTGTTCTTAGCGATAGCAGGGCAATCTGTAGCGGCAAAAATACCGACAATGTTGCCATGGGCGATGGCTACGCTGGCGTTGGGAATTAAACCATAAGGTTTGCCATTATCTTGCATCGAGGCAAGCTGTACATTGTTGATCAGCACATCGCAGGTGACAGGCATGGGCATTCTTCGTGAGTGAACAGACCAGCATACTTTACTGTGAGAAACTTCACTTGTACATACTTGTATATACAAGTTGACTGCGGTAAATTGCCCCCACGTTCCCCAGCCAGTGATGTGAGATGCAAGCGCGCTTTCAACAGATAAAATCGGTGTTACTTGATCAGGTGAGTGCCGGGTTGATGCAAGCGGGTGATAAAGTTCCCTCTGAAAATCAATTAGCTGAGCAATTTCAGGTGAGTCGCATGACGGCACGCCGCGCCCTCACCGAACTAGTTGACGAGGGCATCCTCGCGCGTGTCCAAGGCTTGGGCACCTTTGTGGCTGATCATCGGCCTATGAGTTCGATGTTGGAAATTCGCAGTATCCAAGATGAGATCCTCCAGCGTGGCCATCATTACAGTAATCGCCTGATCAGCAAACACAGTATCAAAGCCAATGATCAACAAAGTGTCTGGTTAGCCGTGGAAACGCACAGTGAGGTGTTTCACACCGTGATCGTACATTTGGAAAATGATCTGCCTGTGCAGGTGGAAGATCGTTTGGTCAATCCTGCTTGGGCACCCGATTATTTGCAGCAAGACTTCAGTCTTACCTCTGCTAACAAATACCTTAATAGCGTTGCACCGCTCACCCAAGCCGATCACATTGTGGAGGCCATTACACCCAGTGCCCGCTTGGTGAGCTTGTTAAACATTGCGCCTAGCCAAGCCTGTTTGAAAATCAGCCGGCGCACTTATTCAGCCAAGGGCATTGTGAGTTATGCCTTACTTTATCATCCGGGTAACCGCTATCGCCTTGGTAGCCATCTAGAATTTACCCCATTATCTGAGGAACACCGATGACTCGACACGACCCCTCTCGCCATATCCGTGCCGCACGCGGTACTACATTGGTGGCCAAAAGCTGGCAAACCGAAGCAGCCATGCGCATGTTAATGAATAACCTTGATGCCGAAGTGGCCGAACACCCGCAAGACTTGGTAGTGTACGGTGGCATTGGCCGCGCTGCGCGCAACTGGCAGTGTTATGACAAAATTGTGGAAGTACTTACTCGGCTGAACGACGACGAAACGTTGCTGGTGCAAAGTGGTAAACCGGTTGGTGTGTTTGCCACTCATAGCAATGCTCCACGGGTGTTAATCGCTAACTCAAACTTGGTACCGCATTGGGCTAATTGGCAGCATTTTAACGAGTTGGATAAACAGGGTTTAATGATGTACGGCCAGATGACGGCGGGGTCATGGATCTATATCGGCTCACAAGGCATTGTACAAGGTACTTACGAAACCTTTGTCAGTGTGGCCAAAGCCCACTTTAAGGGTGATGCAAAAAACCGCTGGATCCTCACCGGTGGGTTAGGCGGCATGGGCGGTGCACAACCCCTTGCTGCCACCATGGCCGGTTTTTCGATGTTGGCGGTAGAAGTGGACGAAAGCCGTATCGATTTTCGTCTGAAATCGGGTTATCTCGATAAAAAGGCCAAGACCCTCGATGAAGCCCTAGCCTTATTGGCTGACGCCCGCGAGCAGGGGCAGGCTATATCCGTGGGTTTGTTAGGCAATGCGGCGGACGTATTTACCCAGTTGCTGGCGCAAAACATTATTCCTGATGTGGTCACTGACCAAACCAGCGCCCATGATCCGTTAAACGGTTATTTGCCACAGGGCTGGACTCTTGAGCAGGCTGCAGCCAAACGCTTAAGTGACGAGCAAGGGGTGGTGAAGGCTGCCAAACAGTCTATGGCTGTGCAGGTAAAAGCCATGTTGGGTTTACAACAACGTGGTGCAGCGACCTTAGATTATGGCAATAATATTCGCCAGATGGCCCTTGAATGTGGGGTGGCCAATGCCTTTGATTTTCCGGGTTTTGTGCCTGCTTATATTCGTCCTTTGTTCTGCCAGGGTATTGGACCGTTCCGCTGGGCAGCACTATCTGGTGATCCACAAGACATTTATCGCACTGACGCCAAAGTGAAAGAGTTGATCCCCGACAACAGCCATTTGCACCGTTGGCTGAACATGGCCAAAGAACGCATTCAGTTTCAAGGTTTGCCCGCTCGCATTTGCTGGGTCGGTTTAGGTGAACGGCAAAAATTGGGTTTAGCCTTTAATGACATGGTGAAACGTGGGGAATTGTCAGCGCCTATTGTGATTGGTCGCGATCACCTCGACTCTGGCTCGGTGGCGTCACCAAACCGTGAAACCGAAAGTATGTTAGACGGCTCGGATGCAGTGTCAGATTGGCCTTTACTCAATGCCATGTTGAACACTGCAAGTGGTGCAACGTGGGTGAGTTTGCACCACGGTGGCGGTGTGGGTATGGGTTTTAGTCAGCACTCGGGCATGGTCATTGTGTGTGATGGCACAGATGAGGCGGCAGCACGCATTGCCCGAGTCTTGCACAACGACCCAGCCACAGGGGTGATGCGCCATGCGGATGCGGGATATGAACTGGCGCAATCCTGTGCCAAACAACACCACTTAGACTTACCCATGTTAGGAGCAAAATAAGCATGGCACATCTCGTTTTACAACCTGGTCACCTTGATCTCAGCATTTTGCGCCAAGTTTATCGTCAGCACATACCCCTGAGCCTTGATCCGAGTGCCGAGCCTGAGATAAACGCCGCCCAACAAGTGGTGCAAGATGTGATCAAACAAGGACGCACCGTCTACGGTATTAACACCGGATTTGGTTTGTTGGCCAATACCCGCATTAACGTTAATGAACTGGAATTGCTCCAGCGCAGTATCGTATTGTCTCATGCCGCAGGCACCGGTGATTTTATGTCCGAGGGCACGGTGCGGCTGTTAATGTTGTTAAAAATCAATTCTTTGGCACGTGGTTATTCGGGCATTCGTTTAAGTGTTATTCAAGCCTTGATTGCCCTGTATAACACACAAATTTATCCGGCGATCCCAGAAAAAGGCTCAGTGGGTGCATCCGGCGATCTGGCGCCCTTAGCTCACATGAGTGTGGTTTTACTCGGTGAGGGCGAAGTATTCCATCAAGGTAAGCGTTTATCTGCCGAGCAAGGTTTAGCCTTGGCTGGTTTGGAAAAAATTACCCTTGCGCCCAAAGAAGGATTGGCGCTGTTAAACGGTACACAAGCGTCCACGGCTTTTGCGTTGCAAGGATTGTTTTATGCAGAGACAGCGCTGTTAAGTGCCACCGCCATTGGTGCTTTAAGTGTTGACGCCGCGCAGGGCTCACGTGTGCCCTTTGATGACAGAATTCATCAAGCCCGCGGCCACAAAAGTCAAATTGATATTGCTAGCGCCTACCGACAATTATTAGCCACCTCAGAAATTGGCTCTTCCCACGCAGGCTGTGAAAAAGTGCAAGATCCCTATTCGTTGCGCTGCCAACCGCAAGTGATGGGGGCATGTTTGCAGCAAATTCGTTTTGCCTGCGACACACTCGTGGTGGAAGCCAACGGCGTATCTGATAACCCCTTAGTGTTTGCCGACAGCGGAGATATTTTGTCGGGGGGCAACTTTCATGCAGAGGCCGTCGCCATGACTGCCGATATGTTAGCCATCGCTTTATGTGAAATTGGCGCCTTGTCAGAACGCCGCATGGCGTTGTTGATTGATCCAAGCTTAAGCAAATTGCCGCCTTTTTTGGTGAATAACGGTGGGGTAAATTCGGGTTTTATGATTGCCCAAGTCACCAGTGCGGCCTTGGCCAGTGAAAATAAAACCTACGCTCACCCCGCGTCTATCGACTCCTTGCCCACCTCGGCCAATCAAGAAGACCATGTCTCCATGGCCACCTTTGCGGCGCGGCGCTTACGCGATATTTACGACAATGTTGCCGGAATTTTAGCCATTGAATGGTTAGCCGCCGCCCAAGGCGTAGACTTCCGCGCGCCCTTAAAAACCAGTGACAGGCTTGAGCAAGTAAAATCTTTACTGCGTGAACATGTGCCGTTTTACGCTAAAGATCGCTATTTTGCCCCAGACATTGAAGCCGCTAAACGCCTGATAAAATCCGACAAACTCGCCGATATAACAGCACTCCAACTACTTGCCTAAGCAGCAAAAAAAACGGCGCTAACTCAGCGCCGTTTTTTATCTATTAGTTTGTATTCTGTATAGGTGCAACTGGTAAAAATTACTACGTCACCAGAATAAAATTATTATGCCTTGAAGTAATTTTTTATTTTCAAAACTAACACCAAACAGAGGATGAATATGGGCAGATTTAGTAGGGAAACACCTAGTGTCGCGAAATAATGAAAAAATGAAAACCTCTCCGGTGATGCTAAAATTGTTATCCCACAATATATGAAAATGAAAATCACTGATACTTGCACATAAAAATGCCTTGTAGTTTTTTGCGCCAAAAATCGATTAATTGCGACTACGACAATGACACTGAGTAATATAGATATAGGCCCAAATAGAATAGAAGCAATCAGAATAGCAGACACAATATCAATTGGCATGAGTTCTCCTAGGCTAAATTCTTACACATTTTTTTAGCATGTAATATTTGCCGCCGTTGCCATCTGGAAATTCCCAAATTTCACAAGAATAACGTAAAGTTCCACTGTTATTTAAACCACCTGAATAAATGCCATCTACCGGAAATAGCCCCATACCATAACCTCCCGTAAACACTGCACCCTCAGGTAAGTCAGCATTGCCACTGCCAGCATATTCAACAGTTTCGCCCACTTCATCATCACATTCAGCATGCTCGGCCGGGTTAGTAGTGGCATTGCAAAAAGCATCGAATGAATCATCAATCCACTCGGTTGGGGATTCATTTGTTACTGCAGAATAATACGTGTTTACCATGTTGAACATTAGCAAAGCGAATTGGGGATTAACTAAAGTCATGTCTGACGCTTCGGCGTTCATCGCATCCCTAAAGCCCAAATCGCAAACTGTTTTCTCTTCACCACTGCTATAGCATTCATCATGGGCTTTGCAAGATTTTGGGAACCATTCTGGCACAAATGATGCCGATGCTTCTGAACCACAATATTCTATATCATGTTCGCCAGGCCCATCCGGGGTAGTTGGGTCTAAGTATGAAGAGTTCTGACTAATTACTATTGGTCCATTAACTGAGTCTGCACCAGTTAAAAAAGAAGCAAAGTCGTACTCAAAAATCGAATTTAAGTCAATTTGTTTTAGTTCTATTGAATATAATTTTCTCAAATAAAATAGGTATTCAATCCCATCTCTTTTATTGGCTGCCTCAATGATGATTTTTTCAAACTCGCTTCTTGGCTCAACCACCACCATTTCCCCATCTAGAAATTCTACAGCCATAAGGGCGTTGTTTGGTGTCAGATAGATATATTTTGGTGACTCGATGGCAGGATTAACACATGTTGCCAAGCTTTGCGTACATATTTTTATATCCAATAAAATCGTTTTATTTAGTGCCAGCAATCCTTCAGTGGCTTTTATGTCTTTGGCCTGATTAAGCAAATATCTGACAGGCAAAATACCATGATTTTCACCATCTTTGACCTTTATCACCTCATATAACAATGGCACGTTCAAAGGACCAGTTGGGTTGATTTTAAGTGAATTTTCCTGTGCAACAACGTTGCAAGTTAAGCTAGTCAATAGAAGTATTTGAAAGATAGCGAGATAGCGAGATAGCGCATTTCATATGCAATTTTCCTTAATTAATAATTACGTTTTGGACACTAGTCGGTTGTTAGTACTGTAGTGCCAAGATTTCAGTATGCCCAAATAATGACTCCGTATTGGGAAACTAAACCATCCCATAAATGAATGTGTTTTGTAAAGTAACTTTTTGAATTAAATTTAGTCAACCTAAGCTTCGTGTATTATTTCACCACATCTGCTATTTGAATGTTCGCCTTAAGCTCAACAAAACTGAGGAATTTAGCTGTAATATTTTTGTTACTTTTAGGTCGAGCATTTAATTCATATACTTCGTTTTAAGTCATTATATTTTTTTGAAGGAAAAAATAGTGCTCTCTGTTTTTGACAAACTTAATTTAAAACACCAAAAAGAGATCTTGGTGATTTCTGCACCAGAGTCCTTTGAGTCTGAACTGCAAAGTCTCAATGAGGTTCACATAGAGTCTGATATCAATGCGCTAAGCGACTGCCATTTTGTTTTAGCTTTTGTTACCAAACAAGCAGAAGTGGACACCTTAGTGAAGCAATTGGCGGACAAAATAAAAGGTGATGGTCTGCTTTGGTTTGCCTACCCTAAAGCGAGCTCAAAACGCTACACCTGTGATTTTAACTGTGATACGGGCTGGAAGCTGGTGCGCAGTCTGGGTTTTGACAGTGTTCGCCAGGTCGCCATCGATGAAGATTGGTCGGCATTACGATTTCGCCGGATTGAATACATCAAATCCTGAGTATTGAGAGATGGTAAAGGCGCAAAGGAGAGAAGGATGACAAAAGGGCAAATAAAATCGTGGCATGCAGCCAAGGGCTTTGGTTTTATAAAATCCCCCGACCTTGAAAATGAGGTGTTTGTGCACATTCGCGCTTTTGCCCGTGGTAGCCGTGAACCACAGGTCGGTGATGTGATCTATTTTGATGTGGTTACGCAGCCCGATGGTAAAGTCCGCGCCACAGATTGCTATTTTGCGGGTCAAGCCAAACCAGTAAAAAGCGTCTCAGTTTATAAACCCACAACTTAACATAAAAGTGTGACCAAAAGCCTGCTCAACGTGTGTGTTTTAGCTCTTTTGGGTTTTTGGCTATACCAACTATTCCAGCCAAACAGTGAATTGGTCAATTCTGATAGAGCAAAAGACACTACGTCTGAAACTTGGCTAAGTGACGAGTCATCTTCACCAGTGCGTGACAACAATTTTGTGTGTGATGGCCGCCGCTATTGCAGTGAGATGCGTTCACTCGATGAGGCGATATTTTTTATTAAAAACTGCCCAAATACCCAAATGGATGGTGATGGAGATGGTCGTCCTTGTGAAAATGATTCCCGCTTTGAGTGAGTATCACTATTAACAAACTTGGCATTATTTAACTGAGGCCACTCAGTATTCAATAACCTGTTAACTCTAAAAATCCTTGGCCCTGGTGACTGCCTGTCACGTCAACCATGCCTTCGTAATAGGGCAGCAGTGCAGGGTTCCATTGGTTTATTTTGCGACTATTTATGCGAATATCGACCTTGGACTGAGGAATGCTCAGCCGCCAAGATAGCGGTAATTGGCGTGCCTCCACTGTCTCCCAAGCAATAGGGCTAAGGCTCAGATGCTCGGCATTTAGCGTGTTTTGTTTGCCGTCGGCCGTCACATGGGTGCCGGTAATAAAGTCTGCTTGGCCTTGAATGCGCATCCTGAAGGCCATGATTTTACTGCCATCGTCTAAGTGTAAAGAAAGCCAGTCCCAGCCTAACGTTTGTCTGTCTACTAACTGCGAAGTCCACTCATGGTCAAACCATGCTTGTCCGTTTACCTCTGTGCTTAGTTCTACGTGGCCATCGCTTGCGCTAAACCTGAGTTGGCCTGAAACATCAATAAAGGGCTGAGAATAATAATACGAGGCGTAGGCTGCATCGGCGGATTTCACGCTATAACCTTGTTCACCCTGTAAAACAATGGGGCCACTTGCTTGTAATTGTAATGTTGCCTGCACCGTAGCGTAAGCCTGATCGTTGAGTGTAGTAAGTAAGGGCGCGCTGAACACCACCTTAGCAGGCAATAAGTGTTGTTGTTGACTGTCAGTGGTGGTGTTATTGGTCCACTGCCAATCGTCGATATACAACTGCAGAGGTGTAGTTGTTACGCCTGCATTACCTACCTCTCCCCGTGCGAATTTTTCTGCAAACCAGTGGGAGTCAAGGGAGTGCACGGAGGCGTGTGCCATGTAGAGTTGCTCATTAGACCAAGGTGAATCTTGGTCTGCTTGTTTGGGGCTGCGAAAGCGAAATAAGGTCCATTGTATGCCGTATTCATGGCCTTGCTTGTCAGCAAGATTAGCCGTGAGATACCACCACTCTATGTCAAAAAGAGGGTGTTCACCGTGATCAGCTGGAAAAGCCAATAGGTAATCTGCCCTGACGCGCTCACCTGTCTGCTGCCTTTCCGTCACAGAGGGCTTGGCCGCAATTAAACTCGTGTTCGCGTGACCAGAGGCGAGTGTTGATTGGCCAAAAAAGCCCTGCTGCGCCATCCATAATACAGCAGATAGTACGCCAACTATTCCCATAATTATCAGCAGCTTAGCCCTTAGTTTAGCCATCGAATGTCCTCTATGAGTGGCTTGTGCGACGCGTTAAAGCTTGGAATAAAAATAACCAGCAATACCACACACAAACTCGTGACATAGATTGACAACAGCGTGGTCACATCTACCTGCAAGGGGTAAGTCCATTGGAAAGCATGGTAATTGATGCTGTTGATCAACACCCAACTGAGCCCAATACCAACAGGTGTCGCAAAAATCAGGGCCACCAGACACAGCAATAAATATTGGCATAGCGTGAGTAGTTGCACCTTAAATTTGGACACCCCCAAGGCTCTTATCAACATATTTTGGGGGCTGAGATCGTTGCTTAATACGATGATGGCGCAGGCCAAAGAAAGGGCAGCAACCAACAGGGTTACCGCATTTAAACCGTCGGTGATCAAAAATGTGGTGTCGAAGGTTTGCATCGACATGGCCAGCAGATCGGCGGTTTTTATCAGGGTGGTTTCGTTATCCAGACCCGCTGCCGCCAGTTGTTGCACAAAAGCCGCGATCTGTGCTTCGTTACCTTCAAGTGCATACAAGTAGGCCTTGGCTTTGTCTGGGTCAAAGGCACTGACGGGTAACAGCACTTGTTTACTCGGGCTGCCAAAATCATACACGATACCAAGGATTTTATAATCTTGGCTCTGTCCACTGCTTGGCGCAGGCAATTGAATGGTATCGCCCAAGGTCTTATCGAAGTGAAAGGCAAATTGTTGATTAACGAAGATCCCTTGTCCTGCCATGAAGGCTTGCCAGGCTTGCTCGCTATCGGCAACACGATAATAGACCATGGCTTGTTTAAAGGTGTCTGAACTAGGGTAGCTATACTGCTGAATGGTTAAGCCTTGGTAGGGCACGTAGTTTTCATAACGTTTATTGACCAGCACTTGGCTTTGCTTAGCCATGTCACTGAGTTCAACCTCGCCGCGATAATATAGATAGTAGTCAGCTGCCAAACGGGTATTCAACCAACTGAAGGTCGCCGAACGAAAACTGTCTACCATTAAATTCATGCCGATGTTGCTGGTGGCGGCAATAAAAAATGCACAGCAGGCAATTTTTGCTTTTGCAGACAAAGCCAGACTTTGTTTTACGCTGAGCCTGAGTAATACCCAGCGCGCTGGCAGCAGACGACACAACAAATTTAAACTGCCAGCATAACTGAGTAACAACAGCACACAAGCGCTCAAAATCAAGCAGGCCACTGCCAGCAACAAGAACCACAGTTGCGTGGAATAATACAACAGTAAAAAACTTGCCAGTGCTAAGCCACCGGCCACACTCAGCAGTAAACGCCGCCACGGTTGGTGCTGTATGTGCAAAGTAGATGGCGGAAGGCGATGGGCTAAGCCCATGTTTAACTGCTTAAATGACAACAGTAAGGCCAGAGCAGAGCCCACTAAACTGATGGAAAATAGCTGTATATACAAACTCACAAATGAGATTTGGCCATACCCCACGTTGACGTTGTACAAACTCGCTAAGGTCGCTTGCACACTGGGTGCAGCGGCATTGGCCACATACAAGCCAAGGATCATTCCCACACCACACATGACGAAGTTAAACAGCAGTAATTCAGCCAGGTGCGCCAGCATTATCGCTAAACGGCTGATACCCAGTTGTCGACTAATGCGCAGCCAAGGCATTCTGGCATTTAACAATAGGTTTACTGCGTTGACGACAATGAATAAACACACCACAAACATCAACAAGGCCATGGCCAACAAATTTAAATGAAAACTTTTGGTCAGTTCTCCCTGCTGCTCACTTGAGGCAAAGGCCATCAATTTTAAATGCGCTGGCAGAACTTGGCTCAGCAAATCCAAACGATGGGCGTTGAGACTGGCATCCTGTTCTAGCCACAGCAAACCGGCGAGTTTGGTTGGCTTGACCAACTGAAAATATCGGCTCAGGTCTACGACAATATCGTTGCCTAAACTCGCTTCATTCACGCCAATAAGAGGCGGCAGTCGCGGACCTTGTTCGTCATCAAGACGCAAGGCTTGCTGAGGTGAATTAGCGGTGTTGCCAAGGCTATCAATAAACTCCACGTGGCTAAATGCAGCGTGGTTTGCAAGCAAGAGTGTCAAAGGATGATGAGTGGCTTGTGCTGTAATCTGGTGTTGCATGGTTTGTCTAAAGGCCTTAACGGCGAGGGCACTGGTAATATCAATCCCTATCAGTGTGGTTTTTCTTTCGAACAGACTTTTTTGCCCTTTGAATAAGCGGTGTTTACTGCTGGCATATGCCACTAATTCATGAAAACCCAGTCTTTTAAGCAAAGCGTAATCTTGTTTGCTCAGGGGATGTTGGGGGTCAACACTGATGATTTGGTGAGTGACCTTGGGTAGTAAAAATTTCGTCTCTTGTTGGTAACTTTGTTTGGCGCTATGGTTAATAATTAATACCGCTGCCAAGCCGCTGGAAGCAATTAACAAGGCACACAGCAACATGAGTATGCTAAAACGCGTGTGCCGATAACTGGTTAACAACAACCCAGCAAAAGCGCACAGATCACGCCCTGTTGAGTGGTTTAGAGGCCTTGGGTTTGGCATTGCAGTTTGCCGTCTAACAACAGGTATTGATGTTCAGTTAAGTCGGCGACTTTCTGACTGTGGGTGACGAGAATTAAGGTGGTATTCAGTTGCTTACACGTGTCTACCAATAAACGACTCACCAAGGCTGAATTTTTGCTGTCCAAGTTACCTGTCGGCTCATCCGCTAAGACTAGCTGCGGTTTGTGGGCGAGGGCACGGGCAATCGCTACCCGTTGCTGTTCGCCACCCGACAACTGATTGGGCAACTTATTCTGATGGGCGCTGATGCCTAAGTCACGTAACAAAAGCTGTAAATAGTCGTGGTCGAGTTTTTGACTGAGCTGGGCAGGTAACAACAGATTTTCATAGACGGTGATGCAATCAATTAAATTGAATTTTTGAAAAATAATACCCAACTGGCATTGACGAAACTCATCTGCCTGCGCCTCACTTAAGCTCAGCAAATCAAGGACTTGTTGCCCAGTACTGAGGTGTATCGACCCGCTATCAGCTTTGTCTAAAGTCGCCAATAAATGCAATAAGGTGGATTTTCCTGAGCCTGATTCGCCTTGAATGGCAATGCTCGTCCCTTGTGCTACCGTTAAGCTGAGATCGTTGAGGATCAGCCGCGTTTCGTTGGCATCTTGGTAACTTTTACGAATAGCGTTAAGAACTAACATGAATTCCTATACAAAACAGACCATCGCTGAACACACGGGACGCCAGCCTAACAAAAAGTTTACGTGAGGTAGATGATTAAAGTTTGTTTTTGCTGGTCATTTCGTTAAAAAACAAGCCAGTGACATGATAAAAGGTGTTGTTGCACCGCCACTGACGCAGCCATAAAAAAAGGCGCATTGAGCGCCTTTTTGCTATTTGGATTGTGAGAAGCTAAACACTCAACTTTATTTGCTGATCTTTTTGTACTTCAAGCGGTGTGGTTCAACCACGTCAGTACCATAGGTGGCTTTTAACCATGCAGCGTATTCGGTGTAGTTTCCTTCATAGAAATTGATTTTACCTTCGTCACGGTAGTCCATGATGTGGGTAGCGACGCGGTCTAAAAACCAACGATCGTGAGAAATGATCATGGCGCAGCCGGGGAATTCCAATATTGCGTTTTCTAAGGCACGCAAGGTCTCGACGTCTAGGTCGTTGGTCGGTTCATCGAGTAACAGTACGTTGCCACCGGCTTTGAGTAGTTTGGCCAAATGCACGCGGTTGCGTTCACCACCTGAAAGGTCTTTGACAAACTTCTGTTGATCCACGCCTTTAAAATTGAAACGACCGCAGTAGGCGCGACTATTTAATTCAAAGTTACCAATTCGGATGATGTCAGACTCGTCAGAAATTTCTTTGTATACCGTGTTATTGCCGTCCATGTGATCGCGGAACTGGTCAACACTGGCGAGGTGCACGGTGCTGCCCACATCGATGGTGCCAGCATCAGCTTGTTCCATACCACTCAACATGCGGAACAAGGTAGATTTACCCGCACCATTGGGGCCGATAATGCCAACGATGGCACCTTTGGGCATTTTGAAACTTAAATCGTCAATCAATAAACGGTCACCGTAAGACTTTTTCAGGTGACTGACTTCAATGACTTTATCCCCTAAGCGCTCGCCGGGTGGGATAAATAACTCATTGGTTTCATTACGTTTTTGGTATTCACCTGTGCTCATTTCTTCAAAACGTGCCATCCGTGCCTTGCTCTTTGACTGGCGGCCTTTGGCATTAGAGCGTACCCACTCTAACTCGGTTTTAATGGACTTCTGCCGAGCACTTTCGGTTTTTTCTTCTTGTTTCAGACGGGCGTCTTTTTGCTCTAACCAAGACGAATAGTTACCTTCCCATGGAATACCCATGCCACGGTCAAGTTCCAATATCCACCCTGCCACGTTATCAAGGAAATAACGGTCGTGGGTGATCGCCACCACAGTGCCTTCATAGTCATGTAAGAAACGTTCTAACCAAGCCACAGATTCCGCATCTAAGTGGTTGGTGGGTTCGTCTAGCAGCAGCATATCCGGTTTTTCCAGCAATAAACGGCATAAAGCAACACGACGACGTTCACCCCCAGACAACTTACTGACATCTGCATCCCAAGGCGGTAAACGCAAGGCGTCGGCAGCGCGTTCCAAGGCATTATCGAGGTTGTGGCCGTCTTTGGACTGAATAATGGCTTCTAATTCGCCCTGTTCTTTGGCGAGGGCGTCAAAGTCGGCATTTTCATCGGCGTAAGCCGCATAGACTTCATCGATACGTTTTAACGCGTGCACCACGTCGGCTACCGCTTCTTCGATATTGCCGCGCACGTCTTTGCTTTCATCTAACTTCGGTTCTTGCGGCAAGTAACCAATTTTTAAGCCCGCCTGAGGATGGGCCTCACCTTCGATGTCTTTGTCGATGCCGGCCATAATGCGCAGTAAAGTCGATTTACCTGAGCCGTTTAGACCTAATACGCCGATTTTAGCGCCATGAAAAAAGCTTAAAGAAATGTTTTTAAGAATATGTTTGCCGGGTGGGACAACTTTGCCCACGCGATGCATGCTGTATACGTATTGCGCCATGATGTTTTAAGTTCCAAAAAATTTGCCCTAGTGTAAAGCACAAGCCTAGCTAGGTAAAAGGGAGGCGCAAACTTTTTATCATGCCAAACACTGCGGTTGTCATTTTCGGCAAGATTTGACAGTGACAGGCCTTGCCTGAATTGCTAAATTTTAATCCTGACGTGAAAGATGGAGAGATCCAATGGAACAAAATCTACCTGAAAAAACCGGTAAATCGCTGGATGAATGGAAAAAAGTGCTTGCGGCAAAGCAACTCAGTAAACACGCTGACATCATGGCGTATCTAAAAGGGGAATGTGGCATTAGCCATGGCTACGCCAACTTGATCACCTTAAAGTATCGGGCAGCCGATGCAGGCAGTGCACAGCCGGACGATTTGGTGAACGCACAGTATCAGGGTAAAGACAATTTAAAGGCTATTTATCATATCTTGCACCAATGGATGTTAGAACTTGGCAGCGACGTCGGGGTCGCGCCGAAAAAATCAGCGGTGTCTTTTCGGCGCAAACGACAATTTGCCTTGGTGCAACCCAGTACAAAAACCCGTATTGATCTCGGACTAAAGTTTAATGATCGCGCCCATTCGTCGCGCTTAGATACTTCAGGCCCTTTTGGCACCATGTGCACTCACCGCGTGCAACTCACCGATGTTCAGCAGCTTGACGAGGAATTACGCGGTTTCATTCGTGATGCTTACGCAGAAGCGGGTTAGGCACACAAAAAAGCCGCTACGCAGTGTAAACTGCAAGCGGCTGTTCCTATTTCAACGGGGTGTAGACCTTAGCTCACCAACATTGCTCCGCGCGGCAAACAGTTTGGTCTTGTAGAGCTTGTTGATAATCGCTATCACGATGGGCCAAACCAAAATTGCGGCTGATCAAACGGCGACTATCTGGGCCAATTAATAAGTGGCTATAAGCGTTTTGTAATTGCTCTTTGCTCATGGCGTTAATCGCCAGCGTGAGTTGTTCACGTTTGTCAAATTCCGTTAGGCCATCATCTAACTCGCCCCACAGACGCGCACTGCGCTCTGGCAAGTTTTTGTCTTTGCTGTTGATGTCGCTTAATAAACCCGCTTTGTGTTCAGCAAATTCTTCTGCGGTCATCGCCTGTAAGGCTTGATATTGTGAATCTATGAAGCTGGCTACTCGGCGCTGTAACTCCACCGGACCGACTTTGGAAGATTGGATATAAAAGTTGAGGGTGGGCACATCGCGAATTTCGTTGGCAAACGCCGCAGCTACGTATCCCAGTTGTTGGGTGGTGCGAATATCATTGAAAAAAGCCGCACTTAAAATTTGCGCTAACATGCGTGTGTCCCGCAGTCCAAGCATGCTTGGTTCACTAGGATAGGTCATCACTATGGCCGAATCTTGATTGTTGATATCCATTTCTACCACGGTGGTTTCGCCTTTGGCCAAACTGCGTACTACGGGCTTTACAGCAGCGATGGCGTTGTCATAGTTTAAAAACGCGGTGTGCAGTTTTGCACTTAAGCCCTGTGCTTCTGCTGCCGTGACATTGCCATGCACTAAGACTTGCAGATTCACTTTTGCCAAAAAGGTTTGGAGGTAGTTTGTCAGTTCGCTAAGGGTAACACTTTGTAATGCATCGGTTTTTTGCTTATCAGAATAAGGGTCGCTGCCAAAGCTGCGGTTACGTTTAGCAAATACTTGGCTTATGGGGCGTGCGAGGGCTGCATTTTGCCAATCACGAAGTAGACTGGTTTTTTGTTGGTCGAATTGGGCTTGGCTTACATCAAACCCATTAATAGTTGTGCTGATGGCGTCAATCAACCGAGGTTGTTTGTCGTTGTAGCCCATGACGGTAAACCTTAGTCCTCGGTCTGAGTCAGACAAACGGTAATCTAAACCAGCTCGCCGGGCATTGTAGCCATAAGATTTTAACGAATCATCGATGAGTCGGTTGGCCAAGGTCAACATAGCACGATGTTTGGCGGTATCGCCTGCTAGGGGTGATGCGATGCGAACGTACACATCGGCCTTAGGCTGTGCAAAGCTGGTATCTTGATAATGCCATACAGTGAGACCGACGTTGTCTATTATCAGGCTAGGTGTGTTCTGCTCAACGGCAGGTTTGAGGGTTATGTCTTGGGCAATGAAAGGGTTGAGTTCAGGCAGAGTTTGGCCTGCCTGTGCTTTTGCTTGACGCCATTGCTGTAATTGACTCTCAGCGATTTTTTGCACGGAATAACTGACGTCATAAAGTGGCTCAGTTTTGTCGGTGTACAAACCTTGTGCAACGATGGTCATTTGCATGTTATTCGGGTTTAATTCGGCGAGATATTGCTTGATCAGAGTAGGATCAAACTGACGGTACTGATAATCAATATTGAGTAAGTCCGCAGGCGCGGTATGCTGCAATACTGGGGCTAAAGTGTAGACCGTGGTGGTTGGGCCGCTGGCCTCTTGAAAGGTAAAATCGAGATCAGCAATTTTTTTCAATTCATCATAATAGCTTTGCGTAACACCATGTTGTTTGATCAAATCTAGATACGCAAATACCTCTTCTATCACACTGTTTATTTGTGTTAATCCATTTTCCGTTAACTCGATACTGATATTAAAAACGTCCATGGCATCGGTATTTTCGGTATAGGTAGATAAAGACTCTATCAAGCCTTGTTCTTTTAATTGCGCATACAGAGAGTGTTTTGCTTGACTGCCTAATAAGGCTGAAATCAGCTGCATGGGTTTTTTATCAATAAATTGCTGAGTGTCAGTAATGGGGAAAGTTAGATCAACTGTGCGGATGTCACGCAGTGGCACAATATTAACTTGGGTTGCCAATTCGTTTTCACTTAAAAACGGCACGTTAATTTGTGGTTTTGCGGCGCCATTATTTTTAATGGCAGCAAACTTGTTGTTAACCGATTTCTCTAACTCATCCAATGAAATATTGCTCAGCACCACCAAGGCCATGCGGTTTGCTGAGTAGTGCTGTTGATATACCTTCAGAAGTTCGTTGTACACTTTGGAATTTTCGCGATCAGCCAAGGTTGCTAAGTTGCCCACGCTGAAAAGGCTATAGGGGTGCGCTGGGTTAATGGTTTGACGATTAACCTCGCGAATACGACGATTTTCATCTTTGATTTTGAGGGAGTATTCAGAATCAACCGCATTTTTTTCTCGTTCGACAAATTGTGGATCAAGAGTAGGTGCAATAAAAAACTGGGCAAAACGATCTAACGCGCCATCAAAGGCTTCATTTTTCACGTCGAAGAAATAGTTGGTGTCTTCTTCAGCCGTGTAGGCGTTGGAGCCACCGCCGTTTTTTTTCAGATATTCATTGTATTCCCCTGCGTCAGGATACTTTTCAGTGCCTAAAAACAACATGTGCTCCAGAAAATGTAATAAACCAGCCCGATCTCTAGGTGCATGGAATGCACCGGCTGACACATCCATAGCCGCGGCAGATTTGTCGGCTTGGGGATCAGAAATCAACAGCACTTTTAAGCCATTGTCTAACATCACATAGCGATATTCGCGTTTATCAATTGGGCTTTTAACCACCGTGCTTGTCGCGGTAGCGGGTTGGTTTGATGTTATCGCTGGCTGAGTGTTGAGATGGCAACTTTGTAAGGCCACTGCAAAAAGTGAACAGAGTAGAATAGCGGAACGATTAATCATGGTTTATCCATAAGTTGTCAGGTTAATAGTTTGGTCAAGTTGATACTAACGTAGTTAAAGGTGGTGATAAACCACAGCGCTCTACGACAATTTGACGGTGTTAACAAGGATTTTCGCGGTGGTGGTTTAGGTGAGATACAGCAACTCAAACTAAACTTATAAACCTTATGTGGTGCTTGAAATGCTAATATATTCAATAACTTGTTGTTTTTTAAGGCCAGCAACAGCGCAAGTGATTGCACTATCTAGGGAATAAAATAAGGCGCTCAAAAGTCACAAAACACACCAATAAATGTCAGGTTTTTTTACAAAAAGAATGTTTCAAAATTTAACAAAAATGTAACAGCATGATAACTAACGCGAATATATTAGTGGTGTGATTATTGCGAGAGACACAGATTATTAAAACATACCTCAGTATCCAATTAAGGAAGCACTATGTTGAAGCGTCAGTTTGTCACCAAGCCTCATCTTATTTTTTCACTACTTCTTACTTCTATCGTTTTCACCTTTACTAGCCACGCGGCGGTTATTCCCGCTGAAATCGACATAACAGGTAACGTCAGTTTCTCTGTGGCAGACTCGGTACCTTTTTCTGGGACAGGGTCGCAAAGCGCTACCATGTCGCAAATCTTGGCTGGCGCTGCAACGGCTACCACCATCGCTGATGTCACGCCTACCGGTGATAACCCTTTAGGTGTGGTTTCTCCTGACCGTTTCACCGATACCGGTGATGGTTTAGGTTTAGTTGCCAATGTCAATGGCGAAGCGGGTGATATTGCTGAGCTGTTTGTGTTTGATTTCAGTTTTGATTTAGCGAATACCTCGGCCACCGATGAGTTTAAAGTCTACTTTGAATTGAGTTTTTCAAATTATGCAAAGGCTGACGGCAGTGACACTTATGCTTGGTCAGAGCTGAATTTATATGACAGCCTATTAAGTGAACTGTTTTTTTCTGACCTCATTTCGGATACCCTCTTTGGCGACAATGCCAATGGGGTCGACTTGGGTAGTTTTGGTGTCGAGTTAACTGACAGTGGAACGTTTTTATTCGATTTTACTTTGGCAGCAGGCGCATCCACATCATTTTCAGCCGTGATGAAGATAGAAGGTGGTGACTTTTCGCGATTAGGCACTTTCAACGCCGATGCAATGCTCAATATTAATATATTGGATGTAGAGAAACTAACCTCTACTCCACCACCTCCAACCAATGATGTACCAGCACCCAGTGCGGCTTATTTGTTGTTAATCGCTTTATTCGGCTTTGTTTGTTCCTCACGTAAATCACGTGTTGCTTGAGCTGGTTGTTGTAAACACTCCCTCCAGAAATAAAAAAGGATCAAATATGAAACATTTATCTATTCTGCTTTGCAGCGCCACTCTGAGTGTTGCAGCGCTAGCGCCATCTAAAGCCTTGGCTTGTGGTTTAGAGCCATTGCTAGCCGAAGTATGTATTTTTGCTGGTAATTTTGCCCCGCGGGGCTATGCCTTCACCGACGGACAAATATTATCAATTGCCAGTAACTCGGCTTTATTTTCACTGCTCGGAACCACTTACGGTGGCGATGGTCGGTCGACCTTTGCATTACCCGATACACGAGGTCGCACTATCGTTGGTGTGGGCAATGGCCCGGGAATTGACAACATTATTTGGGGTGAAAAAGGCGGAAGGACGGACGTAACACTGTCGGTGGCTCAAATGCCGGCGCACACGCACACTGCCAACACCGAAGTTAGCCAAGACAGCATAGATACTTCAGGCAGTTCGGCGACCTTAAAAGCCTTAGCCAGCACCGCGTCAACCAATAGCCCAACCGGTAACGTGTTAGCCAACAGCCCAAATAGAACAAATATTTACAATGATGGCTTACCCAATGTGGATATGAGTGCTGATTCTATAGTTCTTGATGTGCAAGTAACGGTGGATATGTCGGCAATAACCACTGTTAATAATACTGGCTCAAGCATGCCCGTTAATATTCGCAATCCTTATATTGGTATGTATTACATCATTGCCCTGCAAGGTATTTTTCCATCACGTAGTTGATTTTATGTTTTTACGCATCAAAAACAGCCTCATATTAGGCTGTTTTTTTATTTTTAGCGGTTTTATCACCCCAGTGATTGCGCAATCTGCAGAGGGTGCAGCACAAGTTGATTGGGCCGCTCCTCTTCAAAAAGCACAAACACATTTGGCTGAGAAAAACTATACAAGTGCTTATGCTGAGTTTGCGCAGCAAGCGCAGCTTGGTAATGGCTTGGCGCAGTTTAATTTAGCGTTGTTTTATCGATTAGGTTGGGGCAGACCACGGGATTTAAAACAAGCTTGTTATTGGTTTGGTGAAGCCGCTCAAAATAATCTGCCAGTGGCCCAATTGGAATTTGGTATCTGTGAGCTAAACAGCCATCGAGAGGACGCTCAACACGTGGCGTTGCAATGGTTTAACAAAGCGCAGCAAAGTGGCATGGTGGAAGCAGGTTGTCGAGGCGGACTGTTGCAAATTGCTTTGGGCCCAGAGCAAACTAAACAGCAGGGTGTGCAACGTTGTGTGGAGGCAGCCAATGCTGGCTCTGCATTTGCGCAAACGCAGGTGGGTAAATGGACTTACTTTGGTGAGCACACCACCCAAGATTTAAACGCTGCTTTTCAGTGGTTTTCGGCCGCTGCAGCAAAGCAACAAGGTGAAGCCGCCTTTTATCTGGCACAGTTTTACGACCAAGGCCTCGGCATGGACATCGATGCGCGGCAGGCTCTGTATTGGTATGAAATGGCCGCCAGTCAGCATTATGCCGACGCTTATTTTCCTACCGCCATCTTGTACTGGCAGCGCTATCAAACGGCAGATAGCGACAAAGCTACATATTTAGCTAAAAGTTATTTGTGGGTGCAAGCGGCTTTGCATGTGTCGTTGCAGCCGCAAACTCTCATCAACCAAACAGCGGTTGCCAGCCAAAGCCAAGCACTATTGGCGAAAATCAAAACAGCACTACCTAGTCAATGGATAGAGCAGTTGGACACAAAAGTGAGTCAACATTTTCAAACTCTGCAATAGCTTCTAATTCAATTTCATCACGATAGTTCTTGTTACCCTACTTGGCTTTATGCCGCCAGTGGTTACAATGACCACTGAATAATCAATGGAGAGAAAAATGAAGTTAGTCTCGTGGAATGTGAACGGGATCCGTGCAGCAATGAACAAAGATTTTGCCGCCTCGTTTGCCAGCATGGATTGTGATGTATTGTGTTTGCAGGAAACCAAGGCACAGGATGAACAGGTAGTTGAGGCCTTAGCGGGGATTGACGGCTACCAGATTTTCACCAACTCAGCCGATAAAAAGGGTTATTCCGGCACCAGTATCATCAGCAGAATTGCGCCCCTGTGTGTGACTAAAGATATGGGTATTGCTGAACATGATGAAGAAGGTCGGGTTATCTGCGCCGAATTCGCCCAATTTTATTTAGTGACCGTGTATACGCCAAACTCTGGTAGTGAATTGAAACGCTTAGGCTATCGTCAGCAATGGGATGCTGATTTTCTTGCCTACCTCAAAAAACTTGAGGAAAACAAACCAGTGGTAGTGTGTGGCGATTTGAACGTAGCGCACAAAGCCATCGATTTGGCGCGCCCCAAGGCCAATTACAACAAAAGTGCTGGCTACATGCAGGAAGAAATCGACGGCATTGAGAAGTTAATTCAGGCAGGTTTTATCGACACTTACCGGCTACTTAATCCTGAACAGGTAAAGTACAGTTGGTGGAGTTACAGGGCGGGGGCTAGGGAAAAGAATGTAGGCTGGAGAATCGATTATTTTCTCACTTCACCAGCATTGAAAGAAAAGGTGGCTGTGGCTGATATTTATAACCATGTCCATGGTTCAGATCATTGCCCTGTGGCCTTGCAACTCAACGTTTAAGGTATCATTCATATTCCCCGTACCAGGATATTGTCATGTTGAAACGTATTGTCATCGGCTATGTAAGCTTGAGTTTGGCCTCCTCGATTACATGGGCAGATACGAGCGTGGAAAAACGCATCGTCAGTGAAGTAAAACAATTAGTGCCAAGCTCTCAGCAGCTGCTTGTTGATGCGGTAAACATCAATAGTGGCACCATGAATTTTGCTGGAGTGCAAGCTGTAGGTGTACTTTTTAAACAAGAATACGACAAGTTGGGCTTTGAAACTCAGTGGCTAGATGGCAGTGAATTTGGCCGCGCCGGGCATCTAGTGGCGACGCATCTGTCCAAAAGTCATCCTGAATCAACCAAAATTATGCTGATTGGCCATTTAGATACCGTGTTTGCCAAGGATGATGATTTTCAGCTTGCTCATCAGGTAGGTGAGGGGCGTATCGCAGGACCCGGCATTACCGATATGAAAGGCGGTGATGTGATCATGCTCGCTGCCCTGCAAGCCTTGCACCGTGTGGGACTGCTGACGCAACTCAATGTAAAGGTGGTACTCACCGGCGATGAAGAATCCAGTGGTCGGCCGTTAACGTTATCAAAACAGGCGTTGGTGGAAGCAGGCAGGTGGGCCGATATTGCGCTGGGTTTCGAAGATGCCGATGGCGACATCAATACCGCTGTTACTGCCAGACGCGGTTCGGTCAGTTGGACACTGCAAAGCACTGGCAATGCTGCTCATTCGTCGCAAATATTTACCGAAAAAGTCGGCTATGGCGCCATTTTTGAATTGGCTCGGATTCTTGACGGCTTTCGTCAAACATTGTCGGATACCCCATTGTTGACCTTCAATCCCGGGCTTATTGGTGGCGGCACACGTTTGCAGGTGAGCGATGCTTCTACCTTAGAAAGTTTTGGTAAACGTAACGTGGTGGCACAAATTGCTATGGTTAAAGGTGGGATCAGAGCCGCCTCAGCGGAGCAACTTGCCGAGGCTAAAGTAAAAATGCTAGAGATTGTCAGTCAACACTTACCGCAAACCACTGCGAGCTTAACTTTCGACCAAGGTTATCCGCCCATGCAACATACGCCAGCCAACCAGCGGTTGCTTGAGATGTACAGCCAAGTCAGTGTTGACCTGGGCTACAAGCCGATAACGGCAGTTAATCCACGTAATGCTGGTGCGGCAGATATTTCTTTTGTAGCTGAATATGTGGACATGGCGATTGATGGTATGGGGCTAATGGGCGGGGGCGGGCACACTAAAGATGAAGTCGCCGATATGCAAACCTTTGCACAAAATATCGAAAAGACTGCTGTATTGTTATACCGCCTGAGTACAACACCCGTGAGGAAAGCTAGGTAATGCAAACATTTAATTGGGGAATTATTGGCCCTGGCTCTATCGCTCATACCTTTGCTCAAGCCTTGCTTAAGTGTAAACAAGCTAAGCTCTATGCGGTAGCCAGCCGCTCTCATGAACGAGGACAAGCGTTTGCCGCCGTGTATGGCGTTAGCACAATTTACGCCGACTACGCAGCATTGATGGCTGATCCACAAGTAGACATTATTTATATTGCTACGCCTCATAGCCATCATTTTCACTTGGCCAAACAATGTTTAATGGCCGGCAAACACCTGTTGTTAGAAAAGCCCTTGACCATTAATACCCAACAAACCGCGTGTCTAATTGCGCTGGCTGAGCACCACCAGGTGCTTTTTCAAGAGGCCCTATGGAGTCGATTCATGCCGGCATTTGCCACGCTCAAAGCGTGGATCGCCGAAGATAAAATTGGCGCCATACAGTACATTCAATCAGATATTGGCTTTGATTTTAGTCAGCGTGAGGGCCATCGATTAAACGAATTAACGTTGGCTGGAGGGGCATTACTTGATCTTGGTGTGTACAGCATCAGTTTGAGTCAATTTTTATTGGCACAAAATCCGCTCAGCATTCAAGCGCAAGCGAACTTGGCTGAAAATGGCATCGACAATACCACCCTTGTTAATATGCAATACCCAACTGGGCAGTACTCGCAATTTTCTTGTTCTATCATCGCCCAGTGCAGCAACAGCATGCGCATTGTTGGACAGAGAGGACAAATCGTTTTACCTCGATTTTTTTGGGTTGGGGAACACATTCAGTTGTGGCGGGAGGGTGAGCAAATTGAAGTCTTGAATTTTGAGCATCAACAAAATGGCTTTGAATATCAAATAGTCGAAAGCATGCGCTGTGTTGAAGCAGGCTTAGTCTGCAGTCCGTTGATGTCGCATGGGGATAGCTTGGCGGTAATGCAGACCATGGATAAAATACGCCAGCAATTGGGTTTGCACTATCCTGCGGATATAGAAGCTTTATAAATCAGTAGGTTAATTTGGTTTTGCTAGGATAAACTGCCATTTAACAGGGATATTTAAAGGTACTCGCCCATGCTTAAAATATTTTTCAGCGAACTAAAACGTCGTGGCGCCATTTCCGTTTTATTGCCTTACACCATTACAGTCTGGCTGGTAATTCAGGTTGCGTCGATTGTTTTGCCTGCCTTAGAGGCCCCTGCGTGGGTGTTGACCCTGATCGTTATCATCTCAGCCATTGGGTTTCCCATCGTATTTTATATTGCCTGGTTTTTTGATTACACCGAGACGGGATTTAAACTGACCCCTGCTCGGCATAAAACAGATGTAATCGAACCCTTATCTTTAAGGCATTGGTTAGGCCTTAGCTTGATCAGCGTGGCCGCCGTAGCCAGTGGTTTAATGGTTTTTGATAACTTAAAAACAAAACAAGATCTCAATGCTGGCATCATGCCCGCACCACTAGACGAAACCATTGCTGTCATGGTTTTCAGAGATTTAAGTCCTGAACAAGAGTTAACTTACCTCACCGAAGGCCTAGCCGAAGAGCTCATCGTTACCCTCGGACAAACTAGTAAGTTGACGGTTACAGCACTGAGCTCCAGTCGCCAATTTGCCGGTACCAATGAAGCGCCAGCGAAAATTGGCGAAATGTTAGGCGTGGCGTCTATTTTGGAGGGCAGTGTGCGCTTAAGTGGTGACCAAATCACGGTGACCGCCACCTTGCTTGATAGTGCCACGGGAAAAACCCGCTGGACGCAAAAATATGCGCGTTCATTGAGTAAAATTTCGGCCTTAGAAAACGAAGTGGCACAAGCCATCTATAATCAGTTAACCGACAGTCTGCTTGACTCAGGGGATAAAATTACAGGACACGCCGCATCCGCTGATGCGTATTTGATGTATTTGCGTGGCCGCCAGGCGATGCGCGAACGTAGTAAAGCCGCCATTCAAGAGGCACGTAAATATTTTGAACAAGCCATCAATTTAGACAGTGAATTTGCACCTGCATACGTTGGTTTGGCCGATGCCATCCGCTTTTTAACCGCGGGAGTGATGTCTTTTGGTGATATTGAACCGCAAATTGCCATACCCTTGGCCAAACGCAATATCGACAAAGCCATGTTACGGTCACCAAGTATGACCACTGCCTTTGCTTCGTTGGGGCAAATTGAATGGTTGGCGGGTAATAATGATGCAGCGTTGGCCGCCTACGACAAGGCTATCAGTTTAAATCACAGTTATGCTGATGTGCATCTATGGCGTTATTTGTTACTGATTAAAATCGGTCGCACAGAAGACGCCTTGGATAGTTTGGCAACGGCACAAAAATTAGATCCATTGTCCCCCGCTGTCATGCTAGATGTTGGTGCAGAAAAAGTTAGGCAGGGCAAAATGCAAGAGGCTCTGGTGCTGTATGAGCAGTTGATAGCATTGCAACCTGACTCTGCTCTTGGCTATCGTGGTGCGGCAGGGGCTTCCTACTTGCAAGGCGACCTAGTTGCATCGGCAAAATACTGGCATATGGCGTTACAACGATCACCTGAAAGCACCCAGCTCAAAGACAGCTTAGGCAGCTTGTTTTTAGAGTTACACCTGCCCCAAGCTGCAGCCAGTCTATTACCAGAGGATGAGTACGCGGTAAATTTTGCCATTGCCGCCGAGGATTACCCCAAAGCTTTGTCCATTATTCATACAGATCAGCAAGGGGATCCGAATGAACCATTATTAGCCTACGAGGCAGCATGGTATGAGTTGTTGTGGGGTGATAAGGAACGCGCTAAGACTCTGCTCAGAAGTATTCAGGATAGCATCAAAACGACCGGGTATTTTGATGAAAAAACCTGTGCACCTAACATCATCATGGCTTATGCCTACGACTTGCCAGCACAACGCGAGCCTTGGTTAGACATTTGTCGTCAGTATGTGAGATCACGGACGCAAGCTAGCCATATCAATGCAGAGCTTAGTTACTTGCAGGCGCGCTTGTTTGCCTTAGACGGTGAGATCGATAAAGCCGCTGCATTATTGATTGAAGCGATAGATGAAGGCTGGCGCTCGGAATGGACAGCGTTTGATCCCCTTATTTCCAGCTTATTACCGCGCCAAGATGTGCAAGCTAAACTGGCGTGGTTGCAGCAAGATTTGGTGCAACAACGCCAGCAAGTTGTCGAGCTCGCTAAACGCTGGGGCTATGTTAAGGACTAACGCGTTTTTTCTCTTTGCATCTGATTAACAAGGCCACTAAGCCAAGCAACATTAAGCTGAATGACATTGGCGCGGGCACTGCTGCAACTATCCTTAATCGAGTATTGCCACCGATAAATGATGTGGTAGTGAAACTGCCGTATCCACCTTGTCCAAGTAATACATAGCTAGTCGCTCCGTCTGCTTCTTGATAGAGCTCTTTAGCGCTGGCAAAGGCATCTATACCATCTAATCCTGTTAAGGTGGCAACAAGCTTTATCTCTACATTGTATTCACCGACAGTGAAAAAATCACCGTAGGCATTCGGGTCAAAAACCGCATAGACTAAGCCGTCAGGGACGGGAACAATTTCTTGACTAACAACGCCACCACCGAGTTTAGTCACTGTCCATACATACTGGATATCCATATAAGGGTTGTCTAAAAAAGCAGGTTTTAAGCTTTCAAATACCAACTGCTCACCCAAATTAAATTCATAACTGCATTTAGCCTGATAGCCCGAGGGGTAAAATAGGGGATCAACCGGTTCTTCAATTACACCGCAATCGGTAATGGGCACTGCTTCAAAGGCACCATAAGTGCTGATGACTGTATAATTAACCTGAGATCGGTTTAAGCAGCCACCATCGCATTTCTCTCAACGTCGCTAATATTAAGGGATGGCTTATTTTTCTTGAGGCAATATGCCACTAAGCCAGCCATTAGATTGAGCATAAAACCGTTC